>Ga0315268_10007886_pt1 | contig 11162 bp, 7 predicted proteins | sample C1_top_MG_FD_204535 | JGI IMG/M metagenome (GOLD analysis project Ga0315268, IMG submission 204535) | Sediment microbial communities from Yellowstone Lake, YNP, Wyoming, USA - C1_top | ecosystem: Environmental > Aquatic > Freshwater > Lake > Sediment | place: USA: Wyoming | collected 2017-08-01 | reverse complement strand
ATTCCCGGATATCTGTAGTTCATCCAAGTGCAAACCGCTATTATAGTACAGGTCGCGGGAATTACGCGACCAGTTCCGACCAATTGTAGGGACGGAAAAATCATTTCCCCCAAAAAAGTCCTATACAAAAAAGCCTTGAAGTACTATACTCGGTAAACAAGACATTTGGTGCCAAATCTCACCTTAATCTATCTAGCTCAAAAATTTTAAAAAGGTAGCGGCTGAAGGAAAACAGCGGCTGAAGGAAAAGGAATAGAAGAAGCTATGCCCAAAATCTGGAAAATCAGGAAGGCTACCTTCCCTCCTCAATTATCGGATGCTTTCAACATTTCTCCCCTTGTTTTGCGACTCCTGGCCATTCGCGGGGTTGACACTCCAGAGAAAATTCACCAATTTCTGCATGGTTCTCAGTCGGATTTACATCAGCCGATGTTATTGCAGGACATGGAAAAGGCTGTGAAAAGGATCTTCCAGGCCAAGGAAAAAGGAGAAAGGGTACTGCTCTATGGAGATTACGATGTCGATGGCGTGACCTCCGTAGTTTTGTTGTCCAAACTGTTCGATGAGCTTCATCTCCCCTTCTCCTATCACCATCCCGATCGCCTCAATGAGGGCTACGGCTTCCATCTTTCCGGGATAGAAATGGCCAGGGCCAAAGGGGCCAGTCTGGTTATCACTGCGGATTGCGGGATTACCAACTATGATACGGTAGAGGCAGCCCGGCTTATGGGCATCGATGTGATCGTCACCGACCACCATAAAGTGGTTGGAAAAATTCCGGAGGCCGTGGCCGTTATTAATCCTCAGCGGGAAGACTGCGTGTATCCATACAAGCATCTGGCCGGAGTGGGTGTGGTATTAAAGCTGGTGCAGGCAGTTTTCCAGCAGTTGAACCCATCTCTATCCCTGGGAGAATATCTGGAAATCGCGGCACTGGGAACTGTGGTTGATGTGGTCCCGATCACCGGAGAAAACAGAATCATCACTAAATTGGGCCTGGAGGTCATGGACACCCAATTAAATCAGGGAATTGTGGCTATCCGCAAGCTGGCAGGACTTTTGGGGAAAAACTTAAACTGCGGCCACATCGGGTTTCAGATCGGCCCGCGTCTGAATGCAGCAGGACGCCTTTCCAGGGCAGGGCTGGCCACGGAACTTTTGCTGGCCTCGGATGAGAAAAAAATCGCTGAAATCGCCACCTGTCTGGATGCGGAAAATACGAAAAGAAGGTCATTGCAGGATGAAATGACTGAAACGGCAGCACGGGAAATCGAGAGGCATCCCGAAATCCACAGCGGCAAGGTCCTGGTGATTTCCGGTGAAGGGTGGCATCCGGGGATTGTGGGTCTGGTGGCCTCACAACTCCAGGAAACGTATTATAAACCCTCCATTGTCATTACTACGGAAGACGGAATTGGTCACGGGTCAGCCCGCAGCATTCCTGAATTTCACATCTTCAACGCCTTGCAGCAACTATCGCCTTTACTGCTTAAGTTCGGGGGCCACAGTCAGGCCGCAGGTCTGACCATTGAGGGTTCTCACATCGGCCTGTTGCGCCAGCAGATTAATCAGATCGCCGATGAGATCCTGGTCGGAGATAACCTGATACCAAAACTGGATATCGACCTGACTGTCGATCTTGCGGAGTTGACCATACGCAGCATCGAAGAGATTGACCTTTTACAGCCCTTTGGCTATGGGAACCCTGCACCGGTCCTGGCTGCCTTTAAATGCCGCCTGAAAACTGCTCCCCGATGCTTCGGCCACGGAGGAAGGCACTTAAAGTTTCGCCTGGCGGATAGCATGGACCAGACTTTTGATTGCATCGGCTGGAATATGGCGAACCGGGTTGCGGAGTGTAAGGCCAATCTTTTGGATATTGCCTTTAAACCTTACATCAACGAGTGGAATGGCCAAAGAAATATTCAATTGGAAATCAAGGACCTTCGCCCTTCAGGAGAGGCATCGTCCATCTTCTGACCAGGAAAGAGCCATCAGTGCTTGACCATCAGGACTTGGTTAGCGGGACTTGATCAGGGACCATAAAACCGCAAGATTCCGCTTGTCATCTTCCATCCCCATCTCTATTTCGTTACCCTTCCCCATCCCTTTACTCTTGCCCATCCCGTTGCCCTTGTCACCCCCCTTACCTTTGCCTTTGCCACCCGCCTTGCCCTTCGGTGTTTCTATAACCATAGGGACGTGGCTAAAGCGCTTGTCATTGAGCAGCAGCCGAAATGCCTCTAACCCTAAGAAACCCTGCCCGATGTGCTCATGACGGTCCTTGCGTGAGCCTGTTTCATGTTTGGAATCATTGAGATGAAAGGCCAGGATGCGGGATATCCCGATGGTGCGGTCAAACTCCTCGAAGGTTCTCTCATACCCCTGAAGAGTGCGAAAGTCATACCCGGCAGCAAACACATGGCAGGTATCAAAGCAGATTCCGACCCGGTCTTGATCCTGAACGCCAAAGAGAATCTCGGCCAGATGCTCGAACCGATAGCCCAGATTACTCCCCTGCCCTGCCGTGGTTTCCAGCAGGACTCTTATCCTTGATTCCCCTGGTTCCCCTGTCTCAGCGAACAGGTCATTCAGATGGCGGATAATTCTGGCCAGACCTTCTTTTTCTCCGCTGCCCAGATGCGAGCCTGGATGAATAACCAGATAGGGAAGACCCAAGCCTATAGCCCTCTGTAATTCCTCCAGCATGGACCGATACGATTTTCGGGAAACTTCAGGATCGGGAGATGCCAAATTAACCAGATAGTTATTATGGGCAAAGATAATCCCGACTTGAGATTTCTTCTGATGAAAGGCAGCCAGTTCCTCATGCGGGATGTCTTTGGAGACCCAGCGGTTATTGAAGCCGGTAAAGATCTGGATGGCTGTGCAGCCTATGGAAAGCCCCCGCTCAATGCTTTTGGCCACGCCTCCGGCAATGGACATGTGAGCGCCGAGCAGTCTTTGCGATGTTTCGGGTTTGTTCATGATGTTTAGAATTCAGGAGTCAGGACAGATCAATAGTCAAAATTAAAGGCACGGACCTCATTTGCTACTATGGCCTAAGATTTACATTAATGATACTTATAGTCCGTAGACTTATAATCATCTTTAAGCTTAAACTATTTTCATGTACACAAATACTGCGCATACTACTAATACGGCACAAGATATAAAAAGGCAATTTGGTCAAAATCTCCGCCGAATTCGTAAAGAGTTGGGGTTTACACAAGAAGCTCTCGCTTTAGCGAGTGACTTGGATAGAACATACATCGGCGGCATTGAACGTGGCGAACGAAATATCAGTCTCATAAATATTAAAAGACTGGCTGATGCCCTCGGTATCCCTCCAAAGGACTTTTTTTAATGCAAGAAGAAAATAGCTATATACTATTATTACTTTCGAGACTTAGGGAGTTACGAGAGAAATCTGGTATTACCCCTTCAGACTTAGAGGAAAAGCTCATCCTTGGGCCAGGCTGGATTTCACATTTTGAAAATGGAGAGGGAATACCGAGTCTAGATTTGCTCCTGGCAATTCTCTATTATTTAAAAGGGAACATAAATGATTTAGTTACTGGAGTGCCGCTAATCACTACCAGCCCGAAAATTGAGCGTCAAATTAATGCCGAACAAGATGGAGAAGACCTCATAATTAAATTCAAATATTCTCAATATGATGCAATTTATAAACTTTTGCATGCAAATAGAGCAGATTTTGAAAATGTTATAAAATTGCTTAGAGATAAATTAGCACGCCTTTCACATGAGGGCAAGGGAAATATTGAAGCAATTAAGACAGCAGACTTCTATAAAAAATTTTTAAAAGTTAATAATTTCAATTAGTTAATTAAGATAGCAAAATTGGACATTTGGAAAATATACCATACTAAAATAAGACGCTTATTATACATAAATTGGCTTATTAATATAAAATATGATGGCCAAAAATGGTTAAAATGGGCATCTATTCATCAAAAATGTCCAAAAATTTAAGCACGGTTTATAGAAGTCTGTCATCAGACAGCAAGAGCAAAAATTTATATAGGTAATTTTAATAATCCAGACGATGTATTCTCAAGATTTATTATCTCAAAATGGAAGAGCTTTCAAAAAGAGGGATAGTATATTTTATGTTTTTTATTCTCTCATTTGATGCTTTCACCTGAGCAGGATCAATCTCAAATCCAATAAAAGAGCAATTTAATTTTATCGCAGCAATCCCCGTAGTGCCGGACCCAGAAAAAGGGTCTAATACAACTATGTCTGGTCCTGTACGGCCATGCGCAGTAATGCAGCTACGAGGCAGTTCTTCTGGAAAGCGAGAATAATGCGCTTCGCCAGAGATTTTTTCATTAGCGAATTCCCAAACGCTCTTTACCGACGGAATAACTTGAAAACTATGCTGTTCACTCTTTGTTAGTAAATAGATAGACTCATGTTGCCGATGAGGGCGGCGACATCGACCCTCTGGCATTGGATTTTTTTTCTTCCAGATAATCTCTCCTCTAAACAAGTAACCTTCATCACATAGGGATATTACCAAACGGTACGGCAACGCTAATAAATTACCATATACTAGCCAGGGTGCAGATTGATCAATGAACGCCTTTCTTTTTGCCCTTGGTTTTATATATGCAGAGTTTGTTGGAGAGAGGCCATTTTTATCTGAGCCAAGCGAGCTATATTTTCTATCCTCACTACTCCAATTCACAGGAGTGTTGTATGCATCTCCTATATTTATCCATATAGTACTCGTACTTTTAAGTTTTGGCAGTAAGGCGATAAAAACCATTCTAAGAAAATAAAGGTATTCTCTTGGATCTTCTTCCATTCCTGTTCCAAAGGAAATACGTTGCCCCCAATAAGGGGGACTTGTGATAACTACATCGATACTTTCAAGGGGAAGATCTTTAATTAGTTCTAAGCAATCACCCTCTATAACACTATTGCATTTATATGAACCAATCTTTCCGGCCAACTTTAGGTTCTCCATGATATTACCGGTACTCATAATCATCATACAATAAAATCTGATCTAATTCAAGCTTATAATCTTTCTAAAGATGTTCCCTTTTTCCTTAACCTTCGAATCATCTTGCCCGGCAAGGCAACTGCATCTTCCGTATAGGTATACATAACAGGAATAACCACCAGGGTCATTGCGGCTGCGGCGACCAGGCCGCCAATGAAAACCATGGCCATCGGTGCCCTGGTCTCGGCACCCCAGCCCATGCCCAGGGCGAGGGGCAGCATGCCGAAGATAGTGGTCAGGGTAGTCATGAGAATAGGACGCAGACGCACCTGGCAGGCCTCGACCAGCGCGGCATTGCGCTCCATCCCCTGATTTTTGAGAACCACGGCATGATCGAGAATCAGGATAGCATTATTCACCACATAGCCCACCAGCATGATAATAGACATAAGGGAAAAGATGCTGAAGGTCATATGAAATAAAAAGAGAAAACCCCAGACGCCGATCATGGCCAGGGGGAAAGTGAACATGATGGCGAAAGGCGACAGGAAAGACTCCATGAGAGCTGCAATAACCAGATAGGTCAGGATAATAGCCAGGAGCAGGGCAGAGAAGAGTTCACCGAAAGATTCCGCCATGTGCTCTGCCTGTCCTCCGAAATAGAGTCCGTATCCGCCATGAAAAAGATAGGCGGATTTGGCCCTCAGTTCCTGGATGACATTTCCCAAAGGAGTGCCCTTGGTAAGATTGGCCGAGACGATGATGACTCGATTTTTATCTTTGCGAATGATGGAGGCAGGACCGGAGGTTTTCTCGATCCTGGTCACCTGAGAGACAGGTATGGTGCTTCCTGCTGGCAGGGAAACCTGAAAATCCCTGACCTGGGATATATCCTTGCGCTGCGGGTCAATCAGCTTTACCCGCATATCGTATTCCTTGTCTTCGACCCGAAACTTCGAGGCTACATCTCCCTCAACGGAGTTTCTGATCACCGATGCCACCTGGGCTACAGACAAGCCAAGGTCCTTGATCTTGATCCGGTCAGGATAAATGGAGATCTGCGGCTTTCCCGTCCGCCAGGAACTGTCAACGTCGGCAGTTCCTGGAGTGTTGCGTGCCATGTCCATGATCTGGCTGGATAATTTCTCCAGTTTTGGGAACTCGTCTCCGGAAATCTCCAATTGCAGGGGGGCTTCACTCCCTCCCCCTATACCGGGGACGCCAACACTGATGGTGGCATCAGGAATGTCCTGCAAGTTGTTTCGCAACTTTTCCTGAATATCAAAGACAGTTATTTTCCTCGCAGTCTTGTCGGTAAGTTTGATCAGCATCTGGCCTGCATGGACTCCTTGCGAACTTGTACCAAGGCCACCCTCTAATTGCCCCACGGTAATAAAGCGTTTCGTTACTTCCGGCTCCTTCTGGACTATCTTATCAATACGGTCCATGACCTCGCGGGTTTTTTCCAGAGGAGTTCCGGCCGGAAGCTCAAGAGAGATGGAAAGTTCTGCACGGTCCGCCTGGGTGATGAATTCCGAGCCGATGAAGCGCAGAAGGAGAGTCGAAGCAAAAAACAAGGCCACGGAAATTGCAATAACCAGCCAGCGCCTTTTTAAAGACTTCTCCACCAACTTTCCATAAACCCGCAGCACTGCCTCGTAGCCCCGGTCCCAGAGTCGATAAAAGGGAGTAAATATGCTTCTTTTTGCGCTCTTCACTTCCTTCCTGGTGAGGACAGCATAGAGCATGGGAGTAAGGCTGAAGGAAATCACCAGAGAAACCACGGTGACAAAGATCGTGGTCATGCCGAATTGCCGGAAAAACTGGCCGATGATACTGCCCATGAAGGCAATAGGCAAAAAAACCACCAGGTTGGTCATGGTGGAGGCAGTTACAGCCAGGGCAATCTCGTTGGTCCCTTCCTCGGCAGCCTGCGCTGCCGACATTTTCCTCTGCCGGTAGTTGAAAATATTCTCCAGAACCACGATGGCGTTATCCACTAAAACGCCTACGGCAAGTCCCAGGGCCATCAGACTCATGGTATTAAAGGTATATCCGGCAAAGCGAAGCAGGATGAAAGTGGTGACGATCGAGATAGGCATGGTCAGAGCAGCGATAATAGTCAGCCAGACGTCATGTAAAAAGACAAACAGGACCAGCGTGGTCAGGACTATACCAATGATGATACTGTCCCGCACATCATTGATGGAGGCCACGATATAATCGGAATCGTCATTGATGATCTGCAGATTGATGCCGGAAGGCAGGTCCTTCTGGATCTCAGCCACCCGCTCGCGCAAGGCTTTGACTACTGCCACCACATTGGCATCCCCGCGTTTTTTTACCGACAGGCCCACTCCCTCATGGCCATTGATAATCGCTATCATCCGCTGCTCGGCATGATTATCGGAAACAGCGCACACATCGGTGATGGGGACTGTCTCACCCTGCGGGTTGTTGAGAAAAATCTTGCGGATCTGGGCCACCGTGCCAAATTCCCCTTCCACCCGCAGGGTATACTCCCTGCCGGCTTGGGTGATGTGACCGCCCGGAACATCCAGATTAGCAGTTTGCAGGGCCAGAATGACGCTGTCCAGACTCAAATTTCTGGCCTTGAGCTTATCCTGATCAACGGCAATGAGGATCTCCCTCTTTTGTCCGCCCACGATATCTACCGTGGCCACTCCCTGTGCCCTGGCGAGTTTATCCGTTATGACCTCATCAGCCAGGGTGTACATCTCGACCATGCTCCGGTCCCCGGTCAAAACCAGGTTCATGACCGGTTTGGACTTGAGGTCCAGTTTCTGGATAATGGGAGCATCGGCATCGTCCGGAAGCTCGTTTTTGATCAGATCGACCTTATCCCGAACATCCTGAGCCACGACATCGAGCTTCTTGCTCATCTCGAACTCGATAAAGACCTGAGATACATCCTCCATAGAGACGGAGCTGATGTGCTTGATGCCATCGATCTGACTGACCGTATCTTCAATTTTCTTCGAAATCAGGGTTTCGATATCAGCAGGGCTGGCCCCCTTGTAAGTGGTAGTTACCGTGACATAGGGAAAGTCTACGGGAGGAAAAAGATCGATACCGATTTTGGCCAGGGAAAAAAGGCCGATAACCATAAGGCCCAGATAGATAACAGTGGTCGCCACAGGGCGTTTAACCGAAAAAGAGGTCAGACTCATGGTTTTTGTTAACTCTCCTTCTTAATCTGCAAAAGCTCATTGCCAGTCAGTTCGCTTTGCCCTTCAACGATCAGCATTTCATTTCCGGCCAGGCCTTTAAGGACGATATTCTTTTCTTCCGCCTCATATTTTGCAATATTCACGGCTACCATTTTGGCCCGGTCATTCTCAGCAATAAAGACCACCCGCTGATTGTTTCGCTCCACAATGGAAAAACTGGGAATAACCACTGCCTGCTGGAAAACCTGACTAGTGATTTCCATTTTGGCAAAGAGGCCGGGCTTTAAGACCCCGCCTGGATTGGGGATCTTGCAGACAATCTCTACAGCCCGGTCCGCAGGATCGATAGACGGATTGACCCGCTCTATACTGGCCTGAATCGGGTCGGAGATGCCGTCCGGATAAATGGCCACAGGCAGACCCGCCTTGACCTGCTGCAGATACTCGGAGGAGACTTTGGCACGCAGCTCCAGAAGATCGATCTTTTCAAGGATCAGGATGGTCTTGCCCGTATCGCACACATCACCGATGTTCATGATTTTCCTGCTGATCACTCCTGAAATAGGGGCAGGGATACGGGTATCCTGCAACCTTTCCCTGGCAATAGCCAGAAGTTTTTGTCCGCTGCTTAAAGATGCCTCAGTAGTTTTGAGGCCTGCCTGGGCCGCCATCAGCCCCGCCTGCGCGCTCTCCACATCCGCCTGACTGGCTTGCACAGTGGCTTTGGCCATATCAAGAGCGCTTTTGGCATAATCATATTTTTGCTGGGGCAGGGACTGATTCTGCACCAGCCGCTCGGTCCTCTTCTCTTCCAGTTCCTTCAGGTTCAGGTCCGCCTGACTCCGATTGACTGCGGCCTGTGTCGCTGCCAGACGGGCACGGGCGTTTTCCACCTCGGTTTTAGCCGCCTCCAGCCTGGCCCGCAACTCCTCGATTGTGGCTTCGTTGCGCTTGAGATCCAATTTGAGCTGGGTATCATCCATAAGGACGAGAATCTGCCCTTTTTTCACCTGATATCCCTCATCCACATAAATTTCCCTGATCTTGCCTCCCTCTTTGGGGCCGATCATGGCCTTCTCATCGGATTCAAAAGTCCCGTTCGTAACAATCTTCTGGGCTATATCCTCCCGCTGAACAGGCTGGACCACTACCGCAACCCTGGACTGGTCCGCCAAAGTCTGGACTTTCGTTTGCCCTGTCTGAGGCTTACAGGCAGTGAGTAAAAGAGCCACAGCAACAGCACACAATGCAAAAACAACATTTTTTTTCATGGCGATTTCCTCATATTTTTAATGAAGGCAGTTATCGGTTTTCAATTATCAGTTTCTTACTGGTAATTGAAAACTTTTTTTACTGATAACTGAAAACTGATAACTGATAACTTGTTTTTTCTTCAACCCCCTATGGCCAGAGACAATCTCTGAGCGGCCAGGATATAATCATATCGGGCATTATTCAAGTGATTTCTGGCCTGGGCCAATGATGTCTGGGCATCCAGAACATCGGTATTGGTAGCCATAGATTCTTTATAGAGTTCGTTATTAATCCGAAGGTTCTCTTCCGCCTCAGTCACCTCTTTGCGGGCGGTTTCAAGATCCATCCGGCTTTTTTGAATATCCAGATAGGCAGATTCCACTTCCTTGCGAATCTGGTCTGCAAGGGTCTGCAACTCAATCTGATTCTGGGCCAATTGACTGCGGCCCTGTGCTACCTGAGCACTGGTGCTAAATCCGGTAAAAAGAGGCAAGGCAATGCGGACCCCACCTGTCATCGAATGTTTCCGGTCACTATCAATTTCATCTTTATTATCGGTATAATCCCAACTGCCAAAGGCAGAGATAACGGGATAACGCCTGGACTTAGCGGCATCAAGCAAATTTTCCATATAAGCCCGCTCAGCCAGAAGCCTCTTCTGATCCTCTCGCCTGGTAAGTGCCTCCTGCTGAAGCTCTTTTAATTCCTTCTGTGAACTTTCCGGCAGCTCCACATCCTGCAATTGATACGCCTGCTCAAGATGCACCCCCACAAGGATCTTGAAGACTGTCCAGGATTTTTGCTGCTCGTTCTCACTGGCTAAAAGATCTCGCTGCACCTGGCTGAGTGCCAGTTCCGTTTTCAAAAGATCGGTTTTGGGCACCATGCCTTCATCGTAAAAATTCTGCGTATCGCGCAGGTGGTCCTGGGTATTTTTTTCCAATTCCTTCAATACGCTTATCTCTTTCTGACTTCGCAGGATTCCCAGATAAGCATCAGTGGTCAGGAAATCCAGGGTCTGCTCATACCTCTGTGCAGACAGTTCCGCCATCTTCTGGTACTGCCTGGCCGCCTTGATACCGGCCCAGATGCCAAGGTGAAAAAGGGTCTGTTCCAGAGAGACAGTAACGTCCGAATACTCCGTGTCCCCTTCGGGTTGAACTGGCTTGTCGAAAACCGTATGACTGGCGGATGAGAAAATCTGAGGGTAGGCAGCGGATCTGGCCTCAGTGGTTTTCTCCTGCGCAATTCGAAGGTTAAGGCGCAGAGTTTGCATGTCCCGGTTATGAGACCGGGCCAACTGCCGGGTCTGCTCCAAAGTCAGAAGAGAAGAGGGGGAAGAGGCGGCAGGTGCGGGAACTGTGGCAGGGGGGGAAGATATAGCAGGGGTGGCAGGCGTAGAAATGGTGGAAGGCCTAGAAGACGTAGAAGACGTAGACAAAGTAGAAGAAACAGCATGCGCAAGGGGGGCGGGCTGGGCCGCAGTCTGCGAAAAACCCAAGGTCCAAATGAAGAGAAAAACAGGCAGGATAACGAAAATGATTCGGCGGATGCATCGAGAAGTGCATCGAGAAGTACTTCGGCACGTAATTTGGCAACTGGCTTGACAACTAGTTTGATAACTAGTTTGACAACTAGTTTTTTGATAACTGGTTTGGTAAAGGCAGTTATTTTCTTTCATAGTGATGGGGTACTCTCTGAATATTGACTGAAGTATTTCTCTAGTCACAAGGGTTATTCTT
>Ga0315268_10007884_pt1 | contig 11163 bp, 6 predicted proteins | sample C1_top_MG_FD_204535 | JGI IMG/M metagenome (GOLD analysis project Ga0315268, IMG submission 204535) | Sediment microbial communities from Yellowstone Lake, YNP, Wyoming, USA - C1_top | ecosystem: Environmental > Aquatic > Freshwater > Lake > Sediment | place: USA: Wyoming | collected 2017-08-01 | reverse complement strand
CGATGCTATCAATTGCCTTGAACACAGCATCCACTGGGCCGTTGCCTCGACTGGTACCCCACTGGGCTTCTGCCTCCGGGCCTTGCAGGCGCACCACTGCTACAGGCACGGCGTTGATGCCGCACGTCACCTGCGCATCTTCCAATTGAAAAGTCTCTTGCATGAACACGGTCGTCTCACCGCTGATGATGGCTTCCAGATCGCTGATCTCGAGGTTCGTCTTTTTCGAGGCGACGGTTCGAAAGCGATCATAAATCCGCTCAAACTCTTCATCGTTCAGACTAAAGCCCAATTCATTCAGCCGGCGGCGCAGTCCTTCGCGTCCTGTCAACAACGGGATCGCGTTTTCTGCTCCCACAAAGCCAATGTCAGCCGGGTCGAGTATCTCGGCCTCGGTGCGCCCCCGCAGCACGCCAGCCTGGTAAACGCCGGAAGTGTAGGCAAAGGCCTTGGCGCCGACAATGGCCTTGTTGGGGTGAACGGCCAAGCCGGTTAGATGGCTGACCAACTGGCTGACCGGATAGATCAACTGCGTATTGATCCGGTGGGTCAAGCCCAGCGCGGCCTGGCGAGCGTGGAGCGTCATCACAATCTCTTCCAGGCCGGCATTGCCGGCTCGCTCGCCGATCCCGTTGACGGCGCATTCGACTTGGCGCGCGCCGTTGACCAACGCCTCGATCGTGTTGGCCGTTGCCATGCCCAGGTCATTGTGGCAATGCACGGAAATGACGGCTTGACCAATGTTGGGCACATGCCCGCGAATGCCTCGGATCAGTGCGCCCCATTCCGAAGGGATGGAGAACCCAATCGTGTCCGGGATGTTGACTGTGGTCGCGCCTGCTTCGATGACGGCCTGCAGAACGCGATACAGGTATTCGGCGTCGGCGCGGCAGGCGTCGGCGGCATAGTACTGCACGTCGTCCACATAGCGGCGAGCATATTGAACGGCTTTGACGCCCATCTCCAAGGCGGCTTCTCGGGTTGTGTTGAGCTTGCCCACGACATACGAATCGGACACGCCCAGGCCGATTTGGATGCGCGGACGAGCTGCGTCCTTCAGCGAGGCTACGGCCACGTCAATATCTTTCTCTCGCGCGCGGGCCAGCGCGCAGATGGCGCAACCCTTGATCTCGCGTGCCAACTGACGCACTGCTTCAAAATCGCGCGGAGAGGAAATTGGAAAGCCTGCCTGGATGACGTCCACTCCCATCCTTTCCAACACGCGGGCGATCTCTAGCTTCTCCGCCACGTTGAGTCCCCCGCTGGGCGATTGCCCGCCTCCATAGAGTGTCGCATCAAATATCTTGACCTGTTCCACAAGTCCTCCTTAATGCGGTGTTGCTCAGTTGGATAAAGACAGGTGCATTTTACAACAGCCGCGATAGAACGCAAACTCACGGCCCGCCCAATTTTTTGATTTGTTGCTCTAGCTGCGCGCGATTGGGAACGTTCGGCTCCAGCGTGAGATACGTCGTCAAGTCCTGGATCGCCTCCGAGTTTCGGCCATTTGCACGCCAAGCCAGCGCGCGGTTGAGATAAGCGCCCGATAGCTTGGGGTCGAGCTGGATGGCCCGTGTATAATCGGTGATGGCACGGTCATAGTCCTCTGTACTGGCGTAAAGCAGGCCGCGATCGAGATAGGCTGTGGCGTTCGTTTGATCAATCCGCAGCAAATCGTCATAGTCTGCAATAGCGCGACCATAGTCACCGGCAAGTTGATAGGCCGCGGCGCGGTTGGCGTAGAACGAGGATTGGGGCATGAGGCTGAGCGCCTGCGAATAGTCGGCGACGGCGGCGGCATAATCGCCCATCGCTACATAGGCCATGCCGCGAGCGTTGTAGGCGGCGGCCAGGTTAGGATCGCGCCGAAGAGCCTCGGTCAGGTCGGCAAGGGCGCGGTCGGGGATATGCCTGCGAAAGTAAACCTCGCCTCGATTCAAATACGTCGTGGCGGTGCTTGATCCAAGTCGGATGGCCCACGTGAATTCGGCAAGTGCGCGGTCGAGGTCGCCTTGCCTGGCTGCTTGCTCCCCACGTACCTCCAAAGTCGTGATCAACATCGGCCTGGCCCAAACGCCGACGGCGATCACGATCAGGCTGGCCAGGCCGAGCAGTAGAAAGCGCAGGAGCAAGCCCGCGCTTGCTGTGTGTCTCATTCCGTGAGATAGTCTCTCAACTTGCGGCTGCGATATGGATGGCGCAACTTGCGTAGTGCTTTGGCCTCGATCTGCCGGATGCGCTCGCGCGTGACGCCAAAGAATTGCCCCACCTCTTCCAGCGTGTGTGCTTGTCCATCTTTCAGTCCAAAGCGCATCTCGAGCACTTCGCGTTCGCGCTCCGAGAGCGAATCGAGGATGCTCCGCACCTGTTCTTTGAGCAATTGCTTGGAAGCCGCATCCACCGGGCCGGGGATCGTCTCATCTTCGATAAAGTCGCCGAGCAGCGACGACTCTTCCTGCCCGACGGGCGTCTCCAGGCTCATCGGCTCCTGGCTGATGCGCTGGATGCGGCGAATCTTGGCCGCGGCGTGGCGCAACTTGCGTTCGAGCGCCAGCTCGACAGGCTGGTCGTGCGACCAGGCCTCGCGGACAGCCTGAGTCTCTTGAGGCTCCAGCAACTGCATCTCGACGGCCACTTCTTCCGAGGTGGGTTCACGGCCCAGCTCTTGCGTCAGGTCGCGCTGGATGCGCAAGAGCCGGTTGATCGTCTCGACCATGTGCACGGGAATGCGGATCGTGCGCGCCTGATCGGCGATGGCGCGCGAGATCGCTTGCCGAATCCACCACGTCGCGTACGTGCTGAACTTGTAACCTTTGGTGTGATCAAACTTTTCGACCGCGCGTAGGAGGCCGATGTTGCCTTACTGGATCAGATCGAGAAATGAGATGCCTCGCCCGATGTACCGCTTGGCGACGGATACGACGAGACGCAGGTTCGCGCGAATGAGTGATTGCTTGGCCAGCACGGCTTGCACTGGAACCTGCTCGAGCGCCTCGGCAATCTGCCTGCGCTCTGGCAGAACCTTGGTCAGCGCATTCACGGTGGGCAGTCTGTTGCCCGACCTCAGTTTTTTGCGCGCGCGGTCAATCGCCTTGCCCAGCCGTTTTCCGGAACCTGGCTTGCGTTTAGGCGGAGCAAGTTGGTCGGCGAGCCAGCCCGAGACTTCTGGCGGCAGGAGGTAGAGCGAGACGTAGGTCTCGAACAGCACCCCCAGCATCGTGTTGGGCACAGACTTGCCATCGTGATGATCGTTATTGAGGAATGGACGCAGGTTCGATTCAACGTCCAACGGCGTGCCCTGGCGCAAGGCTTGAGCTTCACGCGCCAGCGCGGCCAGGTTGGGCGCCTTGCAGCGCGCCTTTTGACACTGCTTTTGAACATCATCCCATGCCTTGAGCAGGTTCTGATACGATTCGACGACAATGTCTTCGGGCTTGGGCTGGCGCTTTTCACGCGCGGCAAATTGACTCCTGACGGCTCCCAACCGCGGCGCCGCACTCATTTGCGTGGCAAGCCATATCTCCTGGTCGGGGTCGAGCAAGCGCACTTGGCTGATCTCCTTGAGGTACATCCGCACGGGGTCGTCGCCCAGCTCCGCGCCCCACTCGAGCAGATCGGCTTCCTCTTCCTCTTCGGCCTCGATTTCCTCGAGGTCGGCTTCACCCGGTTCTTCGAGTTCAAGCGGCTCTTCATCTTCCAGGCTGACTTCGACCAGTTCGCCCGGCTCGCTCTCTTCGACCGGTTCGGCCAGATTGTCCACGTCCTCTGGAATGTTCAACCGTGTTTCCGGATCGAGGATTTCTTCACCCGGTAGTACAGATTGTGATTTGGTCATTCTCTCGCTTCACATGAATGATCTGAAATCTACTCGAATCACTCTTTTCAATCAACGCCAGGGCTCGGTGCTTTGCCGCGCCAGTTCACCCGGCCAACGGACACGTTGCAGGCGATTGATCTCGATGGCGTAGCGATGTCCTTGTTCGCCTCGCTCGCGGGCGGTCTCGGCGTCGCCCTCGTCGAGCGCCTCACGCGCCAGGATGTCGAGTTCCTGCTGCTGGCGCTTGAGGTTGCGTTCGCGCAAGCGCAATGCGCTCTGCACCGCTTCGCGTTCCCAATCCAGCGGCTCGGTTGAGGCTGCTGGCGGCGTCTCGACGGTCAACAGTGCTGCAAGAAAAGGCCGGAGCGCTTTGTCCACCAGATCGCTTGCATCAATCAGTCCTTGCTCATTCGATGCCCGAATCGCTGCCAGGATTTCTCGGTGCGCCGCGTTGTCAAAGTCGTCGCCGTTCAGCGGCTCTGTGCTGACGGCGCTCAAGGTCTCATCAACTTTGGCAAGGGCCAAAGGCGATTGAAGCAATGCTCGCAAACAGTGCGCTTCCAAGTCGGTCCCTGGGCGGCTGACCGGCGGCTCGCCGAGCGCGGCCGGCTTTTGAGTTTTGCGCGGCGCCGCGCTGCCGAGTTGCTCGCGGACCGCTCGTTCGTTTTCTCTCAACATGCGCGCCAGTCGCTGGATATAGTGCTCGCGCTCGACCGGATCGGCGACATCTCGAATGATCGGCACGACCTGCCGCGAGAACGCCGCTTTGCCCTTCGGGTCATTCAGATCGTAATTCGCAGCCAACGTCTGGAGCACATATTCTACTACAGGTAGGGCATTTTCGACCAATCGAGGCCAACCGGCCGGATCGCCGCGAATGACTTCATCCGGGTCTTTGCCTCCTGGCATCACCAGCACGCGGATGTCCACCTGCAAGTGACTTTCAAAGTGAATCAGCCCGCGTGCATCAAACACAGGCGATGAATCACGCTCGAGCGTCTCGCGCGCCACGTCCAGCCCGCGCAACATCGCGTTCACGCCCGCCGCATCAGGATCGAGCGCGAGGATGAATTTCTTGCACAGCTTGGCTAACTGGCGAAATTGCGCTTCGGTGAGCGCCGTGCCCATCGAGGCGATGACATTGGCGTATCCGGCTTGATGCGCGCCGATCGCGTCCATGTAGCCTTCGACGACGATGGCGTGTTTCGCCTCCCGAATCGCGTTGCGGGCCAGGTCAATGCCAAACAGGCTATGACTCTTGTCAAAGAGCGGCGACTGCGGCGAGTTGAGGTACTTGGGTTCTTCGTGCGACAGCGTGCGCGCGCCGAAGCCAATCGTGTGGCCCTTGACATCGCGGATCGGAATCATCAGCCGCCCGCGAAAGCGGTCAAACACGGCGCCGTCGTCGCGCTGGACAACCAATCCCGCGGCGACCAATTCTTCGCGTGTGTATCCGCGATTGCGCAGATGGCTTTCCAGCGAGTGCCACTCGTCCAGACTGTAGCCGAGTTGGAACTTGATGGCCGTCTCGTCGTTGATGCCGCGCTGCGTCAAGTGCTCGCGTGCGATTTGTCCTTGCGGCGATGTGCGCAGCAGGTTGTGAAAGAATGCGGTGGCTGCAGCCAAAGCCTGTCGCAGCCGTTCGTTCTGCAAATCCTCGGCTTGCGCCTGGGGCGTGCGCGCCTCGAGCACGACGCCGGCTTTGCGGGCGAGGAATTCCAGTGCTTCGCGGAACTCGATCCCGTCGCGCTTCATCACGTAAGTGAAAATGTCGCCGCCGGTGTTGCACGCGCCAAAACATTTCCACGTGCCGCTCTCGGGCCAGACGACAAACGAGGGCGTGCGCGTGTTCGAATGAAACGGGCAAAAGCCAGTATAACTATGTCCCGACTTTTTGAGCTTGACCGTCTCGGACACGAGATCAACGATGTCTATTCTGCTCTTGATCTCGTCAATGGCGCTCATGATCTCGCTCGAAGGCACAAGGACGCAGAGTATTCAGGTAACTTTGCGTCCTTGGAGCTTGGTTGCATGGCGACAGGCTGATGACCTGTCGCTGGACAATGGTCTGCACTGGGCTATTATTTCTCCCAGAAAAATTGCCAATCGCCTACGGATTGACCGTTCTTGAGCATGGCAGCGATCTGGTAGGCATCAATGACGCCGACAAGCCAGGGAATCAGTCCGATGCCAAAACAAGGCGACAGGACGAGCGACACGACGATGATGACGATACCCTTGGTGGTTTGGCCCAGGTAAATCTGCCCCGCACCGCCCGCCAGGAATAGACTGAGGATAAGGGCGAGCAAAGGGTCTTTGGGCGGGGTCGAAGGTTGAACCTGAGTCTTGCTCTGCATCAATGGCATGGCGAATCTCCTTTCGAGGTTTCAAATGATTTCGGCCGTGGGTCACACAGTCGTCTTGTCCGGTAGTCGGACAGCCACACTGCTCGCTCGTCTGACTACCGGACTAGGCAACTAACCGACTATCGAACTAACGAACTACTTGTCGCGCGTGATGGTGCCCAGCGCGGCTTGCGCCGCCGCCAAGCGAGCCACCGGCACGCGGTAGGGGCTGCACGACACATAGTTCAGCCCGGTATTGTGGCAGAACTCGATGGACGACGGATCTCCGCCGTGCTCGCCGCAGATGCCGATCTCAAGGTCGTTTCGAGTCTTGCGGCCTTCAGTCACGGCGAGCTTGACCAATTGCCCAACGCCGTCGCGATCGAGCACCTGGAATGGGTTCTCCGGCAGGACCTTGTCTTCGACGTAGCGCAACAAGAACTTGCCTTCGGCGTCATCGCGGCTGTAGCCGAACGTTGTCTGGGTCAGGTCGTTCGTGCCGAACGAGAAGAATTGGGCGTACTCGGCGATCTGTCCGGCGGTCAACGCGCCGCGCGGCACTTCGATCATTGTGCCGAACTTGTACTCGATCTGAACGCCCTGCTCTTCCATAACCTTCTTCGCCACTTCTTCGAGGTAGGTCTGGCTGACCTTGAGCTCGTTGACGTGGCCGGTGAGCGGGATCATGACCTCGGGCTTGACGACGATGCCCTTCTTGGTCTGGAGGCAGGCTGCCTCAAAGATCGCGCGCACTTGCATCTCGGTGATGGCCGGGTAGGTGATGCCCAGGCGGATGCCGCGCAAGCCAAGCATTGGGTTGGCTTCGCGCATCGCGTTGATAGCCTTGAGCAAAATGTCCTTTTCTTCCAGCTCGGCCTGCATTTCCTTGACAGACTTTTCACCCCGCTTCGCGTTGGGACGATAGCCTTTGACGCTGCGGAGCACGTCAATGCGCGCCTTGAGGTCGGTCACTTCTTCGAGCACCGACTCAAAGCTTGGCAGGAATTCGTGGAGGGGCGGGTCAATCAGGCGGATGATGACAGGCAGCCCGTCCATCGCCTCAAAGATGCCCTCAAAGTCGCTGCGCTGGAACGGCAACAGCTTGGCGAGCGCTTTTTCGTATGCCTTGCACGCCGGCGATTTCTTGGCAACTTTCTTAGCCTCGTCCATCGCCTTGAGCAGCTTGGCGTCATCCGTGCGGCGCTTGAGTTCGTCTTCCGCCCGCTTGATCTTGTTATAAAACGCCTGCGCTTCGGAAGCATTGAGGATCATTTGCTGCACCCACGGCAAGCGCACTTGCTCAAAGAACATGTGCTCGGTGCGGCACAGGCCGATGCCCCTGGCCCCGAACTTGCGGGCGACGCGCGCGTCGCGCGGATAGTCGGCGTTGGCCCACACGTACAGGCCGCGCGTCGGCGTTGAGCCGAAAGCCGGGCGGCAATCGGTCGCGCAGACTTCGTCGGCCCACGCCAGCAGTTGAACGAGATCAACTTCCTTGTCAAAGTCAGGAGCGACGGTCGTGATGCTGCCTGCAAAGACCTCGCCTTCGGTGCCGTCAATCGAGATGGGATCGCCTTCCTTGACGACCTTGCCGTTGGCGGTAAATAGCTTCTTTTCCGCGTCCACACGAATCTCTTCGCAGCCCGCGACGCACGGCTTGCCCAGGCCGCGCGCCACAACCGCCGCGTGCGAGGTCGCGCCACCGCGCTGGGTGAGGATGCCCTTGGCGACGAGCATACCGTGCACGTCATCCGGGCTGGTTTCCTGGCGGACGAGGATGACGGCCTTACCGGCCTTGCCCAGTTCTTCGGCAGTATCTGCGTCAAAGATGGCGACGCCCGTCGCCGCGCCGGGCGAAGCGTTGAGGCCCTTGGCCAACAACTGACCTTCTTTCGTCGCCTTTTGCCTGGCGGCCAGATCGAAGCGTGGCAGGAGCAACAGGTTGATCTGACTGGCCTCGACACGCTGAAGCGCCTCTTCCTTCGTGATGAGGCCCTCGCGCGCCATGTCCACGGCGATCTTGACGGCCGCCTGTGCGGTGCGTTTGCCAGAGCGAGTCTGGAGCATATAGAGCTTGCCGTGCTCGATGGTGAATTCCATATCCTGCACGTCGCGATAGTGCTTTTCGAGCATGTCGCAAATATTGACGAACTGCTCAAAGGCTTCCGGCGATTCGTCCTTCAGCTCGACGATCTTGCGCGGTGTGCGGACGCCTGCCACCACGTCTTCGCCCTGGGCATTCAACAGGTACTCGCCGTAAAGGGTCTTTTCGCCAGTGGCCGGGTCGCGCGTGAAGGCGACGCCGGTGCCCGAGTCATCGCCCATGTTGCCGAATACCATCGTCACGATGTTGACGGCCGTGCCGAGCGTGTGCGAAATCTTGTTATAGTTGCGGTAATCCACCGCGCGCTTGCCGAACCATGACGAGAACACCGCTTCGACGGCCTGGCGCATTTGCTCGTAAGGATCATCGGGGAATTCCTGCCCCAGTTCCTTTTGATACAGCGCCTTATAGTCGGCGACGACCTTGTTGAGCATAGCAGTCGAGAGGTCGGTATCCTTCTTGCCTGCGGTCTTAGCCTTGTACTTGTCGAGGATGTGCTCGAACTTTTCGCCTTCGATGCCCTTGACGATGCGACCGAACATCTGGATGAGGCGGCGGTATGCATCCAGCGCGAATCGCTCGTTGCCCGTGAGCGCGGCGATGCCCTGCAGCGTCGTCGGGTTGAGGCCGACGTTGAGCACGGTGTCCATCATGCCGGGCATAGAGAACTTGGCGCCCGACCTCACCGACACCAGCAAAGGATTGCTGGGATCGCCAAACTTTTTGGCGGTCGCTTCTTCGACTTTCTTGAGCGCCTCAAGTGTCTCATCCCACATACCTTCGGGGAACTGCTTGCCAGCGTCAAAGTAAGCGTTGCAGGCTTCGGTAGTGATGGTGAAGCCGGGCGGAACAGGCAATCCGGCGCGCGTCATCTCGGCCAGGCCAGCGCCTTTGCCGCCGAGCAAGTCGCGCATGTCCTTGTTGCCTTCTTCAAAGAGATACACCCACTTGGTCATGCTGATTACTCCTTCTCATTGGTCTTGCGCGCTTTGCGACGCAAGAATAAAATTTTCAATATTGCCAGCGGCACATTATAGCCGCGTCATCACGTGCGCGCAAATCCGACTACGGGTAACAGACCGCTGACCGCAGATGATTCATTCCAGCGGTCTGCTATCAGTGGTCTGTGGTCGAATCAGAACCCTTCCACTTTGCTCAAGTCTGCGATGCCTTGCGGCAGCGCGGCGATGCGTTGAAGCAAGGCGAGCCGAGTTTCGCGCATAACCTGGTCTTCCGCCATTACCAGCACGTCCACGAAAAATCGGCTGATGATGGGAACGAGTGGCATGAACGCCGTAAAGAATTCGTCCACGCTATTCTGCGGCGTGATGCGCGCCGCAACAGATTGATAGGCGTGATACAACGCCTGCGTGCTCGCATCAGGATCGCGGCTGATGTCGAGGGGGAACATTTCCTTGAACTCGCGTGTGATGCGAACGCAGCGCGCAAAGTTCGACAGCACATCATTCCAGTCAGGATACCCTACCCATATTCTGAGATCCTGCACAGCTCGCATGGCGCGATATGGATCATCTCCTCGCGCAGACAGCGCTGCTTCAATCAAGTCATAGCGCCAACCCCATTCGCTCAACAATACACGCAAACGACCCACAATAAAGTCGTGTGCTTGCGTGATGACTTCGTCGCTCACTGGTATCGGTTGAAACTCAGTGGTAGTTGTGAGTAACTCGCGTAATGAGAGCGAGATTTGCTTTCCTAGTAGCACTCGGACGATGCCCAGCGCCGCGCGCCGTAGCGCAAAGGGATCCGTTGAGCCAGTTGGAACAAGTCCAACCGCAAACAATCCAACGATGCTATCCAGGCGATCTGCTAATCCCACGACAATGCCAGGCCAATTCTCCGGCAACTTGTCCTCAGCGTCACGTGGCAGGTAGTGCTCCAGGATAGCTTTCGCTACATTAGGTGCTTCGCCTTGGCGCAACGCGTACTCTTTGCCCATCACGCCTTGCAGGCTGGTGATTTCGACCACCATCTGCGTAGCGAGGTCGGCCTTGCACAAATGCGCCGCACGGTTGGCGAATTGCAGGTCGGCTTCGCTCAGGTTCAGCATCGCGGCGATGCGCGGTGTCAGCTTTTCGATGCGATGCACCTTGTCCAGCACCGAGCCGAGTTTCTTTTGGAAGGTGAGCGTTCCGAGTCGCGGCAGGTGGTCTTCCAACTTCTTGTGCGCGTCATGCCGGACAAAGTAAGCCGCATCGGCAAAGCGCGCGCGCAGGACGTCTTCGTTGCCGTGCATGACAATGTCGAGGTTCTCCTGAGGCCCGTTGCGAACGGCGATAAAGTAAGGATGAAGGCTGAGGGATGAAGGCTGAAGGACGGGAAAGTAGCGCTGATGCTTCCGCATGACGGTCACGAGCACTTCACGCGGCACGGAGAGATATTCCGGTTCAAAGTTGCCCAGCAGGGCAGTGGGCTGTTCGACGAGATTGGTCACTTCGTTGAGCAGACCAGGGTCGAGTTCTCCCAACTTGCCCACTCCGTTCACCGACTCGGCGAGTTGATTAATCTGCTTTTCGATTGTGTTGCGTCGTTCGGCCATGTCGAGGATGATACCTTGCGACTGGACGAGTTCAAGATACGCATCGGCATTGTTGACTTGCAACTCGGGTGAGCCAGTGGCGCGCGTGCCGCGCGTGACGTTGCCGCTTGACACACCTGCATACTCAAAGGGGATGACATGTTCCCCCAACAGCGCCACCAGCCAGCGAATCGGCCGGCTGAACGCTACATTGGTCGAGTTCCAGCGCATGGCCTTGTCAAACTTGAGCGCGGCGATCAAGTCTGGCAAAAGTGTAGTGAGTACTTCCGGCGCGGGCTGGCCTTCTTCTCTTTTGATGGCGACGACGTAATCGCCGCCTTCGAGCTTGCGTGCTTGC
>Ga0315268_10007883_pt1 | contig 11163 bp, 8 predicted proteins | sample C1_top_MG_FD_204535 | JGI IMG/M metagenome (GOLD analysis project Ga0315268, IMG submission 204535) | Sediment microbial communities from Yellowstone Lake, YNP, Wyoming, USA - C1_top | ecosystem: Environmental > Aquatic > Freshwater > Lake > Sediment | place: USA: Wyoming | collected 2017-08-01 | reverse complement strand
ATCACCGCCACCTCCTGGGCCAGATAATCCACCACCGCAATGTTGTGGGTGATGAACAGGTAAGCCAGCCCAAGTGTTTCCTGCAGGTCAGTCAGCAGGTTGAGAATTTGCGCCTGCACCGAGACATCGAGCGCGCTCGTCGGTTCGTCGCAAATCAGCAATTGCGGCCGCACCGCCAACGCACGGGCAATCGCAATACGCTGGCGTTGCCCGCCGGAAAATTCATGGGGATAGCGCTTAGCCATGTCAGCCGACAGCCCGACCTGGGCCAACAACTCTCGCACACGCTGCGCATGATCACCGGCTGAGGCCTGCGCCCGTAATCCTTCAGCGACAATTTCGACAACGCGCAGCCGTGGATTGAGCGAACCAAACGGATCCTGGAAAACCATCTGCATCGCAGCGGGGGCCAAGCCTTGCTGCAGCACACCGTGCAGTTTCACCGTGCCAGCGCTGCGCGGCTGCAGGCCGAGAATTGCCTTGCCAGCCGTCGTCTTGCCACAGCCCGATTCACCCACCAGCGCCAGCGTACCTCCCGCAGACAGTCGTAGCGATACACCATCGACGGCGCGCACCTGGCCCACCACCGTTTGCAGCACACCGCGCCGGAGTGGAAAATGCACCTTCAGGTCATCGACCACCAGCAAGGCCGTCCCGCCAGCGCCGACTTTTGTTTGCACAGCAGCCGCGTCCCCGCGCACCACCACTTGCGCTGTTTCCAGATGGCAGCGCACGGTATGACCCGGCACGGGCTCGCGCCAAGGTGGCGCTGTCAAACGGCAGACCGGCAGCGCTTCGCCACAACGTTCGACGAAGCGACACCCGGCATGCTGCGTCCCCAGGGGTGGCACACTGCCTGGAATGGTTAAAAGTCGGCGCTGGCGAGACGCCGCATCGGGCAGCGCCGCGAACAGTCGGCGCGTGTAGGGATGCCCAGGGGCGGCAAAGAAAGCCGCGCGCGGCGCTACTTCAACCAGTTGACCGGCGTACATGACACCAACGTGGTCAGCCATCTGCGCCACCACACCCAGGTCGTGGCTGATCAACAGCATCGCCATGCGCCGTTGGCGGCGCAAACCATCGAGCAAGTCGAGCACCTGCGCCTGGATCGTCACATCCAGCGCCGTGGTGGGTTCATCGGCAATCAACAACTCAGGTTCGCCCGCCAGCGCCATCGCGATCATCGCCCGCTGCTTCATGCCGCCCGACATCTGGAAGGGATATTCGCTCGCCCGCCGTTGCGGATCGGGAATGCCGACCGCCGCGAGCAACTCGACGACCCGTTCGCTCGCCGTTGCCCGCGTATGCAAACCAGTATGCAAACTCAGGGCTTCGGCAATCTGCGCACCGATGGTCATCACCGGATTGAGGCTGGAACCTGGCTCCTGGAAAATCATGCCGACCTTGCCACCACGCACAGCGCGCATCGCCGCTTCGCTGAGTGTGCAGAGATCATTGCCAGCAAATCTCACGCTGCCCCCGCTGATACGTGCGGCAGTAGGCAACAGCCGCATCAGGGCCAGCGCCGTCATCGACTTGCCGCAACCGGACTCACCGAGCAGCGCGAAGGTTTCGCCGGCGGCGATGTCGAATGACACGCCATCGACTGGACTAGCGGAGCCGATCGACACCGACAGATCGCGGACCGCAAGAAGGCTCATCGCTCGACCATCCGCGGATCAAACGCATCGCGCAGCGCATCGGCAAACAGATTTGCCGCTAACACCAGCACGAACATGAAGGCGAAAGCGGCCGCCAGCGACCACCAGACCATCGGTTCACGCGCCAGTTCCATGCGTGCGGTGTTAATCATGGTGCCGAAGCTGATGGTATTCGGATCAACGCCGATACCCACATACGACAACACCGCCTCGGCCAGCACCAGTCCCGAAAAGTCCATGACGATGGCGATCATGACGATGTGCATAACGTTGGGCAAAATGTGGCGCCACAGGATGCGTGCGCCCGACACGCCGAGCGCCTGAGCCGCCTGTACATATTCGAGTTCGCGCAGCTTGAGGGTTTCTCCGCGCAATAGCCGGCACAGTCCCGTCCAACTGGTGATGCCGAGGATCGCGCACAGCGCCAACAGGCGCGCATCGGCACGCTCCGCCGAGGTAGCAAACCATTCGGGATGATTATCGATAGCCACCTGCATCATCAGGATGGCTGCCGCGATGAGCAACACGCCGGGAATCGAGTTGAGCGTGGTGTAAAGATACTGGATGACATCGTCGATCCAGCCGCCCGCATAGCCCGCCAAAAGGCCGAGAAAGACGGCTGCCGGCAGCATAATGAGCGTGGTCAGCGTACCGATCAGCAGCCCGGTGCGAATGCTTTTCAGCGTGAGATAGAGCACATCCTGCCCAACCTTGTCGGTGCCGAACAGATGCGTACCGGGATAACTCAGCGGCGGAAAGTCGCGGCCAGCATCATCCAGCGTCTCTTTGGCGTACAAATGCGTCGCTAGTGGCGCCGAATAGGTTTTTTCGGTGCGGGTGCGCAACGGCACCAGCAGTGCGTCGAGGGCGGACAAGACTTCTGCCGAGTAGCGCGACTCTCCCTGCGGGGAATCGGGCAACTGCTGACGGTAGTGCAACGAATCAACTGCAGCAATCACGAAGAAAACCGCCAATACCGCTGCAGCGCCCATGCCAACACGGCTTTGGCCGACACGCCGCCAGCCTACCCGCAGATGCTCGGTGCGCGCCGCCCAGATGCCACCCAGCACTGCCGCCCCGATAAGCAGGAAAAACAGGGCATCCGACCAGAGCAGAACAATTTTCATTGCAGCCGGATACGCGGATCAACCAACGTGTAGGAAATATCGGTAAGCAGGAGACCGACGATATACAGCGCCGAACCGATGAACACCATCGCCCGCACCACGGCGAAATCCTGGGCATTGATGGCGTCAATGGTGTAACTGCCCAGGCCGGGAATGCCGAAGAACGCCTCAATCAGCAGGCTGCCCATAAACAGGGTCGGAATCACCACCACCGCACCGGTAAGGATGGGAATCAGGGCGTTGCGCAATACATGGCGAAATAGCACCCAGCGCTCTGACAGGCCCTTGGCCCGTGCCGTGCGCACGTAATCGCGGGTGTATTCCTCGAGAAAAATCGTGCGATACCAGCGTGCCGAGGAACCGATGCCTCCCAACACGCTAACGATCACGGGCAGAATGACAAACTTGGCGGCGGACACCCCTTCTGCGTAGCCGGAGATTGGCACCAAGTGCCAGATCTTCGACACCAACCATTGGCCGCCAATGATGTAGAACAGACCGGAAACCGACATCATGCCCACACAGAGCACCACGCCGGAAAAGTCGAGATAGGTGGCACGAAAATACACCAGCAGCAAAGCAAATGAGATCGCCGTAAATAAGCCCAGCACAAACACCGGCAGGGCTACCGCGAGGCTCGGCCCCATACGCGAAGCAATCTCGCGCGCGATGTCGCGCCCATCGTCAGCGCGGCCGAAGTCGAGGACGAACATTTTCACCGACTTGTCGAAGAAGATCGTCTCGGCCACCTTGTCCGGACCAGTGGCTACCGCGTTCCAGAACAGCGGTTTGTCGTAGCCGCGCTCGACTTTCCATTTCTCGATGGCCTCAGTCGTCACCCGCTTCACGCCCAGTTGCATGCGCGCCATGTCGTCTGGCGTATTGACGATGAAGAACAGCGCAAAGGTGATGACATTCACCCCGATCAGGATCGGCAGGGCATACAGCAGACGGCGGATCAGATAGGCAAGCATCGGGGCGGACTATACCAAGCCAACTGGCAATATTTCACTGCCTGCCGAGGCCAGCGCAACCTGCCTCAAGCAGAATGGACACGAAAATGGAAAGCCGCGTATAATTTTTGCACGCAGAGAGCTATTCAGAAGTGCTCTCTTCGTCAGCACCTGAAAATGGTCTGACAGCCTGAAGTACAGGCAATTCACTTGCAACCAACGAATATTGAGAACATCGGCGTTTCGCATATGCGGTTATCTGCCAGTTTGAAATTATAGTGGTTGCCATAATTCATCTTTTTGCTTGATAGATCGGGTACACCTTGGAGAACGAAGCCAACTCCGCTCCAGTTCAGGTTCAAGCTCCTGCTCCGGCCGCCTTTGATCCACGGCGCCGGATTCGTGAGTTACTTGCCATACCAGAGCGTGATCGTACTGACGCCGAATGGGATGAGCTGAACGAACTGGAAATTCAAACTGCGCCGGGGAATCGGGCAGGCAATCAACCGGTCAACACTGCCTATTCTGGCAAGCCGTGATTTAATCCAAAAAATCGCTCGAAGGGCAAACCCGGCCCCGGAAGATCACCCCAAGGCAGGCCAGCCCACAATCCCAACAAGCCACGACCAGCCTAGATTCTCTTCTCGCCTCCACGGGCGGGGAAGGCTGGTTAAGTGCTTTGGGCCATCGCAGTGAGTTTTCCTGTCTGATGGAAATGCTGAGTGGTGGGTGCCGATGACTCAACTGGTTCTCGAGCAGCTATTGAATGGCCTGCAGTTCGGCCTGATGCTCTTTTTGCTGGCCGCAGGCCTCACGCTCGTGTTCGGCATCATGGATATGGTCAACCTGTCGCACGGCTCGCTCTATATGGGGGGAGCGTATCTTGGCGCGGTAGCGGCCCAGGCATCAGGTTCATTCCTAATTGGCGTGCTCGCGGCCACGCTGGGCATGGCCGCAGTTGGTCTTGTGCTGGAAGTTCTGCTATTTCGAAAACTGTATACGCGTGACCACCTTTCACAGGTACTAGCGACATTTGCCGTCATTCTTATTGCCAACGAAGTCGTGCGTATCATCTGGGGGCCACAGCCACTGATGCTCAACCCTCCGGAACTACTGGCTGGACCGGTCGAATTACTCGGCTTTAGCTACCCCGCCTACCGGCTTTTCATTATTGTGGTTGGCCTGGGAATCGCCACCCTGCTGTATCTCCTGGTCAGCTACACACGGGTCGGCATGCGGGTGCGCGCCGGTGCATCCAACCGGGCAATGGCTCAAGCGCTCGGCGTTGATGTGCGACGGCTGTTTACCGGCATCTTTGCCCTCGGCGCAGCGTTATGCGCCGTCGCGGGCGTATTGCTCGGACCGTTGCTGGCGGTGCAGGTTGGCATGGGCGAGAATATCCTGATCCTGGCCTTCGTCGTCATCGTCATCGGTGGCATCGGCTCGATTCGCGGTGCGCTGATCGGCAGCCTGCTGGTCGGCATGGCAGACACGCTGGGGCGCGCACTTCTGCCGACGCTGCTGCGTGCAGTCGCCTCACCAGAAGTTGCTGCCCACCTCGGGCCAGCACTGGCATCGATCATGATTTACCTGTTAATGGCGGGCATATTATTCTGGCTTCCGCAGGGGCTGTTCCCTTCCCGCGCATGAAATTTCTTCGTCACAGTGACCGGCTGGAACTTGCTCTGCTCCTGGTAGTTGCCGCCCTGCCGCTCGCTTTACAAGCACTCGGTGAGGACTACTACATAAGCTTCGCCACGCGGCTGTTGATATTTACGTTAGCCGCCACGAGTCTAAACTTCATCGTCGGCTATGGCGGTATGCTGGCATTTGGCCATGCCGCTTTTTTTGGAATCGGCGCTTACGTGGTGGCCCTGATGATGGCTGAGAACATCACCTCGGCCTGGATTGCCTGGCCACTCGCCATTCTCGTCGCCGCACTGGTGGCACTGCTTATTGGCGCGATTTCGCTGCGCACGCGTGGTGTGTATTTCATCATGATCACGCTCGCCTTCGCCCAGATGATCTACTACACGATGATCTCGCTAAAGAACGCGGGCGGCGATGATGGCTTGCCCCTGGCACAACGCTCTACACTGGCCCCCTTCAACCTCGCCGACGATGCCACGCTCTATTGGGTAACGCTGGCTCTGCTGGCAGTCTGCATTATCGCCCTCAAGCGAATTGCCGCCTCGCGTTTTGGACGTGCCCTAGCAGGACTCCGGCAAAACGAAGTGCGCATGGAAGCGCTGGGCTATCCAGTCCATCAACTCAAACTGGCCTGCTTCGTCATCGGTGCCGCCATTGCCGGGCTCGCCGGCGCACTGCTGGCCAACCAGAATGGTCTCGCAAGCCCCAGCCAACTTTACTGGACACAGTCGGGCATGCTGCTGGTGATGGTGATACTTGGGGGAGTCGGTCAGCGCTATGGGGGCGTCGGCGGGGCCATCGCCCTGCTCGGTCTTGAGGAGGCACTCGGCCAAATCACCGACCGCAGCCAATTGTATATCGGGATAGTGCTATTGCTGGTGGTGTTGTACGCACCGCGCGGCCTGGTCGCCCTGTGGGTACGCCAGCGATGAACGCGCTGCTCGAAATCAAAGGCCTGAAGCGCCACTTTGGCGGAGTCTGGGCCGCCAATGGCGTTGACCTGAGTGTGCAAGAGGCGGAGGTTCATGCCCTGATCGGCCCCAATGGTGCCGGCAAGACCACACTGATACACCTGATATCCGGTGGTCTTTTGCCGGATGAGGGGTGCTTGACCTTTGCCGGTAGCGACATTACTCGCAACAGCATGCACGCACGCGTGGCCCTGGGAATCACACGCTCGTACCAGATTACGCAGATTTTCCATCACCTGCCCCTTCTCGAGAACGTGCGACTCGCGGTACAGGCGCGGCAGCGCGATTGGGGATCGAGCTTCCGCTTTTGGCGTCCCGCCAGCGCCGACTTTCAAATGATAGAAGAGGCCGAAGACTGGCTCGGTCGCGTCGGCCTAGCTGAAAAGGCGGGGAAATTGGCCTGCGACGTTTCCCATGGCGAGCAACGGGCTCTCGAACTGGCGATGGCGCTCGCCACCCGTCCGCGCCTGTTGCTGCTAGATGAACCGATGGCCGGTATGGGGCCGGAAGAATCCGCCCACATGGCTAACCTGATCGCCTCGATCAAGGGAGCGCAAACCGTTCTGTTGGTGGAGCACGATATGGGTATTGTGTTTCGCCTCGCTGATCGCATCTCGGTGCTGGTGGCTGGCCGCATCATCGCCAGCGGCGCACCGGAAGTCGTGCGCGGACATCCCGAGGTGCGCCGCGCCTATCTGGGAGGTGAGTTGTTGTGAGCGCCCTGCTCGAGGTGCATGATCTACAGTCTGCTTACGGAGAAAGTCAGATACTGTTCGACATTAACTTCAGCATCCGCGCAGGAGAAGTTGCCACCCTGCTAGGCCGGAACGGCATGGGTAAGACCACGACATTGCGCACACTCTGCGGCATGACGCCAGCGCTCAACGGCACAATCCACTTTTCCGGGATCAATATAAGCGGGCTGCCTGCCGACCGTATCGCACGACTCGGCGTAGCGCTCGTTCCGGAAGGGCGTCAAATCTTTCCCAATCTCACGGTACGCGAGCATCTCATCGCCTTTGCCGCGAATCGCTCGGAGGCTACCGATCCATGGACATGCGCTAAGGTCTTTGCTTTTTTCCCGCAGTTGGCCGAGCGGCAACGGCATCTCGGCAACCAGCTTTCTGGAGGCGAGCAACAGATGCTCGCGATCGGCCGGGCGCTGACCACTAATCCGCGCCTGCTGATTCTCGACGAAGCCACCGAAGGCTTGGCACCCTTGATTCGCGAAGAGATCTGGCGTTGCCTCGACAGCTTGCGCAGCACTGGCCAGACCATTCTGGTCATTGACAAATATGTCGAGCAGCTCATCCGCCTCGCCGATCATCACACGATCATCGAGAAAGGTCGCGTCGTCTGGCAAGGCACATCCACCGCGCTGGATGCCGACCATGGCATCTGGCACCGTTATCTCGGAATTTGAGTAATCAGCGCCGTCCCACCAGCACCGACTTTACAAAGACACTCAGGTGCTATCGGGTAATTCATCAATGGGATCAAGATAAATTCGGCCGCGTTGCCGTACAAGGCGGTGAGGGCCGAACTCCATCGCGGGATGCCTATCGGCAGCAGCTTCAAGCATTTGCCGAAATCCTTCACGCAAACGTGACTCGCTGGGGATACGCACGCCGCGCTTATTCAGTAAGAAGCGCAAAACATTTCGGGCGCGTCGCTCGTCCATTAATCTTAATCTAGCGATATTCAAAGGAAAATCATCTTCATCACCCAAATCATGGCGGGCTAGATCATCGAGCAAATCATGCGCATCAGCAAATCTTGCTGCTGCGCCGGCCAGATTTCTCGCTGCGGCGGGAAAGCGTTGCGTTAATGTGGGAAATATCTTCTGGCGCAAAAAGTTTCTGGAATGGCGGGTATCTACGTTACTTTCATCCTCCACCCATTCGAGGCCATGCAGTTCGGCGTAACGATTGATCTCGGCTCTGCTGACACTCAGTAAAGGGCGGAGAAGCTTGCCATTACGTTCAGCCATCGCCCGCGCACCTGAAGTGCCCGTGCCTCGTAGCAGATTAAATAGAAGAGTCTCCGCCTGATCTTCTCGATGGTGAGCCAACATAACCCATTCAGCATCGAAGCGAGCAAACGCTGCGTGGCGCACTCGCCTTGCCGCAGCCTCTAGCCCGTCCTTCGATCCACGCTCGACGCTAAAGCACTCAGCAGCGAATGGAATGCTCAAGTGCTCGCAAAAGCCTCTGCAAAACGCTTCCCATAGAGCCGAATTCGGGCTGATACCGTGGTTAACATGGAAAGCAGAGAGCGTGAAGGTACTCTGTCCAGTCTTCCAGAACATCGCAAGTGTGTGAAGCAAACAGATGGAATCCATGCCACCAGAGAGTCCCACAACGACATGCTGGTCAGGAAGTACATTCCTGGCAAAACAGGAACCTACTGCCGTGAGGAGCGTAGTTGAAACCGGATCAATGCTCGGTAACCTCTTTGAATTTCCCATAACTCATCAAACGCCCGTAGCGTCGCTCAACGAGTTCCTCTGTAGAAAGGCCTTGCAATTGCCGCAAAACATCTTGTAGTGCTTTTTTCAAAGACTGCGCTGCGGAACGGGGATCGCGATGCGCACCACCTAGCGGTTCGGCGACCACTCGGTCAACCAATCCGAGGGTTTTGAGGCGGGTTGCGGTGATACCGAGCGTTTCGGCGGCATCCGCTGCACGTTCAGCACTTTTCCAAAGAATTGACGCACATCCTTCAGGTGAAATTACTGAATAAGTTGAGTATTGCATCATCAGCAAGGCATCACCTGTGGCAATCGCTAACGCGCCGCCAGACCCACCCTCACCAATGACAGTGCAGATAAGAGGCACCTGCAATTCCGTCATTACGAACAAATTGCGGCCAATTGCTTCAGACTGGCCGCGCTCTTCAGCACCAATGCCCGGATAGGCACCGGGGGTATCGATAAAGGTGAATATAGGTATGCCGAATTTTTCAGCGAGGCGCATGAGCCGCAGGGCTTTACGATAACCTTCAGGACGCGGCATGCCAAAGTTGCGCTGGATTTTTTCCTTGGTATCCCGCCCCTTCTGATGACCAATCACCATGCATGATTGCCCATTGAATCTCGCCAGGCCGCCTACAATCGCTTGGTCGTCTGCGTATGATCGATCACCATGAAGCTCAACATAGTCAGTGAACATCAACTCAACATAGTCAAGCGAATAAGGGCGCTGCGGATGACGCGCCACTTGGGCAATTTGCCATGGCGTCAGCTTGGCATAGATATCCTTAACCAAGGATGAGCTTTTACTCTCGAGTCTGCCAATCTCATCAGAGATATCGACGGCAGAATCATCCTGAACAAAGCGTAATTGTTCAATTTTTCCTTCAAGTTCAGCAATCGGCTGCTCGAAGTCGAGAAAGGTAGTTTTCATAACTGATAATTTTACCGGAGTACGCCAATTATCGGTTAGCGCTAGCTAAAAGAGGCAGCCGCAAAGCGAAACGCCCCGCCAAGTATACTTAGCGGGGCGATTTCTTGAATGGGAAGTCTGGTGCTGACCTACTTTCGCGGGCGGTGAGCCCACTATCATTGGCGCGGTCCTGTTTCACGGTCCTGTTCGGGATGGGAAGGGGTGGTACCGGGACGCTATGGGCACCAGACTAAAACTGGTGTGGGATTGGCGGTAAAGCCAAAGCCACTGAATAGGAAGAAGTAAGTAGGGTAATGATTATAGCGCGGTGAGTTGTTGGGTATTGGCTCACGGTTGCGTATTGAGTTGTTATCTCAAAGTTATAGGGTCAAGCCGCACGGGCAATTAGTACTGGTTAGCTTAACGTGTTGCCACGCTTCCACACCCAGCCTATCAACGTCGTGGTCTACGACGACCCTTCAGGGGGGTTAAACCCCCGGGATATCTTATCTTGAGGCGAGTTTCACGCTTAGATGCTTTCAGCGTTTATCTCTTCCGAATTTAGCTACCCGGCTATGCCACTGGCGTGACAACCGGTCCACCAGAGATCCGTCCACTCCGGTCCTCTCGTACTAGGAGCAGGTCCCCTCAAATATCCAACGCCCACGGCAGATAGGGACCAAACTGTCTCACGACGTTTTGAACCCAGCTCACGTACCACTTTAAATGGCGAACAGCCATACCCTTGGGACCGGCTACAGCCCCAGGATGTGATGAGCCGACATCGAGGTGCCAAACTCCGCCGTCGATATGAACTCTTGGGCGGAATCAGCCTGTTATCCCCAGAGTACCTTTTATCCGTTGAGCGATGGCCCTTCCATACAGAACCACCGGATCACTATGACCTGCTTTCGCACCTGCTCGACTTGTGGGTCTCGCAGTCAAGCCTTCTTTTGCCATTGCACTATCAGTACGATGTCCGACCGTACCTAGAAGACCTTCGTACTCCTCCGTTACTCTTTAGGAGGAGACCGCCCCAGTCAAACTGCCTGCCATGCACGGTCCCCGGCCCCGATTCAGGGGTCTAGGTTAGAACCTCAACGACATCAGGGTGGTATTTCAAGGTTGGCTCCACACGATCTAGCGACCGCGCTTCAATGCCTCCCACCTATCCTACACAAATCCCGTCAAAGTCCAATGCAAAGCTACAGTAAAGGTTCATGGGGTCTTTCCGTCTAGCCGCGGGTAGATTGCATCTTCACAAACACTTCAACTTCGCTGAGTCCCAAGAGGAGACAGTGTGGCCATCGTTACGCCATTCGTGCAGGTCGGAACTTACCCGACAAGGAATTTCGCTACCTTAGGACCGTTATAGTTACGGCCGCCGTTTACTGGGGCTTCGATCAAGAGCTTGCACC
>Ga0315268_10007882_pt1 | contig 11163 bp, 15 predicted proteins | sample C1_top_MG_FD_204535 | JGI IMG/M metagenome (GOLD analysis project Ga0315268, IMG submission 204535) | Sediment microbial communities from Yellowstone Lake, YNP, Wyoming, USA - C1_top | ecosystem: Environmental > Aquatic > Freshwater > Lake > Sediment | place: USA: Wyoming | collected 2017-08-01 | reverse complement strand
GGCCTTGTCGCGACGGATCCCAGGAGGCAGCGGACCTCAAGTATGCCGCTCGGAAACGTTTTGTAGCTTAGAGATTCCCTTGTTCAGGCATGCGGATTGTGACGTTGCTTTCGGATTTCGGAAATCGGGACCAGTACGTCTCTGAGATGAAGGGGACAATACTGAGCCTTTGCCCCTCGACGACTGTGGTGGACATTAGTCATGAGATAGAGAAGTTCAATATTCGGATGGGCGCCTTCGTCCTAGCGGCTGCTTCGATCTATTTTCCCGCTGGCACTGTTCACGTCGCAGTGGTAGATCCAGAGGTCGGTGGGCAAAGGCGAGACCTCCTAATAGAAACCCAACGGGCCGCGTACATAGGTCCTGACAACGGCATACTTCTGCCAGCAGCTTTGAGAGACGGGGTGAAAGAGATCCATTCGATAGAGAACAGGCAATTCATGAGAAGTCCCGTTTCATCCACCTTTCACGGAAGAGATGTGTTTGCATATACTGCTGGCAGGATAGCCTGCGGTGTGGAGGCATCTGAAGTCGGACCAAGAGTCACTGATCCGGTTTTACTCACTCTCGCGGGGGCGGAGACCTCTGACGAGACGATCAGCTGCGAAGTGCTGGCGGTGGACTCATTCGGGAATATGACGACGACTGCAAGTGAAAAAGACCTGAAAGCGAGTGGTGTCAAGGCGGGGGACGCACTCGTGATTCGAACGAAACGGCGAAAATACCATCTGAGCGTGGGGGGAACCTACTCGGATATAGCTGAGGGCAGGCCTGTTCTGCTAGTCGGAAGCTGTGGCCTTCTTGAGATCGCGATTAACAAGGGAAATGCAGCAAGGCGATTTCATCTGTCGGTAGGTGATAGGCTCATTTTTCGGCGCCCGTCGGGTTATCGCTCACAGCGAGTTCCCTGATGCGTTCGATTCCGTGAATCTTCACAAGTAGTTCTGCAACGCTCTTGGGAACCAGTGACTCCCAGTTCCTTCCCTTGAGGATCCTCTTGCGGATTTCTGTCGCTGAGTAGTCATCTCGTTGAAGGAACGGGATCCGTTCGACCTTGTATTCACGTTCTTTGAAGAGACGTGATGTTAGCGCTTCATTCGTGAAGACCACGTCAAACTTGGGTGTCTGGGATACGATAAAGGGGACCCAAGTCGCATGGATGTGCACATCCCTGATCGGGATGATGAGGTATTTGCTTGGGTCTATGTTCGCTTCCTTCAATGCTGCCCGTATCATCTCGACACGTTCTCCCGCCGTGAACGGATTCTTGTCAGAATGACTGTACTCAGCGCTACCTACAACTATGATGAGCTCTTCCACGTGCTCTAGTGCAGTCCTGATCGCGCCTATGTGTCCGAGATGGAAAGGCTGGAATCTCCCTACGAATAGCCCGCGCCTAAATCTGGTTGTCAGCTCGTCTCGCCTCACGATGGATTCCATACACAGCTCTGCGAGATCTTTCCGTTATCGAATTGCACACCTTCGCGCATGAGTAGCTCTCGCTTGATTCGGCTCCTGCCGTTTCTTTCCTCTCCATAATTCCCAACTTCCAGCGTTGACCGGACTACTCTATGACAAGGTACGACTAGCGGGAGTGGGTTTCTAGCCATCGCGTTTCCAACAGCCCTTGAGGCCCCCTTCGAGCCAGCATGCTTGGCCAGCTTCCCATAAGTGGTGACTTTTCCTTTGGGTATTCTCATCGTCATCTTGTAGACGCCTCTCAGGAACTTTGAGTGCGTCATCATAACGATACCTGGTGGGCGACTGATGTCTCTGCCTGCGTAGATTCGATGAAGCACGCTAATCGCTTCGGAATCGCCTCGTGAGCGTCCCAGGCCACGTCTTAGATCGTCGGGCAAGGAACGGGTCGTAGATTCTTCGGCTGCTTTCTTGCTACTGGAGAAGGCGCAGGCCATCAGTCTTCCATTCTCTTCGGTCACCGCAGCAAACCAGATGCTATCTCGTCTTGCCGAACTCAGAATCAAGGTTCGGGACACCGGAACCGGCCGGAATTGCTCGCAAGAGTAAATAAACTAGAGTCATCCAGCTGCGACAAGGAAGATCAATGATCGAAATAGATGGGAGCCTCGGTGAGGGAGGAGGGCAGGTCCTCAGAACCACAATCGCTCTCTCTGCCGCGCTTGGAAAGGGTGTCCACGTCAAGAACATTCGAGGCAAGCGACCGAATCCAGGTCTTCGTGCACAACACATGACTGCGATCAAAGCAGTCGCCGCTCTCTCCGACGCCGAGATCAAGGGGCTCCAGATCGGGTCTACCGACTTGTACTTCACGCCAAGAAAGAAGATGTCCGGCTCCTTCAAGTTCGATGTGGGCACCGCGGGAAGCATCTCACTGGTGCTTCAGGCACTGATGCCCGCCTCGGCCTTCTCCTCTGGCAGAACGGAGTTCGAGATAACCGGTGGAACAGATGTGAGGTGGAGTCCGACGATCGACTACGTTCGCTTCGTCATGCTCCCTAACTTGTCGAGACTCAGCTACCTTGCAGAGTTGAGACTGATCCAACGGGGGCACTACCCCAAGGGCGGAGGAAAAGTGTCGATGATGATCCAACCATGCAAGGGATTGAAGCCTCTGCAACTGACTGAACGACCGGAGATCAAGAGAGTGCGGGGAATTAGCCACTGCGTTAGGCTTCCTGTCCATGTCGCGGAAAGGCAGGCAGCCGCCGCGCAAGAGATCTTGAGAAAGATCGATCAATTGGGTGTCTCCATAACGGTGGAAACATATCCTCTTGCGACTGACCCTCACATTGCGCCCGGAAGCGGAATAGCTCTATACACAGACAACGAGCCTGGTGGGGTTCTGGGGGCAGACAGTGTAGGCGAACGGGGAAGACCCGCCGAGGAAGTAGGTCGCCAAGCGGCGAATCAGCTCGCGGGAGAGATCAACAGTGGCGCTCCTGTTGATAGACACATGTCCGACATCCTGATTCCATACTTGGCAGTGGCCGATGGCAGCTCAGAGTTTCGAACCTCAATGATCACGATGCATACGATCACAAACGCAAGAATAGCTGAACTTGTTTCAGGCGCAAAGATCACCGTACACGGTGAAGTCGGGAAACCGGGAACCGTAAGAGTGGAAGGAATCGGTCTCGCGCCCTAATCGATTCCATGGGCCCTCGATATCCAGATGGTTTGACCGGTCTGGATATTGACGATTCTCCTGACACGATGAAAAGGAATCAGCGTCTCCTCTGATTCAGCAGAAACATACGTGAACCACGACGGGCCGACCTTTGTGATAAGGGAAGCGTTGATCTCACGCGTGTCGCCAGGAGCTCCTCGATGAATGAAGTAGACGACATAGTTCCCGCTGCGTTCTCTTGTCTCCCACGCTATCTTGTTGAAGACGTTCCTTAGCGGATGCATGACAGATCGGCCAAGAACAGTGGGAAAGTCAACATCAACCTTAATAGAGTCGCCATTCCAGCGAAGTCCGCGACTGGTTTCTGGTGAATTGAATGAGTGAACCCTTCATGCCGGGCGCCACCACGATCGGCGTTGTCTGCAAGGACGGAGTAATACTCGCCTCTGAGAGGCGTGTATCCTACGGGTACTTTGTACAGAGCAAGAGTGGCAAGAAGGTCTTCCAAGTGACCGATAGAATTGGCGCCGCGTGTGCAGGACTTGTTGCGGACATGCAGGTCCTAACAAAAGAAGTCGCAGCTCAACTCAGCGTGTACTCCTTCGAGCGCGACAGGCCTGCCTCGGTGAGATCGGCTGCAAAGGTCATGGCTTACCTTCTGTTTGAGAGGCGGATGTTTCCATATCTCGCCCAGACGATAGTCGGTGGAATTGATGAAGAAGGCCCGAGCCTCTATGTGCTCGATCCGCTGGGGTCGGTTATAGATGATAAGTATGCATCCGTCGGATCAGGATCTGAGATCGCAGTGGGCGTGTTAGAGGCAGAGTTCAAAGAAGGCTTGAGCGTCGAGCAAGGCAAAGAGCTTGTCAAGAAAGCAGCCAAAGCCGCGTTGGCGCGCGACATAGGAAGCGGGAACGGGCTCGACTTCATGACGATCACCAAGAGCGGCATCAAAGAGGAAGGCGAACCTCTCAGCTAACAGTTCAACCCCGAGTCACTCTTCACTCGACGCCTGCACCCAGAGCCAACTCATTTATCCCGCAGAAGAGAAGTAAGCAGCGAACACAGTTGCTTGCGAAAAGCGAACTTGCCGGACTGCAGCAAGAACTCACAGAATACGACAAAACGAGAGAGAGATTACTGGAGCTGACTAGGAATACCGTTCGGCTTGCTAGCTGGGCGATCATACAAATCCATAGGGAGCAGATCCCAAAGGCTAAGACAACTCTAAAGGAAGCTGATGAGAGCATCGCCCAGATCCGAGATCTACTGAATGAGCACGCCGAGTTCAAACAGGCCGGCTACGTAGTCGTTGCTTTTCAGGAGTTCTCTGAGGCTAAGGTACTGCTGAGCTACGCAAGCCGGAAGAAGCTTCCATCACAGCGCGAGGTAGACGTCAACTGGATGCCGTACGTGCTTGGTCTATTGGATTTGATAGGTGAGCTTCGCAGGATGACTATGGATCAACTGAAGGCCGGCATGCCAAGAGAGGCTCAAGGGACCTTCGAATCGATGGAGGCTCTCTTCGAAGACCTGCTCTCGCTTGACCGTACGTCAATAGTTCCGACGTTTCGGAGGAAGATGGATGTCGCAAAGAAGCTGGTCGAGGCCACGCGTGCAGATGTTGTCGCTGACATTCGAAGATCCTCTCTGGAGAAGACAATGAAGAATCTTGAGAAGCGTATGCGCTGAGCTTCTTTGTCCTCGAAGAGAATCGTCATACCTTCAAATCCTACGCCTCGCGAAGCAATTGTCCTACAGAACAAGTTTGCCTCACTTGTTTCTCAGCAAAGCAAGGTGCCTGAGCAGATACGGTACGTTGCGGGGGCCGACGGTGCATATGACAACGAGAGGGTTGCAGGGGCAGCGGTGCTCGTAGAGTACGATACGTTGGAGCCGATCGAGACCAAGACTGCCAAAGTTCGAGCGACATTCCCTTACATTCCGGGATTGCTGTCGTTCAGAGAGGGACCGGTGGTTGTTCGTGTGCTTCGCAAGCTGAAGCGCAAGCCTGACGTGTGTATAGTGGATGGCCATGGTCTGGCGCATCCCAGAAAGTTCGGTTTGGCTTGCTATGTGGGGCTCATTACGAATCTTCCCACGATTGGCGTGGCGAAGAGCCGGCTCTTTGGTACGAAGGTTGGAGAAGCCCTTGTCGACTCGGAGAGGAACGTGATCGCGAGGATCCTCCAATTCAATGGGAAAAGCCTCTATGTGAGTGTCGGTCACAAGATATCGCTTGAAGATGCAACGAGAATCGTTAGGCACTGCATAACCAGACGTGGTCTTGAACCGATCCGATTGGCGCATCAGGAGGCGAATAGGCTGAGATGGTCATCGAAGACGTGAGTCCAGCACTACTGCTGACATTGTGCAGGCTTGCAGAGCTTGGAGCGTACTCTGGCGAGCTCTCGATCACCACAGCAGATCTGGCCAGAACCTTGAGCGTCTCGCAGCAGACGGCCTCGCGACACCTAATAGAGCTACAGAGCCTTGGCCTGATCAGAAGAACGCGAGGTACCCGTAGGGAGGCGATCAGAGTGACCGCGAAAGGGTCAGAAGAACTCAACAGAATGCACCTCCGACTCAAGGCGATATTCGAATTGAGGCCAAGAGAAGTCGTTCTCGAAGGGACGTTGTTCTCAGGAATAGGCGAGGGCGCGTGGTACGTCAGCCAACCTAGGTATCGCAGGCAGTTTGTGGAGAAACTGGGTTTCGACCCTTTTCCTGGCACCCTTAACCTACGGCTTAGACGTGAGTACGAGGCCGAGACGAGGCTGCTCGAAACGATTCCGAGCATCCAGATTGATGGGTTCCGCGACGGTGAGAGAACCTTCGGGCCGGTCGTATGTTACAAAGCGAAGGTCAACGATGCGGAGGATGGAGCACTGATCTCCGCGGTCAGAACACATTACGCGGGTGATGTGATCGAGTTGATCGCACCGAGTAATCTGAGAGCGAGACTCGGACTCAAGGACGGTGATATTGTGAAGGCGCGTATCCTCAGCCCGTCTCTTGGAAGAACGTCTGCCTGATCACTGAAGAACTCAGATACTTCTCTTTGTCAAACTTGCTAAGCCGGACTATCCGGACATTGAGTCTCCTTTTTTCGACGAGCTCTGTGATTGTTCGGGCAACGGAATCCTGATCATATCCAAGAGCAATAATGTTTGGCTTCACTTCACTAATTACCTGCTCATAGCCCATGCCCACGTCCTCGTAACCTAGGATGGCAGCGTCCACGGGCTTGAGTTGCTCCACCAGTGCACGTCTATCTTCTTCCGGAAATACGGGCCTACGACCTTTCAGTGTCTCAACCGTGATGTCGGTTGCCACGACAACTACCAGAACGTCTCCGTACGTCTTGGCTTCAGCAAGGACGGCAAGATGACCAAGGTGGAGTATATCGTAGACCCCTCCCACTAGGACTATTCTCAGCTTCGATCTTCCCTCAGGTAGCAGCGCGTAATTGTCTACGTCCCTGCATTCCAACATTCCAGACATCGTGAACTGTCTCAAGACATCGTCAGATTTGCGTGCATCCAGCCCCGTCTTCTCAATCAGTTCAGCTTTGGTGAAGGCTGATTTTCTAAGTTGCAGGAGGTAGATAGATTTCAAGAGATTCTTCTCGTCCTGCTCACTCAGGTCCATCTCACCTTCGCCTCCTAGCACCTCTCATAACATCATGAACGAGATATCATTTGTCAAATCGAAACAATGTGACTGACTTCAATGAGTTGAGTTCGTCACACCCATGATGCTCAACGAATCTAGGAGGCCTTCGGCGTATGCAACGGAGGCAAGGGCGGTGGTTGGTTTCCCTGTCTCAAGGAAGTACCTGCTATCGGCCACGTATCTCCTGGCATGATCAACCACGCGGAGTGCATCAGGATTGCTGGTAGTCTCAGCTAGTTTGAGGGATTTCTCTATGGCTGCTAGATAGGTACGCGTACGTTCTCCGGGGTCTTCGCTCATACTCGAGCCTCCAAGAGTTCTCGTGAGGCTCCGGCAAGGAGTTGAAGTCCTTCAGCTTCCACAAAGTGCAGCTTGCTTGGGATGATGATCGACCACGGAGGTCCCCCAAAATCGCTTTTCAAAAGATCCCCTGCTTTGCCTGCTCTCACCAAACAGTCAGGGGCTTCAACACGCGCGAGTCCGACCATGAGCGTGTCTTCTGTCAGTAGGCCTGCCCTCTTTATTGATTCCAACCTGATGAGGATTCGAATTGCTTCGGGAATCATTAATCCTCCATGCTCAAGGTCCAAGAGAGCGAGCGTATGAAGACCTATGCTGTTGTTGGCGACGATGAACTCGTATACCGATTCCGGAAGAGGGCTAGTCTTCGGGGAGGGGATCGTGACGGTTCTTCCGAACTTGTAGGCTTCCAGTCCCGTAACTCCAGACACGGCCGTGAGTATCGACGCCGAATGAATAACTTCTGTCCAGATCCCCTGCTTCTTTGCTGAAAGGAGAAGTCCGACATGCGTCGTTGCTGACATCGGGTCTCCAGGGGCAAGAAGAACCACGCGTGCTTTCTTGGCCTTCGAGAGTATGGTGCGCTCAGCGTCTTCCTCTAGGTCTTTCCTGCTGAGAATCTCAACTTCTTTTCCCAAGAGATGTTGAAGTCGGTCCAATGAGAGCCCTGGCATGATACTCGTGTAGAACTCTGCGTAGACGGTGTCCGCATTCTTGGCAGCATCTAGACCGCGTAGAGTGAGGCCGTTCTCGTCATGTAGGCCCATGCCGATGAGTGATAGTTCTCCCATGTTGTTCTCAGGGAGAGATAGGCGTGGGATGGTATTATTCGTGACCGCCAGATAGTAGGTAGCTAGACTACGATCCTGCCGTTCTCGACAACTGTTCTTCCGTCGAGTTCCACGGTCGCTTGACTCAGAGTCCCTTGGAAACCGTAGTCACTATCATTCTTGCCACCGATGCTCAAACTCGATCCTATCCCTATCGAGACAGCCCCCTTTGCCAGAGTGTCGTTCAGGAATCCAGTTCTTACCCGCGGGTTCAGTCCAATCGTGAGACTGGCAATCTTGTCCTTGTCTCCGTGTGCCTTCTCGAATATCGGTTTGAAAGCATCCAAGTTCTTCTCGGCGTTGTAGGATGTAACGCGCCCGTTCTCGAAAACCCATTGAAGCCCATGGATTAGTCTGCCAACCTGCGGTATTGGCAAGTCGAAACTCACTTTGCCCAATGCACTGTCCTCAACCACGGAAACGATCACAGATCCTGTCGGGAGAGTAGTGAAGAGCGCGCCGCGTCTAATGTCATCATCATCTATGACACCGTCATTGATCTGGGTCTGTCGTCCGAGTATGGAGAACCTCAGATCCGTTCCTATTCTCGATCTGACGCGCACTTCTCTCGCCCGTTCTAGGTTGGATGTCACACGCCTACCCAGGATGCTCATGTCATCATAGCGAATGGCCGTCGCAGAGTCGGTCATTCTTTTCCACCGTTGAAAGTTGAAGCCGTACGTGCGGGCTCTCTCAGGCGTCACCATTCCTTGTGCTAAGAATGCGCCTCGGATCTTCTTCTCGCGGCTCTTATCCTCATGTCCCTTCTCACCCTCGAATAGGGCCGCGAACTTCTCAGGAGCTATCTTCCGCATCCGTAACGGGTTCGCTGGGCCGCCGATGAAGATATTCACAGTCGTGTATTCAGCCGTCCCGAGGCAGTGTTTCGACGTCACCTTCAGGTTCTCTTCGGATAGCGTCTCCAATTGTGAGTAGTATGATCTATCGGTGTCAAGGATGGCCATAGCATCGGCGCCGATCCTATAACACTCCTCTAGTATCGCATCCGACAACTCGATGGTGTGCGCCCAAGTGTTCACAGTCACGACATCGTCCGGTCGGATTCTCAGACAATCACTTACGATGGCATGTGCGACTCGAACCGACATCTCCAATCCACCCCAACTAATAGGCGTAAGTACCTGATAAGACTTGAAGCATCACGGATCTCTCACTTCGAATTCGCAAGCAGAATTAGATGACTTGAGTGAATTGGACGCACGGAGTTTCTGTGGCCGCGACGTCCCGTTTACCAACGGTCGCGAAAACTTAAGTAGACTTTCCAGTTATGTCCGAAAGCTCAGGGTCCGTAGCTCAGTCAGGCAAGTTGGTCTGCCCTCGAAAGGTAGAGCAGCGGTCTCGCAGGAGCAAGGCTGAAGCTCTTAACCGCTGAGGGACACCCGAAGGTCGAGGGTTCAATTCCCTCCGGACCCGCCACACTTCCTAGGCGAGTCCTGAAAACCCGGCCTTCCACGGCTTTTATAGCAGGCAAAGACGAGGTCCGAGGCCTCACGGATGGGGCACAAGAGACTGCGAGGAGTTCAACAGAGACTATTCTCCTAGGGAAATCGTTTGTGCGTGACTTCGCCCCGAGACAGCCTGATGGCTCCACACCTGGCAGGCTCAATACTGCAACATTGCAGTAATGATGTTGCTGCGCAAAACAAGCCTTCGTGAACGGTTTAGTGCACAGGCGGTCTGGCCACGAAGCTAGATGGAAAGGTAAGAGCGCGCATTCAGACGCGGAATCCTCTACCCGTACAGGCAGAGTAAGCTCAAACACTACAGCCAGACATTACCCGCAGCTGAGATCGACTCCACACAGAGCTACTTCGGTCTCTTGGCCACCACGACCTCATCTACGCTGTGTATGACTGCGCCTAGTTCTTCGAGGCTGTGCCTCACGGAATCTGTGTTGATATCGCTGCCGTCTATTGATATCTTGATGCTCTCAGTGCTCTGGTCGATTTCAGCAAGCGATATGCTCACGTGATCAATTCCGCGAAGTGACGCTAGCTTGGAAGCTAGCTCGTAGATGGGTGGCTCGTGAGGTTTAAGAACATCTAGAACCATCTTCTTGATCGTCGGGTTCACCAAGCCCTTCTGAGTCTTCGTCCGCACTTTGCTCCCTATTGCATGAATCCACCATATATGAGGCTGCCGGGCGCCGAAGTTCACAGACTGGACGAGTTACGCTGGAATGACTCTCAAGACCAACACGATGAATGCTGTGGCAGCACCAACAATGACCATCCTCAAACCCGAGATCAACACATTCTCCTTGGAGATTCTGCCCAAGAACGCGCCGAGGCCGAATAGGGTTGTCATTATGAGAGCCACGGAAGCCAGAAGTGCTTGTTCCGGAGAGAGGACGTGGAGAAGCGATAAAGCGTAGGGCGTCATGGGAATCGCTGCGGCCAAGGCCGGAGAAATGCCATCCACGAAGGCAGCCCATAGAGAAGCCGCGTGTGCTGCCTTTGCATGGACGGAGCTCCGCATGTCCGACAGCATCGCCTTTTTCAGCCCCTTCAGACGGCGCATCCTCTCCGCTCTCTCGGTCAAGTAGGCGCCCGAGAACCCAGACATTCCCATCGCGACGGTCGCCCCTAGACCTGCGCCGATTACTATCCTCGGGTCGCTGGCGCCGGAGGTATGAGCGCCAACAATAACCCCGAGCATGGTCATGGCTCCGTCAAAGAAGTTCATCACGAAGTAGCGTCGCGAGATGCCTGAAACGCCAGAAATCTTGAGGTGGCTTCTGAAACGCCTGATGGCTTCCAGCATACACTTGAGGGCTCCGCCTACGGTAGTCACTATCTAACCAAAAGCCTTTATCGGGTATCGCCCGGGAGGTGTTGGAAAATGAATGCGACAGCACCAGCAACGTCCCTGTCGGACTCGAATGACCACTGATTCTCTCCGGCATCACCGCCATACACCGACAACACTCTATTACTCTATTACTGCGATCGCAGGCCTCACAACCGCGCTATCGCAGACCAACTAATTCGCTATGTCGAACCCCTGTTCCATGTCCCGCATGAGGCTCCATATCCCCACTCCGGTTTCTTGCCATACCTTAGAGGGGAAAGTCCCGGTCACGGCGCTGAACCTTCTGTTCAGAGCTCTCTCCTGGCACCATCCCAATCCAACTCCTTGAGCCGATTCTGAGCTTGATTCTCGCTTGGCTGTCAGCTCCCGCCTCGGCGGTCGGTCTTCTATCAACCTCACGTCCCAGCACGATGAACA
>Ga0315268_10007881_pt1 | contig 11163 bp, 10 predicted proteins | sample C1_top_MG_FD_204535 | JGI IMG/M metagenome (GOLD analysis project Ga0315268, IMG submission 204535) | Sediment microbial communities from Yellowstone Lake, YNP, Wyoming, USA - C1_top | ecosystem: Environmental > Aquatic > Freshwater > Lake > Sediment | place: USA: Wyoming | collected 2017-08-01 | reverse complement strand
TAGGTGAGCGCCATGCCGAGCACATAGGCAAGCGACAGGCCCAAAGCGCGGGATTTTGTCAGCGCATGCCCTTGCCCGACAATGATGCCGGAAAGGATGGGGATCATGGGAAACACGCAAGGTGTGAGCGCTAGCAGCAGACCAAAGCCGAAGAAGCTCACCATGATCAGCCAGAAGTTGCCGCCCTTGAATAAGGCGCCGATGCGCGAGGACTCGCTGCCCTGTGCCTCCGCAGATTTTTGGGTTGCGGCCATATCAGCAACAGGGGGCGCAGAAGATGCCGCAAGCGGCGCAGCCCCGGCCGCGGGCAATGCAGGCAGTGTCAGCGCCAAGGTCTTCTGCACCGGCGGATAGCACACACCCTTTTCGCTGCAACCCTGGTAAGTGGCGACCAGATTGACCGGCTGCTTGGCGTTGTCTTCACGTCTCAGCTTGATGACCGCCTGGAACGATTTGTGGTAAACCTCGGTCTTGCCGAAAGTTGGGTCGCTCTTGGTATCGCCCTGGGGCAGGGTCACTGCGGCAATGTCGGTGCCGCCGCTGTCTTTCAGCGAAAACCGGATCTTGTCGCGGTACAGATAGTAGTTTTCGGCAATCGTGAAACTGGCCAGCAGCGTTTTTTCGTCCTCGGCCTTGAGCGTCAGTTTGAATGCCTGGTCTGGTGGCAGGAACTCGTCCTGGCCGCCCCCCAGGAATTTCAAAAGGGGTGATTTTCCGCCCCCTTCGGACCGGGCGCGCGGAAGATCGAGCTTGGCCGCCTGCGTTTGCGGCGGATAGCACACGCCCGCATCCGCGCACCCCTGCGACGTCGCCTTCAGTGTAATCTGGTTCGCGCCGCCGCGGGTATAGGGCAGCCGGATCACCAAATCATGGCGGTAAGTTTCCACCTTGCCGAAATACTCGTCCTGCTTGATTTTTCCGGCGGGAAGCTGCGCTGCCCCGAGGGCGATGTCGGCAGGCTCCGCCTTGAATTTGATTTTTTCCTTGTACAGGTAATAACCCTCGGCGATCTGGTAGCGCACCTCCAGGGTTTGATCGTCCACCACCCGGGCGGAGAATTTGAAAGCCTGCTCCGGCTCGAGCAGATCGCCCTCACCAGCCTGAGCAGCCCAGGAAAACAACAGAAAAAAAGCCAGCAATAAATTACGCATTTTCAACCTTATTCTTCGGGTTTTATTGTTTCGGTGCCCAGCCACTCGAGATAAGTGGGCAGAACGGCCGCCAGTGGGACTGCGATAATTTCAGGAAGTTCATAAGGGTGATATTGCCGTATGGTTTTTTCAAGCTTGCCGTAATGCACCCCCAGTGTTTTAATCAACAAGGGAACTTCCTGCGTTGTTTCGATTCTACCTTGCCAGCGGTATACCGACTCGCACGGCGCGAGAATATTTACGCAGGCCGCCAGCCGGTCTTCCACCAGTTTTTCGGCCAACCGCCGGGCGGCTTCCCGGTCCGGCAAGTTTGTTATGACCAGCACCGCATCCATTTGAGGCTCCCCATGCGTGGTTTTTTTATCCTGTCCATTCTACTCGGTTTCCCGGCTTTGGAGATTTTTGCCACCTTCCGCGTCGCGCAAATAATCGGCTGGTGGCTGCTGCCCTGGCTTATCGCCAGCGCGGTTGTTGGCGGATGGCTGATCCGGGAGGCGGGCGTGATGGTCCCGGTCAAGCTGTTCGCCGCACTCAATGCCGGGCATAGCTTGAACCTCGCTCTGCTCGACAGTTTCCGCACCGTTTTTGCCGGCCTGCTGCTGATATTTCCCGGTGTCGTCAGCGATTTTCTCGCCCTGCTCCTGCTCTTGCTGCCGCAGCCCAAGATGTCCCCGCAGGCCACCTCCAGGGACGACGGCATTATCGAAGGTGAATGTACGCGGGTGAATGAGCGCGACAGGCTGCCCTGAGGGCTCATCAGCCAGGGCAGGTTTCCTCGCCTGCTACACCGCGGCTACTGATATGGACGATGCGTTGTGGTAACATCTTTTTCCTGCTCAGGCGTAGGGCGTCAATAAGCGAAGCGCATTGCGCCGTATGTTTCGTGGCAATTCGGTGCAATGCGCTTCGCTTATTGCACCCTACATGAACTGCCGTGACCCACACGAAAGCCGGATGAAGCAATATTAAGCTCTAAACCAGAGAAAACGCGCATGTCACATAAAATAACACTCAAGCCGAGCAATCATACGCTTTCCGCCGAAGAGGGGGAGTCGGTACTGGAGGCAGCCTTGCGCGAGGGCCACACACTTCCTTATGGCTGCCGCAATGGCGCCTGCGGAGCCTGTAAAGGCAAGGTCGTGGAAGGCTCGGTCGATTATGGCGATTATCAGGAAAGTGCGCTGACGGAAGCCGAAAAGCTGGCGGGCATGGCGTTGTTCTGTTGCGCCAGGCCGAAAACGGATGTCGTTGTCGAGGTGCGCGAAGTGGCCGGGACAAAGGATATTCCCATCAAGACCATGCCGTGCCGGGTGGAAAAAATCGAGATGGCGGCGGAAGACGTCGCCGTGCTTTATCTGAAACTGCCCGCCAATGAGCGGCTGCAATTCCTCGCCGGCCAATATGTCGACATCCTGCTCAAGGATGGAGCACGCCGGGCCTATTCTTTGGCCAATGCCCCTCACGACGACAGCTATTTGCAACTGCACGTTCGCCGCGTGATGAACGGCAGTTTCAGCGAGATGGTATTCACGCAATTGAAGGAAAAGGCGATTCTGCGCTTTGAAGGCCCACTGGGGAGCTTTTTCCTGCGTGAGGAAAGCGACAAACCCGTTCTCCTGCTCGCCAGCGGTACCGGGTTCGCGCCGGTCAAGGCCATGCTGGAGCACGCCTTCCATCACAACATCAAGCGCCCGATTACGTTCTATTGGGGTGCCCACAACCTGGCTCACCTGTATATGCTGGATCTGCCGAAGAAATGGGAGCAGGAGCACGCCCACTTCAAGTTCGTGCCCGTACTGTCCGATCCCGAACCGGAAGACCGCTGGCAGGGCAGAACCGGCTTCCTGCACCAGGCCGTGCTGGAAGACATCGCCGATCTAAGCGGCTATCAGGTGTACGCCTGCGGCGCGCCGCTCATGGTGGAGGCGGCACACCAGGCCTTTACTGCGCAAGGCAAGCTGCCGCCAGAAGAGTTTTATTCCGACGCGTTTACTTTCAGCAGCAAGCCCAAGGTTTGACCGAATGCGGCCGTTCTGGCTGCTCGAGATTATCCGCGCAGCAACACCAGGCTTTCACGGTAGTGCTTGCCGGCTTCATCCGCGCGCCCGATTTTCTCCAGTAGCTGCGCCAGAGCCAGGTGAGTTTCGACGCTGGGCTCGATGCTGAGGCTAGCCTCCAGATAGCTCTGCGCCTTGCCCCACAGTTCCCTCTTCGCGCATAGCTTGCCCAGGGTCTGCAGCAGGGAGGCATCCTGGGGATGCCGTTTGAGCCAGTTTTCGGCGCGCTCGATCTGCTTCAGTTCGTCCTTGCCCAGGCATTCCCCATAAAACCTGATCACATCGCTGTCCCACTGTTTTTCCAGGCTGTGGGTGAGAATGTCTATCGCGGTCTGGCACTCCTGGTAAGCCAGGAAACCCTGCGCCGCCGCAAGGGCGATTTTTCCGTTCGTCTTGTCTGCGCCGGGAATTTTCTGCCAGTATTCGCGCAAGCTGGCGAGATCTCCCCGCTTGCGCTGAAGATTTTCCTGGTGCGCCTTGACTTTCTGCTGCGCCGCCTGGATCGGATCGATCGCATCCCGGTTTTCAAGCTGGGCGACCAATGTCAGCACCTGGTCCCAGTTTTTCGCCTGTTGCTGTGCCTTCAATTCCAGTCGCAGCGCGGCGAGGTTTTTGCGCGTGGTGGCCTGCAGCTCATTCAGGACCGCTAATGCCGAACGGAAGTCGCGCTGGTCCAGCAGCAGCTCGGCCTGGGTCATCAAGCGGGCTTCGGGCTGTTCCCTCCCTACGCGCTCGGCTTGTGCCAGATAGCCGTCGCGACGGTCATAAGCCTTCAATTCATGCGCAGCGCGCGCCGCCAGCAGCGCATTGGCCAAGGGCGCTTCCTGCTGCAATTCCAATGCGGTCGCGGCAAGCTTCTCGGCCTTGGCATAGCGCCCTTCGAAAAAAGCCAGCAGCGCATCATTCATTGCCTCGCGCGCCTTGTCACGCCGCCGCTCCTGGCGGAAAGCGCGCACGTAGGCGGGCAAGCTCAAGGTGTGAACCGCGAGCCGCACGGCACCGTAACCCGTAGCGAAAGTGCCCAGCAGCAGAGCCATGAACAGGCTGAGGGAAAGCTCGACCCGGTACGGCGGGTAAACCAGCAGCACATAGCCGGCGCTGTGCTTGGCGGCCATCGTCAGCGCTACCGCCGCCGCCAGAATGGCGAGGATCCAGAACAGCGTTTTCACTTGAGTCCGGCCCTTTCGCGCGTCAGCTTGTAGTTGCGCACCGTGTTCAGACTGTCCGAAATGTCCGGCATCTCGATGTGCACCGAGCCGCTGGAGAGCTCCCTCAGCGTGCCGAGGGCGGCTTGGGTGGGCTTGGCCTTGACGTCGAAATAGCGCCGCAGCCAGGTTTCCGCCGCTTTCATATCGGCCTTGTAGGTCGCCTCGTCAGCCTTGAGCAAGGCGATGCGGGCGGACAGCAGCCGCAACTTGATGTTCTCCCTCAGAAAATAGGATTGCGACGGTGAAAGCAGCGGCGCTTCCGGATTATCCATGTTCTGGATGCGGATCAGTTGCTTCATGTCCTGCCAGATTTCCCGGCCTAGCTTCACCCATGGCCGCTCTTCGCCGCTCGGCTTCATTGCCGCCCGGTCGGGGGGCAGTTCGCCGCTCATCAGCAATGGCAGATCATCTACCGCGTTGATCAGGCCATCAAGGCGCAGGCTGTAGCCGACCACGTCCACCGCGGGCAGCGCCTGCAGGCGCTCGATATCCTTGACTATCACTTTGCGCAAACCGATGAACTGGGGTTTATCCAGCCGTTGCAGGCGGCTGTCGGCGGTTTGCAGCGCAATCAGCGCAGCCTTGGGATTACCGGCAAGTTGTAATTGCTGGCTGGCAATCAACAGGATCTGTTCGATCTCGGCCAGCACCCACTCGTCACGATTGCGGGAAAGTTCCTGGTAAAGCGCTTCCAGCGCCACCTGCTGATTCTGGGATTCGGTCAGTTTCTGCTCCAGCAGGCTGATCTTGACCATCGCTTGCCGCGATTCCTCTTGCGCCTGTGCCGCAACGATCTGGCTTTCCTTGTTGCGGTTGTCGAATTCGGCCAGGCGCTTGCCCAGGTTTTGCTCGAGGGAGCTGGCGTGCTGCCGGCTATCCAGCCATTGCCAGCCGATCAGAGCCAATGCCACGACCGCAAGCAGCAGTCCGGGATTAAAGCGGGAAAGCTTCGCCTGTGCCGGTTTATTCTCGACCGGGGTCTGTATTTCCTGCTGCTGGTCCGCTGTATTGTCGCTCATGCTTGTTCTCTAGTTCTAGTGGTCAGTCATGTTGAATTTGCGTGATTTTCTTGTAGGGCCGAATTCATTCGGCCAAATGTGCGAATGAATTCGCACCTACAAAGAACGTACAGTCTTTTTAAGTTGACTGACAACTGGTTTGTTGCCGCCATTCGATCAACCCACTCAGCAAACCCTCATCCCCCGCGGCTGTCACATACACTTGCTCCATCCCAAGTTCACGCGCCACTTCCGCGATATTCTCATGGAATGCGAACAGCGGGGTTTTTTTTAAGAATTGTTGCCCGAGCTTGCCTATCAGATCGAACAGGTTGCGCATGCTCTCTCCGCTGGTTACGGTCACTGCGCCGACTTCGCCGCGCGCCCATTGATGCAGCAGCGCTCCCGCATCGGCGCCAAGCGGCTTGCCGCGCCGGTAGCACTCGGCAAAAGTGATTCTGGCGCCGCGCCGGGTCAATGCTTCGCCCAGCAGTTCGCGCCCGCCTTCGCCGCGGAAAATCACCACGCGCTTGCCGGCCATGTCCTGCAACTCGGGTAATGCCAGCAGCGCCTCGCTGTCAAAACGGCCTTGCGGCACCAGCATGTCATTGATGCCGAAACGCGCCAACGCCTTGCCGCTGCCCTTGCCCACCGCGGCGCAGCGCAAGCCCTGCGGCCAGGCGCGCCGCGCCCGAATCAGGTTCATTGCCTTGTTTGCCGCATTGGGGCTGATGAATATCGCCAGGTCGAACTGCTCCAGGCGGTCAATCACGGCAGACAAGGGCCCCATGTCCTGTGCATCGAATATTTCCAGCGTCGGGAACAGGATTGCCCTGCCGCCGGCGCGCTCGATCAACTTTACCAAATTTCCCGCCTGGTGCGCCGGCCGGGTCACCACCACGCCGAGCCCATCAAGTGGCTTCATGCCTGTGCTTCGAGCTCCGCCAGAATCTTGTCGGCCCCCATGCCGATCAGGCGCTGTGCCAGCTCCTGGCCCAGCATTTCAGCGTCTTCCGGCTTGCCCGCCACTTCGGCGCGCACCATGCGCACGCCGTCCACGCTGGAAACGAAGCCACGCAGCCCGAGCTTTCCGGCGGAGATCTCGGCGTAGCCGCCCAGCGGCACCTGGCAGCTGCCAGCCAGGGCGCGGCTCATCGCCCGCTCAGCCGCAACGCAGGCGGCGGTGTCAGGATGATTGAGCGGTGCCAGCAAGTCGACCAGGTCATCCCGCCCGGCCCGGCATTCGATGCCGAGTGCGCCCTGGCCCACTGCGGGCAGGCTCTGTTCGGTCGGCAGCAGCGCAGTGATGCGATCGCTTAAGGCCAGCCGCTTCAGCCCCGCCGCGGCGAGGATAATGGCGGCGTACTGCCCTTCGTCCAGCTTGCGCAGGCGGGTTTGCACGTTGCCGCGCAACGATTCGATCTTGAACGACGGAAAACGCGCCTGGATCTGGCACTGGCGGCGCAGACTGGAAGTGCCGACCACGCTGCCCGCAGGCAGATCCTCAAGGTTCTTGAAACGGTTCGATACGAAAGCATCGCGCGGATCCTCGCGTTCTCCGGTAGCGGCGAGGATAAACCCCTCCGGCAACACCATCGGCACATCTTTCATCGAGTGCACCGCGATATCGGCTCTGCCGTCGGCAAGCGCCTGCTCCAGCTCCTTGACGAACAGCCCCTTGCCACCGATCTTGGCGAGCGGGGAATCGAGGATCTGGTCCCCGGTGGTGGTCATGCCCAATATGTTTATTTCCAATTGCGGATATAATGCTTGCAGTTGCTGCCTGACGTGGTGAGCCTGCCACATTGCCAGCGCGCTCTCGCGTGATGCAATGGTGATTTTAGCGACTGTTTTGTTTGTGCTTCTCATTCAACAATGATCCAAACGTGAGTGTGTATGTGTATTTGAAGATGAAATCAGCAAAATACCTGTTGGTCCTCATTTTAGCATGGATCTCCATTGCCTGTGCGCATGCGCGGGACCAGGCTGAAGTCCCGTTGGCGCACGATTTGACGCTCGAAGCGAAGGAGGCGCTATCCAAGGGCGTGCCTGTCATGATCATGTTTGACCGTCGCGGCTGCGCCTTCTGTACCCAGTTGATGACGGAATTTTTGCTGCCGATGCGGCGCAACGCGGAATACGACACTAAGGTACTCATGCGCCGCGTCGATGTGGGCAGCAGTGCCCCGTTGCGGGTTTTTTCCGGTGAGCTGATTACCCACGCCCGCTTTGCCAGGCAAAACGGCATCAAGCTGACCCCCACCATCAAACTGTTCGACGCCCGGGGCAACGAATTGACGGAGCCGCTAATCGGCCTCACCACGCCGGATTATTACGGCGTCTTTCTCGATCAGCGCATAGACGAGGCACTCGCCAAGGTGCGCAGGGGAGTAGCGCCTTAGCAGGCTGTTGAAAAACGCTCACTGTGCTTCGATACGGCGGCAAAGCCGCCTACTCAGCACGAACGGAATCAATACATTACCGTTCGCCCTGAGTAGCGCGAAGCACGTATCGAAGGGCATTCCGGGCGAATTTCAACAGCCCGTTAGGGAAGCGCTGATTAATTCCCATTTCGTCATTCCGGCGAAGGCCGGAATCCAGAAAAATCAACATCCTGGACACCGGCTTTCGCCGGTGCGACGAATTAATCAGCGCTTCCTTAGGGCCTGTTCACTAACAGCTAACAGGCCCTTACCCGCGTCCGAATTCTTTTACCACGTGCTGCTGCCTCCGGCTCACCGGCAGCTTCTCGATACACCCGTCCAGCAAAACTACCCAGCCGGAAAAAGCCTCGCCCGATCCGTCCTGAACCTGACGCTCGAAGCCTGCGATACAGGCCCGCGCAACCAGGCAGTTGCGGTGAACGCGGACAAAGCGCCGGTCAAATTCCTGCTCCAGGTGGCTCAGGGATTCCTCCACCAGATATTCGCGCTCAGCCGTTTTGACCGTGACATATTTGAGCTCCGCACGCAGATAGAGAATTTTTTCCACCGGAACCAGGACAACCCGGCCGCGCTCATACACGCTCAAATGCGTTCTACCCTGCGGAGCAAGACCGCGCAGCGCCGACACCCCGCCGGCGGACAGCATCTTTGCCTTATGCAAGGCAGCACACAGACGTTCCACCCGGACCGGCTTGAGCAGGTAATCGATGGCATTCACCTCGAATGCCTGGATGGCGTGATTATCGTAAGCCGTGGTAAACACGATAGCGGGCGGGGAGGGTAAACGCTGCATATGTTGTGCCGCCTCAATGCCGTCCATACCGGGCATGCGGATATCGAGCAGCACCACGTCCACCGGATTCTGCGCCAGGAAACCCAAGGCCTCGCCGCCGTTCGCCGCCTCGCCGGCGCAGGTCAGCGGCTGGCTGGCGGCGCAGTCCTGCAACAGCTCCTTGAGGCGGTTACGGGCAGGCGCCTCGTCATCGACGATCAGGATGCGCAGGGGCTCAGGCATGCTTCTCTCTCACGTACGGCACGACGATATGTACCTGATAACTGCCGCCGCTTATCTTCGTCGCCAGCGAGGCTTCCGCATCGAAGTGCAGTTGCAGGCGCTCGCGTATGTTTCCCAGCGCCATCTTGTTGCCGGCATGGTGGCCGCCTTCCATCCGGTAAGGGTTGGCGAGAACCAGATGCACCTGGTCGCGGGCACGGTAGAGGTTGATCACGATTTCCCCCGGCTCGGTGCACGGCTCGATGCCATGGTACACCGCGTTTTCCAGCAAAGGCTGCAACACCAGCGGCGGAATCAGCGCATCGCCCGGCATATTCTCCACGTGCCAGACCACACGGAGGCGCTCTCCCAGGCGCAACTGCTCCAGGTCCAGATACTGGCGGCACAGCGCCACCTCCTTTTCCAGTGGCGCCAGTTGCCGGTTGTCCGCCATCAGCACGCGAAACAGGTCGGCCATATCCTCCAGCGCCCGCTCGGCCCGCTTCGGGTCGGAGCGGATCAGGCTGAGCACCGCGTTGATGCTGTTGAACAGGAAATGCGGGCGGATCCGCGCCTGCAAGGCCTGCAGCCTGGCCTCGCTGATCGCGGGGGAAAAGGCCCGGCTGCGCAGGTTGAAATAGCCCAGCAGCACACCGCTCGCCAGCGCGGTGAAAAGCCAGTGACGTTCGAGGTTGCCGGCTCCGGCACTGAAAACATAGCGGTTGAATTCATGCGCCAGGGTGGTGATCATCAGTTCCAACGCCAGCACCGCGGCCATACCCCAACGATAAGTCAGCCGCGCAAAAAACCTGTGCGCCAGACACAAGGCCAGCAGGGAAAGCAGCAGCACCGGCTGCACCAGCGCCGAGATTTCTATCAGCTCCAACCACAGACCGTCCCAGGCAGACGCTTTCAGCGCTGCCGCCGCCACGCTCATTCCGTCCACGAGCAGCAGGATGCGCAGCCAGATGCCGAGATTGCAGAAATTCGGCAGCGCCACGGGACTCGCCGTGGAAGGCGTTTTGGTCTCTGTGGGCGCGGGGGCATTTTGCTTTATACTTGTCATAATTGAATTTTGGTCAAGGTAGCGTAGAGATGCAACAAAAACCCGCGGCAACGGACACAACCTGGTCGGGCCGATTCAGCGAACCAGTGGCCGAACTCGTCAAACGCTACACCGCTTCGGTGGGGTTCGACCGGCGCCTGGCTGAGTTCGATATCCAGGGATCATTGGCCCATGCGGCCATGCTCGAAGCTTGCGCCATTATCGGCGCGCAGGATTTGGCGGCTATCCGCAAGGGCCTCGCGCAGATTCTGGATGAAATCCGCGCAGGAAAATTCGAGTGGTCCATCGATCTGGAAGACGTTCACCTCAATATCGAAAAGCGCCTCACCGCCGTCGTGGGAGAGGCCGGCAAGCGCTTGCACACCGCCCGTTCTCGCAACGACCAGGTGGCCACCGACATACGCCTGTGGCTGCGCGCCGCTATCGACGATTTGCTGGTGCTGATCAAGGCGCTTCAGTTTTCCCTGCTCGATCTGGCGGAACAGCATGCCGACACCGTCATGCCCGGCTTCACCCATCTCCAGGTCGCCCAGCCGGTCACCTTCGGCCACCATCTCATGGCCTATTTCGAAATGCTCAAGCGCGATGCGGACAGGATGCGCGACTGCCGCAAGCGCGTCAACCGCCTGCCGCTCGGCGCGGCCGCGCTGGCCGGCACCAGCTACCCGATCGACCGGGAAATGGTGGCGCTCGAACTGGGCTTCGACGGGGTATGCGAAAACTCGCTCGACGCCGTATCCGACCGGGACTTCGCCATCGAATTCACCGCCTGCGCCGCGCTCGTCATGACCCATCTCTCTCGCCTGTCGGAAGAACTGATCCTGTGGATGAGCCCGCGCGTCGGCTTCATCGACATCGCCGATCGCTTCTGTACCGGCTCTTCCATCATGCCGCAGAAGAAGAACCCGGACGTGCCGGAACTGGTGCGCGGCAAAACCGGCCGCGTCACCGGCCACCTGATGGCGCTGCTGACCCTGATGAAATCCCAGCCGCTGGCCTACAACAAGGACAACCAGGAAGACAAGGAACCGCTGTTCGATACCGTGGACACCCTGGCCGCGACGCTGAAGATCTACGCCGACATGATGGGCGGTATCACGGTGAACAAGGAAGCCATGCGCCAGGCCGCGTTTCAGGGCTACGCCACCGCCACCGACCTGGCCGACTACCTGGTGAAAAAGGGTCTGCCGTTCCGCGACGCCCACGAGGTCGTGGCCCGTGCCGTGCGCCATGCGGAAGGCAAGC
>Ga0315268_10007880_pt1 | contig 11164 bp, 11 predicted proteins | sample C1_top_MG_FD_204535 | JGI IMG/M metagenome (GOLD analysis project Ga0315268, IMG submission 204535) | Sediment microbial communities from Yellowstone Lake, YNP, Wyoming, USA - C1_top | ecosystem: Environmental > Aquatic > Freshwater > Lake > Sediment | place: USA: Wyoming | collected 2017-08-01 | reverse complement strand
CTATACTCAGTTACGAGTACCTGTAAATACTGCTGTCTAACCATCTCTTCAGGCGTCAGAGGGATCCATTTTTGACGGAGCGGACTGAATATCTTGTTCCCTTGAATCTGAATTTGATCTGTTTTTACGTATTGTTGCGGCTCAGTTTGTTTTTTGGCCATAAGGCCTCCTTCTATTCGTTTGTAAGTTCTTGAAGCCGACCGGAATCGGAGTAACTGTAGTGCTCGGTCTCGCCGACAATCACGTGATCAAGCAGGACCAAACCCACCAGTTTACAAGCGTGCAAGAGATCATGCGTTGTTTCATCGTCGCCGGCAGATGGTTCAGGGCTGCCGGATGGATGGTTGTGAACCAGGACGGTCGCCGCGGCCGATTCGTGGAGGGCTTCCTCCAGAATACGGCGGACATACACGGTAGCTTGGGTTGGTGTCCCTTCGGTGATGTCCTTCTCGCCAAGGCGTTGGTTCTGGCCATTCAAGAACACAGCTATCACAATCTCTTCACGCTTGCCGGTGAAACGCGGACGGAAATGGTTGGCAATGGCAAGAGACGATTCAAAGGCAGGTGCTGTGAGTTTTCCGGCGCAAACACGTTTTCCAAGTTCAAATGCCGCCTTGATTTGAGCGACTTTCGCAGGTCCAAGGCCAGGCACCTTCAGCAAGTCATGAGTACGGGCGCGGTCGAGGCCGCGAAGACCTCGGAAATCCTTCAAAATCGAGAGGGCGGCCTCATAGGCGTTCGTTCCTGGAACACCTTCCTTGAATGTTCCTGATCCGATGCGAAGAATGATAGCAAGGAGATCGGCATCCGTCAGCCGTTCCGGGCCTTCGGCAAGGAGTCGTTCGCGCGGACGTTCCTTTGTTGGCCAGCTCTTGATTCGTTCAGAACTCACGTTACGTGCCCTATCATGAGACAATGCTATCATCGCGGGATAGATCCATTGACAATCAATCCCCATTCATTGTTGACGCTGCCTTTTCCGCCTGACCGGCTATCCAGGGGATCAACAGCCTTGTCGGATCGAGCTTACGCCTTTCACAACCAATTTCCTTATAAATCTCCGGAGAGAAATTTCGGGTGGGTTTCGCTTAGCCATTGAATGACTTCCTCGTGCAATTCCTTTACAAAGGCAATAAGTTCATCCACATCTTCTTCGGTAACCCCGCCTACGTAATCGTACTCAACCACGTTTCTCTTATTACGGCAGGTATCTAGATATTTGGCATCTACATCGTGATGGCTTCCCAAGATCAGAGGCAATGCTTGAATCGTGCGAAAATGTTGCAGGGTCTTTTCAGGCCGGTAACCTTCCGCATAAAGCAGGATGGTACAAAGCTTAAGTGCGGCATTGTAGGCGATCCCGAACCGCCAGTCGGCGGAAATATCTCCGATGGCATCGTGCAAGTCACGGTCGATGATCCGGAGGAGGTCGGAGATTTCTTTCTGGCTGGACTTGTGGGGCCGTAACCAGCCGTATTCAAGCCATTTCTGTAAGCTCATTTTCGCTTCCGACAATGAAAATCTTTGGTGACTCGAGAACCTGGCTAAGGAAATGATCCTGATCTTTTTTCCGCTTGAGGAATTCCTTTTCAGAGAAAACATGTGGGTTAATCTCCCGGCCGATTTTCCCGGAGACATCCATCAGCAGACCTGTCAGCTTTCTCAATCCGATATCGCCGATGACCATGAGATCAACATCGCTGCTGGCCTTTTCCTCCTGTCGGGCGAAAGACCCAAATACGAAGGAGACCCGGATGTCTGTTTTGTTGCCAAGAGCATTTACGATGACATCAGCCAGTCCGCTTGTTTTGAGGACGAGGGCGCGGATTTCGGGGTAAAGGGGATGCGCGGTATTTGCCCTATAGTAAACGCGATTTCCGTCTTTCACTCTTAAGATGATATCGAGACGCTGGAGCTTCTTTAGTTCCGTCTGCACGGTGCCGATAGCAAAACCGGTCCGTCGCTCAATCTCCCGCATGTAGAGTTCCGAGTCGGATGCAATTCCGAATAGATTGCGAAAGATTTCCGCCCTGATTTTTGATGACAGTAGCTCAGCCAGGATTCCCATGGTGTATTTCTATACCATACGTTTGCATGTTTATACCATACATTTTAATAGCAGTGGGTGTAAGAAAAAGTATTTACGTATTCACGAAGAGCCACCGCGCCAATAATTCACAGTTTCAACTGGAAGTCAATGAAATTGGTAGAATAATGGCACCGATGCTATTGTATCTAAACTGACAAAGGAGGGGTGAAGAAAAACGATCTCGGCACTCTTATGTTTGATCGACCACATTCCCCGTCTCGTGCACTTCGTATCCCCCCATGGCGAGGGCCTTCTCCTTGAATTCGTCGGAGCGGATGATGTCGAGAAGGAGACGGATCTTTTCATCGGCGAGATACGCATCCGGGATGACGAGGTCGTAGCGTTCCCTGGTGAGAGGGATGAAATCAAGCGCCAGCGCCTTCGCGGCGGTGTGTATGCCGAGACCGGTGTCTGCCGCTCCGGAGGCCACGGCCATGGCGACGTTCATGTGCGTATATTCCTCGCCGGCGTAGCCGACCACTTGCTCCGGCTGGATGCCGGCCTTGGCGAGCTCGTAGTCGAGCAGGATGCGGGTGCCGGAGCCGCTTTGGCGGTTCACGAACACGACGTCCGGGCGGGCCAGATCGCCGATACCAACTATATTTCGCGGGTTTCCTGCCGGCACCATGAACCCTTGCCACCGATGCACGAGCGTGACGAGTGTGACCGGCATTTCCGGAAGATAGCGCCTGATGTATGAGCGGTTGCAATCGCCGGTGGCGGTGTCGAGCAGGTGCGAGCCGGCGAAGTGCGTCGTCCCTCTTTTCACCGCGAGCAGACCGCCGAGGCTGCCGACGTTGCTGGATGCAATATGGATCCTGCCGCTGGTTTTCTCCTTCAGGAGGCTGTTGAGCAGATCGATGGTCAGGTCGTGGGAGCCGATCGCGAGGAGCCGGTCGTTTATCGCCTCGGGTGGGCCGAGAAGCTCCGCGCGCGCCTTCTCCCCCTCGGAGAGCCCGCTCACCTCCTGCGGTATGCGAATGATCCCGTTTGCGCGCACGATGGAGGTGATCACGCCGGCGCCGCCGCCGATCGGTATCGCAACGGTCTTCCCGCCGACTGTTCCGAGAATCACGCGGATGTGCTCTTCGAGTCCCAGCTTCGAGGGAATCTTCCTTCCGACGATAACCTCCACGTGGTCGTATTCCGGCGGTGTGAGTCCCTGCATGATATAGAGAAGGGGGCGCGCAATTTCCCGGAAGGCGACTGCCGCCGACACGGGATATCCGGGGATGCCGATGACGGGCCGCCCGCCAATCGCGGCTAGAAGCGCGGGTTTACCGGGCATGACGGCGATGCCGTGTACCAGCAGTTCGCCGAGTTCTTCGAGGAGCGCGGGAGTGAAGTCTTCCGATCCGGCGGATGAGCCGGCGATGAGCATGACGAGATCGCATCCGCCCACGAGCGCGGCTTGGAGAGCGCTTTCCAGTTCGCCGAGGACATTCGGCACGGGCCGAAGTATCTCCGCATCAGCTCCGCACTCCGCGGCCAGCGACGCGAGCATCTGACCGTCCACTTCGAGCAGGGCGCCTTTCGGCAGGGGCGACGGGGCGTCTTCGGGACGGACGATCTCGTCGCCGGTGGGGATGATCATGACCCGCGGCCTTGTAAAAACCTCGATCGACAGGATCCCGGCAGCGAGGAGGGCGGCCTGGTCGTACGGCCCTACGCGGTGGCGGGACGGGAGGATGATCTCCCCTTTTACGATATCTTCGCCCGCCTTACGGACGTTCCGCCACGGGTAGGCCGCCTCGCGGATTTCCCAGCCTTGCGGCGTTTCCTCCACCTGTTCGATCATAACGACCGCATCCTTTCCATCCATGATGGGGTCGCCGGTGTCCACCATTATCCCGGCATCGAGGGGAAGGATGACAGGTTTTTCGGGCAACGCGCCGAAGGTGTCGGAAGCCTTCACCGCTATGCCGTCCATCGCGGCGGCGTGATACGCCGGCACGGACGCGAGCGCTTTCACCGGCCCGGCGAGCACGCGGCCGAGCGCGTCCCGCACGGGAATCGTCTCAGTTTTGACCCGCAGGCTGCCAAAGCGCTCCCGGAGGATGCGCCCCGTCTCGTCGAGCGTCTTGAGATGCCGGTATATTCTTTTTTTCCTCTCCATGCGTTACTCCGTTCAGAACAGAATCACATCCACCGTTTCCCCGGTGGGGATCCCTTCGGCGTGTATCGGTACAACGACAAAGCCGTCCGCCTTCACGAGGGTCGACAGCATCCCCGACTTGCCGAAGACGGGCCGCGCGCTGATCTGACCCCGGGTTTCTTCGATTTTCACCCGCACGTACTCCTCGCGCCCCTGAGCCGAGCGCACAGATCCGGCCAGCACGGCGCGCACCCTGGCGCCCGCCGGACCGCGCTTCAGCTCTTCCCCGCCGAGATACCGGATAAACGGTGCGAGAAAGACCTGCGCAACCACCAGCGCCGATACCGGATGCCCCGGAAGCCCGAACACCGGCTTGCCGTTCACCGATGCAATGAGCGTCGGCTTTCCGGGGCTGATCGCGATGCCGTGCGCATGCACGACTGCGCCGGGCAGCGCAGAGACGACATGCACCATGTGGTCGCGCTCGCCGACCGAACTGCCGCCGGAGAGAGCGACAATATCCGCGGAGGCGAGTGCCTTTTCGAGTGCGGCCCTGAGCAGGGCCGGGTCGTCCGGCACGATGTTGAATATCAGGGTCTCGCCGCCCGAATTTTCCACGAGCGCGGCGATGGAATGCGTATTGATGTCTCTGATTTGTCCCGGAGGTGGAGCGGTCGTGATGGGAACTATTTCGTCCCCGGTTGAAATGACAGCCGCCTTCGGTCTTCGATATACCGCGACCTGCGTGATGCCGAGTCCCGCGAGCAGGCCGATGTCCTGGGGAAGGAGACGCTTCCCGGCGGGGATCACGACTTCGCCCTGCGCCACATCTTCCGCTTTGCCGAGCACATTTTCCCCAACGGTCACCGGTCGGGTTACTTCGATTGCTCCCTCCCCTGTGGGGTTCGTGTATTCCACCATCACCACGGCATCCGCGCCCATGGGAAGGAAGCCACCCGTCGGGATTGCCATTGCCCTGTTTCTGTCGAGGGAGATGTCGGTGATTTTTCCCATGGCGATCGCACCGGCCAGATCGAGGAACGTGGGGATGGAATCCGACGCGCCGAACGTCTCTGCGGCACGCACGGCGTAGCCGTCCATCGTCGAGCGGGGCAGGGGAGGGAGATCCTCCGGCGATGCGATGTCTGCGCTACACACTCGGCGGAGGGCAGCGTCGAGCGGCACGGTTTCAAACGCGACTCGGCTGAAACCGGCGAGTGCCTCGAATACCTGGTTGGGAGTTGCAACTTTTAAGAATTCAGGCAACGCATCCTCATGTGCAGGTGAAAAAGACCATCAGTCAGTCTTATGTGTGGATAAACGCGTGACACGGCGGCATTGCATACTTGCCGGGAGAGGTATCCGCGGCACTCTTGGCTGCATTTGTATCCTGATCTGTGAGCGAGTCATATGACATAAACGACATGCTGTCAAGCAGATGTCGCCGGCACGCGGGCATTTCTTGTCTTGATTAGCATCATCTTAAGGTTAAATTTTGTAACAAATTGTAGTAAAAAGTTAATATGAGGAAGTTTTTAATCTTGACAGCCCCTTCCTTGTTGTTTATGGTACCCGTAATGGGAAGGAGGGGCGCATGTCGGATGAGCTGATGAATACCAAGGAGGTTGCCGGCTACCTGGGCATCCATGAGAAGCAGGTTTACGCCCTGATCAAGACGGGACGATTGCCGGCGACGCGGGTTACGGGGAAATGGATATTTCCGAAGAAGGTGATTGACGGGTGGATCGAGACAAATGCCAAATCCGGTCTTGAAGAGGCGCGCGAAAAAGGCGGCCGCATCGCCGGCGCTCTTTTGGCATCGGGCAGCAACGATCCGGTCCTCGACATCCTCCAGACCTGTTTGCGGAAGGCCCATCCGGAATTTCTCATTTTTTCGACCAATACCGGTAGCAGGGAAGGGCTTGCCGCGCTTGATAGAGGCTGGACGGATATTGCCTGGTCGCACCTTTTCCATCCCGAAAGCGGTGAATACAACATCCCGTACCTGGACGAATATCTGCCCCATGTCAGGCCGGTCGTTGTCAATCTCTTCTACCGGGAGCTCGGTTTTCTCACTGCCCGAGGGAATCCGCTCGGCATCGGCGGTTTCAAGGATCTCACGAGGGAGGGAGTACGTTTCATAAACCGCCAAGCCGGCTCGGGGACGCGGCTCCTTCTTGATTATCGCCTGGGGAACGAGGGAATTTCTTCCGATCGCATTTCCGGTTACGGCCAAGAGGTATTCACCCATATCGAAGTCGGGCTCGCAGTGCTTTCCGGCGAGGCGGATACCGGCATCGCCACGTCCGCGGTTTCGAGCCTCCTCGGCCTCGGTTTCCTGCCGATCACCCGGGAACGTTTCGACATGATCCTTGACCAACCGGTCTTCTTTCAGAAAGGGGTCCAGGCGCTTATGGGAGTTCTGGCCGGCGAGGAGTTTCGCAAGAGAGTGAAAAATCTGGGAAGCTATGACTTTAGCGATGCGGGGAAAATCCTGTACTCGAAGCCTTAGCGGGAGAGAGAGGAGAGGGAGGGAAAATGAAAGAACGGTTGTTGATATTTCTGTTTGCCTTGGTATTTCTCGTTCCGGCAGGGGTTCATGCCGCGGACGGGGGGTTTGTCCTCCTTGCCAGCACGATCGGGCCGATTGACGCCGGCATCGTGGTCGCCTTGGAAGAGCAGTTTGAAAAGGACACGGGGATCCGGGTGCGCCATGTGGGCGCCGGTACGGGGGCGGCCCTGAAGATGGCGGAGGGCGGACAATTCGATCTGGTCCTCGCCCATGCGAAGGCCTTGGAGGAGAAGTTTGTCCAGGGAGGCTTCGGTACGCAGAGGATACCGTTCATGTATAACGATTTCGTCATCGTAGGCCCGGCGGCCGATCCGGCGGGGATCAAGGGGATGAAGACGGCGGCGGAGGCGTTGAAGGCGATTTCTACGAAGGGTGCAGCGTTCATCAGCCGGGGTGATCAGTCGGGAACGCACGTTGCCGAATTGGATCTCTGGGCCAAGGCGGGGATCAAGCCGTCCGGCGCTTGGTACACAGTCTACGCACAGGGCGCCTCCGGCAATGTCCCCACGCTCAAATACACGGATGAGAAGGGCGCCTACACGGTGATAGACCGGGCGACTTACCTATCACTGAGGGATCAGATCAAGATCGGCATCCTCGTGGAGAATGACGAGGCGATGCTGAACTTCATGTCACTTATCCCGGTTAACCCAGCGAAGTTTCCCCGGGTGAATGAAGCGGCTGCGATGCAGTTCGTCCAGTGGCTGACGGCGCCGGAAAAGGGGCAGCGGATCATCCGTGATTTTGGAAAAGAAAAATACGGCTCTCCGCTTTTCTTCCCCAACTCCGATGCATGGCGGAAGAGCCAGGAAAAATAGCTTCAATGCTGCGGGTTTTACCCCGCCGTGCAAGGCAGGGTCACTCATGCTTACTTCAGTAGGAGGTTGTGATGACAACAAGGTCGATAAAAATCGGTTTTACCACAGTGATGATCATCGTGGTTTTTCTGTTCGGTATGGTACTGCCCCTCTCTGCGGCGGGTCCGCAGAAGAATCTGATTCTGGCCACGACGACCAGCACCCAGGATACGGGGCTTCTGGACATCCTGATCCCGGCATTTGAGAAAAAGACAGGCTATTTCGTCAAGACAATCGCCGTCGGCTCCGGCCAGGCAATGGCGATGGGGCAGAAGGGCGAGGCAGATGTCCTTCTCGTCCACTCCCCTGAGGCCGAGGTAAAGTTCATGGCCGAGGGGAGCGGCGTGAACCGTCTGCTCGTTATGCATAACGACTTCGTCGTCGTCGGTCCGGCGGCAGATCCCGCTGCGATCAAAGGTTCGAAGACCTCCCCCGAGGCCTTCCAGAAGATCGCTGCGGCCGGCGCCCCTTTCCTGTCGCGGGGGGATAACTCCGGGACCCATGCTAAGGAGAAGGGAGTCTGGAAGGCCGCCGGGCTCAATCCGGAGGGGCAGAAATGGTACCAGCAGACCGGCCTCGGGATGGGACAGACCCTTAACGTCGCAGCCGAGAAGAAGGGCTACACTCTGGCCGACCGGGGAACCTGGCTCGCCCTGCAGAAGAACCTCGGCCTCCCCATCCTGATGGCGGGTGACCCGATCCTCCTGAATATCTATCATGTGATTCAGGTGAACCCGGCCAAGTGGCCGAAGGTGAACGCCGATGGGGCAAAGGTCTTCTCCGACTTTATGGTCTCCGCGGATGTTCAGAAGATTATCGGGACGTTTGGTGTGGAGAAGTTCGGCTCGCCGCTCTTCTTCCCTGATGCGGGCAAAAAGGAAGATGCGCTCGGGAAATAGGATATGGATCTGATTGTTGAAGGGATCAAGAAGGCGTTTTTTCTCATCTTCACGCTGGATGCGGAGGTCCTCGGGATCACGCTCCTGTCGCTGAAGGTGTCGGGGCTGGCGACGCTGATCAGTCTGGTGATCGGGATATCGGCAGGGACGGCCGTGGCCCTCTCCCGGTTTCCCGGCAGGCAGTTCGTCGTGAGCCTGATCAACACGGGGATGGGACTCCCGCCGGTCGTCGTCGGTCTCTTCGTAACGATTTTTCTCTGGCGAAACGGGCCGCTCGGGTTCCTCGAAATCCTCTACACCCCGACGGCCATTATCCTGGCCCAAGCCGTCATCGCGACCCCCATTGTCACGGGGATCACCCTGGCGGCGATTCAACACCTGCCGGCGAATCTCCGCCTCCAGATCCTTGCCCTCGGCGCTACCCGCCTCCAGATGCTCTGGCTGCTCGTGAAGGAGGCGCGCCTGCCGCTCCTGGCGGCCGTGATGGCGGGCTTCGGCGGCGTCATCTCGGAGGTCGGCGCCTCGATCATGGTCGGTGGGAACATCAAGGGCTACTCCCGTGTCCTGACGACGGCCACGGTGATGGAGACGGGACGGGGGAATTTCGATATCGCCATCGCCCTGTCGGTCATCCTGATGCTCCTGGCCTTTTGCATCAACGCCATCCTGACCCATATCCAGCAGCGGGAGCGACCCCGATGACCGCCGAGATCCAAGCGGAGATCCTGCTGAAAGTTGAAGATCTTCTCGTTCAACGGGGAGGGGTGACGGTCCTGGACATTTCCGGTCTGGAAGTATTTCAGGGACAGGTCCTTTCCCTGATCGGTCCGAACGGAGCGGGAAAATCAACGTTGATGCTGACGCTCGCGGCGCTTCTGAAACCTGTCCGGGGGAACCTCTTTTTTCGGGGGGAGCGGATCGCCGACGGCGGGTTCGCATACCGCCGCCGTATCGCCATGGTTTTCCAGGAGCCGCTCCTCTTCGATACGACCGTGTTCGAAAACGTCGCCGCGGGGCTAAAGATCCGGGGCGTGAGACGGGGCGAGATCAATCGGACGGTGCCAGGGTACCTGGAGCACTTCGGCATCGGACATCTGGCAAAGCGCTCCGCCCGGAAACTCTCCGGCGGAGAGGCGCAGCGGACGAGCCTCGCTCGGGCTTTCGTGACCCGACCGGAGATCGTTTTTCTCGACGAGCCCTTCTCGGCGCTCGACCCACCGACGCGGGAAGCCCTGACGGGAGACCTGGAACGGATCCTCCGGGAGACGCACACGACGGCGATCGCCTCTACCCATGACCAGACGGAGGCGCTCCGGCTGGCGGACCGGATAGCCGTCGTCAATGAGGGGCGGATCGTCCAGATCGGTCCGGTCACCGAGGTGATGAACCGGCCGGTGGACGAATTCGTCGCCTCTTTCGTCGGGGTGGAGACAGTCCTGCCGGGACGGGTCCTCAGGACCTCCGACGGGGTGTTCGTGGCTGCTGTGGAAGGCGGAGAGATCCAGGCGGTTGGCCATGTCCGTACTGGTGAGGGGGTCCTGTGCTGTATCCGGCCGGAACACGTGACCCTTTCCACGAACACCCCGTTTTCGGAGTCCAGCGCGCGGAATGTCTTTTCGGGAACGATCCGGAAGATCACGCCGCTCGGGCTTTTCCACCGGGTCCATCTTAACTGCGGTTTCGACCTCGTGTCCTACGTGACGCGCCAATCCCTGGAGGATCTCGCGCTTGCGGAGGGGAAAGTGGTCACCGCCTCCTTCAAGGCGACAGCGGTCCACGTCATTCCCCGCCGGGACTGATCCCCGACATAACCATTTGCTCCAGCGCTCTTATTTCATTCCACCAGCATGTCCATCCGCTTGACAACGTTGCGCCGATATCCACGTACGGAAGATCGTCAAGGGCTCGCATCGCATCGGCGGCCTCGAAGACGTCACTTGCCGAATTCACCTTGACAACCCTCTGCTGGAGATGAAGAGATGGTTCAGTGGCAGGCAGATTTCCTTAAAGGGCATGACCGCGTAGCGGGATTGAGTGTCTTCATGGGTTATCGCCCTGCCTTTACTTCGGCCTGGCGGCGTCGACGCTCCTCCCCCTGCCGGGCGAGCGCCTCGCGGTTGCTGGCATCGACGCGCATGAAGGCGTCGCGCCACGCATCGTTCTCCCAGCGAAACGGCGTCTGGACAGTGGTACGCGGCATCCAGGCCCGCTCCAGGAGCGTCAGTGCGCTTCCCACGATCACGCGCTGCATCTCAACATCCTCGGGCCGCCCGCACGGATTTCCCAGGGGGAAGTCGGTGAAGACGAAGCGGGCAACCCCGCACTCTTCAACAATGTCCCGTGCGCAGCCCATGACCGCCGTCGACAGACCGTTGGCCTCCAAGTGGCGCGATACCAGACTCACGGTCTGGTGGCAAACCGGTCAAAGCCCGGCGAGGAGCACGGCGTCGAGGTCGTCCTCGCGGCACCATTCGAGGATCCGTGGGGCGGCGTGCTCGATTGTCCTGCTCTGGCTGTAGTCGGTAGGCACTCCGTAGAAGCGGGGCGATGCCGACCCGATGCGATGGCAGGCGGCGTATTCAGCCAGGCGGTTTACCGGCAGAAAACTGTCCACGTCATCGGTGTGGGTCGCTTTTTTGTCCCAAAATAGAT
>Ga0315268_10007879_pt1 | contig 11164 bp, 6 predicted proteins | sample C1_top_MG_FD_204535 | JGI IMG/M metagenome (GOLD analysis project Ga0315268, IMG submission 204535) | Sediment microbial communities from Yellowstone Lake, YNP, Wyoming, USA - C1_top | ecosystem: Environmental > Aquatic > Freshwater > Lake > Sediment | place: USA: Wyoming | collected 2017-08-01 | reverse complement strand
CGTAAGGATCGGCAGACTCCTCTCTCGAAGTGGACACTCGACAAGCAGCAGGCCAAGCTCAGGAAGACGCTGAACCTCCCCTGGGACGCCACCATCCATTCCTTCCGCCACAGCGTTGCCACTAGGCTCGGCCTGAGCGGTGCCGATCCGTTCACGATGCAGAAGCTGATGGGCTGGTCGAGCATCACGATCGCACAGAAGTACGTGCACCCTACCCCCGAGGCGACACGCGCAGCCATGCGCCGGCTAAAGCAGTACGACGAGCAGCTGAAGGCGAGGGAGTTGAAGAGGAAACCAGTCCCTCCATCCGTCCCTACATCGAGAAAACTGGTTTCCAAGTAATTGATTTTAAAGTTAGTTATCGGAAGGTCAGATGATTAAGAGTCAGTTGCTCTGCCAGTTGAGCTACGCGCCCTTGCGGTCTGGTGGCGGAAACTTGCGGCAGATGCAGTGTAACACAGGCTCCCGGGCGGGATTCAAGCAGCGCACCGCGATCCGCTCACACGCGCATCGCCTCACAACCTGATCGCCAACACGGCGCGTGTGGCCACAGCCGCGACCATCGCCGGCAGCCTCCTGCGCATCTAAGCCGCTGCTCCCGGAATTCGCGGCGTCCGCAACAAATGCTCGTGCGCGCCAGGGATGCAGGTGACAAGAGCCGCTATGAGCCGATGGATTGTATTTGATCAGGCCACCGCTGATGCCGTGCAGGAGTCGACCGGCAACAGCGTCGAGCTGCACGACGGTTCCGAGGTGGAGACCGCCAACGTGGTTGCGCTGGCGATCGCCGCGCCCGGACCTTCCGTCGCCCTGCTCGCTTCGGGCAGCGAGCATACGCTGGTAATGCGGTTTACCCGCCGCTCACGCCCCCAAGCGGCGGCCCAGCCGCACGCTTTGACAACGCGAACCGCCCCCGCGGGGTTTCTCGGGCTATCCGACGAAATCGTTCTCGACGACCAAGCCGAGGCGCCGAAAAAGTGGTGGCAGAAAATTCTGGATTAGCTATCGGCTATCGGCTTTCGGCGACCGGCCGCTGAGTTCAAGGGCGCGCCTGCTGAAACGGACTCTCTCCGAAATGAAAGGGGGCAGCCAGGGCTGCCCCGAAACATTTCTCCCGATAGCCGATGGCTAGAACACGAAGGCCACGCCGCCGCGCACCGATCGCGCCGACTGCACCAGGTACAGGGTGCGGCCGTCGCCCCCGATGACCGGCACATAGCCCTGGGCCAGCAGATTGCGCAGGTCCACCAGGGCTTCCATCTTGGCCGGGAAGAAGCTGGTGCTGGGCAGCGGCTGGCGGATGAACACGTTGAAGTACGGATCCATCTGCCCCGGGGAGGCGTCGAACAGATCCACCGGCAGCAGCGCTTTTTCGTTCATCCAGCGGTAGGACGCGAGCCAGCGCGTATGCGAGCCGGGGAGGTTTCCCGCCAGCTTCGCCCCCAGCGCATGACGCTGCTGCCGGCCGATGCGGGAACGCAGCGACGACCATTCCGGATCGTGGCCGCTGAACGCGAGCACGCCACCATAAGCGTAGCTCATGGTGGCGGTCAGATTCGCGGGCAGCTTCTGCTGGACGACAAAGCGCACGCCGCGGGTGTCCAGAGCTCCGCCGTTGTAGGTGAAGGTCTGCGAATAAACATCGGGCAGCAAGTCCACGGGCGAGCCGAAGATTTCCCCCGCGCCGGTCAGGGCCGCGTCGCGGATGTGGTCGGAGTAGCCGGCCACCTGCAGGGAAGTGCGGCCGAAGCGCCGGGAAAGGGAGATTTCCTGGTGACGCGCCCGCTCCAGCACCGCGCCGGAATCCACCAGGGAGACGCGCGGCCCCGACTCGCTCAGATCCGCCGGTGCGGAATCAAATCCCTTCGCCGCGCGCGTGTTCGGCTCCGAGGTGGCGTAACGGTATTCCAGAACCGTGTTGGGCGACAGGTGGACGCGGGCCGATCCGAAGGGCTTCAGCGCGCTCACCCGGCCCATAAACTGGATAGTCTGAAACTCGGTGCCGAAGTGCAGCTCCAGGAAATCGGCGATGGTAGCCGAATCGGAGAGGCGCAACGACAGCGCCTGCAGGGCGCCGTTGTGCAGCACCGTGTCGGGCGTGGCGAAGCGGCGCACCGTCAGCGCCAGCTCCGGATCGGAGCCGTCCGGCATGCGATGCGAGTAGGCAGCCCGCAGCACGCCCTGGGGTCCGGAACCATAGCCCAGGTTGCCGTTCAGCGACAGCATTCCTGAGCTGAACAGCGATTTCTCGAAGCTGAAGTTGGTGCTCATGTCGCCGGTGCTGCCGCCAAACCCTTCGGCGGCGTCCCCGGCCACGAAGGCTACCCGCGCCTTGAGCACCCGCTCGCCGCTGCCGGTGCGCGACACCACCACCGGGCCGTTATCCAGGACGCGCAGAATCGGCCGGTTGGCGGCCGAGCGCAGCGTCCATTTCCAGCCGTCCTCCTCCTGCGCGCCGGGGCGCTGCGGCAGCAGTTGCATAGCCTCGAACAGAGTGTTCAGGGTGATGTTGACCAGCACGCTGGCCCCGGCTCGCAGGCTTACGTTCTCCCGCAGCGAGGGCAGGAACGACGGCGCCGTCGCCTTGACGTGATAGCTGCCGGGTTGCAGGCCGCCGGCGCGGAAAAAACCGCGTGCATCGGTGAACACGATCATGGCCTGGGTGACGGAGGTGAACACTTCCACCGCCGCCCCCATTTGCGGCACGCCCGCGGAGTTGCGCACGTACCCCGAAATCGCGCCCGGTTTGCCGGCTGCTGCGGCAGGCAGCGCCAGCGCCAGCAGAATCATTACGCATCCGAGCTTTCGGCCCATGATCCACCTCCTGCGTGGAAGTCCGGCCCCGCTACGGTTACTCCACCGCGAAACGCGCCGATTGCGCCAGTTTCTGGGTGGAAATGTTGTCGTCCACCTTGATGGTGATCCGGTAAATCCCCGGAGGAATATCTTTCAGCGCCAGCGACTTCTCCAGCGTCATTTGATCGCCCACGTTGCCCATTTGCGCGGTGGACTCTTCGCTCTTCACCACCGGCTTGTTGTTGGCAAGGTCGACCACTTCGTAGGAAATGCTGGCCAACGGCTTGTTCGTCTTTTTATCGATGCCCAGGTTGTACACCTGCATCCAGAAGTTGACTCTCTGGTCGCGCTTGAACATGGCCGGCTGGCCGTTGGCCGGCTCCACCCGCGGCCGCACCTTGGTGCCGCCGATGACGAAACTGCCGGCGCCCACGTTCTTGCTGGCGACCTTCTCCATCTGGTCGGCCACGATCAGTGACGAAGCAGCCAGCTTGTCCTCGCTGTACTCGGGCACGTTGATGGCGTGCGTCCAGGTGCCCACGCGGTCGCCGTTGACGTCCTTCAGCACCACGTCGAGCCGGTAGCGGCCGGACCGCAGCGGCAGCGCCTTCCAGTAGACGTGGCTGTTCTCGGTAACTTTCGGCAGCAATTCATCGGGAACGCCGTCGGTTACGGTATCCTCGAAGGTCTGCGCCACTCGCCCGCCGATGGTGGTGACCCGGCCAAAGACATTCACCGTCATGCGCTGCACGCCTTCTTTGCTGACCCAGGTGACGTCCTTGTTTTTCACCTGGATGGTGATGGGCACCAGCACCGTGTCGGAGGTGACTTTCACGAAATCGGCGCGCACCTCAAAGGGCAGCAGATTCATGCTGATCTTGTGCGTCACCACCTCTTCCAGGTCCTTGAACTTCACCTCGGGCGGGCGTTGCAGCTTGGCGAACTGCTCCAAGCGGTCGAATTGCTTGCTGGTGTCGGTGAACGGCCCCGTTCCCAGGCGCTCCAGGCCGCCATTGAAACGGTTCGTCTTGCTGGCCATGCCCATGGCCTCGTAGTCGGTGAGGCCGGCGCCCGGGACGTACAGCATGGCGTCCTTCTCGGAACGGTCCATGGTCATGTGGTAGTCGTTGCACATGCAGGTGTCGACGAATTCAATCTGGATGTTGGTGCCGATGCCCTCCAGGTAGCGGTAGCGCCACGTCTCGAACGGGAAAGTGGAGGTGGAGCCGCCGCCTTCTTCGGGCGGCCGCTGGTACATGCCGCCGCTGGGATGGGCGTCAATCTCGTCCGGCTTTCCGTACATGACGTAAATGCGCCCGCGATCGGTCTTCCACCCCGGTATGCCGGCGGCAAAATGCTCGTTGGCGTAGGCGATGCGCCGGTAATGCTCTTCCTTGTACTCATTCTCCGGGGTATCGGGGGTGGGATCGCGGCGCGCCCAGAAGGCCTCGATGAACTGATCGCGCTCTTCGTCGTTGGAGAGTTGCTTGAAGGCGGCGCGCTCTTCGTCGGTGATGATCCAGCGCACGTCCTCGTCGAGCCACTTCTTGTACACCGACCCGACTTCCTGCTTGAATTTCTTCTCCTGCTCTTTCTTTTGTTTCTCGGTGAGCGGCCGCTTCAGCGGATCCACTGCGCCCTTCTGTTCGGCGGCGGCCTTGCTGTTGTCTTTCTTGTTATCAGGCTTGCTGCCGGTGTTGCTTTGCGCGAATACGCTGCCGCTGGCCAATACGCCGCCTACGATCACAGCCGCCAAGACACGATTGCAGACTGCTTTCCACGACATCGGGGATTTACTCCTCTGGGACAGTAAGGGCGCATAAATTCTATGTTGTCGGTATTCCTAAATCAAGGCTCAGCAGCATACGTATATGTGATCCGGTCAGCTAAGTACCGAGTTGCCAATGAGTTTAAAGACTTTGGCCGGGAAATCGGGCGTAATTACCGCCCACCCCGAACAGTTTGCGCGCCAGCTTCTCTGCCGGTGTCAATATAATCGGAGTATCCGGCTGCGTCAGGTGCGAGCACGTGGGCAGGCCGAACTGGAACTTTTGGCGGCTTCAGCGCGTATTATGCAAAGGGTTTGGTGCGTTTTTCCATGGCGGGAGGACCCGCCAGCGAAGCGAGGCACTCGTGAAGAATGGGAAGAAAATAGCCATCGGTATCGGGGTCCTGGTGCTGCTTGCGGCGATTGTGGGCTTTACCGTGCACGAAAGCGGCAAAGGCGTGGTGACGGTGCAGACGGGCAAAGCGGTGCGCGGCGACTTGGCCTCGGTAGTGACCGCATCGGGCGAGATCAAGCCGCTCCGCTACACCAACGTCGGATCCAACGGCTACGGGAAAATCACCAAGCTGTTCGTCCATGAGGGCGAGCAGGTCAAGCAGGGGCAGTTGCTGGCGCAACTGGAAAACGTGCAGCCCAGCGCCGACGTGGCCGCCATGCACGCCCAGGTGGAAGCCGCCAAAACCGACGCGGCCGCGGCCGACGCCAACCTGAAGAGTGCCACCTCTGACCTGGACCGGGCCCGCGCCGATTACGAGCGCGCCAGGCTGGACTACCAGCGCGCGGAAAAGCTCTACGGCGGCCAGCTCATCCCCAAGTCGCAATACGATACCGCCAAGGCCACTTTCGACTCCAGCGAGGCGGCGGTAGGCTCCGCCCGGGCGCGCATAGTCCAGGCCAAGGCGCAGAAGGCGTCCTCCGACGAGCGTATCCGCCAGTTCCAGGCCACCCTGGTCCGCGCCAAGGACGTGCTGAGCAAGACCGAGTACGTTGCGCCCTACGACGGCCTGGTAACTAACCTGCCGGTGCGCGAGGGCGAAACCGTGATCATGGGCATCCAGAGCTCGCCGGGCAGCATGCTGATGACGGTGGCCGACATGTCGGTGATCACCGCCGAAGTCATGGTGGACGAAACCGACATCGTCAACGTCAAACTCGGCCAGCCCGCCGAGGTGACCATCGACGCCATCCCCAAAGCGGTGTTTCACGGCGCCGTTACCGAGATCGGTAACAACGCCGTGGTGCGCTCCACCGGGCTGTCCACCTCGCAAACCACCACCGGCAGCCAGGAAGCCAAGGATTTCAAGGTGGTCATCACCCTGAAGGACCCGCCGGTCAATCTGCGCCCGGGCCTGTCCACCACCTGCAAGATCACTACCGCCACGCGCAGCGATGCCATCACCATTCCCATCCAGGCGCTCACCGTCCGGCAGAAGTCCGACCTGGAAAAGAAGCCGGCCAAGGGCTCGGTACAGGCCGCTGCCGCGGCTACAACACCGAACCCCAAGGACAAGGAAGAGATCCAAGGCGTTTTTGTGGTGAAGAACAAGAAGGCCGAGTTCGTGAAGGTGGACACCGGCATCACCGGCACCACCGACATCGAGGTGCTCAGCGGCTTGAAATCGGGTGAGGAAATCGTCACCGGCAGTTACAAAGTGCTGCGCACGCTTCGCAACGGCGCCTCGGTCAAGATCGACAACAGCGCGCCCAAGAAGGAAGAGGAAAAGTCCTAACTTTTGCGCTTGTAATGCGTCAATATCATGGTGAGGGTCGATCAGTCTTTCAGTCTATCGGTCGCCAGCAGACTGACAGACTGACCGGCCGAGAGACGAACAATCGACGGATGTTCCGAGGAACTGTAAATGGCAACTGAGCTCGCCAGCGTATCCCAAACCGCCGTGGCCCCGCCCAATGGGTGCATGATCTGCACCGAGGACCTGTGGAAGACCTACGACATGGGTTCCGAGCAGCAGGTGCATGCGCTGCGTGGCGTAGACCTGCGTATCGAAAGCAACGAGTACGTGGCCATCATGGGTCCCTCCGGCTCCGGCAAGTCCACCCTCATGAACCTGATCGGCTGCCTCGATACCCCCAGCAAGGGCCGCTACTGGCTCAACAGCCAGTTGGTCAGCGAACTCGATGACGACGAGCTGGCGCGCATCCGCAACAAGGAAATCGGCTTCGTTTTTCAGACCTTCAACCTGCTCGCCCGCGCCACCGCCCTGCACAACGTGGAGCTGCCGCTGATTTACGCCGGCATGCCCGCCGAAGAGCGCCTGGAGCGCGCCAAGCAGGCCCTCGCCTCGGTGGGCATGGAACAACGCATGCTGCACAAGCCCAACGAGCTGTCCGGCGGACAGCGGCAGCGCGTCGCCATCGCCCGCGCCCTGGTCAACAATCCTTCCATCCTCCTGGCCGACGAGCCCACCGGCAACCTCGACTCGCAGACCGGCACGGAGATCATGACCCTGTTCGACAGCCTGCACGCGCAGGGCAACACCATCGTGCTCGTCACCCACGAGCACGACATCGCCCAATACGCTCATCGCGTGATTCATCTCAAGGATGGCCTGATTTCCGGCGATATCCGCAAAGAGCGGAAAGGCGCCAAAGTCTAGGCTTTGGGCTTTGGGCTTCAGGTGACCTCCGGCCTTGCGCCTTGTGTTTCGAGCCTTGAGCCGCGCGCCCGCCCGTTGTACTCTGGCTTCAATACGTGGACAGAAGTCATGCGGATGCTTCGAATTTCCCTTGCCGTTTTCCTGCTCTCCACCCTGGCCCTGGCGCAGTTTCGTCCCGGCACGCTGCGCCGGGGTCATCAGGCGGACAATGTGGTGCGCGATTATCTGCGGCTCGATTTCACCGGAGCGCGGCTCAGCCCCGCCTCGTGGCCCCGCATCAAAGCCCTGACCTCCTGGAAAAGCAACCCGGAATGGCAGAGCGTTACGATTGTATCGCAATACGAGGTTATTTCCGACGAGGAGAGAACGCACTCGGCGGTGGCCAGCGTCAAATACGGCGTCCTCGGCCGCTTCCGGATTGGGGTGGGCTACACGCCCGAGGCTGGTGTTGAAACCGTGGTTTTCAAGCTCCGGGAAGTGGACGACGGCTGGAAAATCGAGGAACTGGATCCCATGATCAACCCGCACGTCTCGCGGGCCCGCGCCGTCCAGTGGCTCCAGTCCGCGTTGGCGACGGAGCAGGACGCCGGCAACAAGGCGGCCATGGAGCGCGCGCTCAACGCCCTGCAGGCCAAGTGAATGCGTGCGTGGCGGCAGCCGCCCTCGGCTGCCGCCACTCGGGCGCTGGTTCAGCCGGCGTCACGCTATAATGGATTCAGCGCGCCCGTAGCTCAGCTGGATAGAGCGATTGCCTCCGGAGCAATAGGTCGGGTGTTCGAATCACCCCGGGCGCGCCAGTCCTTTTCCACATCCTTCGGCTCCGCTACGCTGCGCCTCAGGATTTCGCCTGGAAGCCACACCCCGCGGAAACACTGTCCAGCACGCGGTCACAACCGAGGCGCCTTCTGCGCAAGAAGCGGCGGCTACGGGCCGGCTGCGGGCGTGGTCAGCAGGAACAACGTGTCGGCAGGGACGCTGAAGCTGAAGCTGTTCCCGGAGAGGGCAACATCCGCCTGCCGCAGCAATTCCATGCCGGCGTTCGTGAAATACAGTTGCAGCACGCCACCCGGGACGGTAATAGCGCTCAACCACCCATTCACCGTGACGCTCGATCCTGCCGTGTTGTGCCCGGAGACGCCAAGGCGCTGCTGCGCAGAGTTGTAAAACGCCACGGCAGTCACTCCTGCCGGAGCCGAGATCTGCACCCGCTGCATTCCGGGCTGGACGGCGCGATAAAGAGTCGCCAGGGCGTAGCCACGCAGGCGCGGCGTCAAGCTGCCGGTGCAATACGGCATACCGCCCTGACTGGCGTTGTAGAACGAACACCCCATCATGCCCCAGCGTGACCAGCCGTTTCCGGCGTAGTCGTATTGATGGTGATACCAAAAGCCGTCCGTGGCCTCCCAATAAAGAACTGATTGCCAGCCCGCAACGATGTCGTTAAACGCGAGGTCGAACTGGTCCTTGCCGTATTGCCACTCACTCACCGAGGGATCGCCGCCTTGGTCACAGTTCGTGCATTCGGCGACCGCCGTCTCGGTCAACCAGCCGTGGTAAGAATCCGACCCCATGCCGGTGGTGGCTGAAGTGTTGGCGGTGTAGGCGTGGCCGGAATGGGCGAGTAAACGCGGGGCGACGGTGGAATTGGCCGCCGCGTCATTGAACAGGGCGCCGTAGCCGGTATCGTGCGCCGCGTCGCAGCAAGTGAATTTCACGTTCGCGAGCGAGGCATCCATCGCCGACATCTTGGTGATAGTGCGGCTCACGATATCGGCCCAGTCTGCGCCGGTCGCGCTGCCGTTGGCGTTGGTCAGATAGGGCCCTTCCAGTCCGTTCCAGTTCCACTCGTTGAACGGGGAGACCAGGTTGAAGTCCAGCCCCTTGACCACCCGCCCGTAGTAAACCAGGGAGGCGATCATGGTGGCCATGGCATCATGGTCGCAGACCCAGCTTATTCCGTAGGCCGCGCCCGATCCAGGGTGGCCGCTGCTGCAATCCGGCCCCGTCTGGCTCATCCAGGCCGAAGTCCACCCCATGAACGAAACCGTCAGGTGATCGCCGCTGACCCCGAGCGCGTTCAGCTTGGCGATGGAGTTCCACAGATCATTGATCTCCGGGTCGGGCGCGGAGGCGCCGTAGACCGCGTCGAGTGTGGCGGCGTCTTTCAGTTGCAGGGCGGCCAGCGTGGCGCTGGGCGTGGTGGCGCCCGCGGAGTCCACCCAGTCCAGGCGATCCTTCGCCAGGCGGACGTTGCTCAGACCACCGGTGTTGACCAGCCATTCCAGCCAGGCGCCGTTGTTCCCGCCGTCGCTCCAACTCCTGGCGTTCAGATTGGCGCCCAGGCCGTCCATGGTCTGGAAAGTCACGGTGGCGTCCACCACCATGTTGCCGGACAAGGATGAGGTGGCAGTGAAATCGGCGCCGGTCACGTCGGCCCCATTCACGGTCACGCTGCGAACGGCGGGCGTGAAGGTATAACCGCTCTTGCTGGGCGTGATGGTGTAGTTTCCGTCGGACACCGCGCCGAGGCTGTAGTTGCCCGATGCGTCCGTGGTAACGGAGCGGCTGGAGGCGCCGGTGAGCGCGACCGTGGCGCCTGCGCCATCGGCGGCGGGAGTGATGGCGCCGAGAATCGTGTAGCCGGGGATCACGGTACCGGCTGTTGGGAGCACTTCAACCAAACTGAGGTCGTAGCGATCACCGGTCGGACTGGTGTCGTTTATGGTGACCCTGGTGCCGCCTACCGGGGTGGGATTGTTCTGCCGCTGCACCCAGTAGGTATCGCCGACAGAGGCAAGATATTGATGGACGATGGTCTGGTTGGGCCCGACGGTGCGCGCGACGGCATGGTCCCAATCGGTGCCGACGCCGAACACCCAGGACCCATCGCGGGTAGTGATCAGAGAGGCCGAAGGCGCGCCGGAAGATGCGCTGGCGCTTGCAATGGCGCCCACCGCGCCCGAACCGTACGCCCCCGAGGTTTCCACGCCGGTGAAGCTGATCACGGTCATGGACGCAGCCACGCTCTGCGACAGCGTAGCGGTGACCGAAACGTTTCTTAGCCCTGCCGGAGAAAAAGTTCGCCAAATCTCGGCCGTCCCCATTTGCGTATTGGTGCGCACCGCCAGGACCCAGGTCAGGCCCGCACCGCTGACGCCAGTGACCTTGACCCCGGTGGAGGCGGCGTCACTTGAGACGAAGGCCAGCAGCAACTCGTTCCCTGTCGACGTGGAGAACGTTCCGGTGGTGAGGGTCGTGCTAGCGGTCGAGCGGTCCACAAATACGGCTGCATCCATCGCGAGCGAACCAGTGGCCACCGCCGTCGCAGTAAAGTCGATGCTGGTGGCATTGGCCCCGTCCAAAGTGACCGCCCGGCTCGCCGGGCTGAAGCTGTAGCCGGACTTGGCCGGCGTTACCGTGTAGCTGCCGTTGGCAAGATTTACGAACGAGTAGGCGCCGGAAGCATCGGCGGTTGTGGTTGCGCTGGCGGCGCCGCTGAGCGAGACCGTCGCTCCCGCGCCCCCGGCCGTGGGCGTGATCGTGCCGGCAATGCTCCAGGCTTGCGCCGCAGCCGTGAAGTCCACCCCGGTCAGGTTCGATCCGCTCACAGTCACCGTCCGGCTCGCCGGGCTGAAGCTGTAGCCGGACTTGGCCGGCGTTACCGTGTAGCTGCCGTTGGCAAGATTTACGAACGAATAGGCGCCGGAAGCATCGGCGGTCGTGGTTGCGCTGGCGGCGCCGCTGAGCGTGACCGTCGCTCCCGCGCCCCCGGCCGTGGGCGTGATCGTGCCGGCAATGCTCCAGGCTTGCGCCGCAGCCGTGAAGTCCACCCCGGTCAGGTTCGATCCGCTCACAGTCACCGCCCGGCTCGCCGGGCTAAAGCTGTAGCCGGACTTGGCCGGCGTCACCGTGTAGCTGCCGTCGGCAAGATTTACGAACGAGTAGGCGCCGGAAGCATCGGCGGTCG
>Ga0315268_10007878_pt1 | contig 11165 bp, 7 predicted proteins | sample C1_top_MG_FD_204535 | JGI IMG/M metagenome (GOLD analysis project Ga0315268, IMG submission 204535) | Sediment microbial communities from Yellowstone Lake, YNP, Wyoming, USA - C1_top | ecosystem: Environmental > Aquatic > Freshwater > Lake > Sediment | place: USA: Wyoming | collected 2017-08-01 | reverse complement strand
CCAGCTGGAGGCCAAACTGGCCAAGTTCCTCAACAAGCAGGCGGCCCTGGTCTTCTCCACCGGGATGCAGACCAACCTGGGCGTCATCTCCTGCCTGGGGACCAAGGACGATATCCTGATCACCGACAAATACGACCACGCCTCCATCCTGGACGGCTGCCGCCTGTCCTATTCACCGATGCGCCGCTTCCAGCATAATGACGCCCAGAGCCTGGACCGGGTGCTGCAGGGACTGGACCACGGCAAGGGAAAGATGGTGATCGTGGACGGAGTATACAGCATGGAGGGCGACATCGCCGACCTGCCCGGAATCACCAAGGTCTGCCAAAAGCACGGGGCCCGTCTTCTGGTGGACGACGCCCACGCCCTGGGGGTGCTGGGAGCCCACGGCCGGGGCACCGCCGAGCATTTTGGCCTGGAGAAGGAGACCGACCTGATCATGGGCACCTTCTCCAAGAGCTTCGCCGCCATCGGCGGAGTGGTGGCCGGGGATTTTGAGGTGATCGACTACGTCAAGCATTTTGCCCGGAGCATGATCTTCTCGGCCGCCCTGCCCCCGGCTTTGACCGCGGCCGTCTCGGCGGCGGTGGACGTACTGCAGGACGAGCCGGAGCTGCTCAAAAAGCTCTGGCACAACACCGACAAGATGCTCAAGGGATTCCAGGACCTGGGCTACGACACCGGCTCGGCCTGCACCCCCATCATCCCGCTGATGATCGGCTCACGGGAAAAGGCCTTCGCTTTCTGGAAGCATCTGATGGACCACGGCATCTTCGCCAACCCGGTGATGTCCCCGGCCGTCCCCGAGGGCCGGGAGATGATCCGCACCAGCTTTTCGGCCGCCCACACCGATGCCCAGCTGGACCGGGTGCTGGAGGAATTCAAAGCCGCCGGAAAAGAACTGGGATTGATCTGACCGGATAAGTTTGTTTTTAGCAACGGAAGCCCTAAGAGTGTTTGGGCTTCCGTTTTTCAATTTCTCCTAAATGCCTATCTAATCAGCTCCGGAAACACGGTGAACAATAGTTGCTAACTCCGGTTGTCGCGTTAAAACGATCAGTGAGCATCGCAGTTGATGGCGGAAAAAGCTTGTCTGCGCCTGTTTGAGGGCTTGGTCAAAGCCCGAGTTCAGACAAGCCCGCCAACAACGAGAAGCGCAATGCAGGCCTGCTGTAGCTATCGCGGAAGCATGGCCTGGAGAGTTTTAAGCGACGAGCTTTTTCTTTTGGTTCTTTTCTTTTTGGCGGCACAAAAAGAAAAGAACATAATGATAATGGGTCTCCGTTTTTTAACAGCCCCCTCTCTTGGTCTCGTGCTGAGCGTTCGACTGAGCTCACGCCGAAGTCTTGTCGAAGCAAAGAGAAGGGGATAAAGGCCTGCATTGGGCTTACGAAGTGGGTTGAGTTCACTCCCTTTTTTATTTTAATAAATCCTCTATTTGCCCTTGACTTTAAAATATGCTTGTGTTAAGTTTAAATGTTAAATTTTGGTTTGAAGGTTATTGACAAAATGACAAACTCTATTGTTTTCGGAGCTGTTGTGCCATGTCTCCATTAGCAGATCTTTTCCTGCTTTCCAAAGAGCAGATATTGCAGAAGGCTGATAAACTGCGGGCCGAGGGCAAGCCCGGCAAGGCAGCTGAACTGCTGGCCTCTGGACTCAAGAGCAATGCCGAGGATTTCGAATTGCTGTTAGCCCTGGCCGCCGCCCACCAGGCCGACGAAAAAGGCCGGGATGCCGCCTCCGTCCTTAAGAACGCCATCAGCCTGGCTCCGGCCCGTTCCAAGGAAGTGCTGGAAACGGCCGAAGATCTTTTTTATAACGGAAACCGCTCCTCCGATCTGGGGGATCTGGCCTTCGAGATGAACGTCTCCCGGCGCAATATCGAACCGGCTACTAAAATTCTTAAGGTTTTGGCCGACCGGGATATCGACAGCATGCTTTCCCGCTACGGGAAGATCAAAGAATCCTTAGATCGCTATCAGGGACCGGCCAAGCCGGCCGGAACCAGGGCCAAGGACATGGGTGTGCTTCTGAGTTTCGCCCTTTTATACTACCGCAAGGACCAGCCCCTGCCGGCCTTCGATCTGCTGGACTCGGTGGCGGTCCAGTCTCCGGATGAGCATCCCAATGTGAACGAAGCCGCTTTCCAGATCGCCGCCTCCGGGACCGGGGTGACCGAAGTGGCCATGCGGTACGGTGACGTGCTGCTCAAGACCGGCCAGACAGAAAAAGCCTTGGAGCTTTATTCCGAAGCGGCCAAGGGCCAGAACCCCCAGCCGGTGATAGACCGGTTGAAGGACTTTTTGGAAAAAGAACCTGCAAACATAGCCGCCCTGGCTCTGATTATCCAGCTCTACCTAAAAAAACAGCAGGCATTGCCGGGACTGGCGGCGGCCAAAAAACTATGGAAGCTTGACCAGAGACACCGGGAGACCATCCTGGCCCATTTGCGGGAGATTCTTAAACTAGATCCCCGAAACACCGATGGCTACATGTTCCTGGGAGATTGCGCCCTGGAGGCCGCCAAACCCGATCTGGCCATGAGTTCCTTTGCCCGGGTGGCCGAACTGGCCCCGGAAAGGTTGGACCAAGTACTTGACCGCTATCACCAGATATTGGACAAATCCCCTGGAAATCTGGAGGCCGCCACCCGGATCATAGACGCCTATTCCGCGGCCGGCCAGGCCGATCAGTTCGTAAAATCGCTTAAGGAGATGGTGACCAAGGACGCCACTATGGTGGATCTGGCCCTGGAAAAACTCAACAGTCTTCTGGACAAAAACCTGGACCAGCCTTTAGCTTTGGAATATCTGGCCGAATGTTATCTCTTGCGGCGGGAAAGACTGAAGGGAGCCAGGGTTTACCAGTACCTGGCCGGCCTGGGGGGCGAATGGCGGGAAAAGTCCTTGACCAGCCTTCAGCGCTTGCTGGCCAAAGAGTTTGACCAATCCCTGGCCGTTCCGCTGATTGAAATGCTGATAAAAAACAAACAACTGGCGGAAGCAGTCATGATGGGGGCCGAACTGGGCAAAAGAGACCCCTTAAGCTGGCCCGAGTTCCTGCCGCTGTTGGATTCCGCCTCGCCCCAGGCCGGGCCCCAGTTCAACCAGAACCTGGCCAAGATCTGCCAGGAACTGGAAAAGCAGGGTCAGGACCTTCCTGTCGTCCATCTGGTCAAGGCCTCGGCCCTGGCCCGGGCGGGGGAGCTTCAGGGATCAACCCCGTTGTTCCTACAGCTTCACCTGCAGCCGGATCTTTCCCGGCCGGCCAAGCAGTCCCTGTTGGAATTGACCCGCGAGTTTCCCCAATCCGGACCACTGCAGTTGGCCCTGGCGGAAATGCACCAGAGAGATAAAGAGCCGGTACCGATGGCCGCCGCTCTGCTGGCGGCAGCTTCCATCGATAGATCGCTTTTGCCCCAGGTCAGTTTAAAGCTTCAGGAACTGTTGCGGCAGCAGCCCGATGACCTGCCGCTGAATCTGTTGCAGATGGAGCTGCTATATCAGCAGCGACTTTTGGACAAGGCCTTTGACCAGGCCAACACCATCGTGGCCAAATGGCCCGGGGCCGGGTCGGCCAAAGCCTATCTGCGGCTGGGGCAGATATATCTGGAAAAAGGCGAACTGACCAAGGCCGGCGGCGGATTATTGAAAGCTTCGGAGCTGGACGGGGCCCTCTCGGAAGAGGTTTTGCTGAATTTAAAAAAACTGCTGGAGATTGACGATACCAGCCTGCCCGGCCATTATGCCCGGGCCAAGGTTCTGCTGCACCTCGGTCAATATGACCGGTCCCTGGACGAACTGCTGTTTGTGACCCAGCGGGAACCGCGCTGGGCCGAAAAGATATTGGCGGACATCAAGGACATCCAGACCGCCGACCCGGCCAATCATCGGGCCCTGCTGGCCGACGCCCAGATCAATATGGTGTTGCAGAATTTCGGGCCTGCCGCCGCCGCTTTAAGCCAGGCTCTGGAACTGGCCCCGGCCATCGCCGACCAGGTGATAGCCCTTTACCGGCAGATGCTGGTCAAAAACCCGGATCAACCTCAGGTGAAAATGGCCCTGGCCAAATCACTGGTGTTGAAAAACTCCCTGGAGGAGGTCGTAGATCTTTTGGAACAGGCCTTGGCTCGTGAGGGCGGACTGGCCGAACCGGCCATCGGGCTCCTGCGCCAGGTGCTGCAACGGGATAAGGAAAATATAGCCGGACTCTATCTGCTGTCCCGGATTTATGCCCAGCGGAATGCCTCCGAACAGAGCGTGGAAATGCTGCGGCAGATACTGGAGATATCTGAAGAGCAATCGGCTGAGGTTTCCGCTAGGCTCCAGGCCATCATTGACCAGTTCCCGCAGATTGCCCCGGCCCGCTACCTCTTGGCCCAACTTCATGCCCGGGCAGGCCGCTATGACCTGGCCCTGCTGGAGTTCGAAGCCTTTGCCAAACTGCGGCCCGAGGACCGGCCAAAAGTGCTGGAATCCTTGGATGGGATATTGGAGCAAAATCCCAACCAGACGGAAGTGATATTCTTCCGGGCCCGGCTTTTAGCCGAATCGGGCGACATCAAATCATCCATTGCTGGGCTGGTGCGGGTTTCGGAACTTGATCCGGCCCGCCGGTTGGTGGCCGCCGCCGCCATCGAGAGGATGATGACCCAGCATCCCGACCTGCCGGAGATTTACGAAGCCCTGGGGGTTATATATTTTGAGATGGGGAAATTCCCCCAGGCCAGGGACCTGCTTTCCGGGGCCGTCAAAATGGTGGAAGACCCCGAGCGCAAGACCCGGACCCTTTTTTACCTGGCCGAAAGCCATCTGGCCCTGCGGCAGGAAGAAAAGGCCGAGAAGATCATGGATCAGGTGCGGCAGTTAAATCCCGACTCTAACGAGATTTTCCGGGCCATGCGCCGGTTCAACGTGCGCCGGATGCAGGTAGAGGTGGACAAATCTTATCAGGCCCTGCAGGAGGCCCCGGACGACGAATTCCGCAAATTGGATCTGGCCGGAAAACTTTTAGGGGTGGGCAAGCACGACACCGCCCTCAATCTGCTGGCCTTTAAGCCTCAGGACAAGGAGACCGCCGGCCGCCGGTTGCTTTTGATGGCCCGGGCTTTCCTGGGCCGGGGCGAGGCGGTTTCGGCCCTGGAGGTCTTGCGGGCAGTTCCCCTTTCAGAACATCCTTTCAGCCGTTTTCAGATGGATGTTTGCTATCTGCTGGGTCAGTGCTACGAGTATTTGGGAAATTATGCCGCCGCGGTGGCGGCCTACCGGATGATCTACCTGGACCAGACCGATTTCCGGGACGTCAAACGCCGGATGGAACAGGCTTCGGGCTTGGCAGTGTTGAAGGAACTGGGGCAGCGTTCTACCGCGCTGGAGGCTTCGGCATAAAATAGTTAATAGGTCTTTAAGAGAAACAAAAAAGGTGCGATAAACATCGCACCTTTTTTGTTCCCGCCGGAAGGATTGTGATTATGGTATGTTTTGAGTAACTTTTGGATATGCTTACCAGTTCGGCTTGCTATCCCACATAGCACTTCGTTCTTTGCTGTCAACCGCAGACGCCGGATGCGCGCCCTGATGGACTATGCCCTATCCGTTGCGGAACAGCCCTATGTTTCCCGGCGCCATTCATCACGCAGCAGGCCATACAAGTACTCATCCTCGTACCGGCCATTCTTCATCACGCTCTGCCGGATGACCCCCTCACGGCTGAATCCCGCTCGTTTGAATAGGCGGATCGAGCGAATGTTGAACGCATAAATCTCAGCACCGATACGGTTCATATCAAGGACTTCGAAACAATGGCCTATCATCGCTTCAAGAACTTCCCGGCCGTACCCCTTGCCCCAGGCTGTCTTCTCCCCGATGGTCAACCCTATTTTGCATCTCCGGTTATGCCGGTCGATGTAAGCAATCATGCAAAAGCCGATGAACAGCCCGTCCTCCGCGCGGTAGATGCCCCAGCGGATAATATTGTTGCCCGGCCTGGTTGTAACCCGCTCAAGGTAACGCCGGGTTTCCTCAATTGTTTCAGGCACGGCCGAGCCGGGCTGGTCATCACTGCAATAGCACAGCTCCTGATCGTTGGCCCAACGATTCATCGCTTCGGCATCAGCCAAGTTATGAGGCCTAATGATGAGCCTCCCGGTTGTCAAGGTCGGTTCCATGGGTAGTGTTTAGAATATTTATGAATAACCCTTCTTGAGAGAGTGTCTTTTCCCTTCCCCTCCATAGCCTGTTCCCTGTCCTAATCAAGGAAGTGCCTCAGGGGGCTTATCCGTTTGACTTACTGTCTACGCACAGCACTTCGTTCTGGGTATTGTATATCGGGCAACCCCCTCCGCACAGCGGCAGTTTTTGGCACCCCTTGCATTTTTCCATCAGATAGGCTTTGTTGCGGATATCCTTCGCCGGCTTGGCGTTCCAGATCTTCTCCCATTTGTCGGTCAGAATATTCCCCAGCGGGGCAAAGTAACTCTGGCAGGGGATGACGCTGCCATCGGGCTCCACGCACATGTTGTAGCGGGCGGCGGTGCAGGTCTTGACCCCCAATTCCAGGTTTACCGGGTCCAGCTGGCAGTACTGGGTGGGCGTGTACCAGATCAATTTGAGGTCCAGCTGCCGGGCCTTCTCCCTGATCCGTTCCATCAACGGCACCAGTTCAGATTCGGTGAAGCCCAGACCGCAGGAGGCGCCCTGGCCGGAGTAGATCAGCCCGTTGCAGGCCATGGTGGTGACCCCCAGCTTTTGGATGAACTCCATGGTTTTTTCCATGCCCTTGGCGTTTAGCCTGGTCAGCGTAGTATTGGTAATGGTGTAAACCGGCGAGGCCACTGCGTTTTTGATGCCCTTGATCGTATCCTCAAATGCCCCCTTGCTGCCCACCATCTTGTCGTGGACCGAGGCCAGGTGCGATTCCAGGGTGATCTGAAAATGATCGATGCCGGCCTCCGTCATTTGCTTGACAAACTTCTTGTCCTTCAGCTTCCGGCCGTTGGTCAAAAGGCCCGTCACCAGGCCGGTCTCCTCGGCATAAGCGATCAGGTCAACCAGGTCCGGCCTTAAGGTAGCCTCGCCCCCGGTGAAACAGACATGGGGGATCCCTATCTCCCATATTTTGGACAGGGCCTGCTTCCATTGCTGGGCCGAGAGTTCTCCGGGCATCCTGTCTTTTGGCAGATAACAGTGTTGGCAGGCATTGTTGCACTGGTAGGTCAGGGCCAGGTCCATCCGGTAGGGGGCACTGACCGGCGTCTCGAAGGGCTCGATCCGGTTGATGTCTAAATATGTCACCGGGCAGATATCGTCGGTGGAGGCCAGGGCAAATATTTTTTGCTTCAGCTGGTTGAAATCGTTTTCCAGCACGGACGATTTGACCCCGCGGTAACGCCGCTTCATCTGCTCCGCTGCTGTTCTGGCGTCGTCGCCTTCTATGATGTGCTTGGCCAGTTCGGCCGCGGTCTGGTTGAGGTGCAGGATCTTGGAGGCATTGATCACCAGCACTCCCCGGGCGTCCGGCTCTATCCGCAGGTGCAGCCGGAAGAATCGTCCGCCTTCCTGCCCCCGGTAGTGATACAGCCCGGCGGCCAGGGGTTTGGCCCGGTGGAAGTGGAAGATGTTTTTCAGCCAAGCCATTTTTTAACCTTTCTTTTCCCAAATAATGACACCGGAACGTCCAGCAGAACCCCGGTAGTTTCCGGGTTTGAAGACAATTGCAAAACTAGTTTATCCCGGTTATAAAAATAAGTCCTATCCAACAGCCGGGGCAAACGGTGCCTTACGGGATCGGCCAACAGCCCGGCCAGGATGAACATCGGCCCCACCGGGTACAATATGATCTTATAGTCTTGTATCTTGAGCCTGAGCCTTTTGGGCTTTTGTCCGGTAATTTGTTTTTCTGTTAACCTGCCCCGCAGTTCCCAATTGTTCCATTGCACGATTACCTCATCGTCCTGCAACTGGATCTGGGAAGGGCGCACCCACTCCCGGCTGACCAGGACTGCTCCCAGGGTAGCGGCGAACAGAATTAAAATGCCCAGGAGCTTTACCGCCAAAACAGGGCTTTGCATAATGAACCCGCTGAGCAGGATGAAACCTGCATCCAGCAGGGTCAGGCCGGTTAAAATGATCCGGGAATATTTGATGGTCTTCATTCCGTTTTTATCTCCACTATTTTAAGCCGCGAGGTCTGGCCCCGCAGAATGACCACGGCAGATTTCTTGACCTTGAAATGAGCGGCCAGAAACTCCACCAGCCTCTGATTGGCCTTGCCATCCACCGCCGGCGCGCAAAGGTAGATCTTGTACCGGTCGGCTTCTTTGACCAGCTTCTCGGCCTTGGCATTGGGAACTATTTTGAGATTGAGGATCATGGTCTAGGACCAAACAGCCTTTTGTGTTTTGGATCATGCTTGACCAGCTCTTCTTTGAGCGGCTGCGGGACTTTGTTGATCAGCTTTATGGCCGGCTTGAGTTTTTTGTCCCATAAAGCCCGTACTCCTTTGGGCAGCGGGTGTTGGCAGCGGAAGGTGCCGCAGCAGCTTTTGGTTCCGCAAGCGCACTCGAATCCCCAGTTCTTATCGTAGAAGACCCGGTAATCGTAGGTGGCCTCCTGGCCCTTTTGGATGTCCCGGACCACGATGTCGTACCCCTTGCCGGTGTCCAGGATGTTGGAGTCGCAGCAGTGGTTCATGTATTTGGAATCGCCGCAGGGCATCACCACCGAGCCGTTCTTAACTGTGTAGGCGTGGAAGAGGAGATCTTCCTTCTGCCGGGATGATAGTTTTTGGAAACTAGCTTTGGGGGTCACCTGGCATTGGGGACATTCGAAGAACACTATGGTCCCCCGGGGAATGAACTCTTTGGCAAAAAGCCCCTGGCCTTTGCCCCTTATGCTCTTTACCGTGAACAATGGTGCTAACATAAATCTTAAATCCTAAATATCAATTACGCCACCGATGTAGCGGGGTGCCGCTGTTGCGGCAAAACCCTAAACAAACCCGAAATTACAATTTCAAAGCATCAATTTGTTTAGAGTTTATGACGCTTTTGAACATTTGTATTTGTTTAGGATTTAGCTTTGGGTGCTTGCTGGTTTAATTGTATATAATTTAAGCGTTAATTACAAGCAAAAAGAAAAGCCAAAACAGCCTTCCCATCATTACTGTTTTGGCTTAAAACCAGATCTGAAGGACCACCTAAAAGACAGTTTGTTTTTAGAAAATCAGATGCCGGGATACTTTAGTCTCGGCTGGAGCATGCACTAAACGTTGTCCTTGATATAGGCATCAACCTTTTTCTCCAGAACATCCAAAGGCAGGCTGCCATTCTCCAGCACTATCCGGTGGAATTCCTTCAGGTCAAATTTATTCCCCAGTTTTGTTTTAGTCCTTTCCCGCAGCTCCTTGATCTTTATCTTGCCCAGGGTATACGAGCAGGCCTGGCCCGGCCAGACCACGTAGCGGTCAATTTCGTTCCGGGACGCCCAGCCCAGGTTCTCCTTCATGTAGGCCAGGGCCTGTTGCTTGTCCCATTTCTTCAGGTGGATGCCGGTATCCAAAACGATCCGCACCGCCCGGAACAGCTGGGAATTATTTTCCGCTATCCGGGAATGAATGTCCTTCAACCAGCCCAGTTCGCAGGCCAGGTCCTGGGCATACATGGCCCAGCCCTCGGTAAAGCCCCCTACTGCAAAAATGTTGCGGAACATCCGCGTCTGGCCTAGTTCCTGCTGCAGCGCTATCTGATAGTGATGCCCTGGCACGGTCTCGTGAAAGGTCAACGGCGCCATGTCCGGCTTGTCTGGCAGCCAGGAAAGATTCACATCAAACGACGCTTTTCTTGAGCCGTCCAACGGGGCGGAGCTATAGGTGGTCAAACCGCCCTTTTCCTTGTAGGCCGGCACGGGCAGGGCCTGGACCTTTGTTTTGGGAATACAGGAAAAAGCTTGGGGCAGCAACAAAAAGGCGCTGTCGATCAGGGCCTGGTAATCCCTGATTACCACCGCCCGGCTGGAGCTGTCCTGGGGATAGCTGATCTTTTCTTTCATCTCCGGCTTACCCAAAAAATCCCAGTATTCTTCCATCAGTTTGCCAAAACTCTTGTCACCCCTGATCCCCAGGGAATCGAGCAGTACCAGGCATCTTTGCTGCAGAGCCTTAACTTCGCCCAGGCCCAGCTGGTGAACCTCTTCCGGGGTCATGTTCGTCGACGTTTCGTATATCAGGCAATGATTGTAATAAGAACTTCCCTTAGGCGATCTCCACACTCCGGCCCGGTTGTCGGCTTTTTGTCTGGATTCCTCTACCCTGGTTCTGAACTTTTGATAGGCCGGATAGATGCCGTCCCTGATCAGCTGCTCCGCCTTCTGGCACATGGCGCCCGCCATGGCCGGGTCAATAGTTTTCACCGATGATATCTTGTCCCTGAAATCGCAGTACAGCAAGTTTTGGTTGGGAGCGGGACCGGTGAATTCGTCGATGCCCGCTATTACCCGTTCGGCTATGAAGGCCGGGGCAGAGATGCCCTTCTTTTCCTGCCGTGACAGGTTTGCTATTGCCTGGTCCATTTTGGCCGGGATCTTTTCCATCCGGGATAGATAGTCTTGAGCATCAAGGAGCTCGTTTATCGGGTGATAGTCTTTCAGGGTATTGATGATCGTGTTCTGCACCCCGCTAAGATGATTCACCACATACCTGTTGTCGATATTTTCATACAACCTGGTTTCCACGGTAAGCTGCCATTTTAAATTTTCAACATCTATTTTCTGCGATGGAGTAATCCGTCCCTTGTAGGCCTGGGCAAGTTTTTTCATATACCCCTTCAGCAGTTTGATGTATGCCCTGTCGCCATCCGGGGAAATGTCATCCAGCCGGGACCGGTCAAATGCATAGCCCATCTGCCGGGAAAGGCCCAGGTAGGAACCTATCTCGGGTCTCAGGGAAATGTAATCACGGGAGAACTGGTCAAATGTTTTCTCCAGCGCCAGCGAATCCTGATTAGCTGCGTTTTGGGCGGAACCCGGCTGGGCCAGACAAAGAATAAGACCGGCTAGGATTATAATGTTTTTCATGGACAAACCTCCTGGATTGTAAAAAGGTGCGTGATTTCAAGGAGAAAATGTGCATGGGGAAAAGAAGGTAAATAAAATGGGCAGCAAATTATA
>Ga0315268_10007877_pt1 | contig 11165 bp, 10 predicted proteins | sample C1_top_MG_FD_204535 | JGI IMG/M metagenome (GOLD analysis project Ga0315268, IMG submission 204535) | Sediment microbial communities from Yellowstone Lake, YNP, Wyoming, USA - C1_top | ecosystem: Environmental > Aquatic > Freshwater > Lake > Sediment | place: USA: Wyoming | collected 2017-08-01 | reverse complement strand
ACCTTCGGGTCAGTCTGGAATGTCTTGATATCAGTAGCCGCAATTTGTCTGAACGCCATGTCAATGTCCCCCGATCTCATCGCAAGGGCTAGGGCAGTGGCGTCCGAGTAGAATCTAGTAATTATGTGCTTGGTCTTCGGGTAGCCGTCGGCGACTCCCCAATAGTTCGGATTGACATCATATCGCATCTCATAGTCCTTCCCAGCCTTCCTAGTCCAAGAGGTCAAGAGATAAGGTCCTAGGTCGTTTGGGTTGCTCGCGCGGGCGTCACCCTCTACATAGTTCACTGCCTTGTCCATTGGAGCATATTTTGGATTGACAATGTAGGAGCCTTGGAATGCCATGAGGGATAGGAAGGGAGCGAATGGAATCTTGAGGTGAAACACGACCTGATACTTGGACTTCACTTCTACACTGTCAATGATGTCTTTGTAGCCTATGCCAGCCTGGGAACTGTCGGGTAAGTACAGGCTCAGGGATCTATCGAAACTGTACTTCACAGCGCTTGCATCGAACTCCGTTCCGTCGGAGAACTTCACGCCCTGCCTTAGATCAAAAGTCCATGTGAGTCCATCTGAGCTTGCAGACCATTTTGTCGCCAATCCTGGCATGAAATCGTCTGGACCGGCTCCTGAGCCAGGTTTGATGTAGACTAGGCCTGCTCCCGTATTCAGCACCACGTTCAATCCGAAATAGTCATACGCCTCAGCTACATCGATGTTAGTCTCTACTGAATCTGTGGTTCCAACAATCAGCGTATCCTTGCCTGAAGGTGGGCTGATCAGCCAGTAGTACATGTTCTGCGTTATGTCAAGTACAACTCCTTGGACATCAGGCTTGGTGACTGCCCAAGCAGAGCTCTGGAAGACTGGCACGATGGCGGCGTCATCAACCATGATCTTCTGGATTTGCTCGTAGAGTTGACTCCTCTTTGCTGGGTCTGATGTTGCCCGTGCTTGTTCGATAAGTTTGTCCATCTCAGGGTTCTTGTAATTCATGTGAAGCCATCCTCCTCCTTGGGAGTGCAGAAACGGAAAGACATAGTCATCAGGATCCAGGTAGTCGGGGTACCAGCCGTAAACATACACAGGCATGATCTCGGCGTCTCTATTCTTCTTGTAGCTTGGCCAATCGGCCGCGTGCAAATTGACAGTAATGACGCCGGTTTTCTCGAGTTGAGACTTGAACACTGCAGCTTGGTCCGCGCTTTGCGGATAGTGTCCTGATGATTCGTACCACCAGTCAATCACGAGCTTTCCTTTCGTCGGTTTCGGGGCTGGAAGCAGTAGGTAGTAGGCTCCTACCGCAGCGACAATGACAATGATTACGATTAGGATGCCCTGCATTTGCGTTATTGCTCTATCATTCAACCTGATTTTCATTTTTATTACCTCTTTTGCAATAGCTGACTAAGTTTCCTCAAAATATAAAACTTTGTCAGACCTCCTCTCAATAAACAGACCGACTCATGACTGAGCTCTGGTAGGAAAGAATTTTTGGGGAATCATAACATATTTGGATACTCAGAATTAATGATCTTAGAAGGAAGGGGTATCCATGGAATTTCATAAATCTCATCGTTGGTCAAGACCGACCGTCTCAATAATTATGGGCAGTGAATCTGATTCGAAGGTAGCTGAGGATGCAGTTCTGATTCTAAAGGAATTAGAGATACCTTACGAAACCAAAGTGCTCTCAGCTCATAGAAACCCAAAGCAACTTGAAAAATACATTGAAGAAACCCCTGCACTTATATTCATAGCAATCGCTGGACTTGCCGCACACCTTCCAGGTTTCATAGCTGCGAGAACCAAGAAGCCAGTTATAGGAGTTCCCGTGAGTGCAAAACTTGGTGGTTTAGATGCACTCCTCTCAATTATCCAAATGCCCTCTGGAGTGCCTGTGGCTACGGTTGGAATAGATAATGCGAAAAACGCAGCGTTGCTTGCTACCCGCATCCTCGCTATATCCAATAAGAAACTGGCTGAAAAACTGAAGGAATATTATCCATGAATGAGCCTTTAACATACGCAAAAGCGGGTGTGAATTTAAAGAAGGTAAGAGCGGCTCAGGCTAAAATAAGGAGAATAGCTGAGGCGACATTCAAGCTTAGAAAGGGAAAATTCGGCGAAGTTATTGGCAGATTTGGACACTACGCTTCTCTCATCAACATTGGTGGCGAAAGAGCCTTAGCGCTACATGCGGATGGGGTTGGAACCAAGGTTCTAATCGCCCAGTTAATGAATAAATACGATACCGTCGGCATCGACTGCGTAGCAATGTGTGTAAATGACCTAATCTGCATTGGAGCAGAACCACTAGCCTTGATCGACTATCTAGCTGTCCAGAGAGTTGACAACACCCTGATTAACGAGATTATGAAGGGGTTAGCCAAAGGGGCTAAGCTGGCAGGTGTTGCGATTGTAGGCGGTGAAACCGCGGTGATGCCAGATGTCATTCAAGGGACTGCGGAGGGTAAAGGCTTCGATCTAGCTGCCTTAAGTGTGGGTATTGTTAAACAAAAGCAGGTAATCACAGGTGAAGCTATGAAACCTGGCGATGCAGTGATTGGATTGAAAAGTAGCGGGATCCATAGCAACGGTCTAACCCTCGCACGCAAGGTGTTGTTTGAACACAAAAAATTGAACGTCCGCAGTAAACTACCAGGCTTAAGAAGGACAGTTGGCGATGAGCTGTTACAACCTACGCAAATCTACGTTAAACCCGTCCTCGAAATTCTGAAGAAAGTTGAAGTGCATGCACTGGCCCATATTACTGGAGGCGCTTTCAGCAAACTAAGCCGGTTTGAGGAGTACGCTAAGGTAGGGTTCGAGCTCGATAAGATGCCGCAACACCCACCAATTTTTTGCTACCTCAAAAAGTTTGGCACTATTACAGATGTGGAAATGTATCGAACCTTCAATATGGGAATAGGCTTCTGCGTCATCACCCAAAAAGGGCAAGGGGACAAGGTAATTCGAATCTGCAGGAAGCATAAAGTACCCGCAACCATCATAGGTAGGGTGAACCGCCAAACAGGCGTTAAGATTAAAACTCCGAAGGGAAAATTGATAACACTCTAGCTAAGGTGGAAAAGTTGATTGAGCAAAAAGAAATGCAAGAAATCGTGAGAGGATACAAAAATCCAATTGGAGTAGTGTTAGGATCCCATTCAGCTCTAGATGCGATGGCTGGATTAAGGGACTATGGAATAAAGGGGCTTATTTACACAACACGGGGAAGAGCTGAAATCTACCTTAGAGAACCGCGTGTGGGTAAGCCTGAAGAAGTTGTGGAAGATCTGCCAAGCTTGGCTCGTAGAGACATCATCGTCACCGAGGATATAGATGATATTCTGAAAAGGAAAAAGGAAGCCTGGGTTGAAGCTATACTCATACTGGATAGATATGAGGATATTTTGAAATCTGAAAACCTCGACGCCCTCATCGAGCTTGAAGGGATTCAGATTCCTAACAGAGCCTTCGCAGTCTACGTCGGTGGAGAGGCATGTGAAAAAATTGAAAGCAACTTTCATGTCCCCATCTTCGGCTCCAGGGCTCTCTTGAAGATCGAAAATAGGGAGGAGGTTAAGAAAAACTATTATTGGTACCTGGAGAAGGCAGGCATACCTCACCCCAGAGAATTCAAGTATGAGGTAACTAAGGATGGCATCAAATTCGCTGAGAAGATAAATCAACCAGTGGTACTCAAGCTCCCACATGCGGGAAGAAGGCTGGAAAGAGGCTTCATATTTGCCGCTGACGGAAAAAGCGCAGAGGAAGAAGTTGCAGCTGAAATTAAAGCGAAGCATATTCTTAAAGAAGATCTACCTCTGGGTAGGGCTGAGGAGTACATACCGGGCGTAACAGCCAACTTCAACTTCTTCTACTCCCCAGTAAACGCTGAAGAAGATTGGGGAGAGTTAGAGAACTACGTTAGCAAAGAACGACTTGCAAATGAATTCCTATCCATAGATGAACGAAGGGAAACCACCCATGACGGGATCCTGAGGATGCTGGCGAAGGAGCAGTTAAAAGTGGACTGGTCTAAGACAAGGTATCCAGTGAGCTTTGAGGTCACAGCCCACTCCATGATAAGCCTGCGCGAGTCACTGTTGAGAAAGATCTATCCCATAGCTGACAAGTTCGTCGAGTTGACCAAGAAGACTGATCCTCCAGGAATGATCGGGGCATATTGCCTTCAAACACTAATTACATTCGAAGAACAGACATATGTTGAAGCCATATCGCAAGGAGTCTACGATGCAACTGGGGGGAGCCTATACGACTTCGTTCCAAAGACCCAAGATATCGCAGTGAGACATGGTGGTGGCACAAACGTCCACATGGGCATAGGCTCACAGTATGCAAATGCCAAATACCAGAAACCTACCAGTACAGGTGACCGAATAGCCTTAGAGATAAAGAGGGCTCAAATAAAAGGGAAACTCGACAGGATCGTTACATAATCATTTCAAATAACTATTCAAAAACTCAGCATCCGTTTTTTCTCGGCTTTGTTTTTGGACGGTAAAAGTGAAGCCCGTTTCAGCTAGTTCATATAAGGTGACTTAAAAAAGGGTAAGAGCCCATTGCCCCACTGCGATTGAATAGATGCAGTGTTCCAAGTACCTGGCTACGATCTTCTAGGTTGCATGAGGTGATTCGACTCCGCCTCTCTCATTTAACTTGTGGTTTCTTGCCAACTAGAACTTCGTCGATACTATGTACAACCGCCCCAAGTTCCTCAATCCTGCGTTTAACTGCCTCTATGCTTATTTCACTCCCCTCTAACGATACCTTAACGCTTTCGGTGCTTTGATCTATTTCAGCCAACGATACGTTAACGTGGTCTACACCATGCAGAGATGCCAGCTTAACTGCGAACTCATTTATCGGAGGCTCAAGAGGCTTCAAAACATCTAAAATTAATCTTTTCACAACAGGATCATGGCCCTTCATAGCCTTCGCCGCTTCTATTTAAACACAACTCAAGTATTAAGTTCTACTCTGTCTTTTGGAGAAACTTACCAGCCTCCGACGAGAAGGCTGATAACCGCCGTAGCAATGCCTGCAACAATCATACGCAGACCCCATAAAAACGCATTCTCCTTTGAAATTCTACCCAGGAAGAAACCCAGAAAGAACAGCACGATCATAATTAAACTGATCGAAAACAACACAGCATGCTCCACTGAGATGATATTAGAAACTGCGAGAAAGAACGGCGTTATCGAAACCATGGCGGCTAGGAATGGTGAGACTCCGTCTACGGTGGCAAGCCACAGTGAAGCGAGCCTAGAAGCCCTATTATGCAAAGACTTATCCAAGTCAGCTAGCATTGCTTTTCTGAGTTTCTTAAGCTTTCTAAGCCTCTCCGCTTTTTCAGTCATATAAGCCCCGGAAAAGCCCGAGATCCCCATTGCAAGGCTTGCTCCCAATCCTACGCCAATAATGGTCTTAGGGTTTACAACACCTGCAACATAGGCACCGACAATTACCCCCAACATAGTCAGTGCACCATCAAATGAATTCATGACAAAGTATCTTCTCGAAATGCCACTGACACCTGAAACTTTCAGCAAGTGAATGAATTCGTTAATCCTACGGTACATGCCACTCATGCTCCTTAACAAATATTGCAAAGCTAGTTATTGTTCTGTTCCCTCGATAGAGACTTTTGAAAGTACCCATTTAACACATTTCTGAGCCTTCATTATCCCATTGTTACGCTGGTCCTTTGAATCGCAAGCCCATGGGCTTTGGTTATCCCTCTTTTACTCCACTGATAATTTACCTTCAGAATATTTTTTAAAGGCATCTGCGTTTTCTCTTAGAGAGGCGGTTAGTGGTGGCTAGTAGTAAAAGGCTCCTTAGATGTCCAAAGTGCCACTTCGAATTTGATATCAGTTATGGTAGAGCGTTTGCCTGCACCGGTTGTCCATCACTAGTTAGATGCGATATGGCGCGTTGCCCTAAATGTAACCATGAGTTCCCGGTATCAACACAGCCCAAGGGGACTTTACTATGAGTGAGCCCTCTAAGCTTAGGGCACCAGGGCGAACTCCGAAAGCTTTAGAATCCATCTACTTTGTTGCAATAGTTTCGATTATCGAGTTTGTAATTGCAATGTTAGCCTATGTCCGCGGATTGACTGATCTCTACGTTCTCACCCTAATATCTCTAGGGGTAATTGCAGTGCTAACTTCAAATTGGATGTACCTAACCAAAAAACTAGCCATAGGTCGTCAACCCTCCAGAAAACCCTCTCCTAGGTCATTGTTTCTAATGAGGCTAATTTCTAGAGTAACCTCTGCAAGAATTACGGTAAAAAGTGCTATAATTGTTCTAATTCCATTTTTAGTCATAGTTCTAATTCCCTTCAGCTTTAGGCCTTCCCTAAAGTTTTTAGCATGGCTCACCGAAGTAGACCCTCCGCAAATGCTGCCCACGCTAGAATTTATGCAGAGTTATATCCAGTCGCTTATGGATATGAGTTTCCTACGGAAATACATCTATCTGCAAAATGTTTCAGCAGTAGCTTCGACCCTTGTTACTTTACTTGTGGGCTTTCTCAGGGGTAAATGATGGGCTTTCATCGCTATGAGTGATAACCTAGGTTAGCGATCACCTTCAGTAAGTCAATTTTTCCCATAAAGCAATTAAACTGATAAATTCTTATAACTATCTGCACCAAAAATGAGGAGAGCTATGCTGTGGTTGGAGGAATCGATGCTTTTTTAGGCGTTTTCAGTTTACAAAACATTCTTCTAATTTTGAAAGTCGCAGCCGTCATTCTCACTCTCTTTACAATTTACAAGTTAGTTAATCGCTATCTCTCAAGTTTTTGTGAGCGATTAAAAATTGAAGAGCACATTGAGAATGCTCTAAGGCTCGCAACCCGACTAATCTTTGCTGTTGCTGGTTTAGGTGTCACGCTGAGTATCTTGGGGTTTTCGACAACTTGGTTGCTAGGAGGTTCTGCTCTGATCGGTGCGATCATCGGATTTGGTTCAACTCAAACAATTGGAAACTTAATGGCAGGTTTCTATGTGGTTGTTAGCAAACCATTCGCGGTAAAGGACTTCGTGAAGATTGGGGATATAGAGGGGCAAGTTGAAGGAATATCAATTAACTATACTGAAATTTACACGCCCAGTCGCAATTTGCTCAAGATACCTAATAGCCAAGTGTTGAACAGTCGAGTGCTCCATTGCACTAAGCAGAGAGTGATTGATTATACTTTTACCGTTGGCTTTGGGCATGAATTCAGCGGTGAAGAACTGGTTACAAAATGCATTCAACCAGCAATAGAAACATTTTATAAAAGATATCAAAATAAGCTTCCAGAAAAACCAAAGTATTATCTCACTGCGAGCGATCGCCTTGGACGAACCTTTGCTATACGAACTTTCTTTCAGAAAGGGGATGCAAGAACTCTATACAATCTGCAACCTGAACTCCTCAGTATGATTATGGACCGATGGGACGCCTATAGACAAGCACAAACTCAGTCTTGAAATCTCAGTCTCCGCTCCAATGAACTCATTGCATGTAAAAGCACTTATACCTTCATAGGACATGAATCGATTGAAGGAAGGGTGTAGATTTAGAATTTGGCTGATCATCCTAGGTTTGGACCTGCAGGTAAACCGCCAAGGTTTAAGGGTCCTATTGTGGAAACGCCCTGTTTCCTGCGTGATGAGGGTCTCGATGCGTTCGAATATCAAGCCGTGCGTGGGGTTCGCATCTCCCAGAAAGACGCTGATGAATTGGGTTCAGTTGCTAGGGAAAGTGATGTTTGGCTAAGCCTTCATGGTCCATATTTTGTGAATCTGAGCGGTGAAAAAGCAACTGTTATGGCAAGCAGGCAGCGCATTCTCGATAGTCTCAAAGCCGCAAGTTGGATGGGTGCCCACCAAGTAGTATTCCATCCGGGCTACTATGGTATGCGAATAGCTAGTGAAGCTGTAGATATGTGCATACGAGCAATGCAAGCAATTGTTGAAGATGCAAAGGCTCTTGGAATTAAAGGGGTTGCACTCGGACCTGAAACTACGGGGAAGCAATCTCAGGTCGGAAGCTTAGACGAGATTCTTACTATGTGTGAAAAAGTCGAGTTAACAGCACCTACCATTGACTGGGCGCACATACACGCTCGTGAAGGTGGAAAAATCAAGACAAAAGATGACTATTTGAAAGTGCTCGAGGAAATTGAAAAAAGGCTGGGTTCAGAGGCGGTGAAAAACCTTCACTGTCACTATACCCCTGTTGAATTTACGGCAAAGGGGGAGCGCCGCCACCATACCCTAGATGAGCCTAATTTTGGTCCCCCTTTAAACCATTTGCAGAGCTAATAGTTGAACAAAGATTGAGACCGGTAATAATCAGCGAATCACCTGTGTTGGATGTAGACAGTATTAAGATGCGTGATTTAGTGTTACAATTCTCTCGAAAAGTTAAATGAGGTTTATTGCCGGGTGAAGTTTGGCTTTTCCAAGTTCGGAGAAGAATCTACACAAACTGCGAATAAAAATGAAGGAATTTAGTTGTTGCAATGGCTTCAGGTACTTATGGAGAGATCTCGGTAACAAATAAGACAATGAAGCTGCCTATAAGCATGCATCCGCCAGCGTACGGTGCAGGAAGTAAAAGGATGGATCCCAGAATTAATGAGATTAAAGCAGCGGTTCTATACTTTCCCGCTTTAAGGCGTGGATTAACCATCTCAAACAGTATAGCTGTAGAAACGAAGCATACTAAAACGCTTGCTAATATGGTAAGTACTTCTGCTTCCAATCTAAGAAATGGTAGAGGAGCAATAAAGGTAGCAAGTTTTCCAGCATAATAAATCCCATAGACAAGCGTGATATAAACGCTGATTCGAATTATTACTATCCCAGCTGCCAATAAATAGGATAGGACTGTTTTCCAAGCTGGCACTGTTTCCGGTTTTTCTAATGGGCGTCTCAAGGTTTTTGCCACCTGTAACTCTTCTATTAGGCGGTAATTACTGCTACACCTATGATATAAAGTGAGGCAATTATTAAAGTCAATATAGTTATTATAAATGTTCGCTTAAGCCATCGCCTGAGATCCACGTGTCCAAGTCCTGCTTTTTCCATGCGATCTAATGCCACTATGTTTGCTGTGGAGCCTACCGTTGTGAGGTTTCCTCCGTAGCAGCCGCCTATTACTAATGGCCACCACAATATAGATGAGTATGGCAGATTTGAATTAGCAAAGTATGAAGCTACTGGAAACATTGCCGCGACAATAGCCAGATTATCAGCACCAGCGCTGGTCACCGCTACGGTTAGCGTAAGTAGGACAAAAGTTACTGTCGTGGTGATTATAGTAGGAGTTCCCTCCAGCACACTTACTGTCGTCATTAATGCGATGCCAACTTTATGTGTGACACCAGTATATTCAAGAGTAGCCGCATTGCCAAATAAACAGATGAAGAATAAAAGGGTCCACCAATCGACCCCCCTTTCAAATATTTCCCTAGCTCGCTTGGCTTCTGTCAGCAACACTAGCCCGCTGATCATGATTGGTCCAGCTATTAAGATGACATTCTTATCAAGCCCAAGCGCTTCTTCTACTATGTTATGCGAAAAAATCACACCTAGGGTGACAATGAAGATTGCTATTGCCTTTCGCAAATGTTTATGCTTACTTATTATAGAATCTGCGCTTTTCTCCTCAGATAATTTGTCGAGAATTTTCGTTCTAGCTTCGCTTAAGTACCCTTTCTCCCTTCTTAGGAAAAATAACATAGCTAGTAAGAGCGAAAGGAGGGCGGCCGGGGTGGCCCACTTAAAGAAATCTCCAGCTGTTAATCCCCCTCTTAATGCCACATAAACTCCTACAGGATTTCCTACGACCGTGGCCGTGCTTCCAATGTTAGTGGCAACAATAGCGGTAAGCATATATGGAAATGCATCTAACTTAAACCTTTTACAAATTCTCAGTATAAGAGTAGACATGAAAAGGATAGACGAAACCTCATCAACTAAAGCGGCCATGATTGCCGATAAAGCCATTATGGCAACTAAAAGAAGCCTTGGCTCAAAATGGGTTAAATTGACTGTCCTGTCCATAAGTTCTTCAAAAAGCCCCAGTTCATCTAAGTAGTGAATTATAATCATCATGCCTACAAGGAATAGGATGAGAGGCAGATTTGCATACTCGATAAGCAGATTTAGACTTAACAGCCCAGTCGCAAGAAGGATTGCCGCTCCAGTCAAACCTAGTGCAAGTCTGAGTCTCCAGAAGAATAAAATTCCTACTATAACAACTAAAAAAACCTCTGTAGCTATCGTTTGCTTGATAACCCACTCAGGTTCATTGTATTTTAGCCATTCTAAACTCCTATAAGGCTCTGTTTCTGGTATTATGATAGAGGATACCGCAGTATGTATAAGAATTGGCACTACGATTAGGAGTATAAGGAAAAATAGAATTAGTGATGTATTTTTTTTGTTTGATAGGGTTTTCTTAACCCCCTCCGGCATCTTAATTGATAACCTAAGCCTGTTCAAATCATTGGCACCTATGCTGCCTCTACCTATTGCATTAAGAGTTTTCAGAGTTTAACTCTATAGTGAAAGGTAATTTCAAAGGGCCTGTTATCTAAGGCTTTTGTAATGCCCTGCGTGCTTCTACTTTTGGGCGTGGTCGATTGAATCTTACGCTAGCCTCTGTAAGGCTTGTAGCCGCTTTACAATATTCGGATGCGTTGATAACAACTCAAGCACTCTATCTACAGTAGTAATCTTTCTCGACAGGATCTCTTGCACAAGTTGCTGATCGGTGCTAAACATCCTTGTCCCTGCGAGTTCCACTTCATCCCTATTAGCTCTATCTGGGTCGCTGATGAAAAGCGCCTTGAAACTATTTAAGCTCCCTACCTCTCGATGCTGAGACCTAAACCGACCCGTAGATGCCACGATCTTCGCTAAGGCCTCTGAGAGCTTACGGGCGCCATCGTCTACCGTTGCGGCGCTCCTCTGGTCGGCGTAATACTCGCGGAGCCGACTTAAGCCTAGGACGAATAGCGTCAGTACCCAGTAGATTGCCATGCATGCAATGCCTATGAGGATTGGCGAAGCGCCTCCTTCATCCCTCTGTCTCCCTCCGCCGAACCGTGCGGAGAGCATCATC
>Ga0315268_10007876_pt1 | contig 11165 bp, 10 predicted proteins | sample C1_top_MG_FD_204535 | JGI IMG/M metagenome (GOLD analysis project Ga0315268, IMG submission 204535) | Sediment microbial communities from Yellowstone Lake, YNP, Wyoming, USA - C1_top | ecosystem: Environmental > Aquatic > Freshwater > Lake > Sediment | place: USA: Wyoming | collected 2017-08-01 | reverse complement strand
CGCGTTGGCATCGCCAGAGGATCCACGCTTTTGAACATGCTCATACAACCACCTCATCCTCACGGGCAATGACAATGATTCCTTCGGCGTCCAGCTGACGAGCGGTACGGACGATGGTTGCCTGGGCGGCGTTGATCTGGGAACCACGCACCGTGCCCATCGCCTCCAGCTCTTCATCGACCATGGCGGTGACTCGCTCGGAGAGATTGCTGCGGATCTTGGCCAGAATCTCCGGGGACAGGCGCGGCTCTTTCATAGCCAGCGCCAAGGTTGGCGCATCCAACTTGCGGAAAATCTGCTGTAAGGACTTGTCCTCGAGCTTGATCACGTCGTCGAAGGTAAAGAGTTTGGCCCGGATCTGCTCAACGAGGGCTGAATCCTCTTCCTCGAGTTCCTTTAGCACCTGCTGCTCGATCGAGCGATCTGAATGATTCAAAATTTCAGCCATCGTCGCAGTCCCGCCGGCCATGGTGGTGGACCCGCCAACCTGGGCACCGCGTAACTTCTCCGCGAACAATGAGGTCGCCTGTCGGATGGCAACCGGGTCCACACGCGTGAGTTGGGCGATCCTCTTGGCGACCTTCACCCGAAAAGCTGGATCAAGAACACTCAGCAGATTGGCTGCCTCTCCGGGGGGTAGGTAAGCGAGCAAAACCGCCACAACCTGCGGCTGTTGGCCCCCGAGTACCGCCAGAGCTTGCTGCGGATCGATACGGAGCAAGCCTGAAATCGGACTGGCCGCTCGCTGACCCTCAATCTGGTCCATGACCTCTTGGGCTCGAGTCTGTCCCAAACGCTCCTGCAAAAACGCCCGCGCCATTTCGAGTCCGCCCTGGCCCATCAACTCCGACCGGCTGACCCGTTCCATGAACTCGGCTAAAACCTCAGTGATCATGGCCGAGGAGAGCGGAGGCAGTCCGACCATCTCCTTGGTGAAGCCGATAGCTTCGTCGTCACTCATCTCCTTCAACACCGGTGCAGCTTTCTGGGTTCCCAAGTGGGCCAGGAGGACAGCAATCTTCTGACGACTGGTGAGTTGCGCCGCCGCACCCGTGGAGATCTCACCACCGGTGGCCCACCCCATCTGATCCGCCACCTCTGTCATACCGACTCCGTGTTGTGTTCGGTTGCCCACGTTCGAAGCAGGCGCGCAACCTCGGCCGGGCGTTGTTCGATATACGTGCTCACCTGCGAGAGCACCGCGTCAGGGGCGATCTCCATGCCCGGAGGTCTTGCAATAACGGGGAACTCAATGGCGGGGCGCGATCCATCATCGAGTGGGAGCGGCCGAGCTGCCGGCTGGGCCAAGCCAGGCACCGCGACCTCGTCATAGCGAGGGCGGCGTGCCGCGCGCAGCGCGAAGAACATCATCGCCAAGATCAACAGGGCCAGTACAGCAACTTCTGCGGCGTGCTCTATCAGCAGGCGCTGCCCGGAGCTGCCCGCAGCGGTCGGGAGGGAGTTGACTTTGGCGAAGGGCGTCAAGGTCACCACCACCTGGTCCCCACTGGTCGTATTCAAACCGGCGGCCGCCGTAACCAAGGCGGTCACTGCGGCCTGGCTGACCGTGGCTTTGGCCCCGGAGTTCAATAAGACGGCAACGGAGGTTTTCACTACCTGACCCGGAGCCTGACTGACCGTCTGGGTCACCTGACCCACGGCGTTGGTCACCTGGCTACTGGTCGAGGTGTAATTACCACCGGAATTCGTGGCCACCGTTGGGGTACCCGATCCCAGAACCCCCGATGGAGGCGTTCCGGTACCGCTATAGGTCTGACTGGAGGTGGTCTGACCCGTGGGGGCAAGAATCGGCTTTCCTTGGGGGTCGACCTGGAGTCCCACGGTCGTCGTACTCTGCTGGTTGAAGTTCAGTAGGGCATGAACCTGAACTACAGAGTTACCCACGCCCACGATTGGTGTCAACAGACCCTCAATCGCCTTTGCCAACTGGGTGTCATAGGCGATGGTCTGCTGACTATCCGATGAATCCGTTCCACCAGATGTTCCCCCTGCCGTCGAGAGCACCTCGCCGTGGTTGTCCACGACTGTAACGTCGGAGGCCGAGAGCCCCGGGGTCGCCGCCGCAGTCAGATGCACAATGGCTTGCACCTGCCCAGAGGTTAACGAGGTACCCGGGAGAAGATGAACGAGGATCGAAGCCGTCGTTGCCGGTTGGCTACCAATAGCGAAGGAACTCTGCGCGGGAATAACCAGGCTCACCAGAGCTGAGGAAATCCCCTGGATCGACTCAATGGTCTGCTGCAGCTGCCCCTCCAAGGCCTGCTGGTATTCAACCTGCTGGACAAATTGCGAGGTGGTGATTCCGCTTTTTTCAAGGTTGGAGAAACCCACAGTGCCCGAACTAGGTAGGCCTTGCTCGGCCAGGGTGACTCGCTCCTGATCCACGAGGTTGGCGGGCACCAGAACCGTGGTGCCGCCATCGTTCAACTCGAAGGGAATCTTCGCGGTGGTCAAGGCAGCGGTCACCGCTCCGGCGTCCGAGGTCTGAAGATTAGTAAAAAGCGGCTGGAAGTTCGGTTGAGACTCAACGTGCATAAAAGCCACCCCCGCCACGATCAGACCGATCACCGAAAGGCTAGTCACCACCTTCTGACCGGGCGTGAAGCCCGCGAGCACCGATCGGGTGCGAGCGCGCACAGCGTTCAAGGTGTCGGTGGCGAGAAGCGGTGGGGCCATAAATTTAGAGCTGCATGTTCATGATCGTGTTCAAGGAAGTGACCGCCCTGCTGGCCAAGGCGCTGGCCAATTGCGTATCCAGACTGGCCACGACAGAGGCCACGGTGGCATCGGCCACGGTGGCATTGCCTGCCACCGCTTCAAGTGAGAGGTTCGTAGCGTGGTTGGTGACCCCGTTCAACGAATCGATGGCCTGACCGAGGATGTTCTGGAACGAACCTGGTGTTGCCGCGCCACTGGTGCCGAGGCCACCAGAGGCTCCCGCAGGCTGGGCGGCACCCGCGGCCGTGGCAGCTGAGACCGGTGGAATTGCAGGAATGGAGGGAATCATCGTCAGGCCTTGATATTAAGAATGGACTGGTAGGTATCTTTGGCAGTGGACATGACTTTGGCGTTGGCCTGGTAGGACGTCTGAGCCTGAATGAGATTTGTCATCTGGGTGGCAAGATCGACCACCGGGTATTCCACCAACCCTTTGGAGTTGGCCAATGGGTTGGTCGGGTCGTACTGCATCTGACCCTTGGTAGAACCGAGGTTGATGGCGTTGACCTGAACCCCTGCGGCAGCTCCCGGACCTGACGGGCCCGATGGTTCGACCCTTGGACCAGCGTTGACGTACTGACTCTGATAGACGGGTTGACCTGGGGTCACCGCGTCGTTCATGTTGGCGATGTTGCTCCCGATGGTCTCAATCCACGTCTGGTCGACATTGGCTCCAGTACCGGCGATATCCACGGCACTCCAAATTGAACTCATATGACCTCCTAGGCGGTAAGGGCGGCGGAAAGGATCGCGAACTGGGTACTCAGGGCGTTATCCACCATCTTGTTCTCGAGATTGTTCTCCTGGAGCAGGGTCATCTCAGTGGCGATGGAGACGTTATTGCCGTTGGTCCCCGACGGCAGACCCTCGGGAGTGAGCGTCATTGCCGCACTGCCCCCTTGCTGCAATGCCGCAGCCAGCGAGGATTGAAAAGTCACCTGGTTGGCTTGATATCCGGGGGTGTCCTGGTTGGCGATGTTGTTGGCGATCGCCTGCTGTTGACTGACAACAGAGTCAAGAGCAAATTGCAAAATACCGATGGAATTAGTGGCGTCAGCCATGACGGCTCCTCGCTCTACTTCGGGGATTCAACCATCCTGGCCCAATGTCGAGCGATCCTTGCTCGAGGGTATCTACGGCCCACACTCGACTGGAGTTGAGAGGCAGAGGCGAAACTTCCCCTTACATGTCGGTCTCGAGGTAACTTGCCACTCGCGACTCCTGATGGGGACTCTGACGCGCCGACGGTAGGCGAGCAGCGATCACCGTCATCCGGGCGCTCACCTCCGCCACCACCTGATCACAGAGATCACTGAGTCGACCTGCCTCTTCTCGACACTCCTCAGGAATGGGATCGGTTGGTCTGGCAGGCGGTCCCACTGGAGAGGTGGATCCAACCTGCGCCAACTGGCGCAGCGCCACCAGATAGTTGGACATCTGGGCCAGATACTCATCCCATGTAAGAGAGATCATCACCCTGCCCATTCGCATTCACCGCACCGCGCCACGCGTCATGAATCGGTTGAAAGAGTTCGGCGCACTCGCGCACCAACGTGACACTCTTCTCCAGATTGGCCTTGACGAGATGTTGTTCGATGAACACGTATACCGAGAGCAACTCGTGCCCACCTTTGAATCCGTCGGGATCAAGGGCGTTGCGCAGCATCCGAATACTGCGCTGAGCGTGTTGAAGATTCTCATCCACGACCGCGTAATCAACCGTCTCCATGGCGACCTCAGCTCGGGCCATGTCGGCCGCCAAGCGATCACAGATCATGATGAGAAGATGCGGCCCATCTGCCGTCTGGACCGATTGGTCCTGGTAGGCCAGGGCGGGGTTTCGAAGCGACACGCCAGATTCCTTAACCGACGCTCAACGTAGAGCCGGTGGAGAACAAAGAGGACGAGGATGAAGACGATGACGACCCCGAAGAGTTGGCTAAGAACTTGCTCTCTGAGCTGAGCTGAACGAGGACCCTCTCCATGTTGGCGAACTCCTGGGTCAGCATCGCCTGCTGAGTACTGACGAGTTGCTTCTGCATGGCGATTTGGTTGGTTACGTTGGTCAAGGTGCTGTTCAGACCGGTGATCGTGGTCGGTATCTGCCCACCAGAGGTCGATGTTGCCTGAACGGCCGCATGAGCCAGACCTTGGGCAAAGCCAGGACTGTAGTTGACGCTACCAAGTGAAGTGGTTGCGGTGATACCCGGGGTAGCCACTTGGAGAACTAGCCCGCTGGCAGGATCGGCCGGGTTGAGCAGGGAGAGCATCTGGCCCGATCCCGTGGCCACCTGACCGTTGATGGTCCCCGCAACATTGGTGCCGGTATAGATGGCACCTGACGTGGTGAGCCCCAACTGATCGGTGCCCGAAGCGGTAACGCCAAAAGTAGCTGTCGAGCCGTAATCGGCTGAACTGAGTTGCAGATGGTAGGACCCGGCCACGCCAGTCAGGGAGGTCGATGCCCCGATCCCTGCGGCGGCCAAGGCCGCGTTGATACCAGTCATTACGGCGGCGATACTCTCACCGGCAGTGGCCGCGTACGTAGCGGTGCTCGTGCCCGAAGTGAACGAATAGGTTTCAGCTGAAGCCAGTGTGGAGGTGGTTGCAGCAAAGGCGGTCGAACCAGTATCGACGGCCTGGGACGCTGACTGACTAATCGAGACGGCGTAACTGCCAGGCGTCGTCGTATCTCTGGCACCTGCGACGCTAACTTGGCCGGCATAGGCTGAACTCGCGGGGGAAAATGTCCCGCCTTCGATGAACATAGACTGAACCGCGGTGGGGTTTGCGTTATAGGCGGCCACAAAGGCGCTCTGGTTGAAGGTGATCGTTCCCGATGAGGTGATCGCCAGCCCGGCAGATTCCCCAGGTGTACCGTCGGATCCAGCCTTAGACGAGCCAATGGCGTTGCCCACGATGGACAAGACCCGCTGGGCTAATGCTCCGAGCGGGGTCTGGCCGTTGAGGGGGCCTGAAACTCCAGTCACCGGATTGTAGGCAGTGTCGGTCGAGATGGTCGAGAGAATCTTGTTAGCCGCATCGACCAGTGCCGATACCTGGCTGGCCATTTTAGATCCGTCAGCAGCTACGGTGAGTGTCACCGGAGTCGCGCTCACCTGCCCAAGACTCACGCTCACGCCTGGAAGCAGACCGGTCACGCTGTTGGTGGAGGAGATCACCTGAGGACCGCCAACCCCGCCCACCGAGACGATGGAGTTCTGAGCAGCGGTCGTGGTTTGCAAAACCCCGAGCGATGAAGTCGAGAACGCCTGGGTATCAATGGTCGCCGCCCCCGCCAATCCGGTCTTTGAGGAGGTGACCTCCAGGGCGTACTGGTTCGTGCCAACCTGCAGAGCGGTTGCGGTCACCCCGGCATTGGCTCCGTTGATGGCGTTCACCACCGATGTGAGGGAGCCGTTGCCCACCGAGACGTTCTGGGCGCTCATACTCCCAAGATTCAAGCTGCCGGAGAGGTTGGCCGTGATCGAACCCCCAGTGCCCGAGGTGAGAGCAACCTGTGTCGTGCCGGTGGCAGCAATGTTGGTGATCGTCGTAGCCGTACCGTCAACGTTGATGATCCCGTTCGTGCCCGAGACAACCGCACTGGTCGCCAGTCCCAGCGTGGCGAGCGCGGTACCCCCTGTGATCTGCAACGAAGCGGTCGAACCCTGATGGGCGGTGGCGATCGAGAGAGCTCCGCCCGAACCAAGCGAGGCGTTGAGCGTGCCACCTGAAGCTTGGGTGATTGCCTGGGTCAACTGCGTGGGAGTGTAGGTCCCCGTCGCGATGGTGAGCGTCGAAGCGACACCGTCAACGCTCACGTTGATCGTGTTATTGGCCGCTGTGATCGATGTGCTCGCCGCGAGTGAAGTGGTAGCCGCAACAGTGGCACCGGCGGAAGCCTGAGTGACACTGATCGTATGGGCCCCCACCGAAAGCCCGGCCTGGCCGCTAAAGGAGGCAATTCCTATGGCGGCCCCGCCCGAGCCAACAAGATAATTCCCAGAGGCCACCACGTTATTCGTCGCCGAGACCGTACCCGCCGATATCTGGGTGGATCCCGTCGCCAACTGATTAACAGCAAATGTAATTGACCCGACCTGGCTACCCGATGTGATCGCGCCAGTGGCGGCGAAGGAGTTGGAGGAGGCGACCGAGAAAGCCTGATTGAAAGCCAATGGGGTCGTTAAAGCGTCACCGGCCTGCTGCAGGGCAAGCAGGTCAGAGTTAATGCTCTGGAAGTCCGCAATCTGCGTGTTCAGGGTGGCCTGTTGGGCCTGCAGCATCAGCAATGGCTGTTGGAAGATCGCCAACTCGGCGTTGATAATCTGGCTGGTGTTGAGCCCCGACGACAGTCCACCAAAACTTACTGGTCCCGACATGAGCGTCACTCTCCATTCTTGGCCCTGTACTTGAGGGTACTTGAGGGCACTTAAGGCTTGCCTAATGGATCCCTACTTAACGGGAGATCCTGCCGTCTCGCGGAGGTAGTCAACGAGTGAAACCATCACACTCCAGGACGCGAAGTCCCGGAGTGTGATGATGTGATTACTGGAGTAGTTTCTGGGCCATGCTTGGCAGGTGCTGTGCCTGGTATAAAACCGACACGCCCGCCTGTTCAAGAATCTGCAACGAGGCAAACTGCGTCGTCGCTTGAGCGACGTTCACGTCCACCAGGTTGGCATGAGCCGCTTGAATGTTCTCCTGCGCGATCGTCAAGTTTGCAGACAGTGAGGTCATCTGGTTCTGAGTGGCACCAATATTGGCCGCTTGGAGCGCCACTGCTGAAATCGCCGCCTGCACGGCAGTCATTGCGCTCGCAGCCGAGGCCACGGTACTGATGCTGACTGAAGCGCTGTTCACAGCCAACGCAGTTGAACTCGACGAGGTGATCGAGATCATAATCTGGTCGTTTGTGGCGTTGTACGGACCAACTTGGAAAGTCTGATTCGCATACGAACCGTTGAGCAGAGCAGTTCCGCCAAAGTTCGTACTCGCGGAAATCTGGTCCAGCTCACTTTGCAGTGAGGCAAACTCCGCCTGGGATGCTGCCAATGTGGTGGTGGTCTGCGTGCCACCGTTGGCGACCTGGGTGGCCAGGCTGTTCATGGTCTGAAGGATTGAGGCCTCCTGACCCAGAGCGCCCTGAGCCGTCTGGAGCACGGATACGGCGCTTTGCACGTTGCTGATCGCCTGGGTGTATCCGTTGCCTTCTTCCTGCAAATACTGCCCGATCACATACCCCGCAGGGTTATCAGCGGCTGATTGAATCTGCAAGCCCGACGAGAGCTGGCTGACGATTTGGGAAAGTGCGCTATTCGTGGCGCCAAGGTTGTTGTATGAACTCACAGCCGAGGCGTTGTAATTGATATCGATTCCCGCCATGGGATTTGTCCTCCTGTTGACTAGTTCTTTCCGAAGAAAGACGGGGCATCCTTGCCCTACTCCCACCTACGGACCATGGCGACCAAGAGTTGAGTGGGCTACCAAATTTCTTTACGTGGTCAGGGCGCTCACTATGCGCCATGGCGCCGACCCTGTGCCGGCAGCACATCGCCATGATGAAAGTGGTTGATGGCTGAGAATCGGTTCTGCACGGCCCTGACCGATGCGAATGGCGAGAATAATCGACCCCCTCGGTTTTGAGCCCTCGACGCCTTCGCGATCGCCAACTTCGGCTGCTCCAACACCAGGCGCATAACCTTCGCCGCCTCATCAAGGTCTGGCTCGGCCCATTGCCCCTCAGGGACGCCCCGATGTTCATCCTTTGGTATCGGTGCAAGAACAAAGGGAACCGGAAAACTGTCACGCCCGTCCTGCAACTCCGCGCTGAAGGAATGAGCGGTCACAATGGTCGGAATTCCCAGAGAGATCGCGCGCGCCAGCACGCGACCAGTCCCCTCGCTGCGATGAAGTGAGACGAAGCACGATCGGCCCGCCACTCGACCGCTAAGGATCCGTCCCGAAATACCATGAGCATCAGGTAGAACGACTATGTCGGATCGACCCGCTAGTGCCTCGATGAGTCGGGCGTGCTCGGCGGGGTAATGCTCTGCGTGGGCCGTCTCGATCACGAGCCGAGGTCCTTCACCGGACCGAAACGCCCTGCCAAAAGCCTCCACGAGGCCGAGAGGGTTCTGCCGCTCAAAACCCGTGTCGTAGTCGACGCTGGCCAAAAAAGTGAACCCGGCGACATCGGGAGTTTCTCGTACCCGTGACTGGTCGGGACCTGCGGGAAGGAGCATTCGCATCACGGGGCGATCGGTCACTTGGGCGATCGCGTCGGCGGTAAACGTCGATGGCACCCAGATCTCATGGACCATTGGAGCAGTCATGCTCATCATCTGCGAGGCTCGCTCCAAGTCCCAGAGCCAGAGACCGATCATGTAGCGGTTTTCAAAGGCGGAGGCACCGTTGTCCATCACGAAACTAGCCATTTCCTCAGGCGAGATCACAAGAAGGCTCGTATTAAAGGGATGATCTCCGTCGTCAGGATGAGTCCACTCCTCTGAACTCAACCGACCGTTCGACTGATAGCTTGTCGTCGACACCTTGACGCCGTGGTTGCTTAGCGCAGCAGCCAAGGTGCGGGCTACGTGAGCTTCCGCACTCGTACCCTCAAAGGGGCCCACGATGTTAATTCCTCCGCGTCGCACGACTGCGGCCACTCTCGACGCCGGCGCCACCGACGCGAAACGTCCACGCTCGATGAAACTCGACACACCTACTGGTGCCACCTCATTCGCGACGACAATATCGACGTGATGGGCCTCAAGCAGACCTGGGGCCAATCGACCAATCTGTTCGTCGGCCTCGACAAGTGCCGCTGGATCAAGTCGGCCACGCGCTTGGTGCACAGCATTGATGACCCCATGTTCGCCAAAACTCCCAAATGCCGCCGCTCCGGCAAGAATGCGCACCCTCGGATCCAGATCCACATTGCCAGCTATCGCCACCAAGGGGCACCCCTGCTCCAGGCCCCGCGCACGAAGGCGCGCAGACCAGAGAAGCGCTCTGGCCACCGGCAAGCGCGATCCGAGTCTTCCGGCGGCGGCCAACGGTTCGAGTCGATCTGGGAATCTCGCCCAGATTCCCTCCAACAGAGCGTCAGCGACCTCCACTGGCTGATGTAGCAATCGCCCGAGCACCGCCACAAGATCAGCAACATCCAATACCTCAACTATCTCCAACGGTGATCTGCCCGCCGCAAGGAGCCAGGAGGTGATTTCGCCCAAATCGACCTCGAAGAGGCCTTCGCTGCGAATGGCCTCAAGCACAACGTCAGCTGCCTCGGCAAATCTTCCAAGGGAGGCCAGCGCCTCACCTCGCACGGCTGCCAACGTGTGGGCTGTGTACTCCATACCGTCGTCGTCGCGACCACGCAGAGGCACTCGCGCCAGCAGCGAGAGCCCCGCCTCGACCTGACCCATGGAGACCCTCATACGACCTTCAGCGATGTCGGCAGCAATCTGAAGAATGGAGATCTTTCGCAATTCCTCCACCTGGGCAAGAGCCTCGTCGAATCGACCCAGGCGGCCAAGTATGTAGATCAAGTTCTTAATGCCCAGACGATGGACGGTGACATCCTCGGCGATCGAAGCCGCTTCTTTCAAGGTCTGGACGGCCTCCTCACTGCGGCCGGCCGACTCGAGAGCTCGGCCATAGTTCATCAAGGCGTAGGCCGGGCTCAGGCCTTCATCATCGAGGGCTGCCTTGGCGAGCACGAGATTGCGCTCGGCCTTGTTTTTGCCCTGGAACACTTCGGTGACATAGCCATAGTGGATGATGCGAGCCCCACTCACGTAACTTCTGCGCAAGGATCGATTTGGATCATCAACGGCGACCACCTGCTCGTGGAGGCGATGGCGATAGATACCCGCACTTCGGCGAAAAATACGGATCCCGGTATGGACCATGCGAGCGTTCCCCGCCCCCTGGAGGTTATCGACAGCCATCAAAAACGCCTCAATGTCTGGGCCCTGTTCGCGGAGCAGAGCCCGCAAGGTCTGCGGGTCGCCAAGAAACCTCTCGTCGGCATCGATCACAAGAACCCATTCGCCAAGCGCCTGCGCCAGTGCGGCGTTGCGGGCTCGAGCAAAGGAGCCATCCCAGTAACCCTCAAAGACTCGCGCCCCCGCACTCCGAGCAATCTCGATAGTACGGTCACTGGACCCAGTGTCGTAGACAACGATCTCATCAGCGACGTCAGCGACCGACTCGAGGCAGGCTTGAAGCATCGCCTCCTCGTCCTTGACGATGAGGCAGGCCGAGATCAGAGGCGCGACGGTGGCCGTCGGGTGCGTCATTCGAGGGTTCACCTAATGTATAACGGCCCGTACTTAGGCTAAATTTACCTCTCCTCAATTCAAAACCGACCGCATTCATTGACTGACATTCATAGACGAGGCATATCCTCAATATCG
>Ga0315268_10007874_pt1 | contig 11166 bp, 13 predicted proteins | sample C1_top_MG_FD_204535 | JGI IMG/M metagenome (GOLD analysis project Ga0315268, IMG submission 204535) | Sediment microbial communities from Yellowstone Lake, YNP, Wyoming, USA - C1_top | ecosystem: Environmental > Aquatic > Freshwater > Lake > Sediment | place: USA: Wyoming | collected 2017-08-01 | reverse complement strand
GGGGATGACCTTCAAGCTCTTCTTGGAAACCAAAGAGTCGGAATAGGGATAAGCTTGTTGCGGCGGCGAAATTCTCCCAATTTCTGCCCCTAAGCCTGGGAATCTTTTCTCACTTAGGAGACGGCCATGGTGGCCGCGGGCCTCAGCGCAAGCCAAAGCTTGCAGCTGCCATAAATACCCAACGGCGGGGCGGCCCCTGGCTCCTCCCCCGAAAAATCTCCGCCCCCAATTCACTCGCTGGCGGCCACCACTTCTACGGTGATGGCGGCCTTCACTTCCGGAGCCAGGCGCACCATGACCTCGTAAGCGCCCAGTTTTTTGATGGGTTCCGCCAGTTCCAACTCCTTTTTGTCCACTTCGAAGCCCTTGGCCGCCATGGCCTCGGCAATCATGGCCGCGGTGACGGAGCCGTACAGGCGCTCCTCTTCTCCGGCCCGCTGGGCGATGGTGACCGTCAGGCCCTCCAATTGGGCCGCCTGGGCCAAGGCCTTCTCTTTTTCCGAGGCCCTGATCTGGGCATACTTGACTTTGGCCTGCTCTACTTTGGCCAGATTGCCAGGGGTGGCCTCCATGGCCTTCCCCTGGGGGATGAGAAAATTCCGGGCATAGCCCCGGGCCACATCTACTACTGAGCCCATGGGGCCCAGGGCATGGACGTCTTCGGTCAGGATTACTTTCACTTAAAGCCTCCTTACGCGTCCCGGGGCTGGTGCAGCCGGCGGAAATCCAGCCACAGGTCCATCAGACCCAGGGTAATAATCAGGAAAAACACCGGATTCAAAAAGAGCAGCGGATAGCCCACCAGCCGCATCAGCCGGGGGAGGGCCAGGCGTTGGAACCAGGCAGCCACCACCGCCACTCCCTGGCAAAAATAGAGCAAGGCCAGGACCATCAGCAGATTCAGACTGGCGAAGCGCACCGCGCCCACCGGGATCAGGAGCAGAAATCCGCTCCCCAGGGCCACAAAGATGAGCCATTCGGGCGCGGTCCACTGATACAGGGGCGGCTCCGGTTTGCGCCAACCCATGACAAAGGCGAATTGCCGGGCCAGGACGACGTTGAGCCAGGCCACCAATCCGGTGTTGGTGATCACCAGGCCGGGCAGCAGCCGACGCACCCAGGCCTCCAGGCTCTCTTGCGGCACCCCGGGAACCAGCGGCTGGCCCTCCCCCGCCGCCGCGCCCAGAACCTGGCGCGCCATGGCCATGATCTCCGAACTTCTCTGGGCCAGCACCACCATGGGGCTCACCCCGGTGAGAACCGCCTGACCCAAAAGGATCAATAAAGCCGCAACGCTCAGGGCCGCCACCGCAAAAAAGATGGCCCGGGGCGGGGGAATTCCCCGATGCTGAATGACACTCAAGATAACCCCCAGAAGCAGCAGGCTGCCGAAGCCCAGGTTGGCCCAAACGGTTTCCCATCCGGGTTTCAGGGAAAAGACGGCCAGGGCCGCAGCCAGAGCCAGCAGCAGGGCCCCCCGGGGCCCCCGGCCATAGCCGACGATCAGCACCGGCAGCGGCGCCAGAATCCCGGCCAACAAGAAGACCAGGGAATTTATCTGGCTCCCGACGTAAAGGAGCAGCAAGACGGCGAGGCTGAGGAGCCACATGGAGAAACCCCGGCCCACGTGGATTCGGTTCCCCGTAAGCCTCAAGGAGGCGGCATCGACGGGATGTAGGGGATCAAGGCCAGGAGCCGCGCCTGCTTGATGGCCCGGGTGACCCCCCGCTGATGACGGGCGCAGTTCCCCGAGATGCGCCGGGGGATGATCTTTCCCCGCTCCGTCACAAACTGCCGCAAGGTATTGACGTCTTTGTAGTCTATCAGCAGCGCGCTATCCACGCAAAAACGGCAGACCTTCCGGCGGACATAGAATTGTTTCCGTTTGCGGCGAGGCATCACAGGCATGGCTTACTCCTCCTCCTGGGCCGGCGGCGCGGTTTCCTCGGGAGGGGCGGCCTCGGCGGGAGATGCCGCGACGACCGGTGCCGCTTCCTCCGCGGGCGCGGCTGCTTCCGGTTCCGTCACCTTAGTCGCCGCCTTCGCGGCCTTGGCGGCGATTTCAGCCTGCAGGGCCTCCTGGTTTACCTTGTCCGATTTTTTGACGGTGAGGTAGCGGATAATGCGGTCGTCAATGCGGTAATTACGTTCCAGCTCCTTTACCGTCTCCGGCATCCCGGCAAAGTCGGCCAAAACGTAATAACCCCGGGTGGCGCTTTTGATTTTGTAGGCCAGCTTCTTGCGGCCCCATTCATCCACGTCCACCAGGGTGCCACCCTGGGCAGTAATAATGCGGGTGAATTTGTCGATGGCGGCTTTCACTTCTTCGTCCGGGAGGTCGCCGTCCACCACCCAGACCGACTCATAGCGGCGCATTCTTCCTCCTTATGGTCATTCCGGCCCCGGTGCCTGCCGGCCCGGAGCAAGGAGAATCAAGCTATTAATTTAACAGATAGCAGACTGCCTGTCAACTTGGCGGCAGCAAATGGCGGACCATGGCCGAACAAAAGGGCGAATAAAGCGGAATCAATACTTTCCGCCTTTCCGCCCTGCAATTCTTTCCGGCGGCCGAATCTAAACCGCCCCCGTCTTCTCCGGGATTACATCACCGTGAAATAGGCGTCCCGTTGGTCGGTCCCGTAGCTGCTCACCACCCGCTCGGTGACGGTATAGGTCCCCCGGGAGGCGTTGCTGGGCAGGCTGTAGGCCACGGTGTCGGAAAAAGTGCCGTTGTAGTTGGTCACCGTGGTCTGATAGGGCTGCCCCACCAGGTTGCCGCCGTACCGGACCTCCCGCACCAGGGTGACGGAGGTCGGCACATTGGACGGGCTCAGGATGGTGTAAGACATGCCCAGGTTGACCTGCTGGCCCGGACTGACCGACGAGGGGTTGGCAGTAGCGCTGTCGACCCGCACCATGTTGCCCTGGGAGGGATTATAATTATATGTTTGCGCCGCCGCCTGGCGGGACCGGATCTCGCTGTTGCGGTGCTCGGCATAAAGATAGCCGCCCACCGCGCCCAGGACGCCGCCCGCGGCCGCGCCCACCCAGGCGCCGGTGGCGGGGGAGCCGGTGGCCGCGCCGATGATGGAGCCGATGGCCGCGCCGGTGGCCGCGCCGCCCAGGGCGCCGGCCGCAGTGGAGCGCTCCGGCGAATAATAGCCGCTCTCAGTGACGCAGCCCGCCAGGGAAACCGAAAAGACCAAAATTACCGCAAGTGCCAGGAATTTCCGGGCCATCTTAGCTTCCTCCTTTGGCAATGCTCTTTAGGCAACTCACCTATAAACCAGATGACGGCGAATTGATTTATTAATAATTCTTTTGCAGAAATATTCAAGGACTAAATGCAGGGGACCGGGGTCTGGAGTTTAGGGGTGAGAAAAATGAAAATTCTAAATGGTGTGTTGGGAGCAGCCGCCACCGATCGCCACTGACCACTGACTACTGGCTGCCGCCTCAAACCTCCCGGCCCACCGCCTCCCGGATGCGGTCCAGGAGGCCGTTGACAAAGGCGCCTGAGGCTTCGGTGCCATAGCGCTTGGCCACCTCCACCGCTTCGTTGATGGCCACCTTGGGCGGAATCTTCGGCTGATAGATGAGCTCGTAGATAGCCAGCCGCAGGAGGTTCCGGTCCACCACGGTCATGCGCTCCAGCCTCCAGTGCTCCGAGTGGCGGGCGATGAGCGCGTCCAGTTCATCCAGGTGGGAGGCCACCCCCTGCACCAGCTCCTGCAAATAGGGGGGAACCGTCCGGCCTTTCTGAAAATGGCTCCAGAAGCGCGTCAGGTCTTCGGGCCGGAGGCCCCCGGAAAACTCGGCCTGGTAGAGAAACTGCAGGGCCCATTCCCGGCAGCGGCTGCGGGAATAAGCCGCCAAATCTCAGCTCCCTAATTCGGCCAGGAGGTTCACCATCTCCATGGCGGCATCCGCCGCGGCCGCGCCTTTGTTGCCCGCCTTGCTGCCGGCCCGCTCCACGGCCTGTTCCAGGGTGTCGGTGGTGAGGATCCCGAAGGAGATGGGGACCCCGGTCTCCAGGGTCACCTGGGCGATGCCCTTGCTCACCTCCGCGGCCACGTAATCGAAGTGAGGCGTGGCCCCCCGGATCACCGCGCCCAGGCAGATCACCGCCTGGTGGGCTTTGGACCGGGCCAGCTTTTGGGCCGCCAGGGGAATCTCCCAGGCTCCCGGCACCCGCACCACGGTGAGGTCCTCTTCCCGGACCCCCTTGCGCCGCAGGCTGTCCAGGGCGCCCTCCAGCAGGCGTTCGGTGATGAACGAGTTGAAGCGGCTGACCACCAGGGCGAATTTCAGGCCCTCGCCGACGAGTTTGCCTTCTATGGTGCGCATCGCTCCCCCTTTTTATTCGGGCGATTTCTAGTCCACCAGCTTGAGCATGTGGCCCATCTTCAAGCACTTGGTCTTGAGGTAATTGCGGTTCACCCGGTTGGGCGGGATCTCCAGGGCCACCCGCTCCACCACCTTGAGGCCGTAGCCTTCCAGACCGATGATCTTCTTGGGGTTGTTGGTCATCAGGCGCATCTTCCGGACCCCCAGGTCCCGGAGGATCTGGGCCCCGATGCCGTAATCCCGCAGGTCCGCCTTGAACCCCAGGGCTTCGTTGGCCTCCACCGTGTCGGCGCCCTGGTCCTGGAGCTCGTAGGCCCGGAGTTTGTTCACCAGCCCGATACCCCGGCCCTCCTGGTGCATATAGAGGATAACGCCCTTGCCCTGTTCTTCCACCAGCTCCATGGCCGCCTCCAGCTGATCGCCGCAGTCGCAGCGCAGGGAGCGGAACACGTCCCCGGTGACGCACTCGGAGTGCACCCGCACCAGCACCGGCTCTTCGGGCTGGATTTCACCCTTCACCAGGGCGACGTGCTGGTTGTCGTCCACATCGTTGTCGTAGGCGATGGCGGTGAACTCGCCGAAATAGGTGGGCAGCTTGGTGGTGGCCCGGCGGTGGACGAAGGACTCGTGCCGCAGCCGGTACTCCACCAGGTCGGCGATGGTGGCGATTTTTAGATTATGCTCTTCGGCAAATTTCTCCAGGTCCGGCATCCGGGCCATGGTGCCGTCATCCTTCATGATCTCGCAGATGACTGCGGCGCCCTTCAGGCCCGCCAGACGGGTCAGATCGGTGGAGCCCTCGGTCTGGCCGGTGCGCACCAGGACCCCGCCCTTCCGGGCCCGGATGGGGAAGACGTGGCCGGGGCTTACCAGGTCCTCGGGCTTGGCGGTGTCGGACACCGCGGTGAGGATGGTGGTGGCCCGGTCCGCGGCGGAAATCCCGGTGGTCACTCCCCGCCGGGCCTCAATGGAGACGCAGAACGCGGTCTTGAACCCGGACTGGTTGTCCCGGACCATCTGGGGCAACTGGAGGCGCTCCACCAGGCCGGATTCCAGGGCCAGGCAAATGAGGCCCCGGCCGTAGCGGGCCATGAAATTGATGGCCTCGGGGGTCACCAACTCCGCGGCCATGGTGAGATCGCCTTCGTTTTCCCGGTCCTCGTCGTCCACCAGGATAATCACCTTGCCCTGGCGGATGTCGGCGATGGCTTCTTCGATTGGTGCTATGGGCATAGTCGTTTTTTCCGTTTTCGGTTCCCGATTACAAAAACCCGTGGCGGGCCAGGAGCTCTGCGGTGACCCCCTCCCCTGCTGGCGATTCCTTGCCCAGCAGCCTGGCCACGTACTTGCCGATGATGTCCGTCTCCAGGTTGACCCGGTCCCCCAATTTGAGTCCGGCCAGGGTGGTTTCCTTGGCCGTGAACGGGATGATGTTCACGGTAAAAGCGTTTCCCGAAACTGAGTTCACGGTGAGGGAGACTCCGTCCACCGCGATGGAGCCTTTCTCAATGACGAAGCGGCTCAGTTCCCCGGGCAATTCAAACTTGAGCGTCAGGTGCGCCGGACCTTCCCGCCGCTCCTTCAGCGTTCCCAAGCCGTCCACGTGGCCGGTGACCAGGTGGCCGCCCAGGCGGTCCCCAAGTCTCAGGGATCTTTCTAAGTTTACCCGGTCCCCCACCTTTTTCAAGGGGAAAGTGGTGCGGTTCAAGGTCTCCGGGGAGACCTCCGCGGCGAAGGCGCCGCGGCTCAGGGACACCACCGTGAGGCAGGCGCCGGCCACTGCCACCGATTCCCCCAGGATCAGCTCCGAAGCCGGAAAAGGCGGCTTCACGATAATCCGGAGGCCCTCCGCCAGGGGCGTAAGGCCGGTGATCTCCCCAACTCCTTCCACCAGTCCGGTGAACATGGCTAAACCTGAAAGGGCGAATTTGTTTGTAATTTTATTATATTCTGAACGGCGGGCAAATAATTTTCTCCAAATAACAAGCGGCGCCTGCCCTGGCGCCGCCTTGCTACCGATTCTGGAACGGTTCGCGCCCCGTCCCCGGAGTCCCGGCGAATGTTTACGCCACCGTCACCTCTTTGCTGAGAAAGACGTCCTGGATGGCGTTGAAGAGCTTGACGCCCTCTTTCATGGGCCGCTGGAAGGTCTTGCGCCCCGAAATGAGCCCCATGCCGCCGGCCCGCTTGTTGATCACCGCGGTGCGCACCGCATCCGCCAGGTCATTCTTGCCGGAGCCGCCGCCGGAGTTGATGAGCCCCACCCGTCCCATGAAACAGTTGGCCACCTGGTAGCGGCACAGGTCCACGGGATGGGTGCCCGCCAGCTTTTCGTACACCAGCTTGGAAGTCTTGCCGAACTTGGGCAGCGCCAAGTAGCCGCCGTTATTGGTGGCCATCTTCTGCTTGACAATGTCGGCTTCGATGGTCACTCCCAGATAGTTGGCCTGGCCCGTGAGATCCGCGGACTCATGGAAATCCGCCTTTTCCGTCTTGAAGGCGGGGTTCCTGAGGTAGCACCAGAGGATGGTGGCCAGGCCCAGCTCGTGAGCCACCTTAAAGGCCTCGCTGATCTCCTGGATCTGGCGCCGGGATTCATGGGAGCCGTAATAGATGGTGGCGCCCACGGCCACCGCCCCCAGGTCAAAGGCCTGCTCCACGCTGGCAAAGAGCGTCTGATCGTAGAAATTGGGGTAGGACAGCATCTCGTTGTGGTTGATCTTGACGATGAACGGGATCTTGTGGGCGTATTTCCGGGACACCGCCCCCAGGACGCCCAGGGTGGAGGCCACCGCGTTGCAGCCGCCCTCCAGGGCCAGCTTCACAATGTTTTCCGGATCAAAATACATGGGGTTGGGAGCAAAGGAGGCCGCGCCGGAGTGCTCCACCCCCTGATCCACCGGCAGGATGGAGAGGTACCCGGTGCCCGCCAAGCGGCCGTGGCCGAAGAGGGCCGCCAGGGACCGCAGCACTCCCGGGGGCCGGTCGCTGCCCACCCAGACCCGGTCGATGAAATCAGGCCCCGGCAGATGCAGGCTCTCCTTGGGGAATCCTTTACATTTGTGGGTCAGCAGGTCGTCGGCCTCCGGGCCTAGCAAGGATTGGATCTTTTTAATCAAGGGCCACCTCCTGAAAGATGGTTTTCGGTTTGCTGTTTTTAGTTTTTCAGTATGCTTTAAAATATAAGACTGTAGTTTCGGCAGGCAAGAATTATCTGTCCTCTCAGCCCCTGGAAACCAACAGCTCCAGGGCCACCTGTGCGGCCCGGCGGGAGGCGCCGGGGCCTCCCAGGCGGCCGACGACCCTGGCCAGACCCCGGCGCAAGACTTCAAGCCGCGCCTGTTCCTGAACAAAGGCCAGGGCTTCCCGGGCGAGACGCTCCGGCGTGAAATCATCCTGGATCAGCTCCGGGAAAAGCCTCTCCCCGGCCAACAGGTTGGCCATGCCCACATGCGGCACTCGGATAAGCCGGCGTCCCACGGTAAAAGTCAAGGGCGACAGCCGATAGACAATGACCGTAGGCGTGGCGGCCAGGGCCGCTTCCAGCGTGGCGGTGCCCGAGGCCACTATCGCCAGGTGGGCCGCGGCCAGGGCCTGATAAGATTGGCCCTGGATGATATTGATTGTAGGGGCGGGTTTAAAACCCGACCCTACACGCCCCTGCCTTTCCCCGCTTACCATTTTCTCCATTAACTCCACTGGGGCAGTGGAGGCCAACGGCAGAATGAACTGGGTCTGTGGAATGGCCTGCTGGATCAGGGCCGCGGCGGTCAACATATCGGGCAGGTGCCGGGCAATTTCGCCGGCCCGGCTGCCGGGCAGCAGGGCCATGGTCAGGCGCTCCGGGTCCAGGCCATGGCCGGAAAGCCACAGCCCGCGCTCCGGCCGCGGCGGCAGGGTTTCCATCAGGGGGTGGCCCACGTAGGCCACCGGCACGCCCCTTTCCCCATAAAAATCCGCCTCAAAGGGGAAGATGACCGCCAGGCGGTTCGTGAGGCGGGCCAGGGTTTTCACCCGATAGGTTCGCCAGGCCCAGACCTGGGGGCTGATGTAGTACATCACCGGCACCCGGTTGAGTTTGGCCAGGCGGGCCACCCAGAAGTTGAAGTCGGGAAAATCCACCAGGATGGCCAGGGCGGGCCGTTCATCCCTCAAAGCCCGGCCAACGTCCCTCAGGGCTTTGAGCACCGCGGGAAGCCGGCCCACCACTTCCGAGAGACCCACCACCGCCAGCTCGGAAACCGGACACAGCAGCCGCACCCCCTGGGCCGCCAGGGCCTCGCCGCCGACGCCGAAAAATTGGGCCCCCGGGAGCTGTTCCCGGATGGCCCCCACCAGCCGGGCGGCGTGGTCGTCGCCGGAGGCCTCCCCGGCCACGATGAGGATTTTGGGGGAGCGATTGTTCGGGGGAGAGGCAGGGGCCGGTGGCGCCGGCGTCCCCGCCTGCGGAAGCCCCTGCCCCCTCCCCCAATCCCCCTCCCCAACCCCCATAAGGGTTTTAATCTTTCGCATCATGCTGATTGGATTTTGCCGGCGTCCCCAAGGGACGCCAGCAGCTTAGGTTGGATTTGGGATGCGGGGGGCGGGGAGGTTGAAATTCCCGCCCCCCCGCATCCTTTCCTCTTACCCCCTCGCCTTCTTCATGGCGGCGTTGATGTCCAGGGCCAGGGCCAGGGCGGCCCGGCCAGCCTCGCCGCTGATGGGGGGCTCGCCGCCTTGCTGCACCGCCTGGACAAAGGCCGCGATCTCTTTCAGCAGCACATCTTCCGGGGGATAACGCCTGGTTTCCAGGCCCACGCCGGGGAGCGGCCCCAGGGCCCCTTCCTGCCGGAAGGCCGCGGTCAGTTCACGGCCCTCAAAATCCACGGCCAGGTAGGCCTCGGGCTGGAAGAGGCGGAACTTGCGCATGCTTTTAAAGGACATGCGGGACGCGGTGAGGTTGGCGATGCAGCCGTCGGCGAATTCCAGCCTGACATTGGCCAGGTCCACGCGGTCGGTGAGGACCGAAATTCCCGCCGCCCGGATTTCCGAAACCGGTGAGGCCACCAGGCTCAAGATGTGGTCCAGGTCGTGAATCATCAGGTCCAGGACCACGTCCACGTCGGTGCCGCGCTCTTTGAAAAAGGACAACCGGTGGCTCTCGATAAACCGGGGCCGGGTCACCCGCTTTTTGAGGTCCTCCATGGCGGCGTTGAAGCGCTCCAGGTGCCCCACCATGAGGGTGAGGCGCCGCTCCCGGGCCAGGGCCACCAGTTCGTCGGCCTCGGCCACGGTGGCCGTGAGGGGCTTTTCCACCAGCACCCGGCAGCCGGCGCTCAAGGCGTCCCGGACCACCGTGAAATGGTCCGAAGTGGGAACGGCCACGCTCACGGCCTCCACCCGGGACAGCAACTCCCGGTAATCGTGGTACGACGTGGTGTTCAACTCCCGGGCCACCTCTTCGGCTCGCTCCCGGTTGATGTCGGCCACTCCTACCAGTTCCGTTTCCGCCAGGTCGGCGTATTTCTGGGCATGGAACCGGCCCAGGTAGCCCACCCCGATGACCCCGGCTTGCAGGCGTCCCGCCATGTCATCCCCTGAACCAAAGTGCTGGCGCGGCGGCCTCATAAGCCGCCACTCCGAATCATCATACCGGAAAGAGGAAGCCCAAGGCAATGAAAACCGGGGGAAATACCGTTTGACAAGTGCCGGCGTAAGCGATAAAAAATTTCAACACATCGGTGGAGGAAGGGTTAATGGTGGAGAAGGCCAAATTCATCTGGTTCGACGGCAAGCTGATTCCCTGGGACGAAGCCCGGGTTCATATTTTGACCCATACACTGCACTATGGGCTGGGAGTCTTCGAAGGCATCCGGGCGTATCACTGCGCTGACGGCAGCACTGCCATTTTCCGGCTGCCGGAGCATATCCGGCGTTTGTTCGATTCCGCCAAGGTCATGCAAATGGAGATCCCCTTTTCCCAGACCGACCTGGAAGCGGCCTGCGGCGAAGTCCTCCGGGCCAACGGGCAGAAGGAGGCCTATATCCGCCCCCTGGTGTTTCTGGGAGAGGGCGTCATGGGACTCAACCCCAAGGGGAGCCCGGTGCAGGTGGCCATCATCAGCTGGCTCTGGGGCGCCTACCTGGGCGAGGAAGGCCTGCGCCTGGGCATCCGGGTCAAGACCTCTTCATTCATCCGCCACCATGTGAATATCATGATGACCAAGACCAAGACGGTGGGCAATTACGTCAACTCCATTCTGGCCAAACAGGAGGCGGTCCAGGGGGGCTATGACGAGGCGCTGCTGTTGGATACCGAAGGTTACGTGTGCGAAGCGTCGGGGGAAAATATTTTCCTGGTGAAGGACGGGACCATCAAGACCCCGCCCTTGACCGCCATCCTGCCGGGCATTACCCGGGACGCGGTCATTACCCTGGCCCGGGACCTGAATATTCCCGTGAAGGAGGAGCGCTTTTCCCGGGACGAACTTTACCTGGCGGACGAAGCCTTTTTCACCGGTACCGCGGCGGAGGTCACCCCCATCCGGGAAGTGGACGGCCGGGTCATCGGGCCGGGGCGTCCCGGCCACGTCACCTTGAGACTCCAGAGCGTCTTTTTCGAGGTGGTGAAGGGCAGAGACCCCCGCTACCAGCATTGGCTGACGAAGGTTTAAAACCGTTTCGGTTTCAAGTTGAGATAAATTTAAGATTATCAATAAGTTAAAATTCTTTAAGGGCAGGAAAAAGGGGCGCCCTCGCGGCGCCCCGTAATTTCGGCTGCGGGAAATCTTCTGAATCCGCCAGTTATTCCCCGGCACACATCTTCAGGTACTGCAACAG
>Ga0315268_10007873_pt1 | contig 11166 bp, 15 predicted proteins | sample C1_top_MG_FD_204535 | JGI IMG/M metagenome (GOLD analysis project Ga0315268, IMG submission 204535) | Sediment microbial communities from Yellowstone Lake, YNP, Wyoming, USA - C1_top | ecosystem: Environmental > Aquatic > Freshwater > Lake > Sediment | place: USA: Wyoming | collected 2017-08-01 | reverse complement strand
GAATGATAAATTTAGCTTCAACCTTTTTCCAAGGCATGACGGCTAAACTGGACAGGCATGTTCACACGGTCTTCATTTGTTATGGTATTTAGTTAATAAAGCGATAGCCGGGTTTTACGCCAGGTCTTCATGGAATAGGCTAAAAGCATAAGCCTCGTAACGGAGAAGGCGCACGGGAAAATTTAGTCGTAACTTTTACATGCTTCAACATGTTAATGTTCTTCTAAGATTTGTTTAGTTATCTTCTTGTTCTCTTCTATGATATAATTCGGTTTTCCGAAAATTTGGTATAGGTGGTTTAGTGTGATGTTTATTCCCTTCTTCTTCGCCAGGTAGTGGATTAATGCTGTTTTAAGGTTGATGGGCTTTCTTCCCTGAGCCTTTGGAGATTTTCTGATCTGCGCTAAAAGGTCGTCTGCCTCCCTGCAGATTTGAAGGAAATCTTCAAAAGTTGCATCTTTGCCCGGATTCCTTTTTGTCGGCTTCATTTTTCAAACACTCTTAATATGGCTTTTAAGATAAAAGCTCTCTTCAGCCACATTTAGTCAAGTAGTTGCAGCTTTCCCTTTTCAAATCGGACACGTCAACCCTAAGCTCCGACACTGTTTAACCAACCATGCTTGTTTGTTCTTGTCTTTGTTTTTCTTAACTCTTTAACGATGTTTCTTATTTCCAGGATGATTAATATGTTTTTGTTATAGCAATGTTGCTTGATGGGGTTTGTGGCGGAATCTTTTGGTTTTTTCTGGCCAAAGCAGTATTATGATTATTATGGTTATGATTATGGCTATTGGTGTTGCTGGTGATAGCGCCATGTAACCCACGTATGGTATCCGATACAGGGCTTTTCCATGTATGTTTTGCTGCGTTATTGTCCAGGGGTCTTCTGTAGGGTTTGCGTCCCCCTTTGTTTTGAAGGTGGTTGTGCCGTTTGCCAAGGTTTCTATTGCTGTCACTCTGTGGATTATTAAGACTTTTTCGTTCGGTGGGTTGAAGACGATTATGTCTCCCACCTTTATTTTTGAGGCTGGTACACCTTGAACGACAATTAGGTCTCCAACTTGGAGGGTTGGCTTCATGCTTCCGGAGGCAACAGCCACCAGCGGCATGTCTGTGGAGAGCATAAGTCTTAACCCAAAGTAGGCGCTGACGACTGCGAGTATTAGGGTGACTATGGTTAATGCGTCTTTGAGGAGTTTCCAGTGCTTATACTTTAGCCTCATAGGTGCACGTGCCACATCAACTTTCTAATCTATATCTTTTGCGTAGGAATTTCGGCTCGCGGATTGTTGCCTCTAAGAGGATTATGAGGAGTGCGTAGGCGGTTACCTCGGACGTCAACTTCATCCACCATGGCGGTGTCGCCATTAACGGTGGCAAAAATAGGTAGAGCAGAATTCCCGCTCGGAATATTATGGGTCCAATTAGGCTCCAGCCTGTTTTGTAGAAGAAGAAGCCGAGGAATAACCCTGCGGCGAAAAGCGGTAGGACATCTGTGAATATGTATGTGATTATGTCGTTGGCGCTCATTGTTGTTAGGGTTGGGATTGGAATCTGGTTTAGGCTGAACATTATGGAGGAAGCGTAAAGAGAAGCGTAGAATCCGAGTTTGCCCACCGTGTTCTTGAAGATGTATCCTCTGAAGATGGATTCCGTTGTTAGGCTGACGATTATGGCGTTCAAAACGCTGAATACGAAGTGGAAGAAAGTGTGTGGGAACGGCGGGGAACTGAAGCCCCAAATGATGCCTGGAATCAACGTTATGGTTAAGAAAAGTATGATTGAGAAAATGCTTAGAGCCAAGCAAAGCCTCATGTTTGTTGGTTCTTTAAAGCCATGTTCACTTAGTTTTGATTTTCCAAGTTTAACGAAGGTGAAGAATACTGCGAGACATGCGAGATTTACGGTGAAGTATAGAACATAAGTGTACAAGACTGGGGTTTGTGGGAATGCGGTATTGACGAGGAAGTAAGTTTGCCATAAGTCGAAGACCACAAGAAATAACAGGATGGAAAAAATAACCTGTTTTACCTGCGCTTTACTCAACTTTTTCACCAGCCGATTCGCCTTTCTCCAGCTCAGTTACTTCGTATTCATATATAACTGAGCCGTCCAGCACGTAGAACACGTGCGTCGCCTTTTCTCCAGGCTTTCTTGAAACCTTCTTCAGATAAAGCACAGGCTTGGCTAATCCGTCGCCTATGCTGATGAGTTCCTGCAAGCTTCTCAGCTTTACAGTTGTTACCAAATTTTTTTCGTAAGATGGTTCCTCGCCTATTTTGAAGATTGTTTCCTCGTACGGAGCGATTATTTCCTCTATTGCTTTTTCAGGAGCTGCCGTTTTCTTGGGTTTAACTCTTACATATGCTACTACCATAATTAACAGTGACGCCGCAAAAGCGGTGGATAAAGCATAGGAAATGTATCGCTGAATTGCCACTTCAGGGTGAAAGGTTACTTCTGTCTTTTGGATGTTGCCCTGCCGTGTTTGGATTAAGCCTTCAATGTCTATGTAGTTTCCTTCAGGGGTTCCATACCTAAAGCTCATGTTCATAACTGGGGTGAAAGGTTCATTTATTTCTCCAACAGCTGTTTTTGCGGTGACGTTTATTATTGGTTCAAGAACAAGCGAGTACTCAGATGTGTATGTTCCGGTTTCCTCATCTATTGCGTTTTTAAGCTCGTCTAATGCTGTCACGTTTATGGATTGGGCTGTTTGAAGCTGCGCCGTTGATTCTTCGGTGAAGTTTAAAATTGTGGGCGAAGTTGCGGACAGGCTTCTTTTAGGCCATCTGGAGGATTCCAAGTTCATGTTGAAGCTGTACAACAGCGTGATGTTGGCTGGGAGGCTGGAGTTAAACGTGTATGTGAAGGTTACGTTTACGAGTTCAGTTATCTTTGTGTAGAGGACGCCTTCGCCTGCTTTTAGGACTGTTTTGTTGTAGAGGTTGTTGGGTTTAAGCTGCGCCGTGTAATCGTATTCGCCCCTATGTTCATATGTGCATAAAGGGATGATTTTTTCCTCTTCTGTTGGAAGCTGATGTGCAAAGTAGACGCCGATTAGGGAGATTAAGCTTAACAAGGCGAAAATAAACATCAAGACCAAAATGGTGGTTTTTTTCATGCTAAACCGCCCTTTCCATACGGTTTACAACGTTTAGACAATTAATAAGTCATGCTCCAACCTTGAAGCGTCAGCTTTACCCAACCCAGTTAATTTCAGTTTTGAAGGACGCGGAAGCTGTTACGGAGCTGCTTGACCAACCGTTAATCCAAGCCGTGGCGGCTGCAAAATTAACATATGTGGGCGGATTGGACGCATAGCCTGCGGGTAACTGTTGTCCCTTCAACGCGTATTCCATCTTAAACATTATCCTAATTTTCTCGTTCATCCCCAAATATTTACCGGTTGCCGACTTGATGTTATAAACGATTACAGTTAGTGTCCGCGTACCAGCGTCATAAGATGCCCTAAAGTAGGGTTGACCTATCTCGATTATGGCTTCGTTCTGTTGAATAAGCTGAACCTCCACCTCTTCTGGCTGCCAGTACCAATCATATGGCAAAGCGTCATCCATTCTAACAGTATTTATTGGGGTTGCACCTGAATTTGTGATGTTAACGAAAACCCTTACGGCATCTGGGCTTGTGCTGACAATTATGCCGTCCCTGTTTCTTACATTTATTTTCACAAGACCATGTTCTAAATTGATGAAGCCTTTTTCCACGCTTATAGCTGGTGCCTGCGCCGTGGTTAGAGTGTACTGTGCTATTATGGTGTCTGTCCATGCAGCGTAGGCTAACCCGCTTATGATAATAAGCAGCAGCGGAATGGTCAGCATTAACTTTAATCGCCTATTCATATTTCCACCCATTTTGGACTCTAAAAAAGAAAAGGTGGGTTAGAGTATTTACATTTAGCTGTTGCTTAAGTTCCAGCGGTACCATGTATGGCAACATTGAAAGTCACAGTTACTCCCTGGGAAGTGGTTTCAGAAGGCAGAGTTATAGTGGCAGTAACGGTTATCGTCTGTCCAGGATTTATTGAGCTGGGAAGGTCATCGCTATACGTGAATGGGCTTATACTCTTCAAACCTCCTGTGGGAATTATTTCTTCTGTGAGTTGCCCCGGCAACGAACCAGTATTTGTTATATTGAATGTTACTGTTGCGTGATCGCCTGGAGCAAAGTTACTAACTGTAACATCAATCTCATTTATATTTGGGTGTGTAACAGTGCCAGTCATGTAACTTGCGCTGCAGCTGATGATCGGACTCCCGGTAATATCTATGTCGAAGGTTCCGGCTGTCGCACTTACATAATCATTAACGTCTCTCTTATACGCAGCGTAGCCGAAGCCAGCCACAAGCATAACCATCAGCGGAACCAACATTGCACCAACCAATTTCTTGTCCATTTTCACTCCTCCTTTCTCCTCATTTCACATTCCCCATTTCATTTTAGGGGCGCTCATCACTGGGTTGTCCAGCTCCTCCCAGCATTTTTAACGCCGCTGGGCTTGGCACGGTCAGGCAGGCCCGCCCTCAACGCATAGCTATGCCTGACTAAAGCACAATTTGCTTTAAGGCTTTTAAAACTTTTGTAATGATATTTATAGAAGATTCTTCTATCAAACTTAAGTTACAGCCGAAGAATTTATGGTGAAAAAAGGCGCGCGCTATGATAGTCAGTTGATATAGAGGTCATTTCTGTTTCCTCAGCCTGTTAAATTTGCAGCTGTAACATGAAACGCCTGGAATCCACATGCCCTTTCGCTGACAGAATATGCGCCCATCCGTTAAGGCTCCTTGACAATAAACGCACAAAACACGCATAGGCTGTGGCTCTTCTGGCTTAGCATAATGGGTTATGAGCAGTTGAGGGTTGCCTATTCCGTGGCGTTTGTTGTATTCCAGCATAGCCTTGATTAAGACTTGGCTAAAGCCTCTTGGACCAGCTTCACGTTTTGCAATCTGCCTAAATTGTTCAAGAATTGGAACATCTTCAGGCCTAATGGAAAAACTTGTAATGATAGTAGATTTATTTAATAATTTATTTAATAATTCCCCTTTATCTATTATCTTGTCTTTTCTACTACTATCATCTCCCACAATCATCAACCCTTACATGTTTCTGAAACACTTAGGCAAACGCCTTTTCCTTCTGTCCAAACGGTTTTTGCAACTTGGACATTCCACGGGCATCTTAACCCGAGGCTTCCAGACATAACCACAGAAAGGACATTTCACCGCAATTTTTTCAGTCACGAAATCACCTTAACTCCCTAACCCGAAATGTTGCTTTTGAAGTGTTGAGGGGCAACTGTTTGAGACAAAGTGCCAAGTCAATTGGCGTAACGGGCTTTTCACCATGCGAATGGATTACGACGATAAATTTCTGTTTCATGAAACCTCAACCTCTTTTAGCAAGCCTTTTTCTTTGGCTTCAGCCGATTTTATGGCTGCTTGGTATAGCCAACGGTCTGTTCTCCGCTTTCGCAGATAGCCCCAACTGCACATCTCGTCAAGGAATCCGCTTAGCCTTGGGTCTTTAGGCCAACCTCGCCTCATCATCTCCCTTTGAACTGTGCTGATTGTTCGCTCTTCCTCGTCAAAAAAGCCCTCAGCATAAAGCAAAGCTAATCTTCCCTGAGCATTGTCGGTGCTTAGAACAAGCGGTTTTCGGATGATTTGCACGGTTAAGGCTGGAGCCTCACGTTGGACATTAATCTCGAAAGGCATAGATGTTGCAGATTCAAACCCTTGCGGACGGGCAGCTTCCACTATTCCAATTAACGCATTCTCAAAATTTCTAAATCTCTCAAGCTTAGCGCAGGCTTCTCGGAGTTGCTCAACAGTGATATCATATGCCTTTTTGAGGTTAGCGTTGTCATTCTTCAACTTCCTAATTTCTTCTTCCAGCTTCTTCCCATGTTCTCTGGGCTTCCCCATTTCAGCTAAAAGCTCGCCAAATTTACGCTCCAACTCATTGTATTTGGGCAAAAGCTTTTCGTATTTTTCCTTCCAAACCAAATCATCCACCTCCATTTTGCGCCTAAGAAATTGGTCACGCACATATTCGGGAGTCAGCTCTCCAAGGGCGACTTTCCGCCCCACATCTTCAGGCACGCCAACAGGCAAAACATACACTTTCTTAACTTCATTCCCAATAACAGCATAAAAATGCCCTAAAGGCAAAGTTTGAATCTCTTCAGCCCTAACCTTCATCCCTAAAAGCTGCTTCAGAATCCGTTCAACCTCATGGGCTTCCTTCATCCTGCCCATAAGCCAATTGTCGCACTGTCTCAACGGAGTCTTGTCAATTCCGCCTATGTCTTGGCTGTCAAGCCACAAGTAATTGCCGATGGCAGCGCCTTTGCGGATAAACTGCTGTGCAACCCATTTGACAGGCGTCATCTTAAACTGTGGAAGGGTTTCCCAAGCTTCAGGCACTATGACAACCACGTGGTCCAAGTTTTGAAAAGCATAATCAATAGTGCTGGCGATGACTAAATGCTGCGTTTCAAGACGCATGCCAGACAAATCCATAACATTAACGCCTTCAGAAAGCTCCAGCCTGTCAGAAAACGTCCAACGTTCAAGCTCAGGCACAACAATCTCCAAATAGGTTATCAGCTTCTCGAAAAGCTGCCTCTGAAAATCTCTTTTGGCTTTTTCAAGCATTTCTTCAGCTTTAGCCTTAACATCCCGAAGGTTTTTGGCTCCCTTGCTGACTTTGATTATTGCCCAACGCATGCCAGGCTCAAACTTGACTTTCTCTCCAAGAGCAACATTAACTAAGCCCTCAACAAACTGCCAATCCGAGTTATGAACTACAAAAGGCACACATAACGTATGGCTTGGGGTAGTGATGTCATAAAGTCGACCTTTAAAATTCTCCCTCTGAACTTTCCTTATTGGATAGTAAACAAAATTATCATCTACCTTCACGGTCTTGCGTGTTTTCTGTCTTTCTCTTCTACTTACGCCAAGCAGGTTTGCATAATCGCCAGAGACTTCAATAATCCATTTTGGATTCCAAACTTTACCTAAACCTTTTTGTGGCTTTCTGCTTAATGTTAAATAACAAGGTATGCCAACCTTTGCAAAAAGCATGAATAAACCATATGCTAATGATTCTGAAACAGTAATTCCCACTGCTCTATCACGATTATTTGAGTTTGTGAGATAACACCCGTCTCCATCCAACCATCCCTTCAAAAAGGCTAAAGCTACACTATTTGAGGCGTTATAGATAATGGAGGGCACATGCTTCTTTGAAGCATGTTTACCAACATTGTGGTTTAACCACCGTGCAAATGATTGGAAAGAAAAGGAAACATCAATAGTGCCACCCCGAACGCTTACATTTACTGATCTTTTTAATTCAGAATTAACTATCCTTCGTATTCGTTCAACCTTATTGTTTTCATGTAGGGCAAGATAAAAGTGTAATTCCTTCTCTTTTGAAACTATACCATCGGCAACGAATAAACCAATTAACCATGCCAAATTCTCGTTAAGTGTTAGATTTGTTAAAAAGTTCCATTCTGTTCTCCTATAATATTTTTCAAGGACAATCTGTTTAACTCCATTGTTTTTTGCTCTGGGTATGACAACGTAATCGCCAACTTTGCATTCTTTGGCTGGAATCCATCTTAATGACCCCACTTCATACCAGCCTTTGTTTATCTCCCATTCTTTCCACGATTTAATTTTTCGAGTGGCGATTAGAACTGGATGATCATCGCTCATAATTACTGTTGGTATGCCAACTGCCTTTATTGAAACGATATCACCTTCATAATTACGCATGCCCTGATAAAGACACGGCTCAAATTCTCCATTAATGGATAAGAGTTTGTTGCCTTTCTCGCAACAGGAAATTATACAAGGAGCATCATTTGTTATTACCATCGTAGACCCTACTAAACATCTGGGCTTATAGTAAGGCGAAATCAAGTTAAACTTGGTAAAACCAGCCTCGCCCCGTTTAGTAATAAAAGCTATTGCTTTCAGCTCAGACCTGCTTATCAAAGCCTCAAGGGTGGTTGTCTTGCCAGATAATTGGGTCATGCCAAAAATCGCAAGATGATGTAATGGCAAATGAACAGGCTCTCCTGAGCCAACCTCAAAACCCAACAAAATTCGTTCAGTCATGCTTTTGCCTCCGGCAAACCAATGATTTGATGGGCGTTAAAGCCGAGCAAAGTTAGGTCTTCTAAACACCACTTGCAAATCAATAATTGGCGTTCTTCATTGCCAAAGATAACTGCATAATCTGCTTTGTTATGTGTGAAAGGGTAACACAGCTTACAAGGGCGTATGCTGCTGCGTTTTAAACGGTTCACATGAAATCCTCCACTTTGATGAATGGTCTCTTCCCAGCCCAGCCTCTTCCCAAAAGGTCATGTGTCAACTCGTCGCTTTTTCTGAAGGCTTCCCTTACCACGTTAACCTCTTCTTCACTGAGAAACAATGTTGGATATCCAAAGTCAAGGTCTATTTGGCTTGGCTCAAGGATTAACGCCACTCCGTATCCGTCAACATTCTCGCCCTTGCGGTAGAATGCAGGCACATGAGAAACTGGAAACCCCGAGAAGCCATAGTAGCCATAAAAAATCAAGGCGTTCCTTGAATACAAAGCTGTGGTGCTCCACGGAAGGTTCGGCTCTTTCACAACTTCAAACCTTCGATAGCTCAAATAAGTGCGGTAGATGACAGCTTCTCCCGTATGAAACACATCCTTTTTGCGCGAAACCATCACTACCGCCTTAATCCTCAAGCCTAATCCAAACCAGCCTTTTACTTTGGCATTAGCCCTGAATAACACGAACAAAACCTTGAAACTCGTCAACCTCTATCAATTCAACCCTATGCCCTTCCGCCTTCACACGCCTCGCTAAAGCCTCATCAACCTTGCCAACAAACTCCACAACCCTTGAACCGCTGAAATAAACAACCTTTGTAATGTTGCCTTCGCCGTCTGTCTGATAGAAAACCGTGCCAAGCTCGTGTATGCTCTTCCGCAGAAGCTCAACATCCGTTATCCTTGCGACAAGCTGAAACTTCATGGCTTAACACCCTCCTCAAGCAGTATCAGCTCAACAGCCTTCTCCAGCTTGTCGCGTATCTTCAAGTAGTGCTCATTGCAGAGGTACATGTATCGTGGCAGCTTGGCTGCAACCATGTAATGCACTTCGCCGTCTTCTTTGCAGATCTCGCATTTTCCAAGCCTTGTTGGAACCTCTGCAACACCAGCCCTCTTAAGCTGAAAAGCAACAATCCCAGCCAAACGCTTCATACCTGCACCCTTAATTTTCAGGTCCACCTTCAATCTCCCTCAATTTCTCCTGCCTTTCAATGGCTTCAACCCTCAAGCGGACAGCCTCAGAAACGAACTCTGAAACGCTGTGGTATGTTTTAACCCTATCAATCAGTTTCTTGACGCGTTCAACAAGCTCCTCCCTGAGGGTTACGCTTCTATAATTTCCAACAGGCATATTATACCCCGCTTAAACTCTGCTTATGTGGTGTAAATGTGGTTTAAATATAAGATTTGCACACATAACAAAATTAAAATTCTCGGCTGATAGAAGCGAAAATTTATTAAGGCTTGACTAACGCATAAATAAGGTTTAGGTATGGTATATGCCCATAGGAAAATACAGGGGAATAACACTCCAAAGAGAACTCGTAAACAAAATAGAAGAATACATCAAGGCTCATCCAGAAATGGGATACAAAAGCCTCGCAGACTTCATAACAGATGCAGTAAGGGAAAAATGTGAACAGCTAAAAATACTAACACCCACGCCAGAACTTCCCCAACTTGAACACTTCAACATAAGCGAAAACGGAGTCCGAATATTAGACAGAAGCCTCGCAAACGGCTACTCAAGAGGACGCATAATAGACGTCTACTTCAAACCTGAAGGCGCATGGTGCGAACACTGCCAAACAAACAACTGCAAACACATACAATTCGCCCTAACAATACCAAAAATAAGAGAAATAATATGGAAAAAACGCGCGGAAGGATGGAACCTGCCAAAACCACCACCAGAAACTTAAAGGCGGAAAAACAATGAGCAGAACAGTTTTAAACGCCATACTCAACGAAATGCAAATTTGGCTAAACGAAAACGAAAGAGAACAACTATACCATGAACTAACAGCCTACTTCGGGCTAATAGGCGCAACAAACGAATGCCAAGCCCTCGAAAACGCATGGAAAGACCCATACAACAAGCACGAAATAGAGGAATTCATAAAAGCCTGGCTAAGAAGAAAGCGTGGAAAAAAGGAAGAGGTTGTGGCTGGAGTCATTTAGAACCGCCATCCATACTTTCCAATGTGGTTTTCAAGAGTTCCCTCCTGATTGTCTACTGACCCATCCCAGTTATCTCCATGTGGCTCCCCCTTCATCCAATCAACCAGATAGCCGTTTCTGTCATGCCTCATTTCCAGCTCTATACATGAGATAGTGTCGTCCCAGTCCTCAAAGGATATGTTACATTTTGATTCATTCTGGTTTTTGCCAAGCGGTGATTCCTCAGTGGGCTGTAGCCATGGATCTAAAGTGACTTGCTTAACAGCAGTTTCAGTCGTTCTTGTTAGGCTGAAGAGGAAGGTTTGAACTACTAAGCCACCATCAGGCGAAAAGGATGCTTGCGTTATAAAAACAAGTTTTTTCCTTCTAAAACTAAACACGCTGATCACCTCCTTTAGATTTCTCTATAGAAATGGCTTAGCGGTTTTGCTTTTTCACGAAAAAATGAAAATTGTTTTGTGTTGCAAGTCTTCTTATTTTCAGCACTACAATGTGAGAATTCTTATATAACACCTCTACCCCCCGTAGGATAGGAGAGTGTAAATATGAATAACGAACTGGACTCGTCAAAGCTTGCGGATTTCCTCAGGAAAAACCCCAAGTATGTGATCATCTTGAAATTAGCACTTGCTCATGAAGCACAAAATGAAAACAACCAAGACTACAAAGGATGGGCCTGGCATGACGTAAGAGCTTATCCACAAACCATACTCGGGCGACTCATCGCTGAAGGAATAATAAAAATTAGCTATAAATCGAGGCGCTATACAAACTATCTTTTAAACAATAAAGAGGTTGTTAAGAGAGTTATCAAAGAATTAGAAATGGAGGAAG
>Ga0315268_10007872_pt1 | contig 11167 bp, 7 predicted proteins | sample C1_top_MG_FD_204535 | JGI IMG/M metagenome (GOLD analysis project Ga0315268, IMG submission 204535) | Sediment microbial communities from Yellowstone Lake, YNP, Wyoming, USA - C1_top | ecosystem: Environmental > Aquatic > Freshwater > Lake > Sediment | place: USA: Wyoming | collected 2017-08-01 | reverse complement strand
AATTTAGTATAGCCATTAGTCAGTGCGTCATCGGCAGTAAACCACACGGTGTCAGCTCCCGGACCGTCATAAGAAACCTGTCGCGTCATGTTTCCGCTTGCATCGTAGGTAAATACGGTATAGTTAAAACCCACAGCGTCATCTGCGGTGAACCAAACGCCGTCGGTTCCCGGTCCGCTATAGTAAACCTGTCGCGTTTGGTTTCCGCTCGCATCGTACGTGTATGCGATATAGACGCCACACACATTATCATTTGCCGTGAACCACACATTATCGGCGCCTGGATTGCAGTAACTGGCATATCGCGTCAGGTTTCCGTTCGCATCGTAGGTAGATTGATAATAGTAAGACACTGCGTCGTCGGAGGTGAACCACACACCGTCGGCTCCCGGGCCGCTATAGGAAACCTGTCGCGTTTGGTTTCCGTTCGCATCGTACGTGGAAATGAGATAGATGTTTATCGTGTCGTTATACGGCGTTGTTACGCATGTTTCGGCAGTTAGATTGGATTCGGTTCCGCTGAAATCAACGGCAGCAACCTGGTAGCAATACTGCGTATTCGTGGTTAGGTGGCGGTCCTCAGCTATGGAATCGCCGGTGAACTTGAGGTAGGCGCCGTCACGGTAGATCTTATATCCCATCACCCCTCTGTCGGCCGTCGAAGGTGTCCAGGAAAGTGCTATTTTAACTTCTGCAATGTAATTGTAGATTTGGGCTACCGCCAGCAAGTCCCCGGGTATCGTAGGAGTGGTCGAAACAGCGTTGCTGCCGCCACTTCCGGCGCTTCCACTGCTCCCGCAGCCAACCAGAGTGACTGACATGATCAAAGCAAGCACCGCGACAATACCTAAGCTGAAACGTGTGAGCTTTAAGATATTCATTTGAACCTCCCCGTGAATTAGCCATGCCATGCTTGATCACTTTGCTACAATGTGCTTTGTTTTGTCGAGGTTATATCATTTATGTCTGAGATGCAATGACTAATCGCGCTGTTGTTGAATTTCCCTCTCAGACTGAGATTAACATTGAGGTAGTATTTTGAACATCCATGAATATGACAGGCGGGATATCTATCAACGCGGGCTTAAAAAACACAAAAGGCCTCCAGAAAAATCTCTGGAGGCCTTTTACTTCTTATATCTTCTTAGCTTAGAACAGCCCTGAGACCTTGCCGGTGTTCACATCCACATCCACGCGGCGATACGCGGGGTCTGATGCCGTACCGGGCATGAGACTGATGGTCCCCGCGCAGGGGCACAGGAACTTGGCGCCGGAGTAGATCAGGACATCCCTGATGGGCAGCGTCCAGCCCTTGGGAACTCCCTTGAGGGTCGGGTCGTGGGACAGGCTCAAATGGGTCTTGACCATCATGGTCGCGTAGTCGGCGTACTGGGGATCGTTTTCCAGCATCTTGGCCTTGGCCTCCGCATCGGCCGACCAGGATACGCCATCGGCACCGTACACTTCCTTGGCAATTGTCGCCACGCGATCGCGCAGCTTCATCTCAAGCGGGTAGAGGAACTTGAATTCCTTCTTCTCGTTGCAGGCATCAATGACCGCATCGGCCAGTTCCAGCGCCCCGTCGCCGCCCTTGAGCCAATGCTGGGATTCCGCGCAGCGGGCGCCTGCCGCTTCGGCGGCCTTCTTTACCGCGGCCACTTCGGCATTGGTATCGGTGTAGAAACGGTTGACGCAGACCACCGGGTTTACGCCGGACTTGCGGATGACGTTGATCATGTGGACCATGTTGGCGCAGCCCTTTTCAACGAGGCCCACATTCTCCTTGGTGTACTCTTCAGGAAGCGGCTTTCCGGCCACGACTTTGGGGCCGCCGCCGTGCATCTTCAGGGCGCGGACAGTGGTCGTGAGCACCGAAACGTGCGGCTTCAACCCGCTGTTGCGGCACTTTACGTTCCAGAACTTTTCGAACCCGATGTCCGCTGCGAAACCGGACTCGGTTACATGGTAGTCGAACATCTTCAGGCCGACCCGATCAGCGATGATGGAGGACTGGCCCACAGCGATATTGGCGAATGGACCTGCATGAACCAGGCAAGGGTTGTATTCTGCCGTGCACATGAGGGTGGGGTTGATGGTGTTGCGCATGAAGGCGGCCATAGCATTGCCGACCTCCAGATCACCCGTGGTGACCGGTTTGCCGCTCTTGTCGAAGGCAACGGTGATATTGTTCAAGCGCTGTTTTAGGTCAGCGAGGTCTTTCGCAATGGACAGGATGGCCATGCACTCTGAACCGACGGCGATGCCGAACTTGGACTGCATCATGAATCCGTCCGTCCGTCCGCCGATGCCGATGATGATATTGCGCAGGCTCTGGGCGCAGAAATCGATGATCCACCCCATCTCAACGCGCGTAGGATCGATGTCGAGCCTTCTCATCCTGGTGAGCCTCTTGAGTTGCTCATCGTTGTAATTACGTTCGTGCTGCATACGGGAGGTCATCGCCACCATGGCCAGATTGTGGGCGTTCATGATATCGTTGATGTCGCCCGTAAGCCCCAGCGAGAACTCGGTCATGGGGATCAGCAGTGAGTTTCCGCCGCCTGCGGCTGTACCCTTCACGTTCATAGTGGGACCGCCTGAAGGCTGACGCAGTGCTCCGCCGACGTTCTTGCCCCGCTTGCCAAGGCCCTCCATCAGACCGCACGAGGTCGTGCTTTTGCCTTCGCCCAGGGGTGTCGGAGTGATGGCCGTCACCTCGATGTACTTGCCGTCAGGCTTATTCTTGAGGCGTTCGTAGACCTTGAGAAAGTCGATCTTGGACAGGCGGCCCATAGGCAGCATCTCGTCCTTTTGCAGACCGAGTTTCTCGCGCCACGCTTCCGGCGTGGGCATGTTCTTTTCCGCTTCTTCGGAAATCTGCCAGTCAGCTAACTTCGTTGCATCAAAAGACATGTCATTTCCTCCTTGGAATAAGAATAGATTCAATATATTGAATCTTGAGTATTTACTGTTGGATCGCGGCTAGTAGCTTATCAGCGCCTTCATCAGTTTTTCATTCATCGCGTGGACATTTCTGCTCGCCATTCGTGCTATGGTCCGCATGATCTTGTACATCATCAGCGGCTCGCTCTGTTCGAACTGCCTGAAGTCCTCGGTCTTAATGCGGTACAGCTCCGTCGCGTCAAGGGCCGTGGCGTCCGTGCTGTGATGCTTGCGGTCCTCGATCACCGACATTTCACCGAAAAACTGGTGTTCGGTGAAAACGGCAAGCGTCTGCTTCCAACCGTCAGCAGTCATCTTTGAGATCTCCACTTTTCCCCTGTTGACAAGACAGATCCCCCTGGTAGCCTCGCCCTCACGAAAGATCGCGGTCCCTTTCGCATAGGGCTCGACGCTGATCTTCTTCGCAACGACGGCCAGCTCCGCATCATCCAGTTCGCTCAGGAGTTTCTGCGCTTTAATGTCCGAGACTGTAACCATCCCGTTCTCCTTTGGTCAAGTTTTTACTATTTTTACGGCAGTTACCTTGAACGAAGGTATCTTGCAGACAGGGTCAAGTCCCTTGCTGCTGGTCAGCAAGTTGGCCGCCGCTTCACGATAATGGAAGGGGATGAACACGACACCCCGGCCAGGCCTGTTGGAGAGCTGCGCCTTGACCGTAAGCGAACCCTGGCGCGATGCAACGGTTACCAACGCACCGTTCGTTATGGACAACTCCAGGGCATCCTGCATGTTGATCTCGATGTAAGGCTTACCGGCCACCTGCTCGATGGAAGCAACGCGTCTCGTCATGCTCCCCCCGTGGTATTGAAAGAGCATCCGGCCCGTGGTGAGCGTGAAAGGATACTCGCTATCAGGTTGTTCGATCGAAGGTGAGTATTTTACCATGGAAAATGTGGCTTTGCCACGAGGGAAGCCGTTCTTGAACAGGAAAGGCGTACCCGGGTGATCTGCCGTAGGGCAGGGCCATTGCAGGCCGCCTTCCTCGCCTAGCCGTGAATAGGAGATGCCGGCCATGGCCGGCCACGCCTTTCCGATCTCCTGGAATATTTCCTCAGTATGGTGATAGCGCATGGGATACCCCAACCGTTCGCTCAATTCCATGATGATATGCGAGTCCTTCATAGCAAGTCCCGGAGCGTCCACGGCGCGCCGCACCCGCTGCACGCGGCGTTCGGTGTTCGTGAACGTACCGACCTTCTCGGCAAAGGAGGTGGCCGGCAGCACGACATGGGCAAGCGCCGCGGTCTCGGTCAAAAAGATGTCCTGCACGACCAGGAGGTCCAGCGAAGAAAGCGCTTTTTTGGTATGTGACATATCCGGATCGCTGAGGACCGGATTCTCGCCCATGATGTAGAGGGCCTTGAGCTTTCCCTCAAGCGCGGCATCAAGCATTCCGTTCGCCATCAGGCCGTCCTGTTCGGACAGTTTCACGCCCCACAACTCTTCGAATTTTCTGCGCACCGTAGGCACCGTGACCCGCTGGTAGCCGGGATACAGGTTCGGGCTGCAGCCCATGTCGGTCGCTCCCTGCACGTTGTTCTGTCCCCGAAGCGGATTGACCCCCGAAGATTCCTTTCCCAGGTTGCCGGTCATGAGGGCAAGGTTGGCAATGGAGAGGACGTTGTCCGTGCCATGGGAATGCTGGGTGATGCCCATGGTGTAGTAGATACCCGCCCTCTCGGCCCGAGCATAGATCCTCGCTGCCTCAATGATCTTCTCCTTCGGGACCCCGGTGATCTTTTCCGCTACCTCAGGAGTATGCTCTCCGATGTTCTTCCTGAAGTTCTCGTCGAAGCCCTCGGTCCGGTCCGCGATGAACGCTTTGTCGCTAAGCCCGTCGTTCAAGATAACGTTCATCATACCGTTCAGGAGCGCCACGTCCGTGCCCGGCCGCTGCTGCAGCCAGAGATGGGCGAACCTGACAAGCGGCACCCGCCTAGGGTCCGCGATGATCAGCTTTGCCCCGTTCCGCACGGCCTTGATCATGCGGAGGGCGACGATGGGATGGTTCTCCTTGGTATTGGAGCCGATGACAAAGAGCGCGTCGTTGTTCTCGATCTCGGCAAGGGAGTTCGTCATCGCTCCCGAGCCGAACACTGTGGCCAGACCGGCCACCGTTGCGCTGTGTCAATAGCGCGCGCAGTGGTCGACATTATTGGTGCCGACGGCCGCGCGCATGAACTTCTGGAACAGATAATTCTCTTCATTGGTGCACCGGGCCGACGAAAGCCCCCCGATGGCATCGGCCCCCCTGGTGTCCCTGATCCGCTTGAGCTGTTCCGCTATGTACGAAAAGGCCTCTTCCCAGGGCGCCTCTACCAGAACGCCGTTCTTTCTGATCAGCGGGGTCTTGAGACGATCCGGGCTGTTAATGAAGGTCAGGCCGAACTTTCCCTTCACGCACAGCCAGCCTTCGTTGATGGAGCCCTCTGGCGACGAGGTACGTATCACTTCGTTCTTGTGTACGTGCAGATCAAGATTGCATCCGCAGCCGCAGTAGGGACAGATCGTCGCCACTTTTCGGATGTCCTGCTGTCTCCCCTTGCCCAGCGACGGTTTGCACACCAGGGCGCCCGTCGGACAGACAGTGATGCACTGCCCGCAGAACTCGCATGACAGGTCGCGCTCGAAAGGCGGACAGATCTTGGTCTGGAATCCCTTGTAGGCGTAATCGATGGCGCCTACGCCCTGCACCTCGTCGCAGACCTTCACGCAGCGGCCGCAGAGAATACATTTTTCCATATCGCGCTCGATGAAGGGGTTCCCGTCGCGCTTGGGATAGATGCGGCGCTCACCCCGGAATACCGGCGTCCGGATCTGGTATTTGTAAGCGAGTTCCTGTAGTTCGCATGCGCCGGCCCGTTCGCAGACCATGCAGTCGTAGGGGTGGTCGGAGAGGATCAGGTCGATGATGTCCCTGCGGAGGTTCTCAATATAGGGAGAGGCGGTGATGACCTCCATATCCACTTCCGCTGCCGTGGTGCAGGACGTTACCGGCATGCCGTTCACTTCCACGATACAGACGCGGCACGCACCGGTCGCGGTGAGCTTGGGATGATGGCACAGAACGGGGATGGTTATATCCAGCCGTCGCGCCGCATCGAGAATGGTGGTTCCGGCCGGAACCGTGATCCGCTGTCCGTCGATGGTAAGCGCTATGACGTTCGTATGCTGTTCCATGGTCTTCGTCACTGTTTCTTGATCGCCTTGAACTTGCACGCTCGGAAACAAGCTCCGCACTTGATGCAGCGATCGGGATCTATAACATGCACTTTCTTCGGCTCGCCCGATATGGCCTTCGTTGGGCAGACGCGTCTACAGATACCGCAGGCTTTGCAGCGCTCTTCGTTGACCGAAAAGGTAATGAAGGCCGTGCAGACGCCGGCTGGGCATTTCCGGTCACGGATGTGAGCGAGGTATTCTTCCTTGAAATGACTGAAGCTCGTGAGGAAAGGATTCGGTGCGCTCCTCCCAAGGCCGCAGAGCGAGGTGGACGCCATGACGCCGCTAAGACGCTCGAGCGTTCTCAGGTCCTCGTCACCTCCGGTGCCTTCTGTGATCTTCGTGAGAAGCTCCAACATCCGCTTGGTGCCCACCCGGCAAGGCGTGCACTTGCCGCAAGACTCGCGCTGCAGGAACTCCATGTAGAACTTTGTCACGGAAACGATGCAGTCATCTTCGTCGAAGACGACCATACCCCCCGATCCCACGATGCTGCCGACCTTTGCCAGGTTCTCGTAATCCAGGCCAAGGTCGAGCATGGATGTCGGAATGATCCCGCCAGAAGGGCCGCCCACCTGGATCGCTTTGAGCGCCTTGTCTCCTTCGATCCCCCCTCCGATGCCGTACACGATGTCGCGGAAGGACATGCCCATCGGGATCTCCACCAGGCCGTTATTTCTGACCTTGCCCGAGAGAGTGAAAACCTTAGTGCCTTTGCTCTCCTTCGTCCCGATCGACGAGAACCACTCCCCGCCCCTGCCGATGATGAGGGGAATGTTCGAAAACGTCTCAGCATTGTTGATGACCGTCGGTTTCCCCCACAAGCCCTGGACGGCGGGAAAGGGCGGCCGCACGCGCGGCATGGCACGCTTTCCCTCGATGGACTCCATCAGCGCTGTTTCTTCTCCGCAAATGAACGCCTCGGTCCCGAAACTGAACTCGATCTCGAAATCGAACCCTGTCCCGAAGACGTTGGGCCCGATAAAGCCTTTTTCCCGCGCTTGTTCGATCGCGATCCTGAGCCTCTCCACGGAAAGATGGTACCTCTCCCGGATATAGAGGTAGCCCTTGGACGCGCAAATGGCATACCCACCGATGAGCAGGCCTTCAATAATGGCGTGGGGATTGCCCTCAGCAAGAGGCCGGTTCACTTCTCCGACATTGCAGATGATGTATTTCGGGTGCTGTTCCTCACGCCGGCAGACCTTCCATTTCTCTCCGGTGAGAAAGCCGCTGCCGCCCCTGCCGCGCAGGCCGGAGCTGACCACCTCGTCAATGACATCGTCGGGCGTCATCTTGGTCATCGCCTTTCGGGCCGCGAGATATCCGCGCTTGGCGATGTACTCGTCGATGTTCTCCGGATCGATCTCGCCGCAGAGACCGAGGACGATCTTGTACTGCTTCTCATGGAACGATGCATATTCGTCCAGAACTGTCCACTCGGCTACAGGCACGCCGCCGACAATGTGGTCCTGTACGATCCGTTCGACCATGAACGGCTTCACCGACTGGTAGGTGGTCTTGCTTCCATCACGGATGACATCGACGAGCACATCGCGAGAGCAGAAACCACGGCACCCGACCTTATTGAGCGTACAACGCCGTCCGATCTGCGCCTCGATGCTTTGCTCAGAGATACGGTGCCGGAACATCCTGAGCACTTCTTCTCCGCCTGCGGCGCTTCCTGACGTGCCAAGACAGACCTTTATTTCTATGGGCGGGCTGCTCATGTAGGTGATTGTCGCCTCGTTAGAGGTAACCGAGAAATTCCTCGCGCTCGTAACCTTTGATAAGTTTGGTAACTTCGACCGGGTCCATGCCAGCGTGCACTGTTTTGTTCAGGATCACCACCGGAGCGATATTACAGGCGCCGATGCAGGTCGCTTTCTGAAGCGTGAAGCTGAGGTCATGGGTCGTGTCCTCGTCGCCGGACAGACCGAGCGCCTCCCGGGCCGTATCGTGGAGCTTATCCGCGCCCTTGATATGGCAGGCGGCGCCGCAGCAGACCGTGATCGTATTCTTCCCCACTGGCCTGGTGCGGAATTTCGGATAGAACGTGATAACACCGAAGAACCTGCTTTCAGGGATGTCCAGCATCCGGGAGAACCAGGCAACGTTCTCTTCGGAGATATGGCCGAACGTCTCCTGAATGCGCTGAAGAAGGGCTATAAGACCACCCTTCTCCTTTCGGTGCTGATCCAGTATTTTTATGAGAACTGTTTCCATGTTCTTCGATACGCGAGTGTTTCCGGCTGATCCCGCTCCGGCACGCCGATCTGGCAAAGAAAAAAAGAGCCGCCGGAAAATAATTCGGCGGCTCGTGGTTTCGGCCTGAAGGCTCCGCGAAGAGTCAGGACCTCTTTTCCCGGGTTAGAACATCGAATCCATCGTGAGCGCCGGATGCTGTTTTTCCGTCAGGAACGCCACCAGCTTATCCGCATCCTCAGCCACCGTCTCGTCCGCTATCCGGTCGATCAGGTCGGGAATCCCTTCTTCCTCGGCCCGCTTCTTGAACTCCTCTGCAAAGGATTCTTTCAGGTTCTTGGTCATCCAGACAACGCGCTTGAACCCGCCCTCAGCGAAGAGGAACTTCTTGCTGGTGAGGAAGAACCGCCCGATCCCCATGAATCCCGGCGTCTGCGCGCCGCCGCCGACCGTGCCCGCGAGCGTCGAGAACTTCATGCCGATCGGGGTCATGCCGGTAAAACCACGGTTCACGATCATGACACCGTTCGCTTCGGGCACGATGGCCATGATGCACTCGAAGCAGCCGCACGATGTCATGGGCGCGTCCATGATGCTGTAGGCGTTGAAAAATTCCAAAGCCTGATGCGAGTTCGTGTAAACAAATTCATCCACACCCTTCCAGCGGCCTTTGACAGCGTCGATAACGTCGCCCTTCATGACGGGCTGGTTCGGGCCGTTCGGGTCGATCTCATAGGCAGCCTTGGCATCGAGCCAGTTGTACGCACCGCACAGTCCAAGCCGCTCCGGCGAGACCACGCATACGTGGTTTGGCGCAAAGCTCTGGCACAGGAGGCAGGAATAGAAGATGTCCACTGACTCGTCGGTCATGGATGCAAGCCGGACGTCGCGCTCATGATACGCCTTCATCGCCTCGGCATGCATCTTCTTGACGTCAGCGTCATCGACGTACAGCGTAACCTGTGCCTTGTCCACGATGTTTGCGAACTTATGTTTGAGCTGGGTGGTCAAGATGTCGCCAAAATGGCGAAGTTCATACCCCTCGTTGAGGGCCATCTTGCTGACGCGGAACCAGTTCTGGTCGCGCTGTCCCATATGCCAGATACCCTGCGCCTCGTTGACGAAGTGATGGATCTTGCGTTCCAGCACCGGCTCGAAGTCCTTTTGCATCTTTCGGCCGGCAACCTCGATGACGACGCCAAGCGGCATCATGCCGCCCTTCTTGTAGCGCGCCTCGGCATCGGTGCCGACGATGTTGACCTTGCCGTCCTCCACCTTGTCGAGGTCAACGGTGCGGAGCCACTCGAACGCCGGCGTGCGCTGGCCGCCCATCTCGATGTGCATGTCTTCCTTGCGGATGCGCTCACCCTCGAACGCAGGGCCGAAGGCTACCGGGATCGGAGGCTTGGAAACCGTGATCTTGAGGCCGCGCACCTCGATGCAGCGCTCCACGATCTTCTTGGGATCGAGTTCCTTTTCCACCTCTTCGTAGATCGTGACGCCGGTGGGATGGACCACCGGGATATCGGTGTTGGCGATGGCCGGAAAGCCCATACTGATGGCGCCGGCGCCGGTCGTCCAGATCCTGTCGTTCAGCGGACCGAGCACCATGGCGAACGCAAACACCTTGTCCTTGGAGTACTTGAGGATCTTCTTATAGTCGCCGCCCTTCATACCGCCGAAGGTGATGCCTGCCCGCGCCGCCCAGTTCAGGGCGTAGATGGCATGCTCCACCTCAGGTCCGAGAGGAACAAGGCGGGTGTCCCAGCCGAGCTGAACTCCCTTGCGGAGGAGCTGTTTCGTCATGCTGTCGCCGTTCACGTTGCCGCACATAAGGGTGAGGATATTCTTCTGCTGGAGGTCCCGCGCGATCTCGAACGCATGTTCATCGTCATTCGCCGCGCCGATGATGCAGACGTATCCCGGCATTGACCCGTCCACGAGCTGCACGCCCAGGTTCCTGAGGATCGTGTCCGAAATGAAACCATTATAGGTGAGCCCGATGGAATCGTCCTTCACCGGCTCCTGGCCGTAGATGTACCGGATGGCCATGATCATTTCCTGGGCGAACAGGGCCGCCATGCCTGCGTCCAGCGCCTCGCCCAAATACGGAGTGTACAGCTTCTCCACAGGCGCTGCCGTGAGCAGCGGCTTCACATTCTTCTCGAGAGCGGTCTTCATGTCGCCGACGGTCTTGACCTCGAAACCCGTCATGGCAAACATCTGTGGCAGAAAGTACGCCGTATCGGGAAACTCGAACTTGAAATCCGCGCCCTTTTCGGAAATGGCCTTCTCGACGAGCGCTTCGGCCTGTTTCACATAATAGTGTGAACCCAGAATGGCTCCAGTGGCAATGACTTTTGACATTGTTCGGCTCCTTTTTCCAAGACAGAATTCAGAATTCAGAAGTCAGGGTCAGGACAAGCTCTCCTGTGTCTGCCTCCGGTTTCCCGACTACGTGTTCGCTACGCTCTTCCCTTCAAGAAACTCGGCAGGCCATTCGCTTCTCGCGGCCCCACCGTGATCTTCCAGCCCGGGAGCTTCTCTTCCAGCGCGCCAGAAAGAATGGCGACGTAGCCGGGGATGATGAGCTCCTTGTGCTTGATGGTCTTTTCCACGCCGCTCTCGGTGATGAACGCGGCGATCTTGCCTGCTGTGAATTTGCCGGCAGCCCAGGCCGTAAGCACGGAGAGCCCTTCGTTGTCCATGACCGCGAGCCAGGCAGGGACCTTGCTGTTCTCGACCTCGCCCCGCACGATGAAGTAGGAGAGCGAGA
>Ga0315268_10007871_pt1 | contig 11168 bp, 2 predicted proteins | sample C1_top_MG_FD_204535 | JGI IMG/M metagenome (GOLD analysis project Ga0315268, IMG submission 204535) | Sediment microbial communities from Yellowstone Lake, YNP, Wyoming, USA - C1_top | ecosystem: Environmental > Aquatic > Freshwater > Lake > Sediment | place: USA: Wyoming | collected 2017-08-01 | reverse complement strand
CCAATTGATCGTCAGGCTCTCGCGGGCGGTCCGGTATGTGAGGTAGAGTCCCATCAAACCGATGATGATGTTGGCAGACCACATGCCGAACCACGGCTGGATGAAACCGCGGTCGGCGAGCTTCTCGCCGGCGATGAGACAAGCCCAGTACAGGAGGAAGAAGCCGAGGCTCAGGCTGGCTGCGACCCCGAAGGTTCCCTTCCGCGCCATGATGCCAAGGGGGACTCCGACCAGCACGAACACGATACACGCGAACGGGATGGAGTACTTCTTGTGGATCTCGACGGTATATTCGTGGATCTGCCGGGCATAGTATTGCATGCGCGTGTATTCACCTTCGACCATGCTCCTCAGACTGCTCACGTGCGCGACCGCCGCGTAGGTCGGATCGGCCGTCGGCGGGGGCGTCACGCGCGGCTGCGCCGATGCGGCGAGAAGCCCGTCCAGGTCCCTCTCGACCAGCTGCCTGATGCGTGCACGTGACTGCTCCTGGAGGGCACGGAGGCTGTCCACAACGAGGATCATCGCCTGGGCGCTGAGCTCTCGGTCCCCGCGGGCAAACGCGCTCTCCTGGGATCGCTGGAACTCAAACCCCTCTGCGTTCATCACGATCCGATGCTTCTGGAAACGAATCCGCCGGTACCGGCTCAGATCAGCGTTGCTGATCTCGTGAACCTCACCGTCGTAAAGGTCCATGATTAACTTCTGATAATCCGGAGAGAAGGAGACGGTCCCTCGCTCAGCAGTGAGCGTGGTGGTTAGGGCGCTGTTCGTGTAGTCGAAGATCGTGACTCCCTCAAGATCATTCGACTTCTCGAACGTCTTGCGGACGAGGATGCCATAGCCCTGGATCTCCTGCGAGAAGAGTCCTGGAACGAGCGAGAACGTCGGTTTCTTCCGATAGATGTCGGTCATCAAGACTCTCGCCCGATGGTTGGCATCCGGCAGGACGCCGTTGTTGAACTGAATGAGCAGGTAGAAGAGAACGGCCGAGGCTATGAACACCGGCGCCATCATGCTGTACAGACTGACGCCATTGGCACGCATCGCCGTGATCTCGTTGCCGGACGAGAGGTTGCCGAACGCCATCAGCGTTGCGACGAGAACAGCCATCGGAACGGCAAGCACCACCATCCACGCGAGATTCATGACGATGAACTCGGCGATCACCGAAGCGCTCAGACCTTTGCCCGCCAGCTGGTCCATCTTCTGCATGATGTACTGGAGCAGGAAGACCCCCACCAACACCACCGCCGAGAACAAGAACGGGGTGATGTGCCGGTTCAAGATATGTCGCCACAGGATGAACATTCGTTTGAAAATATACTGAGAATGTGCGCTCTTTACAAGCGGTCGATGCTTTATTGATTTGAGCCTCGCCGTTGCGTATCTTGATTCCTGCGATGGTGCCTCAGATCCCGATGGAGCGCTGTCTCCTCTCCTATGACCGATGACGCGATAGGGAACCTACGGACGGAATACTCTCTTCGAACGCTGGATGAATCGAGCGTCCACCCCGATCCGTTCGCGCAATTCGATCGCTGGTTCAAGGAAGCGATGACGATTCGGTCGCGGGAACCGAACGCGATGGTCCTCGCCACCGCTACCCGCGAAGGGAAGCCGTCTGCCCGCGTCGTCCTGATGAAGGGATTTGACGAGCGAGGATTCCTGTTCTTCACGAACTACGAAAGCCGCAAATCCGCCGAGCTGCGCGAGAATCCGAACGCAGCGCTGCTCTTCCACTGGAGCGAGCTCGAGCGAGAGGTTCGTCTTGAGGGTCCGGTGGAGCGAGCGTCGCATGCGGAATCTGAGGAGTATTTTCGGAGCAGGCCGCGGGAAACTCAGCTGGGGGCATGGGCATCACGCCAGAGTGAGGTCATCCCGGATCGCACCGTGCTTGAGCAGAACGTCGCGGAGCTCAAGGATCGCTTTGGGGATGGTCCGATCCCTCTTCCACCCTTCTGGGGAGGTTTTCGCCTTCGTCCCCATGTGTTCGAATTCTGGCAGGGAAGGCCAAATCGGTTGCATGATCGGATACGCTACATTCTCGATGGGAGGTCGTGGGTCATCGAACGGCTCTCCCCCTGAGCGGGAGGGCCGAGCGGCTGAGGTGTTGCAGGGTGGGTGGATGCAGAGGTGGGGTCCCTGCTGACGGTCTCAAGAGGAAGGGCTGCACGATGGAACTCTTAGGAATCGCCCGTATCGTTCTCCTCATACTGGCGATGATTGCGTTCTTCTATCTCGCCAGGCGCATGAAAGGTATCATGATGCCGGCTCTGGTGCTCATTGGCACGGGGTTTGGCTTGATCATGGTCGACCTGATCCTTCGGTCGTTCTTCGGAAGCGGTTTCCTGTTTGACAGTCTGGGTCGCCACGTGCCGCCCGCATTTGGAGGGATGATCGGATACATCGGGCAGATCCTCGGCCTGATTCTGCTGCTGTTGGGCTTCTATCGTGTGAACCGCGTCGTCGTCGATCTGGCGGACCGTCAACGGTTTGAAGACGAGCGAAGGCTCATCACGGAAGCGCTCGCGGCAAGCGAGGGCCGGTATCGGCGGTTCTTCCAGGAGGATCTGTCGGGCAACTTCATTTCCACGCCGGAAGGCAAGATCCTCGTCTGTAATCCGTCGTTTGCCAAGATTTTCGGCTACCGTTCCCCCGAGGAGATCATGAGCGTCGATGCGAACTCGCTCTACGAGACTCCCCAGGCGCGCGCGGAGTATCTTCAACTGCTGCGCCAGAGACGGAAATTGGTGAACTACCGCGAGAAAATGCGCAGGAAGGACGGAAGCGACATCTATCTGACGGCGAATATCAACGGTGAGTTCAACGAGGAGGATGAGCTCGTTCAGATTCAAGGATATGTGATCGACGAGACCGAGCGGGTCAAGGCCCAGCAGTCGTTGCGGGAAAGCGTCGAACAATTTCGCGCAGTCTTTGAGAAGGGCTCCGTAGGGATGGTGCTGGTCAACCTCGATGCGGAGATCATCCGGGCGAATAGCGCGTTCTGCACGATGCTCGGGTACTCGGAAGAGGAGGTCAAGGAAATTTCGATTCGAGGCTTTACGCATCCGGAGGACGTGTCGGAAGATCTGCCGAATCTCCAACGATTACTCAAAGGAGAGATTGAGAGCTATCAAGTGGAGAAACGGTACATTGCCAAGACGGGCGAGATCATCTGGGGTCTGCTGACGGCATCGGTCGTGCGGGAGGGGGACGGTCCGCCGCTGTACGCAATTCGAATTGTTGAAGATATCACCGCCCGGAAGAAAGGAGAACGAGACCTCGAGCGCTCGCTTTCGCTCCTTCGGGCAACGCTCGACTCCACGGCCGACGGGATCCTGGTGGTTGACCGACAGGGGCGCATTGTGAGTCACAACAAGAGGTTCCGGGACATGTGGCGCATCCCCCCCTCCGTTCTCGCGACAGGGGAGGATGAGCGCGCGTTGCAGTTCGTTCTCGACCAATTGGAGGATCCGGAGGGGTTCCTCAAGAAAGTGCAGGAGCTCTACAGTCAGCCTGAGGTGGAGAGCCACGACTCGATCCGTTTCAAGGATGGCCGTGTGTTCGAACGGTACTCCAAGCCTCAAATGATCGGTGGGAGGACCGTCGGACGGGTGTGGAGCTTTCGGGACGTGACGGATCGGGAGCGCGCGGACGCGCGCCTCAGGGTGTCCGAGGAGAAATACCGTACGCTCTTTGAAGAATCAAAGGACGTCGTCTTCATCAGCACGCCGGAAGGCAAGTTCCTGGACGTGAACCAGGCGGGTGTCGACTTGTTTGGGTACTCGAGCAAGGAGGAGCTCCTGAAGGTTGACATTGCGAGGGATATGTACGTCAATCCGGCGGATCGGCAGAAAACGACCGAACTCCTCCTCGCGCAGGGCTACCTGAAGGATCACGAAAACCTCGTGAAACGAGCAGACGGAAGGAAGCTCATTGTGCTCGAGACGACCACGGCCGTGCGCGATGAGCATGGCAAGGTAGTGGCCTACCGAGGTATTCTCCGAGATGTCACTGATCAACGGCGGTTGGAGGAGCACTTTCGCCAGGTGCAGAAGATGGAGAGCGTCGGGACGCTTGCTGGGGGCCTCGCCCACGACTTCAACAATATTCTGGGGATCATCCAGGGCTATCTCGCCAACCTCGAAGAGCCCATCCTGGATCGAACGAAGGTTACCCATAACCTCGATGCGATCGGGAAAACCGTCGCCCGTGGCACCGCCCTGGTCCGTCAACTCCTCACGTTCGCGCGGCGGACGGGCGGCGATCTCGAGACCCTCAATGTCAACGACACGATCTCGGATCTCTGCAGGCTTCTCTCCGACACGTTCCCGAAATCCATTTCTTTTGACCTGCGATTGGACAAAAACGTTCCCCGCGTTCTGGCAGACGCAGGTCAACTGCAGCAGGCTATCCTGAATCTGTGCCTGAACGCTCGTGATGCCATACTCGAAGGGCTTGGCCCGGAAGGACGAGGCGGCACGCTGACGATTGAGACGCAGGTGGTCCCAGGGAGCGAGCTACGGGGGCGGTTCCCGGGGGCCGAGGAGGGTCGGTACACTGCGATCTCGATTTCCGACACGGGAATCGGAATGAATGACGCGACGAAGAGTCGAATCTTCGAGCCGTTCTTTACGACGAAGGGACCCGACAAAGGAACCGGGCTTGGGCTCGCCGTCGTCTATGGAACCGTGAACAGTCACCACGGCTTTATCGATGTGGAGAGCGCGCCAGGGGCCGGCACGACGATGCGACTCTTTCTGCCGGAGGCGCCTAGCGCGATTCAAGCAGCACCTGCCCAGCCCGTCGAGCAGAAGAGAGCAGTGGGATTCGGCGAAACTATTTTGCTGGTCGAAGACGAGGAGACCTTGCTCACCTTGCTTCAGACGCTCCTCGAAGAGAACGGGTATCGTGTCATTGTTGCAAAGGATGGGCAAGAAGCGGTCGACCTTTTCAGGCATCATCGACACAGGATCAGTCTTGTGCTTTCCGATATGGGACTGCCGAAGCTGGGAGGCTGGGAGGTTCTTCAAAAGATGAAAGAGCTGGATCCCAAAGTCAAGTGCATTCTCGCGAGCGGGTATCTCGATCCGGATCTCAAGCTTGAGATGATCAAAGACGGCGCGGTGGATTTCGTGCAAAAGCCGTACGTTCCTGACCTCATCCTTTCCCGCATTCGAAACACCATCGACGGATTCGGCTCAAACAGACATTCTCAGTAGTGGCTCCGCTTTGCTCGGCGTTGTTCTCCAAAGTGCGCCGAGCTCACTCGGGCAGGCTTGATATTCATTTTGGTTTTCCTTAAGTTTTCCCCTGCATAGCCAGCGACCGGCGTCACTCACTCTCGAAGGAGAATTATCGAGGAATTCGCTACTGCACCAGGAGGTCGGTCCTCCTGGATCATTCTTTTCTCGTGTCGGATGTAGCATTTGTTCAGACAGATAGGGTTGCGTGAGAAGAGGTAGCGAATTACGGAGCTCCAGAGTGAGGAGATGGACCGTCCCTGCCAAGCGGGGAATGGCGGTCCCGTCGTTCGCGCTCCTCGTTTATCTATCCTTCCTCGGTCTGTCCTTCCCCTTGGAGAGCTCCTCGCTCGGAAGAGCAACGCCCGCTGCGAATGAGTCAGTGCGGGGCGGGGGTGCGATACTCGATTCAGAATCCTTGAGTCTCGGGTTCGGGGCAGGCCTCCAGCAGGATACTACCCGACGGCAGACAGGGGGTGGCCTCTCCCGGCGTGCACGGGCGTTGCTGAAAAAGCGTGCTTCGGTGGACACGACGGAGGTCACCCTCACCCCGGCGCAGATCCTGGAGCTGATCCGCTCGATGCCACGAGACTCTTCAGCGCGACTGGAGCAGTTCCAGCATGTCCGCTCGGATTTGCCGATGGTCGACCTGATGCAGCCCAAGACATCCCCTCTGTACCTCCCCGACCCGCTGCAGGTCAGTACCCAGGTCGTGCTTGATTCCTCCCGGTACATCTATCACGTTCGTCGAGCCATCGGAAGCTACGATACCCGCATCCCGCTCGACCTGAGCCTGAAGGAGTACCTTGCAGTTCGAATGGAACAGACGATTCGCAAGAACTGGGAGAACCTCGCACAAGCGTATCAGCTCGCGTCGGAAAAGAAAAAAGGGCTCGGTGAGCTCTTCGGTCAGGTGACAAGCATCGAAATCCCCGTACCGAAAAACCCCCTCTTCAGCATCTTCGGTCCGAACATCATCCGCCTCAGCATTAACGGTGCCGTCGACATCCACGGGGCCTTCCGCAACACGAAATCGGATTTGTTCGTCAACAATCCTCTTGCCCAGAGCCGCAGCGAACCCGATTTCAGCCAGGAAGTGCAGGTCAACGTGAAGGGCACGATCGGGGACAAGCTCAACATTGATGCGGACTGGAACACGCAGCGCCAGTTTGAGTACGAGAACCAGCTGAAGGTCCGCTACACCGGCTACGCGGATGACATCGTCCAGAGCGTCGAGGCAGGCAACGTCTCCCTGGCGACGAATTCTTCCTTCATCTCGAGCAGCGCGGCGCTCTTCGGCGTCAAGGCCGGACTGCAGTTCGGTCCATTGAAACTGACCACCGTGGCGTCGCAGAAGAAGGGCCAGATCCGGGAACTGAGCGTCTCGGGCGGCGGGCGCCCCACGCCATTTCAGATACGCGCGACCGACTACTCCCGCGATCACTACTTCGTCGATACCTCGTATATCGCCTGGTTCGACTCCTGCTATCTCAATATCCCGCCGCGGGTCGATCCGAACAAGCAGATCCGTGACATCGAGGTGTGGGTGACGCGAATTGGCATCGAGGATCCGAACGAGCGGGACGTGGTCGCGTTCATGAATGTCAACAAGGTGCAACAGACGCAGAACGATCCGGTTGCCCGAGCCCAGGAGTACGATGCCGTGCCCGGTGAAGTGGAGGTGGGCCGATTCATCCGGCTTGATCCCAACACGGACTATACGTACCACGAGTATGCAGGGTATATTACGCTCAATCGCTCCCTTCAGCCCCAGCAGGCGATCGCTGTCGCTTACACCGTTCCTGACCCTCTCGATCCCAGAAGAAGCGTGGACATCGGCAACTTCGGTTCGCGTGACACGTCGAGGGCTCTGAAGCTGGTCATGAAGCTGGTGCGTCCCGCGAACCTGGGTCCGCAATACAAGGTGGCGTGGCGCCTGCTGTTGAAGAACATGTATCCGCTCGGCGTCCGGGGGATCAAGAAAGAGGGATTTGACCTGAAGGTCTTGTATGAGATCCCGGGACGCGAGCCGCAGGACAACCTCTTGGGTACGTTCAATTTGTTGGAGGTGCTCGGCCTGGACCGCTACGGGGAAAGTCCTGGCTCCCCTCCCGACGGAAAGTTCGACTACGCTCCGACGCTGACGATCGATGAGGCGAGGGGAGTACTTATCTTTCCGCGCACGGAACCGTTCCGCGAAGGAATTCGACGCTATTTTCTCTCGAAGGGGCGGAGCATCGCCGAAGCGGATTCATTTACGTTCAGCGAGGTGTACGATACGACTTTCAACGGTGCGTCGAATAGTCAGCGGAACAGGTTCCTCATCACCGGCACCAGCACGGGATCGATGGCGTCGAGCTATAACATCGGCTTCAACGTGGTTGAAGGAAGCGTGAAGGTTCTCGTGAACGGAACGCCGGCCCCGCCGAGCGCGTATTCCGTGGACTATATCTCCGGCCAGGTCAACATCCGGGACCAAAGCCTGCTGGTCCCCGGCCAGAATCTCCAGATCCAGTATGAGGCAAACGACCTCTTCCAGCTGGCATCCAAATCGCTCCTCGGCGCGCGCGGTGAATTGACGCTGGGGAAAGCCTCGGGCCTTGGCTTCACGATCATGAATTTGAACCAGCAGTCGTTGAGCGACAAAGTGCGGCTTGGCGAGGAACCGATCAGCAATACGATTATGGGGATTGATGGGGGAACGACCCTCGACCTGGATTTCCTGACGCGCGCGCTCAACTGGCTGCCGGGGGTTCAGACAAATGCCCTCTCCAGTCTCACTCTTCGTGGTGAGGGGGCCTACATGAAGCCGGACCCCAACACCCGTAAGAGTCCTATCTCCCAAGATGGTGGGAAAGGGGTTGCCTACATTGATGACTTTGAGGGTGCGCGCAAGTTGATTCCCTTGAGCGTCAATTTCGGAGCCTGGCGCCAGGCCGCCATTCCGGAGTACGATCCCTCGCTCGATGAGCCCACCAAGCTGACGCTCAACGAGAAAATGGAGTACCTCGCAAGGTTGACGTGGTACAACGTGCTCCCCAGCGATGTCAGTCCGACGGATCTTCGCCCCAACAAGAGCATTCGTCCCGAGGAGAACCAGGTCACGGTCCTGAATTTGTACTTCAAGCCCCAGGAGCGGGGGATGTTCAACTATTCGATGAACCTGGACACGAAGCTCCGCGCCCACCCAGACCAAGCATGGGCCGGAATCCAGACGCTGATCGGTTCGACTTCGACAAATCTGTTGGACGAGAATATCAATTTCATCGAGATCTGGATGCGGTTGGACAAAGTACAGCCTACGATCAAGTTGAACGTCGATCTCGGCATTATCAGCGAGGTCGTCATTCCAACTCCTCCTGTCAAAGGTCTGAGACTCCACACGGAGGATGGTGTTGACGGCAATATCCTCAACGGGATCTTGCGGCCGGGTGAGGACATCGGGATTGACGGATATTCCGACGGTGAGGAGAAAGCTCAGTTTGGTGAGTTCCTCAAGAAATACCCTGAATATGCGAACGACCCTTCCGGCGACGACTGGGTGAGGCCGGTCCTCGGATCCCTCAATCCCGAAGACTACAACGGTGTCAACGGGACGGAGGGGAACGGGCAAAGCGATGCCGGTCGATTCCCCGACACGGAGGATCTGAATCGCAATAACGTTCAGGATCGCATCAACAGTTACTACGAGTACGAGATTTCGCTGGATACGAACAGCGCTGCCTTCCGGCAGTACGTGACCGGCGGAGCGAACGATTGGTACCAGATCCGAATACCCCTGAATGAATTCACGCGCAAGGTGGGAGATCCATCGTTCTCGACGGTGGAAGGAATTCGCGTCTGGGTGACGGGCGCGACCCAAAGCGCCCTGGTACGGATCGCCGAGCTGAACCTGATCGGCAATCAATGGGAAGAGCTCGTGAAGAATGACAGCACCTTCCGCGCGAGCGTGATCAACCGAGAAGACAATCCGGATTATACCTCGCCCCCCGGCCTACCGCTTCTGACGGACCCCACGAGGCCGGACCTCAACATCAAGCTGAACGAACAGTCACTCGATCTGGTGATCAACGGTCTGAAGGACGGGGAATCGCGGCAGGCTCTCAAGCGCTTCGCGATCCGCCCGTTGGATCTGTTCAGCTATCGCACGATGAAGATGTTCGTGCATGGCGATAACCGGCCTGGTTCCCGGCTTCGATTCAGAGACACGACGGACTATGATCTTGAAGTCTTCCTCCGCTTCGGATCCGACTCCCTGAACTACTATGAGTATCGAGCGCCGATCAGGCCGGGGTGGGACCCGATGAACGATGTCAACATCAACTTTGCGCAGATCACGGCCCTCAAACTGGGCCGCGATAGCGTGCAGGGGCTGAGTCCCCGCGTGCCCGTCTCCGGCGGTCCTCCGGGCGCGACCTATCAGGTGCGTGGCAATCCGACGCTGACGAACGTCCGACTGATCATCATCGGGGTCGAGAATCCGATGAATAAGGGCTCGACGGTTGTCAGCGGGGAGGTCTGGATCGACGAGCTGCGATTGACCGACGTCGATGACACGCCGGGATGGGCCTATCGCTTCGATACCTCCCTCAAGCTTGCGGATCTTGGCACGGTCGCTTTCAACGTGACCCAGCGAAACCCGTATTTCCACGCGCTCGAGGACCACTTCGGCACGCGGAACACGGATCGAAACTGGGGGCTGAGCGCTACATTGGCGTTCGAGCGCTTCCTCCCACAGAACTGGGCGGGAACCAGTCTCGCCTTCTCCTACTCTCACCTGGAGCAGATCCAGAATCCGAGGTACGTGCCGGGCACGGATATCCTCGTTGCCGAAGCGGCGCAGCGGACAGCCGACGCAGCGCAGGCGGGGGGTGCATCAGCGGATGAGGTCAAGCAGCTCTCCGATGGCGTCCGGCTCAAGTCGCAGACCGTTAATGTGACCGATACCTATGCTCTCCCCAATATCAAACTCAATATCCCAAGCCAGAGCTGGCTCGTCCGGGAGACGATCAATCGGCTGTCGTTTGCGTATTCGTACACCACGACGTCACGCAGAAGCCCCGTCACGTTGACGTTCAATCAGTGGCAGTGGAACGCGCGCGGAGGGTATGCGTTGCAGTTCAGCGAGAAGAATTACCTCTCGCCGTTCTCGCCCCTCGGTGATTTCTTCCTCTTTCGACCGTGGAAGGACGTGAAGTTGTTCTACACGCCACGCAACTTCAACATCTCCACGACCTTCGCGCGCGGCCAAACGTTCGAGCAGGCTCGAGATCAAGCGGCACCGAAGCCGATCGTTCGGACCTTCGCCTCCTCCCGGTCGATGAGCTTCTCGTGGCAGCTCACCGAAGGCGGGCTGCTGAACCTCGGGACCGACTATTCCGTCGATATTCAGAGCAGTCTGCTCAATTTTGAGGTGGATTCACTCGGTCGCCAGCGATCCTTCTCCGCCATCCTCGGCGAGATGTTCGGAAAGGCGAAACTGATCGATTTTGGGACGGATCTCACCTATGGTCAGTCCATCAACTTCAACCCGCGACTGACGGTGCCTCCGATCTTGAAGCTCGACAAAATCGTTTCCGCGACCACGCGCTATGCGGCGCGATACGACTGGACCAACAACCCTCAAGCAGGGCAGCTGGGCAAGAGCGCGGCGAACAACGGGAACCTGAGCATGACGTTCGACCTGAACCTCCGAGCAATCGGGGAGGAGATCTGGTCGCCGGCTCCTCCCGCATCCGCTCGCGTCCCCGGGGATACGTCGAAAGTCAAAAGCTCGCTCGACTTCTGGAGTGGTTTGGATGGGTTCACGCGCATCCTCTTCAAGACGCCGATTTTTGATTTCGAGAAGTTCAACATAACATTCTCGCAGCAGAACCGGAGTCAGAACAGCGGCGTCGTAGGGCGGGCGGGATTCGGGAACGT
>Ga0315268_10007869_pt1 | contig 11169 bp, 9 predicted proteins | sample C1_top_MG_FD_204535 | JGI IMG/M metagenome (GOLD analysis project Ga0315268, IMG submission 204535) | Sediment microbial communities from Yellowstone Lake, YNP, Wyoming, USA - C1_top | ecosystem: Environmental > Aquatic > Freshwater > Lake > Sediment | place: USA: Wyoming | collected 2017-08-01 | reverse complement strand
AATAAAGAAGAACGTGAAGCCTTCACACGCATACGCAACATTCTCGAATATGAGCTTAAAGCGCCAGAAAACGACGAACCCCTCGCAGAATCCTTCCACAGACAAATGCCAGAAATAATAGAAAACCACAAGAAAGCACTAATTGAAATCGCGCCCATAGGAATGAAAAAAATTCTCTACTATCTTGAAAGAGACCTCGTCGGCTACGGCAAGATTGATCCCGTAATGTTCGACGAATTCGTGGAAGACATCAGCTGCAGTGGGGTTGATAAATCCATCTTTCTCTGGCATAGAAAATACGAGAACATCAGGACCAACATCTGCTTCAAGGAGGAAGAAGACCTCGACGATTACGTCATGCGCGTCGTGCACAAGGCAGGCAAACACGTAAGCCTCGCATTTCCAATTGTAGACGTTACACTTCCAGGAAAACATCGCCTAGCCGTTTCGTACGGAAGAGAAACCACGCCATCAGGCACGAGTTTCACTATACGCAAGTTCCGCAAAGACCCGTTCACCATAATCGACCTAATCGAAAACGAAACCATCAACGAAACCATAGGCGCGTACCTGTGGCTTCTCATGGAAAACAAGATGTCCGTAATGATACTCGGAGCCACGGGTGCAGGCAAAACCACTGCGTTAAACGCCATCGCCTGTGTCATTCGTCCCAACTACAAGATCATCTCTGTGGAAGAAGTGGCTGAAATCAACCTGCCCCACGAAAACTGGACCAGCACCATAGCGCGCTCGGGGTTCGGCACAGAAAATGAAGGTGAAATCAAACTCTACGACCTCATAAAATCGGCTGTCAGACATCGCCCAGATCTCATACTCGTGGGTGAAGTGAGAGGAGAAGAAGCCTACGTGTTGTTCCAAGCGCTGGCGACGGGTCATGGCGGTTTGTGCACTATGCATGCTGAAGACGTGGAAACGGCTATCAAGAGGCTTACGCAGCCGCCTATGAACATTCCGCCTTCGATTATTTCGTTGATGAACTGTGCCATAGTTGTGAAGCATGTGAGAACGCCTATTTTCCTAGAAACTGGAAAACGACTATCCAGTCGAAAATTCATTAGCATTAAAGAAATAAAAAGCGCTGATTCAATCAACGAGGTCTTTAGCTGGAACCTATCCTCGGACATCTTCCAAGAAAACATAGCTAACAGCTACCTGTTACAGAAAATCGCCAAAAACCTCGACATACCCGTTGGAAGACTGCTCGATGAGCTTGAACACCGAAAAAGAGTCTTGCTCGAAATGGTGGAGCATGATGTCCGAAACTACCGTGACGTAAACAACATCCTCAACAAGTACTACCACAACCCGCGCATCATGCCTGAAGACTTAGCTAAGAAATTCGGCTGGTGACAGAAAGAATTGTCCTTCTCTTTGTTGCTCGGCAAAGTGTTCGGTCGCTTTCTAGGTTCATTAAGAAAAGGACAAGATACGGGTGAAATCGAGCGTGAGCTTCCCTTCGCAGTGATGCTTTTCACTCTGATGGCGGCGAGTGGTGTGACAATCTACGACGGTTGGAAGAAAATGCGTGCCATTAACTTGCTACCGACATTTCAGAAGGAGGCGGAAGAGGTTGTTCGACAAGTGGAGGTCTTAGGATACGACCCCTTGACAGTTATGTACAGAAGAGCCGAGAACACAAAATCCAGGATGTACCGCGACTTCCTCGCAGGCTACGTGTCTTCGGTGAAAAGTGGCGTGAACGTGGTAAGTTATCTGAAGAGCAAAATGCGGTCAATGTTTGAGGCACAAAGCGCTGCATCTAACCGCGCCATTGAGAAGTTAGGCACACTCATCGAAGCCTACGCTGTTATGCTCATTGTCACGCTGTGCGCTTACATTTTGTATGTTGTTATTTCTGCGAGTAGCTTTTTCGATTTGACATCGGGGGCCGGAATGTCTAGCGGTTCTAACACTCTGCTTTATCTTTTCGTCTTCTTAGCCATGCCCATGCTTTCCGTGTTATTCATACTGATCGCACACACGGCAAGAAAAAGCAACCTGACGACGTTGAAAGAGGTTTACAAAAGAGCGTTGTTCAGTTCCTTGCCAGCAATAGGCTTATTGCTGGTTTTCCTGCTTGTGCCGTCGCTTCAAGCAGCCGTCTCCGCTATAAGTATGACCGGCATCGTGACTCTGTGCTTTCTAATCATTTCTGTACCGCCATGGCTCAGCTACCGCAAAATCGCTAAAGTCAATTTCACAGCCGAAGACTCAATGCCCAGTTTCCTCAGAGATGTGAGTGAAGCTAGAAAAATCGGTTTGTCACCAGAAAAAAGCATAATTCATGCGAGCAAGAGAAGCGCATATGGAAGTTTCTCTAACGTCTTAGGCCTAGTGCGAAGCCAAATCGAGTGGGGCGTTTCGCTAAAGAAAATCTTCGAGAACGTAAAGCGCAAAATCCGAAGCTGGCCCGTATTGGTGCATTTCTTTATTCTGGTTGAAACTATAGAGATCGGCGGCGGTTCTGCAACTGCGCTTGAAATTTTGTCCGAGTACAGTGAGAAGAGCAAGGACATCGAATCGAACAAACGCGCAACGCTCAAGCCTTATGTCGTCCTCGCCTTCATCTGGAGCGTTCTAATCGCTTTAACCACGACAATAGTAGCAATGACCATATACATCCTCGCTAACGTGTCCATGCCGGGCATGACTGCGCAACCATCATTGACCAGCGTGCACGAACAGTTGCTTGTCTTGTCGATTGGCATTATTCTGCAGTGTTGGTTGTCAGGCTTCTTCATTGGCAAAATCAGCGAAGGCTCCTTCGCGGCCGGGTTCAAGTATTCTGCAGTACTGGCGGTGACAGCATACGTGTCGCTTTTGGTGTCGCAGAATCTGCTGATTAGCATGTACGCAATTTCTCCGCCGACATAGCCTTGGAGGTGTACATATGCCTGCAACGACAATCGACACTTTCTTTGCGTGCTCGCTCTTAGTCATTCTGGTAGTCTCGGCTATGGCTGTTATGCCCAAGGTTATGTATCCTTTTATGGATGGGTTGGCTCACAAGAACGATAACGAACGGCTGCAACAACTCGTCCAGTACATTCTACTAAGCACTGGTGCGCCTTCAGGTTGGGGAATCCGACGAGACATTGTGCCTTCGAGTTTCGGGTTGGCGTTGAATAGCACGGTGCCATACGCTCTAGATGCGGATAAGGTCACACGTCTAAACAGCAGAAACCGCTACGCCATAACCTACGCGCAGCTCTTGGACGCATTGAAAGTCAGCAACATAGCTCTTAAAATCAGTGTCCAGCCTATATTCAACACCTCTATCGCCTTGCTTTCCAGCATAAACAACGGAACTCAGACGAACTACAATTTTGAAATCACTGCTGAAAACTCTGGGCGTGCGATTGCTTCTGATGCGAGCAGTTATTTTGTTGTTAGAGATTACGTGGACAACATAGTTATCTCAACAGACTCAAGCGGGAAAGGAGTCGCGTCATTCAGTGTTCCGAATAGTGTAAATGGTAGTGCCTTATTGATTGTTTTCGCAAAAGCCATGGCTGATCCAAATGTGATCAGTTTTGGAGTTTATTCCTTCGGGCACAATGCTTCTATTCCAGAGCCTAATGGAATCTTTACGCGGCCTACCCCATTGAATTATGTGCTGAACGCTTCTTTCAACTATCCTGATGAACAAATCTCGGGCGCTTATGCTTTCTCCTACGGCTACTGGGCTAGTTTAACTCGACTTTCGAACGCGACACAGACAGTTGAATACTCGTTCCCACGTTTTCTGGACAAGAGTGCCAACATACTAGTGTTGACGGGTTTTAACGGCACTAAATCTTTCGCCGAATGGGTTTCGTATCCACAGATTCCCTTGGACATTGGAGTGAATTTCGATTCCTCAACTTCAAAAAGAAGTGTAGCTTCATTCACTTACATTGTCACTATAAATGTAGCCCTATATGAGTTGCAGATAAAATGCAGGGAAGTGGACTAGCATGCGACGGAGCAATCGTGGACAAATCAGAGTTATGGAAGCGTTTCTTTCGGCGTTCCTCATATTCTCCGCACTAGCCATTAGCGCTGCTCTTTCTCCGCCCACGGCTGGCGGAAACAAGAAAAACTTGGCTACGCAGGGGATGCAGGCGCTCGTTCAACTTGACAGCGATGGAAGACTCGGCGAAATGATTGAAGCTAGAAATTGGACGATGCTGTCGGGTGCGCTGCAACTCTTGCTTCCAGTTGGTGCTGCTTACAACCTTACAGTGTACTATGAGAATACACAGCAGGTCATAAGTTCGCCCATTTCTAATGGCGACTTGGTAGGCGACGTGGTGTCGGTTGAGTATCTATGCGCTGTTCAAAAAACGCAGTTTAGCGTTTACATGTTGCGTTTGCAGCTGGCGGTGGTGCGATGACAAGGCGTGGGCGTTCTGGGCAGATTTTGGCTGTGAGCGCGCTCGTGATTGCTTTGATTATGATTTCGACGGCGACGTACATTTACGACCTCAGCGGCAGCATAGGCGACGGCGAAGCATACTTGCTTAACGACTATGTTCGTTCTATCATGTTGAATTCTAAACATGCTATAATTAGTGCGCTTGCGAACATAACCGACGGTGGAAGTGGTGAAACATTAGTCGCTAACCTGAACACGTGGAGCACTGCTGTAGAAAAGCAGTATGAGCTTGGAACATTGACACTAAATTATACATTAAAAAGTACACCACCGTATGTTTCTGGACTTTACATAAACTGGGGCACGGATGGAAACGGTGTTTCCGAAGCTTATGCAGACTTTAGGCTGAATGCTAGTGGAAAAGAACTAAAGTTGCAGTATCCATTTTACGTAAATGTCTCAGCAAGGCTCAAAGTCGAAGGATACTTGACGCAAGTCTCACCTCTCTCTCAGCAAGTTACGGTAGTGTGCAGGCTTTTTAACGAGGAACAGCCGGCGCTTGCAAGGAATGTTACGATTTATTACAGAGAATTGATTGGTGTGTGGACTGTTTCAGGTGTAGCTAACAATTATACGCTTGTGGATTACGGTAACGGCACTTACCGAGCGACTTTCACTGTGGATACTCTTGCGACTTCCTTGGATGTTTCTACCCGTGTTTTTGATGGGCGAGATATCCTTGTGCAGGCGAATGCCACTTTAACGCAACAGTAAGAGAAGGATAACGATCAGTCCTAAAGCCCAGCAGTAGTAGGCGAAGTAGTGAAACTTACGTTTGGTAACAATTCTTAGCAGAGCATTCAGCGCAAGATAACCCACTATCATAGAAACAATGACACCAATTAAGATGGCAAACCAGTCGACATTTTGAACAAGCGCGTCTTTAACCTCGAGAGCTGTTGCGCCTAATATGGCAGGCACTGAGAGCAGGAAAGAGTACCTAACCACTTTTTCTTTTTCGACGCCGCGTAACAATCCAGTACTTATCGTGGCACCACTTCGCGAAATGCCTGGAATGATTGAAACGACTTGTGCCAAGCCTATAAACAAGGAATCAAGAAAGCCGAGTTTCTTATTGCTCTCCCTCCATTCTGAAAAGAACAGCAAAAATCCGGTGAAAAGCAAAGCCGTGCCTACGGCTAACGCGTTTTCGAATAACGATTCGATAGTGTTACGAAGGGCATAACCAACTATGGCGACTGGTATGGTTCCTATGATGACATACAATGCCAGTCTTCCATCTTCATTTGCCAAGTCACCTTTTGCTAAAGCGCGGATAATGTTTATTATGTCTTGTCGGAAAAACACGATAACGACTATTACAGTCCCAAGATGCAACATAACGTCTAAGATTAACGGGTGGGCTATCTGGAAGAATTCTTGCGCGAGAACAAGGTGCCCGCTGCTGGAGACTGGTAGCCACTCTGTTATGCCTTGAATGATGCCGAGAATGATAATTTCAACCAACGAAGTCATGAAATTTGCGCCACTTTCTGCACATTAAACTCACTCATGATTAAAGGGTTTGCGCTCTCAGTTAAGGCAAGTAGTTATAAAGACAAACTCGGATTATGGAACTAACATCACTAAGCTTTGGTGATGCTTATGGTGGAACAGGAACTCTGTGAAGTTGAATTGAAAGAAATTCGTCCCAACAGGCTTAACCCACGTTTGGACATAAACATCGAGCGCTTGAACGAACTCGCCGAGAGCATAAAGCAGGTCGGCGTTTTAGAGCCCTTAATCCTCCGTCCGGTGGCTGAGGGTTACGAAGTCGTCGTGGGCGAACGTCGTTACCGTGCTGCTCAGCAGGCTGGGCTGGTGACTGTCCCTGCAGTTATACGTAACTATACTGATGAACAAGTTATCGAATTGAACCTGGTCGAGAATGTTCAACGCGAGGAATTAACAGCCGTCGAAAAAGGCAACTGCTGCAAACAGCTCTTAAACAAATTTTCAGAAAAATACAAGTCAAGACAAGAAATCGGCACACGAATAGGTATAAGCCCCGAAACCATCAGCACATGGCTTAGGCTAACCGAGGCTCCAGAAGAACTCCAAAAGCTCGTCGCCCCAACCGAAAAAGCAGGAGTCCCCCGCGAACTGGGCAAAATAGACTACACAACAGCCGCGGCTATAACACGCCAGATAAAAGAACCAGAAAAACAAGTCGAAATCGCCAAAGAAATAGCACAGAAGCCCGTTTACGGAAGAGAAGCCCGTGAAGTTGTTAAGAAAATAGCCAAGGAACCTAAAAAACCCATTGAAGAAATCATAAGGGAAGTCACTGAAGCGCCAGCGGAGTTGACGTTTCGCTTGACAGACGCGGAACAGGTGCTCAAGGGTTCAAAAACGCAGATAATACAGAAAACCGCGCCCGACCCGAGGATAAAACCAGATGCCACGATAAAAGCCACGGTGTTCGAACCGCACTTAGTGGACTTGAGAATAGTTTCTGTGGAGAGAAAACGCCTGAAGTACCTGACAGAAGACGACGCCAAAAACCAAGGCGACAAATCATTAGAAGAGTTCAAAAAACATTGGAAAACAGCTCACGGTGAATGGAGCGAAAACGACCTCGTCTATATCATACACTTCCAAAGGGCTTAAGGCTCATCGCACTTCATGCCAAGTTCGACCCAACTGAACTTGCGCTGAAATGTTTTCGGATAATACAGTTTCCAGTCAAAATCTACTTTTTTGCCCCAGTTGTAATACACGCGTGGGTCGATGTAACTCTTCAGTGAAGTCCTCAGGTTATACTCTTTTGTCTCGCGAGTTTCTTCGATTTTTAGTTTCAGTTTTTCCAAGTTTTTCTTCCTAGCCTCTGTGTGCTTTGCTGCGCTGGCTTCTCTGAGCTTCTCTAGGCGCTCCTCCTTCTTAGCCAAGGAATCTTCCCATGTTTTGGGCACCTTGCGCTTATGATTGCAAATCATGGCTGCCTGCAGGTTGGCTTCCATGGCGACGTGCTTCTTCACAAATTCAGGCTCGGCTGCAGAGACTTCCGCCTTGTCAAGATACTCATTAACCACTTTAGTCGCGTGGTATGTTCTGAAAACCTTGGCCGTCAAACCTGGCATTGCTTCGTTGAGGAAAGCCGTGACTTGGTTCGAACGGACGCCGTCAAAGATGGTTGATTCCGCCCCTGCGGCGAACTGTTTCATGTTCTGCACAACCAAGGGTGGCAGTTGAATTTTCTTTTCCCATCTTACTGCATCTTTGCCCAGAAAATCGAACGTAGTCCAGCCATCAGCCTCAAAGCGTATATGTTCTGGTCTCAGCGTTGTCGCGCCTACAGTGTCTGCTTCGTCTTCATCTTTCTCATCGCCCACTCGCAGTTTCAACGCGTCGATTAAATGGCAAACAGTGGCGACTTTGCGCCTCATAGTATCAGGCGATTGCAAGTTCTGGTCGATGTGCTTGAGAACTTTGGCTATTTGTTTGTTCAGTTCCATGGCTTTGTTGAACTTCTGAATATCGCTTTCCTGCTTTAAGAAACAGTTGTCCGCCAGCCAAACGTATTTCTCTTTGCCGCGGAGTTTGTCGTCCCATTTCGCAATCCACATGTCATCAGGCTGCCAAACAATTGCTTTCCAATCTCCTGGAGGCTTGGGTTTTGAGGGGTCATCGGAATGATAGTTGAGGATAATGTCGCTCTCTCTTGGTCCTTGTTTCCATCTTCCGCGAAGAGGATGTTGTCCCCTGCCCATGAAAATGCAGGAAGGCTCTGCCATGTAGGCTCCGATTTCCACCTTTGCGCCGTCGATAGTGGCGTAGCCATATTTCTCCTTGTTTTCTTCGCGTTTTTTCTTACGTTCTTCGGCTTGTCGCTTCTTTTCCTCTTTTGAGAGACTCGCCTTGGCTGCCTTTTCCCTCTGTACATAATTGATTATTTCTCTAAAGTCAAACTGTTCCGGTGGGATATTCTCTACTAGACCCAAAGCTTTACGGAAATCTTCGAAGAAGTTTTTGATAAAAATAGAGTCTTTTACATAGTCTGTTTCGAGTTTTTTGACCCATGCCACCGCCATCTCCTCTTGTTCTGGGGTTAGGGCTGTTTTTTTGCCTTTTATGGCGACGGCAAAGCCCTTGGGTTCATATTTTGGGATGAGTATACCGTTATGAATGAGCTGTTTCATTTCTGCCGCAACACTTCTAGTTTAGTAATCATAATTAAACTTTGACTTTTTCAACGGAGAAAATGCATTTAAAGGTTACGAATAAATACTCATTTTTCAATAACTAGTACCACCTTTAACATTCGGGGGACTCGGTGATTTCTCAGACCGCAACGATGTCCATTCAAGAATTCCGTAACTGGTTTGAAAAAGAAACGACTAACATAGTTAAACCGCTCGACAAAGAGGCAAACGGGCTTATCGAAGACGTAAAGAAAAAGATACGCCAAGCGCAAGAGGCTTGCGAAGGTCTAATCAAAGAGTGTGAGAGAGAAATCGAAAAGGGAAAGGCATACCACAGGTCACGTGTAGCAAAGAAATTGGCGCAGCTCTTCATAGACACGCTGAACAACGTGCACTTTCCAGAAAGCATTTCCCACAAAACCACAGAAATACTCGTAAAAGACCTAAAAAAGGCACTGTCCACGATTGAACGAGAGAGGAACATATGGTTTTCCAGAATATCGCCGCTGTTTATTATGGCACGGAGGAAAATTGATGTAGTCTTGAGCAGGCTCTACGAGTCCGTAGAAAAACTCGAATCTTTCACTTCCGAAAGATACGTTAAGGCAAAAAACGTGACTGACTGCATCACAGCCGCAGACAACATTGCCGAGCTGCAGAACGAGCTGCTCAAAATCGAGAGAGAAAAGAACGAAACAGAATCCACGATTTCTTCCGTCGACAAACAGATTGAAGAAACGAAACAAAAAATTCTCAACATTCAACAAAAAGACGAAGTGAAGACGCTGATTGCGATAAACCGTCAAGCCAAAGAACTGGACAGAAAAGTCAAGCGCGAACTCCAGTATCTGCAAAAGCCCTTCGTTAAACTGCAAAATCTTTACCATAGCGGCACTGTGAGCATACCCACCGAAGAACTGGAAAAACTAAATGAATACCTTGCACATCCGTCTTCAACGCTAGCCAAAGAAGAACAGGGCTATCCAGTGTGCAAAAAAATCCTACAGAGAGTAAACGAAGCTATAAAACAAGAAAAACTAAAAATCAAAACCAGCAGGCAAAAAAAAGCGCTGGACCAGATAGACGCCATACTCAAAAACGACTCTCTATCCGAACTGCAACGACAATGCACACAAGTCTACCAACAAAGAAAACAACTCCTCGCAACGGGCAGCATAGCCACCTTCAAAAATCAAACCACCAACCTCAAAGCCTCGTTTAAGGAACTGGAAAGACAGAAAGAACACTTAATTTCTAAGTTATCAAACCTGCAAAACAGCCACAAAGAAAAGAAAGACAGACTAGAAACACGCAAAAAAGAACTCGAAAAAGCAACCTCCGACATAACAAGAAAAAACGTTCGATTAAACGTTTAGAACGTATCAACGCATTTTCTTTTGTAAACGTTCCGCCAAAAGTTTAGCAACATCTCTCGGACGCTCAGCAACAGCCACACCAACCTCTTTAAACGCCTCAATCTTACTCTCAGCCGTTCCTGCCTTACCCATAATAATAGCGCCCGCATGTCCCATCCTCTTACCCGGTGGCGCTGTTCTTCCAGCGATAAAGGCAACCACTGATTTAGGATATTCTTCTTGACTAATGTATTCTGCCGCCTGCTCCTCTGCGTTGCCACCGATTTCGCCGATTAAAGCCACAGCTTTCGTCTGTTTGTCCTTCATGAACAATTTCAACATATCTACAAAGCTTAAGCCCACCACGGGGTCTCCGCCCAAGCCGATGCATGTCGACTGACCCAAGCCTAAGGCTGTGAGTCCAGCGGCGATTTCATACGTCAACGTGCCACTTCGCGAAGCAATGCCCACCACGCCCTTCTTGAAAACATGTGCAGGCATAATGCCCAACTTGCACATTTCGGGTGTGATGATTCCAGGCGTGTTGGGACCGATAATCGTGGCTTTATCTCTTTTCGCTCTTGTCATCACTTGGATAGAGTCTTTCACAGGCACATGTTCGGTTATTATGACCACAGTTTTTAATCCAGTTTCGATGGCCTCCTGCGCAGCGTCCGCCGCAAAGGGCGCGGGCACAAAAATTATCGCCGCGTTTGCCTCGTGGCGTTGTAGAGCCTCTTCACCCGTGTCGTAGACTGGCACTCCCTCCATGACTGTTCCGCCCTTGCCAGGAGTTACGCCTGCCACGATTTTTGTTCCGTATTCGAGCATTAGTTTAGTGTGGAATCTTCCTTGCGTGCCCGTTATGCCCCACACGATGGCTTTAGTTTGACTGCTGACGATTACGCCCATCAGCTTGAGCCTCCTTTTGCTTTGGCGATTTCTACAGCTTCTGCCGCGGCTTCTTCCATACTATTGAGCACATGGATACCCCGCTCAGTGAGCATTCTTCTGCCCTCCTCCTCGTTCGTGCCCACGAGCCTGATAACAATGGGCTTAGTGAAGCCAACGCGCTGTTTAGCCTCCAAAATGCCCTTTGCAACGTCGTCGCAGCGGGTTATGCCGCCGAGAATATTGATGAAAACCACGCTCACGTTCGGGTCAGACAAGACAATGTCCAAAGCTACGGCCATCTGCTCAGGCGACGCTCCGCCTCCCGCGTCGAGAAAGTTCG
>Ga0315268_10007868_pt1 | contig 11171 bp, 12 predicted proteins | sample C1_top_MG_FD_204535 | JGI IMG/M metagenome (GOLD analysis project Ga0315268, IMG submission 204535) | Sediment microbial communities from Yellowstone Lake, YNP, Wyoming, USA - C1_top | ecosystem: Environmental > Aquatic > Freshwater > Lake > Sediment | place: USA: Wyoming | collected 2017-08-01 | reverse complement strand
CGCCGAAGCCATCCGGCGCGACAAGGGCATCGAGTTGGACAAGCACAAGGTTGATTTGCGCGAGCCGTTGCGCAGCCTAGGCACGCATACCGTTCCAATCCGGCTGGCGGCCGATCTTGCCCCGACTGTCACCGTGGTCATCGAACCTGCCGAGCAGGCTCCGGCTGCCGAAGGCGCTCAGCCCGCAGCATAAAGGTTCATGCCGCGCTGTGATGCACATTCGCCACAGAGACTCGATGGGAACATGACGGACCAATCAGCCATCGGCTAGCTCCTGCCGATGGCTTTTGTGTGTGAGGCAATGATACACACCGAACTCGGCGATCAACTACGACGCGCGCGGGAAGCAAAAGGTTTTTCGGTAGAAGAGGCCGAAAGGGCCACCGGCATCCGCCGCCGCTTTATCCGGGCGATGGAAGAAGGCCGCTTTGATGCGCTGCCCGGCGAAATTCAACTGCGCGGATTCTTGCGCAACTATGCCAACTATGTGGGCTTGAATGGCGAAGACTTGCTCGCACTCTATGAGCGACGGTCCCGACCGTTGCAGGGAACGACGCCGCCTGCGCCGACGCCGGCCAGCCCACAGGCGCGTTCCAGCGGTTCGCCTCCGCCATCGCTCGTGGCACAACATCCTCCGATGCCACAGCCGCCCATGGCGGCGGTGCAGGTCAGGCCGGCGCAGCCCAAGTGGATGTCACGTTTGCCCGCGTGGGTGACGCTCGAGATGCTGCTTATCGCCATCGCCATGCTCATGGTCATCTGTGTGATTGCTTTGTTTGTATTGATCGTGACTAATCCAAGCAACGGCGTTCCGGCTGCACTCCGGCCTGCGGCGACCCATACGCGCGTTGCGCCGCCCCCGCCGCCAACCGTTCCGCCCGAGACGCCGATGGCGACTGCACAGCCCGTCGTCACATCGAGCATCAAGCTGACCTCCACAGACGATTACGTGCAGATTGCACTGGCAGCCACCGAACACGTCTGGGCGCGTGTGACAACGGATGGCAAGACAGCCTTTGAGGGCTTGTTTGCGCCGGGCCAGGCGCTCAAATGGGAAGCCAAGGAAATGCTGATTGTAGAAACAGGTAACGGCGCGGGATTGACCGCGTCGTTTAATAACAAGCCGGTGGGTGTGCTCGGGCCGCGCGGCCAAATTGTCGCCCGCGCGTGGACGCCGGCTGGCGAGACTGCCGTTCCACCTAAACCCACGGCGTCGCTCGCTACGCCGGTTTCAACGCCGTAGATAAGCGCAAGACCAAAGACGAAGGACGAAAGACGAGATCTTCTATCCCGTCTTTTGTCCTTCGTCGTTCGTCAGAGTATTGGACAAGTTTGACTGATTGGAATACGTGATGTCAAAAAAGTACTTTATGTTGTCACTGGGCTGTTCAAAGAATACGGTTGATTCGCAGAGCATGGCGCAGTTGATGGACGCGGCCGGTTATGCCGCCGTCGAAGAAGCCAACAAAGCGTCTGTGCTGATCGTCAACACGTGCGGCTTTATCGGCCCGGCGCGCGAGGAATCCATCAACAGCTTGCGCGAGCTGGCTGATTCTAAGAAGCGCAATCAAATCCTCATTGCCGCCGGATGCCTTTCACAAATCTGGGGACAGAAACTCATCCAAGAAGTGCCGGGGCTGGACGGCATCATTGGAACGCGGCGATGGATGGACATTGTCGAATTTGTGGAAAAGGTGCGTGGCCGATCGAGGCCAGAGCCGCTGTATCACCTGCCTAACGCAGCCACCGTGGTTGGCTCGGATGAGCGCGGCGCCAGGCGCGTGGCCGTGCAGGGCACATCGGCCTACATCAAGATTGCGGATGGCTGCCGCCGTCCATGCGCCTTCTGTTCCATTCCGGCCATTAAAGGCACCGCCGTCAGCCGCCCGCCCGAAATGGTCATTGCCGAAGCAAAAGAACTGGCTGCGCGCGGCGTGCGCGAACTTGTCCTTATCGCGCAGGACACGACCGATTACGGGCACGACCTCGGGCTAAAAGATGCGCTGCCGAACCTGCTCGAATCCATCTGCGCTGCTGCGCCGGAAGTGAAATGGGTGCGGCTGATGTACGCCTACCCCGGCGCGGTGAGCGACCGGCTCATCGAAGTGATGGCGACTCGCGCGCAGATCGTGCATTACGTGGATATTCCGCTGCAACACGGCCATCCCGCCGTGCTCAAACGGATGCGCCGCCCGGCCAATGTGGACTGGGTCTATCGCACGTTAGAAAAACTCCGCGCGGCCATGCCCGACATCGCCATCCGCACGACGTTCATCGTCGGCTACCCCGGCGAGACCGAGGCCGAGTTTGACGCGCTGTGTCAATTTGTCGGTGATCTGAAATTCGACCGCGTCGGCGCGTTCACCTACAGCTTTGAGCCGGGCACGCCTTCTGCCGAGCTGCCCAACTATGTGCCCGAAGACGTCAAGCGCGAGCGCTACGAGCGACTGATGACGCTGCAGCAGCCGATCAGCCTGGGCAAGAACCAGGCGCTGGTCGGCAAGACGCTCGACGTGCTGATTGAAGGTCAAGGCGACGGGCTGACTGTCGGACGCACGTACCGCGACGCGCCGGAGATTGACGGATTGGTTGTCATTGAGGGCAAAGTGCCAAAGGCTGGATTTGTTCCAGTGCGCATCACTGGCGCGATGGAATATGATCTGACAGGAATGGCGAATTACGAATGACGAGTGGCGAATAGATTCGACATTCGTCATTCGTCGTTTCTGGAGGTCACAGTGTCACTTCCCTTGATCGGCGTTTCCGGCAATCTGATGGTTATTCCCGCTTTGCCGCGCAAGCCTACGCTTATCACGCTGGGGCAGAATTATATTCGCGGAATCATGGCGGCGGGAGGGCTGCCTGTCATCATCCCGCCCCTGCTGGACGAACAACGATTGCACGAACTATTTACGCGACTCGATGGTCTGCTATTGACAGGCGGCGGCGATCTTGACCCGGTGTTCTTTGGCGAAGACAAGCATCCCGCCACAAGCGACATTGTCCCTGACCGCGACCGGGTCGAACTGCCATTAGCCCGCTGGGCGTTGGCAGAAGAAAAGCCGGTGCTGGCGATTTGCCGTGGCATCCAGGTCATGAACGTGGCTGCGGGTGGCACGTTGATTCAAGACATTCCAACTCAGGTTGCCAACTCGCTCGCGCACAGCTTTGGCACAGACGTGCCCCGCGACCACATCGCTCACGGCGTCCGTGTGAACTCGAATTCAAGGCTGGCCAGCATTTTGGGTGCGACCGAAGTTGGGACAAATAGCTGGCATCACCAGTCGTGCAAAGTAGCCGGGCAGGGCTTGGTGTACACAGCCTGGGCGCCCGATGGCATTGTGGAAGCGATGGAAGCAGCGGGACATCGTTTTGCCGTCGGCGTGCAGTGGCATCCCGAAGATTTGTTTGATCACCGCACAGACATGCTGGCTCTGTTTCGCGCGTTGGTCGAAGTGGCGGCCTTTGCGGTTCAACAAAAATGATCGGTGTCTTTGATTCGGGCGTGGGCGGGCTTTCGGTCTGGCGCGAGGTTGATGCGCTGATGCCGGCGCAAGCCATTGTCTATTTTGCCGACCAGGGACACATTCCTTACGGCCCGCGCCCGATGGAAGAAATTCGCCTGTTCTCGGAAGCGATTGTGCGTTTTTTGTTGGAGCAGGGTTGCGGCATCATTGTCGTAGCGTGTAACACGGCCTCGGCAGCGGCGCTCAAGCATCTGCGCGCCGCCTTCCCTGATGTGCCGTTCGTCGGAATGGAACCGGCGGTCAAACCGGCAGCGCAGACCACGCGCACGGGGCAGGTGGGCGTGATGGCAACACCCGCTACATTTCAAGGCGAATTGTTCGCCAGCGTCGTCGAGCGCTTTGCCAACGGAGTACAGTTGATCAACCAGGTGTGTCCTGGCCTGGTCGAGCAAGTCGAAGCCGGGCGGTTGGACACGCCCGATACCGAAACGATGTTGCGGCAATATCTCGCGCCGATGATGGAAGCCAACGTGGACACCATCGTGTTGGCCTGCACACACTATCCGTTTCTTGCGCCTGCCATTCGGCGCATTGTCGGGCCAGCGGTCCAGGTCATTGATCCAGCCCCTGCCATCGCGCGGCAGGTCAAACGAGTGATGGAACAGCGGGGATTGCTTTTATCAGTGGATGAAGCGAAACGAGTCTTTTATACCAGCGGCGATGCTAAAACATTTGCCCAAACGCTCAAGCATTTGGCTGGCACGGACGGAGACATTCGCGCAGCGAGATGGAATGAAGCGCGGAGATTTCTGAGCGAGGAATACAGCGTTTAGCTGACAGAAACCAATGCTTCACTTGACCCCAACGTGAATCGCCACCGTCCCCATCATCAACTCGCGGTAATGCACTTCACGCCACCCGGCTTGACGCATCAGGTCGGCCAGTTCGTCGGGATAGAGAAACTCGTCGGCGGATTGCGGCAAATAGGTATACGCGCTTTTATTGCCGCTCACGATTTGCCCGACGAGCGGCACGATGCGGTGAAAGTAGAAACGATAACCCGGCAAGAGCAGATTGCGCGGCGGGCGCGAGATTTCCAGGCACACCATGCGCCCGCCCGGTTTGACCACGCGGAGTTGTTCGGCTAGTGACCGAGATATATCAATCACGTTGCGCAGCATAAAGCCCGACGTGACCGCGTCGAAGGTGTTATTAGGGAAAGGCAATGCGAGCGTGTCCGCGCCCATCCAACGCAATCGTTCTGCGCCAGGCTTGCCGCGTCCGCGCAACATCATCTCCAACGAAAAATCCGCGCCCACCGCAAACAAATCCTCATCGCGATGCAAGGCTTCGAGCGCAATGTCGCCCGTGCCGGTGGCGACGTCGAGCAAGCGACCGCCATGCGGCAGGTGTGCTTCACGGATGACGGTCCGCCGCCAGGCCACATCGCGCCCGCCCGTCATCAGGCGGTTCATCAAATCATAGCGCGGCGCGATTTGCCCGAACATGCGTTGGACGTATGTTGCGCGCTCTTGACCTTTGAGATGTGCCACACAAACCTTTTAGACGACAGACCACGGACGGCAGACCGCGGTCTGTCGTCTGCGGTCTAGGAAACAAATCGCCACGGGCACAGCCAGCGTTCCAGCCCATCCACGACAAAATATAAAACTAGGCCCAGGATCGCCATCGCCAGTGCGCCCGCGTACATTGCTGGGTAATTCAAAAGCGTGCTGCCCTGAATCGTGATGTAATACCCCAGCCCTGACTGCGTCGCCAGCACTTCGGTGATGTACAACACCGCCACCGCCGTGCCCACCGAAAGGCGCAGCGCCGTCAACACGGCCGGCAGGCATGCCGGAAGGTAGACGAACCGAAACAGCGCGCGCCTTCCCGCGCCCAGGCTCCGCACAGAAAAGATCAGCTCGGGTCGGATGCGCGACGCTTCATCGCGCACGGGCACGAGCATCTGGAAGAACAGCACCAGAAAAATGTTGATGATCTTGGACAAATCGCCGATGCCAAAGATGAGCAGCAACACTGGCACAAAAACGATCTTGGGGATTGGATAGACAATGTACACCAGCGGCGAAAAAATGCGGTTGAGCTGTGGACTCTGTCCCATCACGAGACCCGCCGGCACAGCGAGCGCAATCGAGATCGCGATGCTCACCAAAACCCGCCAAGCGCTCACGGCAAAATGCCGGGCGAGTTCTTTGGGCATTTCGACCACGAACGTCTGCGCCACCATGAGCGGCGCGGGCAAGATATCGCGATGGATCGCCATCGCCAGCACTTGCCACCCGATGACAAGGATGATCGAAGCGAGAAGAACGTCTCGACGTTTCATAGCGGTCGGCTGTCACTCACGATGCGATCTAAAACCTCAAGTGTATGGCAATCCACACCGAAGCCAAGAACACCAGGATAATCAACGCCAAACGAATCATCATCACGCGGGGCCGTTGCACCCAATCCGATTTGGCACTGACGCGCACTCCGTTCCAGCCGCAGTTGCCACACTTGTAGCGCCGCAGCGGGACAATGAGCGACGCAACACGGTCAAGGAAGCGGCGATGCGTGCGCCGGACTAGTTGCCCACAACTGGGGCAGGTGTATCCAGATTCGTCAAGTGGGGACATGGTGTTTCCTCATAGTAGGTTGGCTGAGAACAGCCAAAAGCTGGCTGCTACCCCAACAGTTTGCGCAACTCGTTGCACTTGTCCAGAAATGCAGACTGCGAGCGATAGCCCGCCTGACCCGCTGTCGGATTTTCAACCGTGACCGGCGTGCGGTGTGGCGGACGCGCCAGCACCAGGATGCGCTCGCCCAGGAACGCTGCATCCTCGATATTGTGTGTGACGATGACCGCCGTCAGCTTTTGCTCACGCTGCAACTCGACCGCAAGGTCCTGCAAATCCTCGCGCGTCGGCGCGTCGAGCGAGGCGAACGGCTCATCCATCAAGAGCAGATCAGGGCGCAGGACGAGCGTCCGCGCGATGGCGGTGCGCTGACGTTGCCCGCCAGAAATCTGGCCCGGATATTTATTGGCGATTGACGCGATGCCCAACCGGTCCAGCCACACATCCACACGCTCGGCGAGGATGCCCACGACTTGATTCGCTGGCGCGTGGCGTCCATCCGGGCCGTAGAACTCTCGCAGGCGCAGGCCCAACCCCGCGTTCTCGCGCACCGTCGCCCAGGGCAGCAAGCCATAATCCTGCAAGATCAGCCCCGTCGTCGGGCGCGGGCGAGTGAGCGGCTCACCGGCAATGCGGATCGAGCCGCTCGTCGGCATGCGCAGTCCTGCTAACAGATAGAGCAGCGTTGTCTTGCCACAGCCTGAGGGGCCGATCACGGCCCACGCTTCGCCCGCTTCGACGCGCCAGGAGAAACGGTCAAAGATCGGATGACCAGCGGCATAGGCAAAGGTCAGATCACTAACTTCGAACATTGGTCAAGGGGCGAACCTATGTGTTCGCCCAACTGGGCCGACACGCAGATCGGCCCCTACTTGGGCAAAAACGACGCATCCACCAAGTTTGCGTACGGCACATCCGCGCTGATCATCTTGGCGTCTTGCATCCACTTGACCACATCCGCGAACTGCGCCTGGGTCGGAACGGAAGCCTTGGGAAAGGGCGGCAGGCGATAGTTTGTGAGCGCCGGCGGGATGATCTTGTTCTCGTTCAGCAAGGGCTGCCACTTGGTTGGATCGGCGTTGACGTCTGCCACCGCCTTTTCGTATGCAGCCAGGAATTTGCGGACCGTGTTAGGCTTGTCCTTGAGCACCTGTGCCGCAAAGCTGATGACGCTGTTCGAATGGTCGGGATTCTTGGCGTCCGGGACGAGGCGGATCGCGCCTTGCTGTTCGGCCAGCGTGGCGAGCGGCTCGGGCAGCGTGGCGGCTTTGAGCTGCCCCGAAGCGAGCAACTGCATCCGGTCGGCAATCTTGATGACGTTGGTCGTCTTGATGTCCGCCGGTTGCAGCCCTGCATCCTCCAGCAACCGATAAGTGATGTACTCGATCACCGTCGCCTGGCTGATGCCAATCTCGACGCCCTTCAAATCGGCGGCAGATTTGATGCCGCTGTCCTTGGCCGCAAAGATCGAATACTGCGACCAGGCGGGCGAGGCCTGAATCGCCGTGCGCACGACCTTGATCTTGACCGAGTCCTTGTTGTATAGCACGGTCGAGACCATGTCGTTGTTCATGCCGTCAATCTGACCGGCCTGCATCAATTGATCGCGTTCGGCGGCAGACTGGGCCGGAACGAACGTGACCGTGATGCCTTGATCCTTGAAATAGCCTTGCTTCTCTGCGACAAACAACGGCAGCAGGTCAAGGATGGGCAGCGTGCCGATCCGCAGCGTTGGGTCCTCGGGCTTGGCAGCGGGCGCAGCGGCAGGCGTGCAGGCGGAGAGCAAGACCACGATGGCGAGTGCGAGTGCAAGATGCTTTGACACTTTTCCTCCATTCCTCAAGTACTGTGTGTTTTCTTGTCACCTCACCCAGAGGGCGGCGACGGTTGCGACAAACACGGTGATGCTGATATAGCCATTCATGTTGAAAAATGCCAAGTCGAGCCGCGAAAGATCGTTGGGCGAGACAAGCGAGTGTTCATAGACCAGCAGGACAACCACCGCGACCATGCCAATCCAATACGGCCAACCCAAACTCATCATCAGGCCGATGCCGATCAGCAGGATAGCCGTCAGAGCGTGGCAGATGCGGGCAAGCAAAAGCGCCCTCGCTACGCTGAACTTGGCTGGAATGCTATACAGTCTATCGCGCCGATCCACTTCCACGTCCTGACAGGCGTAAATCAGATCGAACCCTCCAATCCAGAAGGTGACGGCAAACAGCAACAGCCACGCGGGCGAGTCAGCTCGCGTGAAAATCGAGCCGCGCACGGCGACCCAAGCGCCGGGTGCAGCCAATCCATCCGTAAAGCCGAGCACCCAATGTGACATCCACGTAAACCGCTTGGTGTAATGATAGCCCAGCAAGAACACCACCGCGCCGGGTAGGAGCTTTAAGCATAGCGGGTTGAGCTGCCAGGCGGCCACCATCAGCACAATCAGCGAAAACGCGGCGTAGACTGCCACGGCTTGCGACGAAATCAGCCCGCGCGGCAGAGGGCGATCCTTGGTGCGTGGATTGCGCGCATCCAGCTCGCGATCCACCAGGCGATTCGCACTCATCGCCAGCGTCCGCGCGGCCACCATCGCCACAGTGATCCAGACAAATTTGCTCCATCCGGGCCAGCCGTTCGCGGCCACGCTAGATGCCAGCGCCATGCCCAGATAGGCAAACGGCAGCGCAAAAATCGTATGCTCAAACTTGACCAGGTCGGAAAAAACGCGAATTCGGTTCATTACTTGCGCCCACACATAACACAAGTGCCCCCGCGATAACTGCAAGTGCGACTTTCAGTTCTCTGTTCCTCGGAGCACCTCGCGACAGCTAGAGTCCATATTCCTGCCAGCGCCGGGTCACCAGCTCCTTGATTTCCGGCGACATTTCGATTTCGTCCGGCCAGCCGCGCGGGTGACCGTCCTCCGAACCCTTCTTGGCGGTGGCGTCAATGCCGATTTTGCCGCCAAAGCTTGGGCGCATCGCGCTGTGATCGAGTTGATCTACCGGCCCTTCGATAATCGTCACGTCGCGCTTCCAGTCCACGTTGCCCAAAACGCGCCAAGCCACCTCGCGCAAATCGTGCACATTCACGTTTTCATCAACAACGACGATGGCTTTGGCGAGCATCAATAGTCCCAAGCCCCAGATGCCATACATCACTTTTTGCGGATGGCCGGGGAAGCGCTTTTTGATGCTGACGAGAACGAGGTTGTGGAACACACCCTCGGCGGGCATGTTGAAATCAACGACCTCGGAGAGAAACAAGCGCACCAGCGGCAAAAACAGGCGTTCTGTGGCTTTGCCCATCCAGGCGTCTTCCATTGGCGGCTTGCCCACGACCGTTGTCGGGTAAATCGCATCATGCCGATGTGTGATGGCGGTGACGTGCATCACGGGAAACAAGTCAATCGGCGTGTAAAAGCCAGTGTGATCGCCAAACGGACCTTCATCGCGATGCTCGTTCGGGTCAACATAGCCTTCGATGACAATCTCTGCGTTGGCGGGCGCTTCGATGGGCTGCGTGACACATTTGACAAACTCGACGGGCCTACCACGCAGCCAGCCTGCCAGCAAATACTCGTCAATATTGGGCGGAAGCGGAGCCGAAGCACACCACATTGCAGCCGGGTCGCCGCCCAAAGCAATCGCGCACGGGATTTGCGGCTTGGCCGCTTGACGAGCCACACGCTCGTGTTCTGCGCCGCCTTTATGGCGTTGCCAGTGCATTGCCAGTATTGGCGTGCGAAGCGTGCCTTCCCCGCCCGCATCCAGCACTTGAAGGCGGTACATGCCCACGTTGCGCGTGTTGGTCGCCGGGTCGCGCGTGATGACCTGCGGCAGTGTAATGTATCGCCCGCCGTCCTTGGGCCAGCATTGGAGAATCGGCAGCATTGACAACGAAAAATCGCGGCCTGTGTGAACGACCTGTTGGCACGATGCGCGGTTGATGATGGTCGGGCCAAGGCCAATCGAGCGAATCACCCCCAACAAATCATTGGCTCGATTGAGCGCGGCCCCCAGCCCTTGCGGCAAGCGCATATCAAGCACCGCCGCAAGCTTGTTATTCAATTCGTCTAGATCGTCCACGCCCAGCGCCCAAGCCATTCGCTGTGGCGAGCCAAAAGCATTGATAAGCACCGGCATCGAACTTCCCGCGACGTTTTCGAACAGCAGGGCTTTGTTTTGAGCGGCCTGGCCCTTGGACACGCGGTCTGTGATCTCGGTGATTTCCAATTCGGGATTCACTTGGGTTTTGACGCGAAGCAGTTCGCCGCGCCGTTCCAAAAGCTTGATAAACTCGTGCAAATCTCGAAAGGCCATGGCTCACCTGACACAAAAATCCCCACACAACAGGTGTGGGGAGTGTGGCACACAAACTATACCACACGTCAAAGCAGGTAGCAACCTGCAATCACCTTCTGAACTATGGAAATTCGCACTGGCCTGGCTCATTCGCCGCATAGGGCCAATAGCTTCATCTGGGCCTTTGACTCAATCAGCCAGAGGCCCAGACGCTTGAAAATACTAGGGAACGACGGACTAGGGCATTGGAGTTTCTGGCGCGGGAGCTGCCGGAGGTTCTGCCATCGGCGCAGCAGAGGCCGGTTCAGCCAGCGCAGGAGCGCTAGGCACTTTTGGGGTAATGGCGTCTTTCGCTTCCTTGGCAAAGCGAAATTTCAAGGATTTCTTGGCCGGAATGTGAATCGGTTCGCCGGTCTTGGGATTGCGGCCCATGCGAGCGGCGCGCTCAGCCAACACCAGTTTGCCCAGGCCGGGCAGGGTGAAACCATTCGGGGCCTCTTTGTAGGCCAGATCAGATAGATGATCAAAGAACTCGCTCACCTGCTTGCGGGTCAGTCCCGTCTTTTCCGCCATCGCGCCGATCATCTCGGCTTTGGTCATGCTTTTTCCCATGCTTTTGCTTCCTTTCTGAATTAGGCTATTTGTGGTTGATTTTGAAGGCTTGCACCGCCTTCTGGAATGCTTAAAAGTTACCATAATTTTGAAAAAGTGCAAATGGCAGATGCCTAACTGTCCTTCAGCTAGGCGAAGGTCAAAGCCAG
>Ga0315268_10007867_pt1 | contig 11171 bp, 7 predicted proteins | sample C1_top_MG_FD_204535 | JGI IMG/M metagenome (GOLD analysis project Ga0315268, IMG submission 204535) | Sediment microbial communities from Yellowstone Lake, YNP, Wyoming, USA - C1_top | ecosystem: Environmental > Aquatic > Freshwater > Lake > Sediment | place: USA: Wyoming | collected 2017-08-01 | reverse complement strand
GCGAAGAATTATTTTTCAGCTTGGCCCGCCGGGCAGGGTCTTTGGCCCGCAAGCCCCCCGGCCTTCGGGGGTGAAATGAGCCTCCGCAAGCGCGAAGATTTACCTATTCCTCAGGGCTGGCGGATTTGGGCTTTGAACTTTTGTCGGGCCCGATAGACTAAGAAGGTATGGCGCACGAGACCGAGGACGCGCTCGACGAGCTGTGGGCGGAGTATGGGCGGGTGTTCCGCGAATTCGATGATCTGACGCTGGCGCGGTGGCTGGCGCAAACCCTGGGCCAGTTGGAAGGGCGGGCTTGGCGGCTGTCGCATCCGCTGCTGGGAGCGTATCGGCTGGGCGCGCAGGTGGCGCACGACCGCCAAGTGTGGCTCAAGCGCCTGGCCACGGTGCCGGCGGCTTACGCGGAGGCGCCTTGTTGCCGCGCGCCGTTGCTGCCGCTGCTGAGCCGGGACGTGCTGGAGGAGGGCCTGGTGTGTGTGCACTGCGATGAAACGGCGGTTCCTTTCGAGGAGTTGCCCGACGACATGCAGCCGCTAATCCGCAGTTGGGCCGAGGAGTACGCCCCAGTGCACGCGGTCGCCCATTGGGACGAGCGCCAACAAAAGAGCGTGCCCGATTACGACCAGGCTTTCGAGGAGGCCGCGGCCAAGGTGGAGACGCTGCTGGCGTTCGCGGGCCACCAACTGTTGCCCAAACTGCTGGAGCTCTTCCCGGCCGTCGTGTGGGAAGACCACGACGAATGCCTGGAGGTGCAGCCGGACGACGTGAGTTTGTGAGGGGGCCTACGGCCAAACCGCGCGGTAGAACCGGGCCGGGTAGTTGGTCGCGTTCGCGTCAAGGTACTCTGCCGTCGCGGTGAAGTTGGTCACGCTGACCAGCGCAGCGGTGTTGGTCAAACTAACCAGCCGTAGCCAACTGATGAGGTCGGTGGAGACCTGCAGCTCATAGACCTCGCCGGCAAAGCCGTTGAGGGAGAGTTGCAGACCTGCGCTGGGGTCAAACCGCAACGACCCCAAACTGGGCGCCACGGGTGTGCCGTGCAAATAGCTCTGGCGTCGGCCACTGAAGTCCGCCGTCGCGCCGTCGAACGCCGCTGCGCCGGAGAACTTCGCAACGGGCAGCGGCTGCACCGGAGGCAGGACCCGGTAAGTGAGCCTGCGCTCGGCGGCATCATAGAAAGGCCCCCATTTAACCTTGTTGCGTCGCTGATCGTAGACGCCGCCGCCGGTAATCTGCGACACCCCCCAGCCGTCCGGCGGTTGGTCTTCGACGGCATAGACCAGGACGTTGGTTGCCGGCCTGACGGTGATAGCATTGGTGAAAGGAGTTGCGGCGTCAAAGAACTTCGGCAGCTCGACGATGGCCGTGCCATTGGTGGCGGTCGAACCCGGCGCGCAGGGCGCGGGCGCCAGTTCCGGCGGCAATTCGGTGGCCCGGTTGACCCACCACAAGGGCGCGTTGGTGATGGTGGCGTCAAAGCCGTAAAGCTCTCCATTCAGCCAGAGGTTGATGGCCCGGGCCACGTAAGTGGCAGGGATTGGCTTCGGGGGAAACCTCCAGGTGTCGCCGCGCTTCCAGGCCGCCGCATAGGCCGTGATTTCGCCGATGGTCAGCCAACTGTCAATCGGCTGCGTGTCGGCAGGATGCAGCGGCACTGAATTGATGGTGTCATCGCCGCCCGTCGGGCCTTCAAGGTCATTCATCACCCAGTCGCCGCTGAACTGCCTGGGACCCGATTCGCCCAGCGGTGGCGTGACCTCGTAGTAGAGCAGCCGCGCCACCCCGTCGAAGTACGGGCCGAACTTGACCAAACCATTGACCGGGTCAAACCAGCCGCCATCGCTGATCAGTCCCACTTGCCAGTTGGCCGGAGGCGCGTCTTCGACCACATAGTAATCGAGGTTCGCTAGCGCAGCCGTCTGCAGGCTTACCACCAGCTTCGCGCCCGCCCCATAAGCGAGGGGAAGATGACGCTGGACGAAGCCGTCCGGCATCGCACCGCCAAAAACCATCGAGGTGCGTTCTCCGCCGATGCTGCCTAAGGCGCCGTCGAAGGCCACGACACCGTTGAACTGGACCAGACCCGCCGCGTCGGCAGGGGCAGTCACCTGATACGAGAGGGTTCGTGGGGCACTATCAAAGAAGGGGCCCCATTTGACCTTTCCCAGCACCGCGTCGAACAAGCCCCCGCCGGTTAGCTCTGCGGCTTGCCAGCCCGCGGGCGGCTCATCTTCCACGGCATAGACGCTCACGTTGGTGGCGGGCACGACCGTGATGGTCACGGTCAGCCTGCCGCCGGGCTGGACAGTGGCCGGCATCTCTGCCGCGGCCAGACCATTTGTGGCGGTCGTCCCTGGCGGCGGCGGCGGTGGGGCCTGGCTTGCCGGCACGCCGCTGGGTGAAGCCGCCGCCCACCAGAACGGCGCCGGGCCGAGATTGGTGTCGTAGCGGTAGAACTCGCCACTCTGCCAGAGGGCGATGGCTTGGGTCAGATAGGCCAGCGGGATGGGCGTGGGCGCGTTCGTCCAAGTCGTGCCGCGTTTCCAGGCGGCCGCGTAGGCCGTCAATTCGCCGATGGTCAGCCACGAGTCGCTCGGCTGGGTGTCGGCTGGATGGAGCGGGATAAAGCTGAGGCTGAAGTCGCCACCTATCGTCTGCTCCACCGTATCCACCCACAAGGAGCCGGAGAACTGCTTAGGGCCGGAGTCACTTGCCGGGGGCGTCACTTCGTAGGTGAGGGTGCGGGGCAGGTGGTCGTCGAAAGGCCCGAACCTGATCAGGCGATCGGTGGCGTCGAAGCAGCCGTTGTCGCTGATCTGGCCGACCTGCCAGTTGGCAGGCGGGATGTCTTCGACGGCGTAGATGGCCACGTTGGTGCTGGGACTAACGCGCAGAGTCACCACGAACTTCATGCCGCCGGAATAACCCGCTGGCAGATCGCGTTCCGCCGAGCTTCCGGTCGCACTTGGCCCGGCGGCAGTCGTCTCCCGCTGGCCGATGATTTCGCCCGTGGAACCGTCGAAGGAAGCCAGGCCATGGAAGCTGCCGCTATTGGTCGAGGGCGTGACCTGATACGTGAGGGTGCGGGGCAAATTGTCAAAGAACGGCCCCCATTTCACTTTGGCGCGGGCACTGTCAAAGAGGCCCTCATCGCTGATCTGTGCCACTGTCCAGTTGGTCGGCGGGCAATCTTCCACGGTGCAAACGACCACGTTGGTGAGCGGGTTCACGGCGATTTGGACGAGGAAACTGGCGCCTGGCGTGTACGTCAAAGGCATGGCCGCCACCGCCGTGCCGTTGGTGGAGAGAGTGCCCGCCGGGAGCGAGGCGGGCGGCGGGTTGGTGGTCAGGCCTTCTGTTGGATTGGACCACCATTGCGGCGCGCTGGCCACGTTGGTATCGTAGCGGTAGAACTCGCCCCCTGCCCAGAGCCCAATCGCCCAAGTAAGGTAGCTGCTAGGGATCGGGTTTGGCCCGCCCGGCCACGCGCTGCCGCGTTTCCAGGCGGCGCCGTAGGCCGTCAATTCGCCAATCGTCAGCCAGTTGTCCGCTGGCCGGCTGTCGGCCGGATGCAGCGGGATGAGGTCAAGCACGTGCTGCCCGCCAACCAGACGTTCGGCACTGGAGGCAGCCGAGGTGCCAAGGAAGACTTTGCGCCCTGACTCACCCAACGGCGGTGTAACGTTGTAACTCAAGCGCCGGCTCACGTTGTCCAGGAACGGGCCGAACCGCACCCGGCCGCTCCCGGAGTCGAAGTAGCCGTTGTCACTGATCTCACCGACCTGCCAGTTAGCCGGCGGGCTATCCTCCACGGCGTAGGAGTCCACGCCCTGGGGCAGGGTCGCCACCAGCGTCACGGTCATTTCGGCGCCTGGCGAATAGCCCGCGGGCAGAATGCGCTCCACAAATCCACTGGCGGTGTGTCTGGCGTCGCGGCGGAACATCGGCCAAACGCCTCCGGCCGGTCCGCTGCTGCCTTTGACGGCGTAGAGCTTGCCGTCGCTGGAGCCAATATAGACAGTGCCATCAGGGGCAATGTTCGGCGAAGAGTAATAGATGGCGCTGGCGGTTTGGAAAGCCCAGCGCCGCTGGCCATCAGGCCCAATGCCGTACAGCTTCCCGTCAGTGGCGGCCACGCAAAGCGTGCCGTCGCCAGCAATTGCCACCGACGAATAGCCAACGCGATTGTCCAAGACCGCTTCCCATTGATTGGTGCCTTGGGGCGTCAGGGCGTGCAAGTGCCCGTCGTTGCTGACGACGTACACCGTGCCGTCCAGCCCCACTGCCGGTGAGGCATAGACCGCGGCCCCGAGAGCGTATGCCCATAGGTTGGTCCCATCCGGGGTCAGCGCATACACCTTCGCGTCGAGCGAGCCCACATAGATCGTGCCGTCGGGACCGATCGCGGCCGAGCCCTCTACACCGTTGCCGGTTAGCAGCCGCCACTTCTCCACCCCATCCGGCCCTACGGCATAGAAGCGACAGTCTCTGGAGCCGACATAGATGGTGCCGTTGGCGCCGATGATGGGCGAGCTGTAAATGCCAGCGTCGGCGACAAACTCCCAGCGCTCCACACCGTTGGTGACGGCATACAATCTGCCATCCAGCGAACCGACATACACCGTGCCATCCACGGCAATGGCCGGCGAACTGTAAATCGCGTCCTTGGCGGAGAAGGTCCAGCGGACGGCGCCCATCACGCCCAAGGCGTAAAGCTTGCCGTCCAACGAACCCACGTACACCGTCCCGTCACCGCCCACCGCCGGCGAGGACGACACGCCCCCGCCCGTCCGCTGCACCCAGCGGAGGCTGCCGTTTGAGTTCAGGGCATAGACCTTGCCGTCAGCGGAACCGAAATAAACAGCGCCATCAGGCCCAATGGCGGCAGATGAGTTCACGGCGCCCTCAGTGGCAAACTCCCACAACTTGGCGCCCTGGCCCAGGGCGGCGGGCATCCACGCCAACCACAGGGCGATCAGGCCGGCGGCCGCGGCGCCGCGGGCGCTGCACGGACCTTGCGCTTGGTCAATTGCGCCTGCCGCGTGTGCTGGCATGGTCCTTGTCACTGGATTCAAGACGCCGACACCCGAATCGGCATTCACCTTGTTGCCGAACAACACTCTCAGATAACGTCAGCCACCTCTCAGGACGCATTGCGCTGTGCCCAACGCAATGCGCTCCCGCTGGCGCGCCGCGTTTGGAACGCGCCCGGCTTGGCGGCGCTCGCGCCCCCCCGGCCAACAATCGTCTCCCGAGCCGGGGGCAAGCTGCCCGCATTGCATCCGCTTGGCGCTGCGCCCAAAGCCGCCGGCCCGACGCTCAATCTCGGGTCGCAGGGTGGCGAAGCGCTTTGTGCCAGCCCTCCGGTTGGTCCGGCCTACTTGGGCACGTCCTTGGCTTCGGTCTTCTTGGCGGCGGTTTTTTTCGTCTTATGAGGCGCCTTGGCGGCAGCGGCTTTGCCGCCGAAACGGACCAACTCAGCCACTTGCGGCTTGCCCTTCTTGGCGGGCTTGGCTACCACCGTTACCTCCTGATCCACGACGCCATCAGCCATTATGGCCGGCTTGCCGTCCTTAATGAACCGGGTTTCGGAAGTGATCTGGAAGCTGTGGCACTTGTTCTTCACTTTTACCGTCAAGGTCAGCTCCGTCTTGTCCAACGCGCTTAGCTTCCCGCGGTAGGTCGGTTTGCTGGGCTTTTTGGGTTTGGGTTTGGCGGGCGGGGCTTCCTGGGCTGGTTTGGCCGCCGCTGGCTCGGCCACGACCGGAGCGGCGAGCCCGGTGGTTGCCGGGGCAGGCGCAACCGCGGCGCCTTCGGCGGGGGTCGTTGGGGCGGCCGGGACAGGGTTGGTTTGCTGGTTGCCTCCCATTTGGGCCTGTGCCGCCACCATCCCCGCGGCCAGCAGGCTCACGCTTACTATCCAAAGAATATCTTTCCGCATAATCGTTTGTCGTTTGTCGCTATCGGCGGGGCCAATTGGTAGCAAATCTGGCCGTCCCCGCAACCTTTTTCTGGCGGCCCGCAGCGAAAGCCCAACAACAGGCCGGTCTCTGACCGACCCAAAGCTGGGCTCGCCTACGCGAAGGACCCTTCAACTCCGGCCTTCCTCCTCGGAAATGTAGGTCAACGTCAAACCACTTCAAGAAAGACAGGCCCAAAAGCCCGTCCACTGGGCTCTGCGGCGGCAGATCATGACAAATGGCCGGCACCTTGGTGAGGGCCTTTCCCAGGACCGTGACCTTCTCCCGAGTCACAAGCCGCGCGATCTCAGTCCTGCTGGCGGTCGTGATGAAGACCTTCCTGCGTGGCTTCGCGGGGGCATAACCGAGCACCGCCAGGACACGCCAGGGGACCATCAGGTAAGTAGCCCCAGTATCCAGAGCCATCCGCACGATGCGGCTTTTGGCCCCTTTGCGGATTTCCACCTCGACGGCGACTAGGCTGGCCCGAGGGTCGAGTTTCACGCGTCAGAATGCGGCAGCGTAGCCCTCTTTGAGGGGTGGGCCGGCGTAAACAATGTACAATCGTCTTACCTCTCGGTCTTGCGCCAGACTTGGTCGCGATCTTTCGCGTGGTAAACCAACGCGCCTGTCTTTGGTCGGCCACCTTCCTCGGCCTTTACCTCAATCGCAAGCCACTCGTCCGGATGCTGCTCGATGAGTTCTTGAATGGTGTGCATAGGCGCCGCCACGGTTTGGGCGCTCACGCCGGGACCATGCCGGTTTTCCGGGCGTAATTGAAGAGGCCGCCGGCGTCCACGACTGCGCGCGCGTCGCCCAGGGGCTTGAACGGAAACACCTTGCCGGTGGCGGCCACGCGCAGCGTCGCCGCATCCAGGTCCACAGTGACCACCGTGCCAGTCTGGAGCAGATCGCAGAGCCGGTCGAGGCATTCGCACGGATAGAGCTCGCCCGTGGCCACGGCGTTGCGGAAGAAGATGCGCGCAAAGCTCTGGGCGAGCACGACTTTGCAGCCGGCCGAGCCGAGCGCAATCGGCGCGTGCTCGCGGGAGCTGCCGCAGCCAAAGTTGCGCCCCGCCACGACAACGGGAAATCGCGCGTCCAGTTGGCCCTCAGCTACGAAGCGAATCGGATAGAGCGCGTCTGGCAGCCCGCTCAGGGCGAGGGAACCGAGTTTCTCGTATTCCTCCGGGATGGTCGGCACTAGGTTCAGGTACTGCGCCGGGATGATTTGGTCGGTGTCAATGTTGTCGCGCACGACGTACACCGGCCCGGTGATGATGGACTGCATTTAGAATCCCTTGCCCTTGGTGCTGGTCTGGATGCGGCAGAGGCACGTGCTGGCGGTGAGGTAAAGGGTCGAACCATTGCCGCCCCAGGCGCAATTGGCCGTGGCAACGCCGGGGTTGATCGTGCCCAGATGCTTGCCCTCCGGCGAGAGCACCAGCACGCCGCCCGGCCCCGTGGCGAACAGATTACCGTTGACATCTACCTTCATCCCGTCCGGGAGACCTTTGCGCCCAGCGGCCAGCGGCGCGGCATTGAAAAACACCCGGCCGTTCTCAATCGTGCCGTCAGCCTTCACGTCGTAAGCCATGACGACTGGCCGGGCCGGGTCCGACACGGCCACGTAAAGCGTCTGCTCGTCGGGCGCGAAGGCGATGCCATTGGGGAAAGTCAGCCTCTCGGTCAGCAAAACGACCTCCCCGCTCTTGCGGAGCAAATACACGCCGTTGAAAACCAAGTCTTTGGCCGGGGCCTTGTTGCCGCCCTCCAGGCCGTAGGGCGGATCGGTGAAGTAGAGGTCGCCGTTGGAATGATAGACCAGATCGTTGGGGCTGTTGAACCGCCGTTCCCGGTAGTAGCGGGCCAGGGGCGTCAGGCGCCCATCTTGCTCCAGTCGCGCCACCTGCCGGTCGCCATGTTGGCAGAGCACCAAGCGGCCTTGGGCGTCGAGCGTCAAGCCATTCGAGCCGGGTTCGCCGCCGCGAGTGCGGGTGCCGGTATAACCGCTGGGAAAGAGGTAATCGCGCGTGCCCACCGCTTCTTTCCACTGGAACACCACGTTGCGTGGCACGTCCGAAAACAACAGCGTCCCGCTCTTGGGGTCCCACACCGGGCCTTCGGCCCACGCAAAGCCCTCCGCCAACTTCTCGAGCTTGTTGGTAGGCGGGATGAGCGTGTCGAACTCCGGGTCCAACCGCTCCAGTTCGCCAAAGGTGGGATACTCTTTCTTGACTGGCGCGGCCTCTTTGGCTGCGGCTGGAGCTGGCTTCTGTGCCTTTACCTTCTTTGGGGCAGCCTTGCGCGGTGGCGATTTGTCGGCCTGGACCGCCGCTGCGGCCATTCGAGAACCTGCCCCCAAAACGAGCGCCACGCCGGCGCACACCAGGAATCTGCAACAGATCATTTTCATGCCCAAAAGCGGCTGGCAGCATCGCGCCCGCCGGCAGGAGGGTCAAGGCAAAAGGCCAATAGGAGTGCGGAGTGCGGAGTGCGGAGTGCGGAGTGCGGAACAGAGCTTCGTCCTCATCGTTCTCGTTCTCGTTCTCGTCCGTGGAGCCCCATCGCTGAAACGAATCGCGTCTTTTTGGCGTGCGCCGTGGCCGTCTCCTTTCCGCCTTACCGTCCTTGCGAGGCAATGAGTGTTGGTGGCTTCCAGCGCCCGTTATTCGCCCATTGCGCGCTTCGCTGGCGCTTTTGTCTTGTCTTCGCCGCGCAGGAGGGTTGCATCGCAGCGCATGATGTTCTATGCTGCGAAGCGATGAAGAGGTTGCCACACCCGGACAATTTTCATCTGGAAGCCGCCCGGGGCTGGCTGATGCTCGGGGACGCTGCGGCGGCCAGGGAAGAGTTGGCCAAGCTCAGACCGGCTTCCCGCGCGCAAGCCGAAGTGCTCGAGTTCGAGTGGAACGTGCACGCCGCCGCCAGCAGTTGGGCGCAGGCGCACGCGGTGGCCCAGCGATTGGTGGCCACGGCGCCCCAACGGCCCTGGGGGTGGATTCACCGGGCCTACGCGGCGCGGCGCATGCCCGGCGGGGGCCTGCCGCACGCCTGGGAAGCCTTGCGCCCGGCGGCGGACAAATTCCCCAAAGACTTCCTCGTTGCGTATAACCTGGCCTGTTATGCGGCGCAAATGAGCCGGCTGGACGAGGCCTGGGAGTGGCTCCAGCAGGCCGCCGCCGCCGCCGGCGACGTGGCCAAGATCAAGGCGATGGCCCTGACCGACGCGGACCTTGCACCGCTGTGGCCAAGGCTGGCCAAATAAAAGTGCGGAGTGCGGAGTGCCGAACTGGGTTGAGGGTTGAGGGTTGAGGGCTGAATGCGGAGTGCGGACTGCGAAACGGGTTTTCGTCATCATAGCCCTGGTTCTGATTCTCGTCTCACCCGCGACCGACTTTCGCTCCCTGGCCACGCGCAAATTCTGAGCTTCCATCTTTGCGCGCTGGCGGGCATACTAGCGTCATGGCGCTGACGCCATTGATGGTTGGGGCGGTTTTCGTGGCGCTGGCCGGGGCGAGTTTCTTCTTTGCGCTGGCGGAGACGGCGTTGTTCACGCTGGGCAAATGGCAGGCCCGGCAACTGGCGGAGGACGCGTCCGGGGCCGGGGGCGTGGTGACGCGCTTGCTGAGCGCGCCGCACGATCTGCTGGCCACCATCGTGCTGGGGAACACTTACGCCAGTGCGGGCTTGGTGGCCATCGGCTTGTGGATGGTGGTCCGGGAAGGCTGGCCGGCTTGGGCGACGCTGCCGGGGGTGTTCCTGGTGATTCTGGTGGGCGGGGAAGTGATCCCCAAGACCTTGGCGGTGCGCGCGCCGGAGCGGTGGGCCGTGCGGGTGGCCCGGCCGATGGCTTTCTTGCAGGCGGCTACGGGCCCATTGCGGCGCCTGGCCCAGCGGCTAAACAGTTGCCTGCTCCGCTGGCTCGTGCCCCGAAGCGTCAAACCGCTGGCGGGCGCCACCGCCGAGGAATACACCGAGTTGCTGGAGTTGGCCTACCAGCAGGGCGCCCTGGCGCAGTCCGAGAAGGAGATCATTCTCCAAATCATCAACTTGGACCGCCGCGCGGCCAAAGACGTGATGCGCCCGCGGGCAGAAATGGACTGCCTGCCCGATGATCTGCCGGTGCAAGAAATGATTGCCGCCGCTCGCCGGTGGAAGCACCGCCGTTTGCCCCTTTACGATCAGACCCCGGACACCATCGTTGGCGTCCTGAACACGCGCACGCTGCTGCTGGAGCCGGAGGTTGACTTGGCCGAGGCCATTGAGTTCCCCTCTTTCGTGCCCGAGAGCATGAACCTGCTCCAGTTGTTCAAGAGCCTCCAGCAACAGCAGCGCGGGCTGGCCATCGTGCTCGATGAATTCGGCGGCACCGCCGGCCTGGTGACGATTGAGGACATTCTGGGCCTGATGGTCGGGCGCATCCGCGGCGAAGGCGAACCGGAGGGCTTCATCGTGGAGAAGCTCGGCCCGGGCCGCTGGCGGGTCAACGGCACGATGCGTTTGGATGATTTTCGGCGCGAGTACGGCGAGTTGGGGGAAGTCGAGGACGTGGACACGATGGGGGGCCTGCTGGTCGCGCTGGCCCAAGTCGTCCCGCCCCCGGGATACTCCACGGTGTTTGGTGGACTGCGCCTGACGGCGACGGTGGCCGACGAGCGGCGGGTGCGGCAATTGCTGGTCGAGGCGGTCAAAAGAGGGGAGGCGGCGCGATGACCGAAAACGCTTGGCTGCTGCTGGTGGTCTTGATCAGCCTGGTTTTCTCCGCGTTCTTTTCGGGCATGGAGGCAGGGGTATTTGCGCTGAGTCGCTTGCGGGTGCGGCAGCGAATGCAGGCGGGCAATGCCTCGGCCCGCCTCTTGCACGGCTACCTGGAACACCCGGAGAATTTCCTGTGGACGATCCTGGTGGGCAACGCGCTCACAAATTTCGTGGCGGTGGTGCTGCTGGCGCACTTGCTGCACGACTGGCTGGGGGGGCGGGATTTGCTGCTGCTGGCGGCCCTGCTGGTAGCGGTGTTTCTGCTCTACGCCTTTGGGGACTTGCTGCCCAAGATGCTCTTCCGGCAGTTGCCCAACCGCCTCTGCCTCCGCGCGGCCCGTCCTTTCGGTCTGGTTCACCTGGCCCTCTCGCCGCTGGTGGCCATGGTGGCGTGGCTGGCCGGGATGTTGCTGCGCTGGACGGGGGGGCGGCGGTTCACCGGCCGGTTGT
>Ga0315268_10007866_pt1 | contig 11172 bp, 5 predicted proteins | sample C1_top_MG_FD_204535 | JGI IMG/M metagenome (GOLD analysis project Ga0315268, IMG submission 204535) | Sediment microbial communities from Yellowstone Lake, YNP, Wyoming, USA - C1_top | ecosystem: Environmental > Aquatic > Freshwater > Lake > Sediment | place: USA: Wyoming | collected 2017-08-01 | reverse complement strand
CCCGCGGGCCCGCTGGTTCCCGAGGCGCTGGCCACCCTGCGCAAGGGCGGGACCGTGTCGCTTGCGGGCATCACCATGACCCAGATCCCCGCCATGGACTACGATGTGCTCTACCACGAGCACGTGCTGCGCAGCGCCGCCAACAGCACCCGCGAAGATGTCCGCGACTGCCTGCGCCTGGCGGCCGAGGTGCCCGTCCACACCGATATCGAGTTGTTCCCGCTGGAGCAGGCGAACGAGGCCCTGCAGAAACTCAAGCACAGCCGCATAGACGGGGCGGGGCTATTGAAAATCAGCGATTAGAGCAATTCCACAGTTGCTGTACCCGTACTCGTCGTCTTCTTTGACCCGCATTGCAGTTGTCATCCTGAGCGAGGGCGCACGCCCGAGTCGAAGGATCGCCGCAGCCACTGGCGAGCCCAGCATGCAGGCAGGTACTTCGGTGACCGGAGCGCGAAGCGGGCCGGGCCATGGCCAGCGCCGTGCATTCGGCCACACTTTTTCCTAACCTGCTCTAGGCGAACGGCCGGTCGAACTTTAAGCCCACGAGATTAGAGCGGGCACGGTGCTCCGTGCGAACGACTTCAGCGTTGACATCACGCCTTGTCGCCCGAGCTTCCTGACCAACCATCCCTACGGGCAGCTCGATTTGCAGATGACGAACTGGAATGAACCTGGGGGAAGTCAGGACAAGCATTCCGCTTGCGCTCACGTTAAGAGCGGTCAGGAGCTCCTTGAAGGGCTTCCCGTGAGCATCTACGCCGCGCGCAAAAAGCGGAAATGAAAGTGGCAGGCGCGGGCGTTTTCGCATTTCCGTGACACGCCTGTAGCTCATCGGTTTATTGTGGTCTCAAAACGGCAGCAGCCGCTATTGGCAGACTGAGTTCCGGCGCCGGGGTAACTGTTCATCACTCATCCGATCACCTGATCCAGCTCAGCCAGGCCCATCCGGCCAGCAGCGTCGTCACGGTGATGGGCAGGCCCACCCGGAAGTATTCCCACAGCCCGATGTGCACCTGGGGACGCGCGCGCTCCACCACGATGATGTTGGCGATCGAACCCGTGATGGTGAGGTTGCCGGCAAACGTGCTGGCCATAGCCAGGATCAGCCAGGCGTGGCGCGGGTCGGCAAAGCCCGGCGCCAGCGATTTCAGCAGCATCACCGCCGGCACGTTGCTGACGATATTGGAGAACGCCGCCGTCACTACGGTCAGCAGTCCGGGACTATGCAGGTTCCAGGTGCGCGCCGCCTCCAGCAGCAGGGCAGTAAGCCCTACCTGCTCGGCGCCGCCCACGATAAGAAACAGGCCGATAAAGAAAACCAGCAGCCCCCAGTCGACCTCCTCATAGACCAGGCGCGGCTCCAGCGAGCGCGTAATCAGCAGCAGCGCCGCACCGACGGCCGCCACCAGCGCCGGGGGCGCGCCGGCTAAGAATCCGATCAGCACGCCGGCGGTCACCAGCACCGGTTTTCCCAGCGAGCGCGCCGGAGCGGCCTCCGCTTCCGTCGCCACACCGTTTGGGGCTTCGCGGGCGGCGAGGTCGCGTCCCAGGAAGTGCAGCACCAGCCAGTCCAGCAACAGCCCCAACACGGCCACCGGCCCCAGGTGCGCAATGAAGGAGCGGTAGGAAATCCCCGAGAACGACCCGATGAGCATGTTCTGCGGGTTGCCGGTGATGGTGGCCACGCTGCCGATGTTGGACGCCGTGGCCACCGCCAGCAGGTAGCGCAGCGGCGGCACGCCCATGCGGCGCGTGACGGTGAGCACGAACGGCACCATGACCAGGCAGATGATGTCGTTGACGAAAAACGCCGACAGCACGCCGCTGGTGAAGATCACCGCCGGCAGCAGGTGGCGCTCTCCCATGCGGCCCACCGCAAACCCGGCCACGCGGTCGAAAAAGCCTGCCAGGCGCAGGTTTCCCACGATCAGCATCATGGAAAACAGCAGCACCAGGGTGGCGAAGTTCAGGTAACGCACGGAATCGCCGGCGCGCAAGATGCGGAAGGCGAAAATCAGCACCGCGCCGATAATGGCCGCTCCCGGCCGGTCGATCTTGTAACCGGGGAACTTGCCGATGGCGAACACCAGGTAGCTGGCCAGGAAGATCAGGTACCCGGCCAGGATTTGCGCCTCGCTCAGCGCGCTCGTGTGGGGCATCGCGATCAAGAATAACAGCGGCATCTTGGCGGCGTCATCCTGAGCGCGCCCGGTGGAGCTTAAGGCACAGGGTACGGCAACTCTTTCGCCCTAGTATCGCGTCCCGCAAGTTCGCGCCATAAGTCGCGGCCGTTTTGAAAGGGCGCGGCTTCAGCCGCGCCGCACAAGTCAAGCGGCACAGCGGCTTTAGCCGCTGAGGAAAAGAGATCATCTGGTTCTGGGTTTTATCAGAGACTTGAGGGACACCATACCAGCAGGTTGCTGAAAAACTCCGAAAAGCGGGTTCCTTGGGGACTAAAGTCCCCTCGGAATGACACAAAGAAAGGACTCGTTCGGCGCGGCTGAAGCCGCGCCCTTTCAAAGCGGGAGGATCCCCACCACGCGTGGGACTTCCTCAAAAGGCGAACAGGTACGAGAGTTTCACGAACACCTGGTTGCCCAGGTCAACAGGATTGAGCGGGGATTGCCGTTGCCGGTTATAGCCGAGGTAGAGGGCGCTGCGCGCCGTGAAATCGTAAGCCACCAGCGAATTCACGCTCAGGTTGTGGCCTTGGCGGTCGCTGCCGTACTGCGCCAGCACCCGCGTCCGCAGTTTGTGATTGAACTGGTACGTCCAGCGCGAGATCAGGTAGCGCCGGTACTGGTAGTGCGCCCGGTTGCTCAACGACTCGTCAATGTGCGCCGCGCTCAGCTCCCAGCGCAGGCGGCGGCCGAAACGCGCCGTGGCTTTCACCTGCAGGGCTTTGGCGAAGCCGTAAAAGTTCTCGTTGTACTGGATCATCTTGCCCGCCTGATAAACGACGGAGAAGGAAAGATTGCGCGAGTCGTTGGTCGATAGCGAAAAATTGCAGCTCGGCGTCGGGTACACGCGCGTGGCCGCGAGCCGCTGCAGGCCGGGCGTGAATTCGTAGAACCGCATACTGTCGGAGTAGTAGCCCACTTGGGCGCGCCAGAAATTCCTGAACTGCACCTGGAACCAGCCTCGCACCGATTGCTCCTCCAGTTCCCCGCGCGTGCCGTTGCTTTCGCCGAAGCTGGCGTCAAAGAACAGTTGCCGTATGATGCCGTGGTTGAGGAGCGGCTTGTACTCCGCCTCCATCTGGCCCGACCAGCGGTCTGTCTGCGGCTCGTACCCGGTGTGGCTCAGGTCGACCTCGCGCCCCAGGAACTTGCCCGCCACCTCGTACATGAACTGGTTGGAGTCGTAGGTGAATTCCGACTGCCAGCCCATGTGCTGCCCGTTCACGCCCGGGTAGGCGTCGTTCAGGTTGACCATGACCTGCGAGTTCCAGCGCACGTGAGGCCCGGAAAGCAGGCTCAGGTCCACCGCGTGCGTGCTCTCGTTCTGGCCCACTTCGCCCGGACCCTGCCGCCGGTTTACCGACATGAACCCGACGGCCGACTTCTGCCACAGGTCGTGCTGCACGCGCAGCACGCCAAAAAACGCTCCCGGCGCCTTCTGCCAGGCTTGCGTCGAGGGGTCCAGATAATCGCCGGCCTGCGTGACCGCTTCCAGCGCGCCGATGGTCCACGGTCCTGCCTTGCCCGTGATCTTGCCGCCTTGCAGGATGCGCTGCGGCTCGCCGTCGGGCAGCGGCGCCCCGATCCGCCGCGTGAAAAACAGGTCCATGGGCGTGGTGAAATAGCTCGCGCCTTCGGTGAAAAACTTGCGCTTTTCGGGGAAGAAGATTTCGAAGCGCGAAATTTCGGAGGTGAACTCGTCGGCCTCGGTTTCGCCGAAATCAGGATTGACGGCGAGATTGGCGGTCAAGTTCGCCTTCAGGCCGTAGCGCGCGTCCAGGCCGCCGCTGCCGCTGAATTTGTTCAACTCCGGCTGCGCGCCGCTGCTGCGGTTCGCCGTGCGGAAGAACGGAATCAGCTCCAGGTTGCGTCCCACCTTGATGTCTTCCAGAATGAGCGCGCCGGTGCGCGAGGGCTTCATGCCTTGCTCGAAGCGCGGCACCGGCACCCAGTAGGAGAACTCGTTCTTGCGCGTGATTTCGCGCCCCAGGTTGATGCCCCACTCCTGCGACGCCGCCTGCGAGAGGCGGATGGACTTGAACGGAATCACGATCTCCGCCGACCAGCCCCATTCCTCCACCGAGGTGGCGCTGTACCAGATGCCGTCCCAGCTCCAGTCGATGGCGTGGAACCCGCCGCCGCGCGACTCGTCCACGATGCCGTCCCACTGCACCCCGGCGGCGGTCAGGCTGAACATGTATCCGGTGCGCCGGTCGTGGAAGGTATCGATCAGGACGTCCACGCTGTCGGAGCCGCTGGCCGTGTCCCGCGCCACCAGCCGGTAGGTGGGCTTGCCGGAGTCGTAGAAGCTGATACCGAAATAGATGCTGTTGTCGTCGTAGAACATGCGCGCTTCGGTGCGCTCGCTCGCCGGCGCGCCGTCGTTGGGCTGCATCTGGGTGAAGCTGGTAATGGGCTCGATTTCCTTCCACACCGGCTCGTCGAGCTTGCCGTCAACCCGGATTCGGGCGCCGGTTTTGCGGATGTGGATGCGGTAACCCTGGCCGGCCGCCGCCTGCGCTACGGCATCCGGGGCGGGCATAAGGACGAATACCAGAACTCCCGTTATGAGTGCGAAAAAACGTCCCATGGCGAGGAACAAACCCGTAAGCATACCTCAGCGCGCGTAGCGCGCAAAAGAATGTAGCCCCGCGCGCAAGCGCGGGGTAAGCCGTCGATAAAATGACAGAGCCGGCTTCAGCCGGCGGCATGTGGTTCGCGAGGGCGTAAGCCTGAGCGGTTCTCATCAGGGTACACCTTCAGCGGAACCGCTGTAGTCTCCCAGGTACCTGCTTTTTCGGATTTTTTCAGCAACCTGTTAGGGAGGCGGCTGCCTTTGCGGAGGCTGCGGCCGGCCGGGCGCCGGCCGGTTCGGCTGCATCTGCTGCTGGCGCATGCGCTGCAGTTCCTGCAACAACTGCTCCGGCGTCTTTACCTGCGGCTCTCCTTGCGGCTGTTGCTGTGCCTCCGGCGGCGTGGGAGCGATCTCTGGCTGGGCGGCGGGCGGCCGCTGCATCGGGAATTGTGGCGCTGGCTGGGGTTCCGCCTCGCCGGTGTCGTCTTCTTCCGAGGGCGGGGACGGCGCGCCGGCAGCCACCGCAGGCGCGGCGCCGGCGGCGCCGCTTCGCGGCGTCAGGATGATCTGCGACAAGCCGTCGGGATTATCTTCCGAGCCCAGCAGGATGTAGTTGAAACGCGAGCCTTGCAACAGCTCGCTCAGCACGTCGCGAGGATCGCCGGGCCCCAGGCGGACGGCAACGCGGTCCCTGGCGGCGTCGGGCGGGATATCCAGGCTCGCGCCGGTGCGGGCACGCACGGCCGACAGGATCGAACTGAGGGTCGAGTTGTCAGCGCTGATCGTGAGCTGCCCGTCCCGGTACGTCACCAGTGGCGGCGAGGGCGGCATCTGCTCCGGGCGCAACGGCGCCGGCGGCGGAGTGGCCGCGGGCGCCGGCTGCGTCTGCTCGCGCATGGCAGCGGGTTTGGGCTGCCGCCGGCGTTTCCGCGCGGCCTTGCTCTGTGCGAACAACGGAACTGCCAGCCCGGCCAAAAGGGCCAGTGCCACGAATTTACGGCGGCAGGAAGACATCGGGATACGGGAATTCTACACCTCTGCCGCCTGATTTTATTTGCCGGTGGCCGCGCCGCCGGAGTTATCCTGCAAGCCACAGCTTGGAACATCTATCGCGAGTGAGTGCCGCATCCAATTGGGAGTAGCGTCACAGGCGAAAATGAGGTTGCCCGAGCTGCCACATGTTGCCCATGAGAACTGAAACCCGCCGTTTTCGCTACCGCCTGGCCGCGATGATCATGCTGGCGCTTGCCGGCCTGACCGCCCTGCCGTTGCGGGCGCAGGAGCAGACCTGCCTCTCGTCCTCGGAGATGGACGCGGGCACGGCCGCCGCGCTGCAGGCGGCGGCGCGGCAATATTTCGACATGTCGGCGCGCGGCGACGCCTTCGATTTGCGCGCCAGTGCCATTCCCGCGCTGGCTTCCAACTTCAGCGGCGTGGAAGCGGCCATCACCGAACACAAGGCGGATTTCGCCGGCGCGCAAAGCACGGTGGCGTCGCTCTACGTGCTGCAAGCGCCGGGCGCCGCGCCCATCGCCCGCGCCGAGTTTTTCTGCGGCATCTTCAACTCTCCCGACCGCGTCAGCTTCGTCATCCCCAACCTGCCGCCTGGCGCCTACGCCGTGGTAACCCAGAACATCAGCGGCGGAAAGCAGCCGGTGAGGCTGACCCTGGTCCTCCAGCAGGTAAGCGGCAGTTGGAAGCTGGCCGGCTACACCATTACCGACACCCAGGCCGGCGGGCGCGACATGCAGTGGTATCTCACCCAGGCGCGGGCGTTCAAGGCGCGCGCCGCCAATGTGGCGGCCTACCTGTACTATCTTGAGGCCTGGGAGCTGGCGGCCCCGGTGAATTTTGCTTACACCGCGCAGCGGGACAAAATCGCCGACGAGATGCAGTCCGCCAAGCCCGCCGACTGGCCCAGCCCCGACAAGCCCCTGGACATCGCGGCCGCCGGCAAGACCTACCGCGTCACCCAGATCTTTCCCGAAATGGTGGGCAACGACCTGGATCTGATTGTGAAGTACGCGGCCCTGAGCGACGTCTCCAACACCGCCGCCGCCTTTCAGGACAACATGGCGGTGATCAAAGGCATGGTGGCGCGCTATCCCGAATTGCGCGACGCCTTCGCCGGGGTGGTGGCGCGCGCCGTGGATGCTTCCGGCCGGGATTACGGATCGCTGCTGGCCATGAAGGACGTGAAGTAGCCGTTGTGGCACGGGTCTCTGACCGGTGGCGTTGTCCGCTAATGGGCTGAATCCGACAGTTCTCATTCTGATAAGGTGTGGGCTCGACCAGCGTCCTGCCGCACCTTCAGACCACATACGACAGATCGCAGGCCTCCCTGGCGCCTTGCTCCCCTTGAGAATTAGAGCCGTTTCCGAGTAGCCGTATCCACCTTCTGTGGGCCCCGGCGCCCCCGCCGGGGCTGCACTCAAACAATACGAAAACGTTGCTCCTGCGGGCGCCCTCGCCCGCAGGGACACACCTTCTGCGGAACCGCTATAGCCCAAAACTGGGTTGAGCATCCTGGCGTTTTGCTCCACTTTCCCCAGCGCGAAGCTCTCGCTTAACCACCTGCCCTGATTTTCCCGCCCGAGTTTCGATATTTCGGACCACTTTTGCATTCTTGACGTGGTTTGCGCGCGCACTTGCCGGCTGTGGATACAAGACTACGCGCAGAAAGTCCCATTACGGGAACGAAAAAGTTTCCCACAGCACTTTTGTAACCCGCAGCCGAGGGTTGCAGTGCACAATGCAGCTTAACGCCGAAATTACCAGTGGGGCAGGGCGGCATCCGCATGCGCCCGGTTGGGTTCGCTCCCGCGACCGGCTCAAGCTTAGCAGTCGCTGTAACCAACAAACAAACAAATCGGGGAGGGGAGTACATGCGAAAGCTGTATGGAGTTCTGCTGATCTTATTGCTCGCAGCGCTGCCTATGCTGGCAGCAACAAGGGGGACCAAGCCCGACCATAAAGCGCAGAAGGCGGCGCGGTTGCAGGCGGAGCGCGTCAAGAGCCGGGGTGGGCACGAGCGCGCGATGCGCATTCACGCGGCTGGCAAACCAGCTCGCACCACCACGGCGCGGACGTCGTCGGTGCGGCGCAGCATGTTGGACAGTACCGCGCCGCCGCTTAGCCACGTGGGCTTTCTGGCGGCGACCTCGCTGTGGCAGGAAGCCTACGCGTCCACCTTCATCGCCAAAGGTGACTTTAACGGCGATGGGAAGCTGGACCTGTTCTTCGATGTTTATGACCAGATGGGCTGCGGGTGTCGGAAATGGGCGGTCATCCTGGGCAACGGGGATGGGACGTTTGGGGCCGCCACCATGCTCGGCATCAGCAATCCCAGTTACACCTACATGGTTTTTGCCGGTGACCTGAACGGCGATAACAAAGACGACATCGTGGTCGCTCGGTATGACAGCTCGGTGGATGTTTACCTGGGCAATGGCGACGGGACGTTTCAGGCAGGGGTCAACTACACCGTGCCTGGCGGTGGCTGGTGGGGCAGTGTAGCCTACCGGCTGAGCGGCACGGCCGGGCATCCGGACATTGCCGCGGTGTCGGGAAACACGTTCTCGATGCTGACTAACGACGGCCACGGCGTATTTGCGCCCGGCACGTCGGTGACCTATGGCAGCGACTGGCCGGGCTACCCGGTGATCGCCGATATCAACGGCGACGGCAAGCTGGACGTGGCCGGCGAAGTCTGGGTGAGTGCCAGCAACGCATACGGATTGGCAGTATGGCTGGCCACCGACACGGGGTTCGCAGACCCGGTGCAGTACGCGCAGCCGGGGCACGACAATAGCGCGTATTGGATGGCAGCAGGCGACGTGAACGGCGATGGCAAACTGGATGTCATCTCCGTCAATGGCTACGCGCGTGAAATGATGGCGTACATCCAGCAGGCAGACGGCACGTTCGTCCCGAAAGGGCCGTACTTTGCCGGCGATTATCCCTATGCGGTAACCCTGGCGGACGTGGACGGCGACGGCAAGGCCGAGGTGCTGGTTTCCAATGACGACTCCGGGGCGGTGGCCGTCATGAAAGCCGATGCCAACGGCAACTTCACCATGACGGCAGCGTACGACGCGGGCGGATGGACCTGGACGCCGCTGGCGGTGGGGGATTTCAACGGGGACGGCAAGCTGGACTTCGTTGCCGCCAACGACGAAATGGACATTTCGTACTTCCAGAACCTGGGCGATGGAACCTTCCGCGCGGGACGGCATTTCTTCCCGCGGCCGCAGACGAGCCTGGACAACTTCTCTACCTGGGCTTATTCCATTGCCGTGGCTGACTTCAATGGCGACGGCATTCCCGATGCGGTGACCGGCGAAGACGGGGATGACAGTGTGGGCGTGACCGTGTACCTGGGCAAGGGCGACGGCACGTTTAAGCCGGCCATCAACCTGGGCTCGCGCGGCTACATGTACTACGTGGCGGCCGGTGACCTGAACGGCGACGGCTATGCCGATGTGGTCGCCACCGACGAAGACGACTACACCGTCAAAGTGTTTTTGAGCAATGGGGACGGCACCTTCCAATCGCCGGTGGTATATCCGGCGAGCCTCAGTGATAGTGAGCCCTACGGCCTGGTAGTCGCGGACCTGAACGGCGACGGCAAGCTCGACGTGGCCGTGTACAACGACTACACCGTTTCGGTGCTGCTGAACGACGGCACGGGCGCGCTGACGCTGTCGGCGGTGGAAACTTCGCTGTCGGAATATGGTGACCGCATCGCTGCCGGCGACGTCAACGGGGACGGCAAAATGGACCTGGTGACCAGGAATGAGTACGGAGTAGAAGTGCTCCTGGGTAACGGGGACGGGACCTTCCAGGATGCCACCTACATTGACTTTTCCACTGAGGATTACTGGGACGAGTTGGGCCTGGCGCTGGCGGACGTGAACAAAGACGGCAAGCTCGACATCGTAACCAGCACCATGGACTACTATGGCAGCACACCGGTGGTGCGGCGCTCTACCACCTCGACGGATGCTTGGGACGGCGTGCTGGTGGCGCTGGGTAACGGAGATGGGACTTTCCAGGACCCGGTGTTGAACATTGTTACGATGCGAAACGAAAACATGGACTACGCCTATCCCTGGGCGGTGGCCGTGGCCGATATTGATGGCGACGGCAATCCGGACATCCTGGCCGCCACCGAGTATTACGGCAGCGTGGCGGTGCTGTACGGCCGAGGCGACGGGACCTTCTATGATCCTGTCGAATTCGTGGCTGCCAATTACGGCTCCGGACTGGCGGTGGCGGACCTGAACCGCGACGGCGCGCTTGACGTGGCCATGTCCAGCGACGACATGGGCATGAGCGTGCTGCTGAACGCCGGCGCGGTGAAGCTGACCGCGGCCTCGAACAAGAACCCGGCCGCGGCGGGCGATTCCGTGTCGCTGACGGTCACGGCGGCGGCCAGCCTGAACGGCGTCACCGCGACACCGGGTGGCACGGTGAAACTGATGGACGGCGCCACGCAGGTGGGCAGCGGCACGCTGACTAACGGCAGCGCGACCATCGCCATTTCGCCGAGCCTGGCAGTGGGCACGCACGCCGTGCAGATCGCCTTCGGTGGGGACACCAATTTCGTGCCCGCCACGGCGGTGTTCACCCAGTTCGTGGCCGGCGCCACCGATTACGACCTGAGCGCCGACAAAACCAGCCTCACCTTGAAAGCGGGCGACTCGGGCGTGATCCAGATCACCGTAACGCCCAAGAACGGTTTCAAGGGGACGGTGAACTTCTCTTGTGGGACGTTGCCGACCGGAATGCACTGCACCTTCACGCCCGCATCGGTGACGCCCAACGGGGCCGATCCGGTGAAGGTTACCCTGGTGGTTTCCACCACGGCGGCGGTATCGGCGGCCAACACTCCGGGCCCCTTGCACAACAACCCGCAACTGCCGTTGTGGGCCAGCCTGTGGGGCATGGGCGCCATGGGGATGGTCTTGGCCGGCGGCGCCAACCGCAAACGCAAGGCGATGATGCTGCTGCTGTTCCTGGCCTTGGGGCTGGTCGTGTTGCTGGCCGGGTGCGGCCACGTGACCGATACCAAGGTCGTGGAGAAGCCTGTCTACGTGCAACAGGCCACTCCCGCCGGGGCGCAGACGGTGCAGGTGAACGCTACCGCTGTGGGCGGAGCGAAGTCGCTGAACCTGACTATTACCGTGAACTGACCAGACACAAACAAACCTGGAGAGGCGGCCCGCGTGGCCGCCTCTTTTTTAGAGTTTGTGTGGCGCGGGTCTCTGGCCCGTGTTTCTTCTACAGCAATTCCAGAGTTGCTGCACCCGTATTCGTCGTCTTCTTTGGTCCGCATTGCAGTTGTCATCCTGAGAGGTTGTGACTAAATTCAGCTCTCAATCCGCGGCAGCACGCTTTGCTTCTGCGCTGCGG
>Ga0315268_10007865_pt1 | contig 11173 bp, 10 predicted proteins | sample C1_top_MG_FD_204535 | JGI IMG/M metagenome (GOLD analysis project Ga0315268, IMG submission 204535) | Sediment microbial communities from Yellowstone Lake, YNP, Wyoming, USA - C1_top | ecosystem: Environmental > Aquatic > Freshwater > Lake > Sediment | place: USA: Wyoming | collected 2017-08-01 | reverse complement strand
TCGGGGGGAAAGGCGACGTTCCAGAAGGGAATGCGGTAGATGGCGTCGCCCATGAAAAATTTGGCGATGAGTCCGGTCATCATGGTTTCGCCGCCACCGACCGTCCACGCGCCGACGACCAGGAACAGAAAAATGTCGAGCACGGCGATCATTGCGAGCGCAATGACCGGTTCCAAGGTTTTCTGAAAGAACTCCATCTATCCCCACTCCTTTCGTTGTGTGCACCCTTCGGCGAGGGCTGTTGTTGACGCATCCTACCGCCTGGATGCCGAAGCACGGGTAGTAATTATTGCAAACATTCGCCCAGTGCTATCGACGCTGCGACTCTCGCCACCTATAATGAAAGTCAGACTATTGCAGACGCACCGCCATGTCCATCTATATTGAGCACAACGATGTTCTCGATCACATGTTCGACGCCTGCACGACGTCGCAAATCAACGAGTTCATTCCCGAGAAGCGCGGCTTCCGCATCCGCGGGCATAGCACCACCGTCTCACTCGAACGCGCCTTCTGGAACGTGCTGGAGGACATGGCGCGCGAGGCCGGACTGACGCTGCCGCGCCTGATCGAGCGCATTCACGATAGCTGCCTGATCGCCAACGACAAGAACATCTCGTCGTGCCTGCGGGTAATCTGCCTGAAGTACCTGAACATCTACACGGGTGACGCCCAGGGCCCGGGCAACCGCTGAAGCCGGGCTTACAAGAGGGTACGAACTTCCTTCCAGCGCACCTCCGGGTAGTAGCACATGAATCCGGCGCGGCAATGCTCTTCAGTCTTGCGGATACCGACAGCATAGTTGGACACATCCTGGTGCGAGCCGCCGCCATGGACGCGGTCCACCACCGCGCGCACCATTTCGACGCTCTTCAACTTCCGCTCGGTGGCACCCTCCCGGCCTGCGATCTTGATCGAGGTGACGCCCATCGCCTCCAGGCGCGAAATCGCACACAGACCGCAGGGACCGAACGGATAGCCCTCGGCAGTGGTCGAGAAACCGCAGCCGAACCGGTACCAGAGCCAGCGCTGGTAGTCCTCGTCGTTCTCGCGCAGCTTGCGCGCGGTTCTCTCGGAAATCTGACCGCCCCTTGCATCCCGGTAGACGAAAGCCCGGTTGTCGACGCAAATGGGGCCACCTTGTTTGGGAGGCAGGTGGATCGAATGGCAAGCACCCTCCTCGAAGACGCAGCCATCGTTGAGGACAAAGGCCTCGATCTCGACACCGTCGGCGGCCTTCGCCATCGCGCCGATCTCCTCGAGCGTGACGTCGCGTGGAAGAATCACGCGCCTGACGCCCATGTCCCGGTACAAGCCAACACCCGCGCTGTTGCGGCAACCGGCGACCGAACTGACGTGGATGGCCAAATCCGGCAGACGTTCCCGCAGCTCCGCGATCAGTGCGATATCGGCAACGATGACGGCATCGCCCCCGAAATCCCGAAAACGGCTGGCCAATTCCACCAGCGCATCCTGGTAGCTACCACCATAGCTCTGGGCATTGAGCACCATGAACAGCCTGGCCGCGCAGCGATGCGCGAGGTCAACGGCATCCCGCAATTCCTCAAGCCCGCCCAGGTTCCCGAAGTAGCGGCGATTGACCGCTCCGGTATTGAACCGGGCAATCCACTCCTTGGGTACCACCCCGCAGTAAAGTTCATCCGCCCCTGCGGCCGCCAAAGCTTGGATTTCGTCGATCCGGCTGATCGGAGCGGTCACCTTCATCTCAAACTCCGGAAAATACCAGGCGCGTGACCTGGCCCAAGGCGACAGCGTTGCGCACCAGCGCTGCCATTGCCGTGTCGTGCCGGTAGAAAATGCTGTTGCCGCGAGCCGAGGAGACGAGTCCGGCGGGCGACGCATTCACGCCGACCTCGACGATACCCAGGCACTCGCGATGACATGGGCGTCCAGGCGCGAATTTCTCCGGGAGCTGCCGCCGCAACGACCCGATCTTGCAGATGCGGCCCTTCGCCACGTAGGCATACGGGAGGCAGACGCTAAGATCGATGCCGGCGACCGAAAACAAGTCGGGCGTGGCGAACGGCGGCACATCCAGCTCGATCCGCCGGATGCCCAGGCGCTCGAGCAAACGTCGGTGTCCCGGCGTTCCATAGCTGCTGGGATACGGCTTCATCCACGCCGCTGACGGTACGCGCGGATCCTTGATCATCTTCGCCAACTGACGTCCGGCGACGAGGCACACTCGCGGGTAAGCCGTCCGCAGGAAGTTGGCGACACCCCAGTCATTGACCAAAATTTCGGCAGTCTCGGGTAACGCTGCGGCAGCCGCTCCGATCTTCGCCACCAGCGCGTCGTTTGCCACCGGTGTTGCGAGAACCAGGGTCAGCCCCAGTTTCCCGGAGACTTCTATGGCGCGTCCCAGCGCCTCCCTGTCCGGAAACAGATGCTCGCAAAATTCGCTGCCAAAATAGAGGTGGCTCGCAGCGGCATCTCCGGGCAAGGTTTCGATCGCAGCGTCATCGCGCAGAAATTCCGCGATGTCGCTGACCTTGAGCATGGGCAGCGCCTCCAGCGCCGCCAGTCGGCGCGGATCGACAACTGCCAAAGCTACTTCTACAGTTGGCATCAGGCTGCTCTCGATGTCGTTCTGCGTTCGCGACCGCGAAATGTCGCATCGGATTCCAGCCATGCCCGGCAATCCCGGACATCCGCATTCGGCCAGGCGCTGAAAAATCGCGCGGCAAAACCTGAAATCCGCGCTACGGCATAGCTCGCGCCCCCATGCGATTCCCCGTCGGCAGCGACGGTGGCAGCGCCGATCAGTCGGCCCGCTTCGATGACCGACCAGTGCCTCGCGTCGCAGCGGGCGTCCCCCGATACGGCCAACACGCCCGGGTAGGCGGCCGGATAAACGGCGTCTCCCCGCGCCGGGAAAGCGGCGACCAGCAAGACGCCGGACGCCCGGGCCAGTTCACAGGCATCGCGCAGAGCCGCCCTGTCGGCGCGGATTCCCAGACTCAAATTGATGATCCGGACACCCTGTTCCAGGCACCAGTGGATGCTCTCCGCCACCAGGCCGGCATCGACCGTGCGGCAATCGGTAAAAGCCTGGGCGCTGACCAGGGATGCGGCCGGTGCAAGATCGAGGATGATCCTGGCGATCTCCGAGCCATGGCCGAGCCTATCGTCGCTCGCCGCCGTTCGCTCGACGCTGCCATCCTCACGCTGAAGCAGACGCGTCTCGACCGACAGTTTCTGCCTGACCGCTGGCGCAGCGCCGCTGTCGACGATGCCGACGCTAACCGGCATGGACGAGCTCCGCCGATTTCGTGCTGATCTGCCCGGAACGGAGCACGCACACCTGATCGACCTCGCCGGCCAGCAGCGGATCATGGGTAATCACGATCCGGGTCTTGCCGGCAAAGATCCGGTCCACGCAGCCCATGATAGCCAGCGCCAGCGCCCGATCGACGGAACTGGTGGTTTCGTCGAGGATCAGAACCGCCGGCTTTTGCAGAATGGCGCGAGCCAGCGCCAGCCGCATCCGCTCCCCGCGCGACAGCGCGAAATTGGCTGCGCCGAGTTGGCGCCCTGGGGCTACGCGCTCGAGGTCGAGACCGGCTTCCGCCATCGCCACCCGGATTTCCTCGTCACCCGCACCCGGAGATACGTAACGGAGATTGTCCGCCACCGTTCCCGGAAAAAATACCGGCTCCTGATCGACGACCGACACCCGTCGCCGCAACTCCGCAAGATCGACGTGGGCGGTATCGATGCCGTCGAGCAGGATAGTGCCCGCCTGGGGCATGTAATGGCATAACAACAGATCGGCCAGCGTCGACTTGCCCCCTCCAGAAACGCCGAGAAGCACCGTCTTGCTGCCGGCGGCAATGCGGAAAGAAGCGTCGCGCAGCACGCAGACTTCAGAGTCGTGCCAGTAGCCGACGTTTTTGAATTCGACCTCCCCGCGGCAGATATCGGGCAGGGGCGACGTCGTTGCTTGCGCTTGGCGCACCGGCGCGCTGTCCATCAGTTCGGCGACGCGGCTCAAGCTGATGCGGGCCCGCTGCCAGCCGGAAAAAACCCCCAGCAGGGTATTCACCGGCCCGCTCGCGCGCGCGGCATAACTGACGAAGGCCACCAGGACACCGACCGAGGTCTTATGGTGCATCAGCAGCCAACCTCCGACCCCGACGACGATCGCCATCCCCAGCGTTCCCGCAAGTCGCTGCAGTACGCTCAGAACGAACCCGGCTTGCTGCGACGCGCGCAGGGACAGGTAGTAGGCATGGTGGTGGTCGCGCAAGCCGTTCAGTCGCGCTGATTGCGTATTGGACGCCTGGATGAACTTCACCGCCCGAAGGGAATCGAGGAAGTAGCCCGACAGCGCTGCGGACCGGACCCTGACTTCGCGCGAGGCGCTTTCTATATCCCGTCGTTTGACCCAGGCGGCGGCGACCTGGAGCGGAACGACGGCCAGAACCAGCAAGGCCAAGGGCGTGCTCAACCAGCACATCAGCAGCGTCAGCACCGTCAAATTGAAAATCCCGCCGATGACCGCCAGCGGCGAATCGACGACCAGACGCTGAATCTGCGCCAGGTCGGTGTCGAAACGGGAGAACAGTTCGCCCAGGCCCATGCGCGAGTAATAGGCGGGAGACAGTTCCTGCAAATGCCTGAACACCTGCTCGCGCAGGCGGAACAGCACTTGCGAAGACAGATCGATATGCGCGAAGCGATTGAACGACTCCAGTAGCACCCCGAGCAATGGCGTCAGCAGCATGAATGCGCATGAAACGATCAGCACCCGCAGGTTGCCGGCCATGGCACCTTGGTCTACCAGCACCTTGGACAGATAGGGCTGGATCAGGACCATCAGGCTGGCACCCATGGACAAGGCCAGGATGCGCAGCAGCAACCAGCGATTGCCGATCAGTGCGGGCCAGGCCAGGGCCAGGACACGCCGGTGCCCTGGCTCAATGGAACTAAGGGTCGCTCGCTCCACATCGACCCCGCTAGCGCCGGATCACCCTCAACGAGGAAGCGCCCTGGTCGCCGCCGCCCGGAATGGCAATCTCGGCCACTTTTTTCAGGCTCGCGCTGTCGTACACCGAGACGATGTTGGTCGCCCCGCCGAGATACAGTTCCTTGCCGTCCGAGGAAATATTGATGGCATAGTAGGTGCGGTCCAGGTTGGCCCTCTGAACGATTTTCCCGGCTGCCAGATCGATCTTGCAGAGCTGGTTCATCATCGCGAAAACTTCGTTCTTGTTCGCGGGATTCACGACCGAGGAAAACAATCCCACATCGGCATCGCCGACCTCGGTCGTCGTCATGGATTCCTGGTCGAGATCGAAGTTCAGAATGCCGATTTCCTCGGCATCCGGCGCGGTCGCGGCGACGTCGGTCCGGGGCACATAGTAGGGCGTAGACAGCATGTGCGCCCGTTCGAATTGCGGCCAGAAGTCGAGGATGTCGGGTTCGCCCAGCCCCTTGCGCTGCCAGTGGCGCAGCGGAAAGGTCTTCTCGATCGCTCCGGTGGCGGTATTGAACAGGTAAAGATCCCAGCCCAGGCCGACCAGGTTTCCCTTGGCCGTGGGGGCCAGCAGGCTGATCCGCCGGGGTGCGGGAAACACCCGAAGCGGCTGGGCAGCGATGCCGGCAGATGTGCTATAGATGGCGATGCGGGTGGGCAGCACTTCATAGTCGTTCCTGTTGAGGCGGGTCGGAATTTGATAGACGTACAGGAACTTCCCGTCCAGGCTCAGCGCCAGGGCCAGCATCGATTTCACCCGGACATTGCCATAGGACATGTCGGCGCGAAACACCTGTGCCCCGCTATCCAGATCGATGCCGGAAACGCTTTCGTTGTGGTTGGTGAGGACATAGGCGACCTTGCCGCCATCCACCACGGAAATTGCCGATGCAATGCCCGGCCCCGGGATCACGAAGTTGTGCACGACTTTGCGCGCCGCCAGGTCGATCACATGCAAATTATTCGGCCGTGATGCAGTGATCAGATAGTCCTTGGCCGTAGCCGTCAGGGCACAAAACGCGAGTAGCAAAGCGAACCAATATTTCATTTTCTCAATCCTCCGGGAAGAGGCTTTGCAGTTGGCGCCAATCGCGCAGGGCCGAATTCTTGCCGTCGGTCCAATCGGGATTGGTATTCATGCTGTCGCCCACCTGCGCGGGCCACCAGCAAGGATCGGTGCACCCGTACAAGTCAGCTTCCATCGGATGGCAAAGACCCGACAGGCCGCCGGCAGCGTCGACCTCCCAGCCGGGGTCGAAGGTCGTGGTGCAACCGGCAACATTGCTCATCAGGCTCGCCTGGCCGTCAGGCTGTGCCGCGGTCGCCAGGCTGCGGGCCTTTTCGTTCAAGGGAATAAGTCGCTTCATGATTGCTTCCTTTGTTCCATGTTCCTCGATGTGAAAAAATCCGGATTGGCGGCAGAAATATCGCCGAAGCAATCGAGACCGAATTCCAGCCATTCCCGCACGAAGTCGCAATGAGCGAAGGTCGGCGTCAGAGGATCTCCCGAGCGGACATAGGCTTCGTGATAGCAACCCCCGGCGCAGATGCCCCGCGCCGGGCATTCGCTGCAGGCGGCATTCACCTGCTGCGCAGCGGTGATGAATTCACCCAGCGCCTCTTGGGCGATCCCCTTGCTGACGTCGCCGAAAACGCCAACCCCGGTGCCGGTGAAGCGATGACACAGTGACAGGCTGCCGTCCGTTCCAGCAGCGAGCAGGCCCAGACCGGCACCGCAGGGCAGCGATTTGCGCGTGCCCCGCCACAAGTCCTGCATCATGTGGTTCATGTTGGAAAAGCCATGATGCTGGCCGCGCTTGGCATCCTGTACATAGTCCCGCCCCAAGGCCTTCATGCCGTCGAGAATCCGCCGCATCTCCGCAGCATCGAGGGCGATGGGGGATGCCGGATCCTCGGTGACCGGGGCGAAGCCGACCTCGGCGAATCCCAGTTCGTCGTGCAGGTGACGATAGATCCGGGCGGCGTCCGCGCATCCTCGCGACAAGGTGACGCGCGCTGCGACCGGTTTCGCCATCGGCGACTTGAGCAGGCGCATGACCTTCGCCGCCACGATCTTGTAGGTCCCCTTGCCGCCGATGGTGATCCGGCGCCGGTCGTGTTCCACTTCGTCGCCGTCGATGCTCACCGCTATGCCGAAATCATGAGCACTGAAGAAGTCGATCATCTCGTCGCTGAGCAAGGTCGCGTTGGTCGTCAAAGTAAAGTCGACCTGCTTGCCGCACGCCTCGGCCTGGCGCTCGGCGTACCCGGTCAACTCTCGCAGTGAGGCGAAGCGCGTCAGCGGTTCGCCGCCGAAGAATACGATCCCGACGCGCGGCAGTTGCTCCGCCTGCCGGAACAGCAGGTCGATCGCCTTGGTGGCCGTTTCATGCGCCATGACGACCGCCGCCTTGGGGCTGGCAAGGTCCTCGCGGTAGCAATAGGAACAGCCCAGGTTGCAACCCGTGGTCAGAGTCAGCACCAGCGTGTTGATGGGCGAATTGCTCACCTCGCGGGGCGCAATCTCGTAGGTTTTCCTGCCCGGGGCGACGATGCCCAAAGCCAGGAAATCGTCCAAGGCGTCGCAGACTTCGCCAGGCGCAAAGCTGCCGTCGAACCGGGCTCTCACCTCGTCCGCGCTGATCGCCTCCCGCTGTTCGAAGAAGTCCAGGAGATCGCCGGAGACGCGATCCAGTTCGAACAGCGATGTGGTCGGCACGTGCAGCAGGACGCGACGGCTCGACGGCCCCGCCGTCCGGTAGTTATGCTTTTGTACCTGCAATGTTCCCATCCGGGTCTCCTTCAGCGTAGCGGTGGTGTATTCCAGCGCTGGACGGCGACCACCAGGTGCCCCTTCGCTGTCAGCGAACGCTGCCCGTCTGCCAGCGTCGCCACCGCGGACAAGTTGCCGACATTATCCAGATTGTTTCGGGCGGGATTGGGACCCGCCTGGGCGGGCATGAACTGCCCATTAGGCTCCATGACGCCGGCGAACTTGACGTCGTTGGCGGCCTTGGCCGTATCGTCGTAATTCTCGACGCTCCACTTTGCCGCCACCGGACCAAGCCGGATGTCGTCCTTCGTGCCCGCCTTGCCGTCCGGTCCATCGAGGTAGGCGATCGCCTGGAACTGTGCCGATACCGGGCGGGTAGTACCGCCGCCACCGCCGAGACGGGCGATGGCGAATGCCGGTTCGACGCGGAGCGAATCGATCTGACGGTACAGCGCGAGCCTGGCAGCCTTCCCCGCCCTGCCCTCCTTGATATCGCGCCAGCCTATCGACGCCCCTGGGGCCACCGTCAAGGTGAGGCGAACCTCGTCCGGAGAAACCCGCTGCAGCTTGTCGATTTTGACCCCGGATCCCAGGTCGTACTTATCGCCGAGTTTCACCCCCGACAGGCGGACGGTGGTGGTCGCACCGGTTTTGATGAATGCCGGGGATACCGCCAGGAGGGTACCCGGCGCGGTGGCATCCACACGTACCGCGCCGAACTGGGCGCCCACCTCGTCGGCATCGCGCAGGAACCAGCGACCGGACATTTTCTTGCCGTCCTGGCTCAGGGCGAAGATGGAATCGACCTCCTGATTTCCCAGCCTGGCTGCCCCGCGCCATTCATAGCCGGTATAGACGATGGCGTGCCCCTGCCCGGATAGGCGATCGCCATTGTCGTATTGCAATGCGTACCTGACCCCGTAGCGGTCTGCGCCCAGCGACTGGACATACATGTAGCCGGCGTAGTCGCCCCAGCCGGGCCGGTTGCCGACCACACGCCAGGTGCCGGTGGGAGGAACGTGCCGGGTCTTCCGCCATTTCCGCCAGGCTGCCGTGTGCAGCGGGTAGCGCTTGGCCAACTCGGGCGCCACCTGATTCAGGGCCAGATCCAGCCAGTTCCGATCCCGGCCCATGGCAGAGTATTCGATGCTGGGAAATTGCCCAACGTGCGTTTCCACCAGTTTCCGCCACTCGCCGAGATCGCGCCGTTGCAGCGCCACCCGGCCGAAGCTGTGACAGCGAGCGCACATCTCCCCCAGTTCCTTCGTCGGCAAGACATCCTGGACGTTCGGCCTGCGCTCGATGAGGAAGCGGTAGGGGGCGCTCTCTTCGGGCGCGAGACCTTGCCGGTCTGCCAGATACTTGACCAGGGTCTTACGCTCGCTCTGCGAGAGTTCGACCTTGTGCCAGATGCCCATGCGCACGAGGGTCATTTCCCAGCCTTCCGGGCTCTTGCGAATATCCGATATCCGCTGAAAGATCTTTCCCTCCAGATGACAGGCAGCGCATTTCTCGGTCATGAGTTGCTCGGGCGATACGCCGGCCCACGCCGCCGTGCAGAACATCGCCGACATCCCGATGAACAGATATTGCAGCCAGGCTCGCAAGCCATTCCAGCCGATATCGCGCCCGCTGGATACGCCCACCGCCTCCCGCACCCCGGCCGGCGTCATGCCCGTGCGGTATTCGTGATTCCTGATTTTCTTGGGTACGCCGATATGCATTTCATACTCCATGATGTTGGTCCAACAAGTTCAGGTTCGGCGCCGCTTACAGGCCCGCTTCGACTTCCTCGAAAGCGCCGGCCAGGGCCGCGACGATAAGATCGATCTCGGCCGCCTGTATGGTCAGCGCCGGGGAAAGAATGATGTTGCCGCCCGAGTAACGCACCATGGCGCCGCGCCGATAGGCGGCCCTGGCCACCCGGGCGGGGGCATCCGCCCCGCGCGCAAACGGCAGCTTCGTTTTCTTATCGGCGACCATCTCCAGACAGACCATCAAGCCCTTTCCCCGCACATCGCCCACCGTGCGGAACTTGTTTTCGAATCCCGCCAGGGCACCCAGCAGCCGTTCCCCCTGTCTGGCGGCATTGGCCGGAATATCTTCTGCTTCGAGGATGTTGAGGGTCGCCAGGGCAGCGGCCGCCGCAACGGGGTGCGCACTGTAGGTATAACCGTGGGACAAACTGCCGATGCCCGGATCTGCGCCGGCGAAGGCTTCCACCACCTTGCCGCCGATCGCCGTCGCGCCGAGCGGCACATAGCCGGATGAGATGCCTTTCGCCAGACACATCAGATCTGCCTGCACCCCCCACAGACGGGTGCCGAACATCGCGCCGGTGCGGCCAAAACCGGTGACCACCTCGTCGGCGATGAGCAGCACGCCGTATTTGTCGCACACCTGTCGTACCAGCGGCCAGTAGTTCGCCGGCGGGACGATCACGCCGCCGGCCCCCTGCACCGGCTCGGCGATGAACGCCGCGACCGTATCCGGACCCTGGAACTGGATCTCCCGTTCCAGCAACTGGGCGCATATTTCGCCCAGCTTCACCGGGTCGTCGGTGTAGGGGTTGCGGTAGAGCCAGGGCGTATCGACGTGGAAGCAGCCGGGCAGCAAGGGTTCATAGGCACGCCGGAAGTTGGTGTTGCCGTTGACCGACATGCCGCCGAAATGCACGCCGTGATAGCCCTGTTTCAGGGAAATATACTTGGTGCGATCGCCCTGACCCTTGATCTTCCAGTATTGCCGGGCGATTTTCAGGGCGCTTTCGACGGCATCCGAGCCGCCATTGCAAAAAAACACCGCCTCGATGCCGTCGGGCTGCATCATCTTGACCAGACGCGTGGACAGCTCGATGGCGCGGGCGTGGGTGGTGCCGCGAAAGACGTTGTAAAACGGCAGCTCGTCCAGTTGCGCAACCACCGCGTCGCGGATCTCCTTGCGACTGAAGCCCAGATTCGCACTCCAGAGTCCGCCCACGCCGTCGACCATTTTGTGGCCGTCGACATCCCATATCCAGACACCTTCACCCTTGACGATGATGTCGGGGGGAGAGGCCTGCATGGCTTTGGGGAACGCCATCGGATGCCAGAGATAACGCGCGTTATTGGCCTTGAGGAAATCGGGATCGAATGACATGTTGGGTGCCTTTGTAAGGTGAGAACTCAGCGGGCCGATCAACAGGCTGTTGTCGGCGCGAGCCCGAGCCGGGTGAGTACTGCGCGACAAGAGCCGGCCGGATCGCGCAGATCGAATAGTTGCGTCTGCAGTCCGAATCGGTGGGCGCCGACAATATTGCGCATCTGGTCATCGACGAAGAGCAGGTGCTGCGCCGGCAGCGCCATCGCCGCGACCGCCGCCTGGTAAGCCTCGGGGCGGGGTTTCAGAATCTTGCTGTGACT
>Ga0315268_10007864_pt1 | contig 11173 bp, 5 predicted proteins | sample C1_top_MG_FD_204535 | JGI IMG/M metagenome (GOLD analysis project Ga0315268, IMG submission 204535) | Sediment microbial communities from Yellowstone Lake, YNP, Wyoming, USA - C1_top | ecosystem: Environmental > Aquatic > Freshwater > Lake > Sediment | place: USA: Wyoming | collected 2017-08-01 | reverse complement strand
TCTGTACGTGCAAGCGCACGGCCGCGAATCGTCCGGCCGCTTGCAGCGCGCGGTGCAGTGGGTGACCGGCCCGGTGCAGTCGGCCGCGATCGGGCTGCAGCGCGCGGTGACCGGCGTGTTCGACCGCTACCTGTTCTTGCGCGGCGCAGCTGACGAGAACGGCCGGCTCAAGCGGCAGCTCGAGGAGCACAAGCTCGAGCTGCAGTCGTTGCAGGAGCAGGCGCGGCAGAACGAGCGTCTGCAGCGCCTGCTGCGGCTGGCCGAACAGGTGCCGGGTTCGCGCCTGGTAGCTGCCCGCGTCATCGCCTTTGGCGCCAGCCCGAGCTACCGGACTCTGCGCATCAATCGTGGCACCTCCGACGGCGTGCAGCGGCGCGCGGCCGTGATCACCGCGGACGGCGTGGTTGGCCGTGTGGTGGCGGCGGCCAGCGGCTACGCCGACGTGTTGCTGATCGTCGACGCTGGTTCGCGACTGGACGTGGTGACCGCGCGCAGCCGCGCCCGCGGCGTTCTGCGCGGCGGCGAGGGCAATGTCTGCCAGGTCGAGGCAATGGACCGCACCGTCGACATCGAGCCGGGCGATCTGATGCTGACGTCCGGACTGGACGGCGCGATTGCCGCCGGTATTCCGGTCGGCACGGTCAGCGTGGTCGATCGCCGGCCGACCGGTCTCTACCTCGATGCAGCGATCGACCCGTTCGTGGCCTTCTCGCAGCTGGAGGAGGTGCTGGTGCTGGTCGCTGCACCGCCCGAGTTGACCTGGCCCGAGATCGGGCCGCGTCGCGCCAGTTCGCTGCCGCGGACGGTCGAGATCGAGCCGGGCGCGTCCAGCGCTCCGGCGTCACTGCGCGCCGGCGAACCAGCACGCACCGCCAGCTCGGCCCCCGCGGCCAGCTCGCAACCGTCGTCGCGTAGCGCGACCTCGCAGCCTTCGCCGCGCGCGGCGACCTCGCAACCAGCGTCGCGCGCTGCCGCCTCGCAACCAGCGTCGCGTGCCGCGGCCAGCTCGCCCGCGACCGGCAGTGCCCCGTCGGCCCCGGCGCAATCGCGGCCGCGCCACGCCAGCCGCACGGCGGAGCACACGCCATGAGGCTGTCCGCGCTGGTGCTGGTGGCGCTGCTGCTGCAGGGACTGGCCGGCAGCTGCAACGCGATGCTGCACCTCGAGGCGGTGCGGCCCGAGCCGGCGATCGCGGTGCTGGCGCTGGCCGCGATGCGCCTCGACTGGATTGCCGGCGCCGTGGTGGTGAGTGCGATCGGCTTCGGCACCGACCTGATGGCGTTTTCGCCGCCCGGCCTGCACATGCTCGCCTTCACGCTGGTCTTCGTCGGCGCAAAATTTCTGACCCAGCTGCTCGGTCTGTACCGCGGCGTGGCAGTGGTGCTGGTCGCCCTGGCAACGTCGGCGGCCTGCCGGCTGGTGCTAAGCCTGTTGCTCGCGCTGTTTGGCGAGGGCGCCGGCCGCATTGGCCTCTGGCATGCGCAGTTTCTGGCGGTCGGCGTCGACGGGCTGCTGGCATTTCCGATCGCGCTGGTGGTCGAACCGCTGCTGCGGCGGGTGGGCGCCGAGCCCGAGACTGGTGGGAGGTGGCCGTGAGCGGCTCCGGCGGCAACCCGGCGCCATACGGTCTGGTGCGGCCGATCGTCGCCAGCGCGCTGATCGGCCTGGCCATGTTCTCCCTGGTCGCGCGCCTGTACTACTTGCAGGTGGTGCGCGGCGCGGAGTTCACGGTCAAGAGTGAGTCCAATTTTGTCCAGCTGCGGCGGGTGGTACACGACCGCGGCATCATCCTCGATCGCAGCGGCCGCATCCTGGTCGACAATCGGCCTGCCTACGACGTCTTCATGACGCCGGCCTTCATCCCCGATTCGGCGCGCACGCTGGCCAGCATCACCGACGCGCTCGAGCTGGAGCGCGACCTGGCCAAGCGGCTTGAGCGCGCGCTGCTCGGTTCGCAGAAGCGTGGCGACGGCCGGCCGATCGAGGTCGCCAACTCGGTGCGGCCAGACCAGCTGGCGGCCTTGCTGCAGCTGGTCGACCGCACCCACCTGCTCGGGGTTGAGGTGCAGCCGGACCTGAGCTGTCGCGATTGCAGTCGCGTGGTCATCCAGCCGCTCGAGTTCCCCAGCCTGGGCCTGATCTTTCGCCGGCTGGCCAACGCGCTTGGCGTCACCGAGGAAGCTCTCGACGACGTGCGCGAGGACGTGCGCCAGGCACGCGGTCTCGAACGCTTTCAGCCGATCCGGGTTTCGCGCGACCTGTCGTGGGATGCTTTCGTCCGCATCGACACCGCGGTCAGCCTGTTCGAACTGCCCGGCGTCGACGTGCAGCAGACCCAGCGCCGGCGCTACCGCACCGGCCTGCAGACGGCGCACGTGCTTGGCTACATCAACGAGATGACGCCGGTCGAGTACGAGCGGCTGCGCGAGGACGGCTACAAGATGGGCGACTTCATCGGTCGCGCCGGCATCGAACGGACGTTCGAACGCGAGTTGCGCGGCATCGATGGCGTCGAACGCGTGGTGGTCGACGCCAAGGGTCGCCGCATGCCCGAGGAGCGTAGCCGGGTGCTGCTCGGCGACGACCGCGGCGAGCCACCGCAACCCGGCCACACGCTGGTGCTCAGCATCGACGCGGACCTGCAGCGGGTGGCAGAGGAGAGCTTTGCCGCGCTGCAGGGCGTGGAGGGTGCGGTGGTCGCGGTCGAGGTCAAGACCGGTTTCGTGCTGGCCATGGCCTCGTACCCGGCGTACGACCCCAACCTGGTCAGCGGCCGCATCACGGCGGAGGAGAAGCGCGCGCTCGACACCGACAAGCTGCAACCCTGGGTCAACCGCGCCATCGCCCAGCAGTATCCACCCGGCTCGACCTTCAAGGTGACGACCGCCCTGGCTGGTTTTCGGTCCGGTGAGCTGACGCCGTCGCGCCGCATCCACTGCGGCGGTTCGTTTCACCTCGGCAGCGCAGTCTGGCGTTGCTGGCGCCTCAGCGGCCATGGCTCGATGAACGTGCACCAGGCCATCCAGCAGTCGTGTGACGTCTTCTTCTACACCATCGGCTGGGACGTCGGCATCGATGGGCTGGCCGACGCGGCGCATCTGCTCGGCTACGGCGCGCTGACCGGCATCGACCTCGACAACGAGGTGCCCGGCATCATCGGCGACACCAAGTACTACCTGCGCCGGCCCGAGGGGGTGCAAAAGGGCTTCGTCGTCAACAACGCGATCGGCCAGGGCGATATCGTGGTGACGCCGCTGCAGCAGGCGTTTGCCTACGCCACGATTGCCAACGGCGGCACGCTGTACGCGCCGCAGCTGGTGCGCGAGGTGCGCGATCAGGACGGCCGCGTGGTGCATCACTTCGACCCGGTGGCGCGCTGGAAGATCCAGGCGCCGGCCGGTGCGCTCGAGGAGATCCGGTCGGGTCTGCAGGCGGTGTGCGAGCAGGGCGGTACCGCCTACGGCCTGCACTTCCGGCGCGAGCCGCCCGGCATGGCCGAGTGGGTCAGCAACTCGGGCATCAAGCTGGCAGGCAAGACAGGCACCGCGCAAGTGACCAAGATGGACAAGGTCATCAAGAAGATGAACGAGCTGGAATACGGTCAGCGCGACCACGCCTGGTTCGTCTCGTACGCGCCCGCCAGCGACGCCGAGATCGCGGTCGCCGTGATCAACGAGCACAGTGGCCACGGTGGCACCACGGCCGCGCCGATCGCCGCCAACGTCATCCGCGCTTACTTCGAGCGGGTCAAGCCGCGCGCCATGACCGCCGGTGATCGCGATGCCGACGACGACACCGCGCTTGCGTTTGCATGCGGCGAGCCCGGGGTGCAGCCATGAAGCCGCGCGCGATCTTCGTCGGTCTCGACCGCGAGTTGCTGGCTTACGTCCTGCTGATCGCCTGCTGCGGCGTGATCAATCTGTTCTCGGCCGCCCAGGTGGCGCGGCCAGGCGCTCAGTATCTGCAGGTCGGCTACTTCGCGGTCGGCTTTACCATCGCCGTCGGTATTGCCGCCCTCGACCTGCGCTGGTTTGAGCGGCTGGCCTATCCGGCCTACGTGGGAGTGTGCGGGCTGCTGGCGCTGGTGCTGGTGGCCGGCGCCACCATCAAAGGATCGCAGCGCTGGCTCAACCTGGGCTTTTTCAACTTGCAGCCCTCCGAGTTGATGAAGCTGGCCATCATCTTCAGCCTGGCACGCTACCTGTCGCGGCGCGAGGAACAGGGCGCGATGGGTCTGCTCGACCTGCTGCGGCCGCTCAATCCGAGCCGGCCGCTGGTGCTGCTGGCGGTGCTGATCGCCAAGTTCGGCGTGCTGCAGATCCCGGGGTCAACCGGATTGACCTGGCTGGTGCGCGTCGCTGCGCTGCTGATCGCGCTGGCCTGGTTGGCGCTGTCGGTCTACCGCATGCAGAGCCTGGGCTTTGCCGCCAAGACCTTTGTCGCGCCGGTCGACCTGATCGTGGCGCCGGCCGTGCTGATCCTGGTCGAGCCAGATCTGGGCACCACGCTGATCCTGCTGGCCATCGCCGGCACCATGGTGCTGTACGTCGGGGTCCGGGTCTGGTCGCTGGTGGTGATCGCGATCTTCGGCGCAGTGGGTGGGGTGGTGGCGTGGTTCAAGGTACTCAAGCCCTATCAGCAACAGCGCATCCTGACCTTTCTCAATCCCGAGGCCGATGCGCTGGGTGCTGGGTACCACGCCAACCAGTCGATGATCGCGATCGGATCAGGCGGGCTGCAAGGCAAGGGGCCGATGAAAGGGACCCAGACCCAGCTCTCGTTCTTGCCCGAGAACCACACCGACTTTGCCTTTTCGGTGCTGGCCGAGGAATGGGGGCTGGCCGGCGCAGTGTTGCTGATCATTTTTTTTGCGCTGCTGATCATCAAGGGCGTGCGCGTCGCCGCCAATGCGCACGATCGGTTCGCGGCACTCTGTGCGGTGGGCGTGGGCGCGCTGGTCTTCTGGCACGTCTTCGTCAACATCGGCATGGTCACCGGCATGTTGCCGGTGGTCGGTGTGACGTTGCCTCTGGTCAGCTACGGCGGGTCGTCGGTGCTGACCATCATGTTCGGCATCGGCATCTGGCTGTCGGTGAGCAAGAAACGCGCGATGTTCTAACTCGCTTCAACGCGGCACCGGAGTCTCCGGCAACGACGGCGCAGCAGCATGTGCCAGCCAACCATGGCCCAGACCAGCAACCCATCGGCCAGCGCCGGTTTGCCATGGCTGCGGCAGCCGCAGCTCGTCGTCATCGTGTAGTCGCTTGATTGGTCCAGCGAGTTCTGGTTGCCGGCATCGATCGCGCTGCCGGTGCGGCCGTCAGAGGCCGACAGCTGCGCGTCGCGAACCGCAGTCGACCCCGCATCTGGCGGTGGCGTCGAGCTGGTGTCCTGCGACGACGTCGAGCCAGCGTCATGGGGAGGCAGCGAGCCAGCGTCGACCGGCCGCGGCGAGCCCGCGTCGACGACGGGCGCCGATCCAGCATCGGGCGGCGTGCACCACCACTCGCAGCGCAGCGCCGCATTGCATATCCATGTGCCATTGCAGGCAGGCGAAGGTACAAAGCCGTCGCAGGCGGCAGCGTCGGTGCACCGGTTGGTGGTCTCGCCGATACCGCCACCGAGCACCAGGTCACCAAATGCTGCCGCGTCCTGGCCCCATCCGATCCCGGGCGTCCACTCGACCCAGCCCTCGCGGCCGCTGCCGTCGTCGTCGTTGAGCAGGATGCTGAACCCGACCGTGCGGCCGGGCGCTGGCGACGTCACACCGAGCACGGCCAGCGGAATCGTGGCGACGACGACGAGCTGGTTGCCCACCAGCTGCCACGCCGTCACCTGTGCTTGCCAACCGGGCGCGCCAGCAGGTGCCACCCAGCGGGTCGAGACCGGACCGTTGTCGGTCAATGCCAGGCCAAACTGGGTGTCGCCGTCCGTGTCGCAGGCGCCGGCCGTGTGGTCGTGGTCGGCGTCGACGGCGACCTGCACCGAGTCGCTGCGCCACATGTCGGTCGCCACCTGATTGGCAACATGCACATCGTCGGTCACCAGCGCGGCCAGATAGAGGTTGCTCGCGTCCCAGGCCAGTGCGATGCGCGCCGAAAGATCCTGGTCGCCGCCACTGGCAACGGAATAGGCGACGTAGCTGTTCGTGGTCAGCGCGATGGTATCGAAGAGATCCCAGTTGGCGAGCACGCTGTCGACGGTCAACGGTCTATCGGTCCGCAGGGCGCGGATGGACTTGTGCTCGACCGGAGGCGCACCCGGGCCGCTGCAGGCGTCACCTGTGTAGTCCGGGCTGAGCGCCGCGTAGGTATTGTAGGCGGGTCGCGGCGAACCGTCGGCGTGGGTGAGACCGAAGTACTCGGACCCATCGGCGCGGTCGGACAGGACCCAGTACAAAATGTTTTTCACCTTGTCGCGATGATTGGCCCAGGTGTGCGCGTAGATGGTCTGCACATAGGTGGCGGCCAGGTTCTCGTCCGGCTCGGCCACGCCACCGGCCTCGGTCACCCACAGCGGCAAACCTCCGGTGGCAAAGTACGACGAGAAGAGACTGTCGGCGTACTGGCGGACCCAGTCCATGCTCCAGCCCTGGGGGCAGTAGGTATGGACCCCGACGCCGTCATACGCGGCCAGACCACCAGCAGCGTCCATGGCCGCTGCGAGGTAGTTGACGTCTCCGGTCGCCAGCCCACCCACCACCAACTCGCCGGTGCCGTGGAGCCGGATGATCGGCGCCACGTCCCGCAACATCCAGCCGAACTGATCGGCTGGCACGCCGGGTTCGTAGCCACCGGGCGGCAGCTGGTGGTCGGGCTCGTTCCAGATCTCCCAGGCGTCCACGTGGGGCCCGAGCACGGTGGCCACCCGCTCCATCTCGGCCAGCCACGCGGCGCGGTACGGGTCCCACTCGGTACCGGCAGCGTTCCAGGCCGGCTTCGGCGTCCCGCCGAGGATCGCCGAGCCGACGATGTAGAGCACCTTGATCCCGGCGGCATGGAGCCGGTTGATGACCTCGCGGGTCAGCGGATGCTCTGCCTCCTGGTCGGAATCGAAGCAGGCCACGATGCGAGCCCAGCGGGCGCCGGAGCCTTCGAGCAGCGGCATGAATGTGTATTCGGTGTCGACCCACCAGCCTTCGACGTTGAGGCCAAAAAAATCCTGCTCTGGCGTGAACGCGCAGCTCGCGTTGAGGTCGGTCGCCAGGGTGGAAAATGGCGCCGACCGGTCGTCGTCGAACCTGCCGGCGAGTGGACCACAGGCGGCCACTGCAAGGACGAACGTCGCAGTCATGACCCGCGTCGTGCCGACCATGTATGGGCTCCTGCCACCTTGACCCACCTCACGTATCGGCAGATCGGGGAGATGCGTTCGCACCAATTTCTCTCTTTTTTACGTCGTCACTACGAAGTCTGGTCGATCCGACAGCAGACGCTCACTGAGTCGGCGACTGGCGTGTCGAGTGTCGGTTTCGCCCGACCTGACGCCGATTTATGTTCGTGTGCAACCCAATCCGATCATGTACTGTCCGGCCGTGTTCCCCCTGCAAACAAGACGGTGACGTGATGCTGCATGAGGAAGGCTGCCTCGTCTGTGGTGGTGACGGCCAGATCCACAATTCATTCGGGCTGAGCAACAAGTGCCCTTCGTGCCACGGCTCGGGCCGCCGCCACCAGGGCGAGTCCGGGTTCCGCGACGTCACCAAGACCAAGCCATCGCACTTTCACAAGCCGACCACGCCGGCCGAGGAAAAAATAAAGCGCACCACGCCCAGCACGCCCAACGGCATCCTGCTCGCCAGCGAGGTGAAGGCCAGCCCCAATTGCTCGGCCGAGACCAAGGAGCGCTTGATCCGGGAGATCGTCGAGTACGAGGGAGTGCACAGCAGCTGCACCAAGACCTTCATGACAAAACTGCGCAAGAAGCTGCGGCCGGGCGCTGACACCTAGCACGCACCGTCCGCCGCGCCCGTCGAGTCACGGCGTCTGACAATCCACCGAGTTGCACTGGCAGCGCGTCCCCACGCGGGGCGGCAGGTTGTTGCCAAGATTGGTACAGGCAAAACCGGTCGGGCAGAGCGGCGTCGGGATTGGCGCCGGGCAGATGCTATTCCAGGAACAGTTGGGACAGTTACAGCTGAGGGGGAGCGGATCGGGCGCCGTTGTATTGCACTCGGTGAGCACGGTGCCGTTGCACGGAACGTCAGTGCATTGCTGCTGGAGGACGCACTTGGCGGGGGCCTGCTGCTGATCGCAGACCATTTCGCTGGCGTGGGCGCCAGTGCAACCGCACTGCGCTGGTCCGCACTTGAATCCCTGCCACTGCGAGCCGACGCACTCCTCGCCCACTCCGCAATCGGCGGCGGTAGTGCAGACAACTGTGCAGACATAGCTGCTCTGTGCATTGCAAATCATGTTACCGGCATTGGCACCCGTGCAGTCGCACACTGCTGGCAGGCAATGGTTCGGCTGGCCATCGTTCGACCCATAGCTGACGCACTCTTCGCCGGTCGCGCAATCCGAGCCCTTGCTGCAAGCGGTCGGCGGACCGATGCAGGCCCCGAACACGCACGAACCCGAGACCCCGCCGCAGTCGGCGTCGTTGCGGCAGGAGTTGGCGGCTGCACAAAAGGGATGGGTCATCTGGAAATTTCCGCAGCTCTGGTCCTGGCCGCAGGTCAGGTTGCACGGTGACCCTCGGCCACAGTGGCGTTCGACACAGTCGGCGCTGAAGACCGTGCAATCGCCCGAGACCTGGCAGGGATATTGGCAGTTCTGTCCGCCCTGGCACGACCACGAGCCATCGCACTGTGTCGCCGGCGGCAGGCAGGCGGAGACCCATTGTGTCCCGCTTTCAACCAGCACCGACGGGTTGAAGCCGACCTGACACTGCGGGTCCCCACCTTGGCCCGTGGCGCAGAGCTGCTCGGCCGTGCACTCGGCGCAGTCCTCGTACAGCGGCAGGTTGGCGGGCCGGCAATAGGGCATGACTTGCATGCGATGGGCTGCCCACAGCTGCGACAGGTTGTTGCCCTGGTTGATCGGCCAGGGTGCGTCGTAGACGCACTGCTCGCCGGTGGGGCAGTCGGCGCTCTTGTAGCAGGGCATGCTGCATGCGAGCAGACCGCGCGCGCTGTGCAGCACGTCGCTATCGCCCATCGACTTGGCGCTGGCAACGGCAACGCACGCGCCGTGCAGACACTCGCTCGCGTCGAAGCAAGCCGCGCCGTCGACCAGGGTACCCGGCGCCAGGCACACGCGTCCGAGGACCGCCACCAGCCCGCAGATCTCTCCGCTATAGGTCGCGCAGTCCGCGTCCCACAGACAGACCTTGGGCTCGCAGCGGTTGGTCGTTCCGCAGCGCATGCCGGCCGGGCAGGGCAGCTCGGTGTTGCACGCTGGACCGCTGGCGGCAAAGTCGCGGTTTGCATAACCGACGCAAGTGCCGGCCGAGTTGGGGTTGGTGGAATTGATCAGCTCGCATTCAAAGTCGTCGTCGCAGACTGCATCTCTGAAGCCGCCGCAATAGGGCAGATAGGGCAGTCGCGGGTTGGGCGTGCACTGACCGGTATAGGCCGTGTCGGTGGCGCCGGCGCACAGCTCGGTGCCGCTGCACGTATTTGTGCTCCCGCTGGTACAGGTCACGCCCGCTTGCGTGAAGGGCGCGACCACCGCGGTCAAATCGACCAGCTCCTCGCTCGCAGCGGCCGACGGGTCGGCATAGTGCACCAGCACCACGCGATCGAAGCCGCCGAAGATGGCGCGGCCGCGGGTGCGGTCGAGCAGCACGGTACGGTTGGGCACGCCCGGTCGCACGGCCACCGGCACGCTGGTCTGGTCGAGCGAGATCAAGCCCACGGCGGTGCCGTTCTCCGGGCTCATACCGCCGTACCAGATCTCGATCAGGTTGGCCGGGTCGACCACGCGCCGGTTGTTGCACTGCATGCGCTGGCTGAAATTGTCGCCGGGCGGCACGCCCACAGCCACGGCCTCGAAGTCACCGCCGGCGAGCACCTTGAAGGCGGACGAGCCGATCATGAAGTACTCGCCAGTCAGGTCGAACGACGGGGCGCCGACTCCCGGGTCAGAGTCGATGCCCAGGTAGTCGCGCGCGCGCTGGTCGGTGACGACGGCGCCGCTGGCGTCGACGATCACGATGAAGGGCACCTTGACGTCCGCCGTGGAGAGCTGGCTGCGGACGATGACGGTGTCGCTGCTGCCAGGTTTGGCCGCCACGCCCACCACGTTCTGGATGGCAGCGCTGTTCACCTCGAGGAAGGTCGAGGCGTTGACCACCAGCAGGTCGGTGCTGTTGGCCTGGCCGTAGTCGCCGTTGGTGATGAAGAGGTGATTGGAGGCCGGATTGTAGCCCATGATGTGGCCGAGGATCACGCGCACCACTTGCATGGTGTCGAGGTCGAAGACCATGACGCCGGCATTGCTGCTCGAGGCGTACAGGATCTTCTCGTCGGGCGACAGATAGACATCCCCGGTCCATTGCGGCCGCTGCGGGTTGTTCCCGGTCGGGTTCGGCAACATGTGAAACTGGAACTTGCTGCCGGCAGCGACCCGGGTGGCCAGCAAGTCAAGGTCCAGGGTCTCGCTGACGGAGGGGTTGGCGAACAGCGTGCGGTCGACCTTGATCAGCCGGTCCGGGCAGAGGATCCAGGCGATCTTGGTATTGGGTGCCAGGGCCAGCACCCGGGGTCCCTCCATCCACTGTCCCTGGTTGTTTGTCTCCCAGCCGATGAAGAAGTTGTCGCTGTGCAGCACGTCCAGCGTGCCGCGCTCGCTATCGAGCACGGCCAGGCCCAGGTTCGACGCGAGCACGATCTCGCCGGTGTCGTTGTCGAGCGCTGCTGCCGGCGGGTTGTCGTTCATGCTCCAGGGCGTGCTGGGATTCATGAGATTGTGCTTGATCGTCGTGACCAGCGGCAGCACCAGGGAGATGTTCTGGCCGCTGGCCAGTTGAAACTCGGTCGAGTCCACAGCGTAGGCGAAGTCGGCAAACTCGGGCTGGTTGAGCCGGAGGGAGTAGTTGGCCGGCGTGGTCAGGTTTTCGAAAACGAACACACCATTGGCGTCGGGTGCAGCAGTCGCTGCCACGGGCCAGGTGTCGGGCGGCTGGCCACCGCCCTGATTGTTGTCCTGGCGCAGCAGATCGATGGTGACCA
>Ga0315268_10007863_pt1 | contig 11174 bp, 11 predicted proteins | sample C1_top_MG_FD_204535 | JGI IMG/M metagenome (GOLD analysis project Ga0315268, IMG submission 204535) | Sediment microbial communities from Yellowstone Lake, YNP, Wyoming, USA - C1_top | ecosystem: Environmental > Aquatic > Freshwater > Lake > Sediment | place: USA: Wyoming | collected 2017-08-01 | reverse complement strand
TTATTGTTGTGATAATGAAAGTGATGCAGCGGTCTCTCATCAGGGAGTCATGTCGGCTTCAGTTGAATTCAATGATAGAGGCTTTATGCGGACTACCCCCCATACCGTCTAATCTTGCAAACCCATAATCGTGCCTCCTCGATTTTTTCAACTCTACGAAGAAAACACTGCCGCTGTTATCGCCGAGTTGAAGCTCGGCCTGCTCGCAAGCGATGCCTGGATTGCGCCCAAGTTTTTTTATGACTTGCTTGGCTCACGCCTGTTCGCAGCGATCACGGCCCTGCCGGAGTATTATCCGCCGCGCGTCGAGGCGGAAATCTTTTCGACTTGCCTCGATGAAATTGCGCATGCCCTCGGCACGCGGGGAACCCTGATCGATTTGGGCGCGGGCAATTGCGAGAAAGCCGCGCGGCTGTTTCCGGTACTCCAGCCGGCACAATATGTCGCCGTCGATATCTCGGTGGAATTTCTGCGCGATGCCTTGGAACATCTGAGCCGGCAATACCCGGATACCGATATACTGGGCGTGGGCGCGGATTTTTCCGCGCGGCTGGATTTACCCGCGGAGGTCGCGGATAAGCGGCGCACTTTTTTTTATCTGGGCTCTTCCATCGGCAATTTTTCCGATGCCGATGCGGCGATGCTGCTGGGGCGTCTGCGTCAAAACATGAAGGCAGGCGATGGCCTGTTGATCGGGATGGACCTCTTAAAGCGCAGCGCCACGCTCGTAGCCGCTTACGACGATGCCCTTGGTGTCACCGCCGCGTTCAATCGGAATGTGCTATTGCATGTAAACCGCATTTTGGGCAGTGATTTCAGACTCGAAGATTGGCGGCATGTGGCATTGTTCAATACGCAAGCATCGCGGATTGAAATGCATCTTGAGGCAGTGCGCGGCGTACGCATCGCCTGGCCGGGCGGTAGCCGCCTATTCGCCGCGCACGAGCGCATTCATACGGAAAACTCTTATAAATACACGCCGGAATCGGCGCGCGCCTTGCTGCAACAAGCGGAACTCGCGGTACAGCAGCTTTGGATCGACCCGATGAACTATTTCGCGCTCTTCTACGCCACGCCCACGCACACTTAGCGCACCAGCAATTGCGCCGGCCCCGCTTGTACCTCGCCGATTACCGCGGCATTCGCAAAACCACCGGCTGCAAAAATCGCCAATACTTCGTCTACGGCCTCTGGCGCGCACGCGGCCAGCAGCCCGCCCGAGGTTTGCGGATCCGTCAGCAAATCCTGCTGCACTTGTCCCAGCGACGAAGCCAATCGAATTTCATGCCCATAACTGAGCCAGTTGCGGCCGGATGCGCCAGTCACGATGCCAGCGCTGATCATCGCTTCCACATTCGGTAGCAGCGGCACTTTGGCCCAATCGATGGCTGCCGTCACTTTGCCGCCGCGCGCCAGTTCCAGCGCATGCCCACCCAAACCAAAGCCCGTGACGTCGGTTAATGCGTGCACGCCGGGAAGCTCGGCCAATGCAATGCCTGGCTTGTTAAGTTGCGTGGTCAGTGCCACGAATTGTGCGTAGCCTTGCGCATCCAATTGCCCTTTTTTCAAGGCGGCGGAATACACGCCGACGCCCAAGGGTTTGCCCAGAATGAGCCGGTCGCCCGGTTTTGCGCCGGCATTTTTCTTAACCCGTTTGGGATGAACCAGCCCCATCACCACCAGGCCGTAAATGGGTTCAACCGAGTCAATGGTGTGTCCTCCCGCGATCGGAATACCGGCTTCGCGACAAGCGGCTTCGCCACCTTGAATGATTTTTCCGATGATCTCGGTAGGAAGTTTATTCACCGGCATGGCTACCAGCGCCAAGGCCATGATGGGTTTGCCGCCCATGGCATAAATATCCGAAATAGCGTTGGTGGCGGCAATTCGCCCAAAATCAAAAGGGTCATCCACGATCGGCATGAAAAAATCCGTGGTGGCGATCAGTGCTTGCGTCTCATTAATTTGATACACCGCGGCATCATCGGAAGTCTCAATGCCAACCAGCAGCTGTTCCGGGAGGGGCGTGCCCTGGCTATTCCGGAGTATTTCGGCGAGCACGGCGGGCGCGATTTTACAACCGCAGCCGCCGCCATGCGAAAACGCGGTGAGTTTAATTTCGGGAATTTCTACTGGAGTATTCATGCGTCGCTCACTTATCCGGCATAATTTTCTGAATGTTCGAGTCTAGCATCCTTGAACAATCGTCGCACCAACTGCCGTTCACGCTCCGGCTCGAACAGCGCCGAGCGCGCCGCGCATTGCGTCAGCAAATGCGCGGCAAAGGCCTCGTCCGAGGCGAAGCGTAACATCAGTTTAGCCAGCACTGCGGCGTTGCCCAATGGAAAATAACCGACGTAATCCTGCCCCAGCATGCCAATATTACCGCTGATAAAACTGGCCAGTACCGGCACATTGGATTGCACGGCTTCGATAATGACATGGGCACCGCCTTCCATGACCGATGTGTGGAGCAGCGCCCGGCTGCGCGCGATCCAACGCCGGGCCTGGCTTCGCGGTAAACCGCCTAGCCAGCGATAGCCTGGGCAGCGGGCCATGGTTTGCCGCGCGGCTTGGCCTAGCGCCTCATCCAAGGGATTGCCGATATGCACTACGCGGATAGCCGATGGTGCCGGCAAGAGTTGCACCGCGCGCATCAAAGTCAGCGGATCTTTTTCAGCGCGCAAATGGCCCACTGCAACAAAATCAAAAGTACGCTTATTGGGTTTGAGGCGCGTTAAACGGGGCGCGGACTGGATGATGACACGCGCTTTTTTGCGCAGGCTAGGCGCAAGCTCCAGCAAGGCCTGCTCCTGCAATACCACCAGATGCGTTGCCGCCTCCAGGGAGCGCAATACGGCGCCATCCAGCTTCATGTCGCGGTAAAGATCGGTCCCCGTCAGCACGACAATCAGGGGGCGGTCTGGATACGCATCGGCGAATCGGGCGATGCTATCGGCCGAACGCCGCGCATGCAAGGCGATCATGACGTCCGCCGGTGTACCATCCCATGCCAGCGCTACCGAGACATCGGCATCCGCGGCAAGAAATGTTTGCCAACGCGATGCGGTGTGCCAGTTGCCGTTATTGGCGTTTGCCAATGCCGGGCTGATAATGGCGCATGTGGGTTGAGTATCTGACATGGGTATAGAGTAGATATGCTACAGACAAAACAGCAATGCATGCTTGCCAGGCACTATAACAAGGATCAATTAGCCACGGCAATGCGCGACGCGCGCAGCAACTTATTAGCGTGTGTGGATGATTTATCCGACGAACAATGGCGCGTACCTTACCACCCCAACTATAACCCGGTGGCGTGGGAAATCGCTCATGTCGCCTGGTTCGCGGAATGGTGGACCTTACGCGGCCCGCATTGGATGGATAGCGATGGCCGGCTACAAGCACGGCTGCCCGCACGCCATGCCGGGCCAGACCGAACTTTGAACTCAAGCATCATTCCACACGCGGCACGCTGGGAAGTCAAGCTGCCGGAGCGTCACGCGCTGTATGACATGCTGGCGGCGCAGCTCGATGCGACCCTGGCGCGCCTGGCGCACAGCGGCGATCCCGATGCGGATTTGTATTTTTACCGGCTAGCCTTGTTTCACGAAGACATGCACGTGGAAGCGCTCATCTATTTGCGCGACCATTTGCGTTTTTCTGCTCCCGCAGGAACGGTATTGCCCAGCGTACCGGTAGCGGCTGCGCAAATAACGATAGCGGCCAGTTCGGCGCGTGTCGGCCAGGAGCCGAACGGCGCCGGGTTCTACTTCGACAATGAAAAATGGGCACATGAGGTCATAATCTCCGCGCTGCAAATGGATACCACGCCCGTCTCATGCGGCACGTTTTTGCGTTTTGTGGAAGCCGGCGGATACGACACGCCGGATTTTTGGCCGGATGCGGCAGGGCATTGGCGCGGCAGCGTAACGCGATCCCATCCAGAGCGCTGGCGCAAGACGGTAAATGGATGGCAATGCCGCTGGTTCGATCAGTGGCTACCCTTGCCGGCGGATATGCCCATCATGCACGTCAACGCCCATGAGGCACAGGCTTACTGCCGCTGGGCAAAACGCAGCTTGCCGACCGAGGCGCAATGGGAGGCCGCCGCACGGCAAGACGCCATTCAATGGGGTGGCCTGGTATGGGAGTGGATGAGCAATCCGTTCATGCCTTACACGGGATTTTCTCCAGACCCTTACCGTGATTATTCCGCGCCGTGGTTTGCTAGCCACCACAGCCTGCGGGGCGGTAGTTTCGCGACCCATGCGCGCATGCATCATCCGCAGTATAGAAACTTTTATCTGCCCGAGCGCAGCGACATCTTTGCTGGATTTCGGACTTGCCTTACAGCTCACTGATTGTTTATCGCCTCGAGATGTTGTTACCAGCCACCACCCACAGGCGTCGTGGGCAGGGTCCTACCACGCTGATGGGGCAACCCCCTTTGCTTCTGCCTTAGCGGCAACGCACATGTAGCGCAGAATCTTGTCGAATAAACGAATGGTGACTGCCTCATGCAAAGGGTGGCCACCTGGACTGCTTACGAGTTACCCCCCGCGCCGGTGCTGCTCGCGCAGGCTGTGACTCAGGTGCTGACCGAGTACCGCAAGGAGGCGTACTCCCTCCTGTGCCCCGGGATCACGTGCCACGCGCAACATACAGCCCAGACCGCCCGTTGCCGGGGGAGACGCCGCGATATCCTTACTTGTCGCATGGATCGCTTCGGACAGAGCGATTAGCAGATACTGGCTCTCGTCACGATCGAGTACCTGGAGCAGGCGCATCAGGCCCTCGTTGCGTGTCAGCCGGTCGAGCAGGTTCATCCCCTCGCTTATCGCCCCTGACAGCCGCGTGACCATGTCGTCCGACAGCGCGTCCCGAGCCGCGGTGACGAGCTGTGCGAATTCGACGAGTCGCTGCAGATCGTCGTTGGCCGTTGCGTCGATGGGCGTTTCAGTTTGTGTGGTCATCTTGGTTTCCTCAGAGCAGTCCGCGTACGCTGGTCCAATACATCTGGTTGTAGGCCATCTTGAACCAGTGCATGGGTTTCGTCGGTGCCTTCAGGTCGGGCGGGTTAAGGTAGTTGAACATCGCGTAGGTTGCGCGATCATGGCCCGCTTCAATGAAGCAGTACACCTTGCCGTCATAGTCGCGCACCGGTGTGCCGATCTTCACGATCGCGGCAATGTTTTCGGCTGCCACCTCGGCTTCGAAGTGCGCTGCCGACCCAGTCTTGCTGACCGGCAGATTGGTCGTGTCGCCCAGCACATAGACGTTGTCGTGGCCGTTCATGGTGAGCTTATAACGGTCGGTCGGAATCCAGCCGCCCTGGCCGAGGTTGTTGTTCTCTATTACTTCCATGCCTTTGTGCGGCGGGATGGCGATGAGCAGATCGTAGGCGGTCTCCGTGCCTTCCTCGCTCTTTACGATATTGTTTTTGACGTCCACTTCCTTTACGTTGAACAGCGTTTCGTACTCGATCCCGAGGCGGTCAAACTCAGGCTTGGCCCATTTGGCGACATTCTGGATGGTGTGGATGCGGCCGATCGGGTAGTGATACTTCATGGTGACCTTGTCGCGTATGCCACGTGCCTTAAAATAATCATGCAGCGAAAACATGACCTCGACCGGGGCGATCGGGCATTTGTGCGGAACCCCGACGACGACGGCAACTTTACCGCCCTGAAACTCCCGCAACCGCTTGAACATCTTCACCGCGGAGGCTTCGGTGTAGAAGGTCTCGGCGCCCTCGGTTAATCCGGGAATCTGCTCGGGCACAATGCGCGAACCGGTGGCGATTACCAAAATATCGTACTGATGAATCTTGCCGCTTTTGGTTCTCACCTGGTTTTGATCGAGTTCGAATTGTTCGACCGGATCCACGTGAAAATCGATACACGATTCTAGTAGGCTCGCCTGATCGCGATAAAGCTGGTCCGGGGTCATCTGTCCGAACGCGACGTACAGCAAGCCAGGCTGGTACATATGCTTGTCAGACGCCGAGAGCATTGTGAGCCAAACCTTGCGGGTGCGAATCTCGGCAGATAGCCGCCGCGCGAGATTATTGGCCAGAATGGTACCGCCCGTACCACCACCGACGACTAAGATTCTCATTGCATTCTCCTATCCAAAATTAATCTCGGAACATTCCCAGCCGTTGGGCAGGCAAGCGTATCTCGACCCCACAAATAATGCGCTATTTGGCCTTGCGAATCTTGATGTGCCAAACTCCATCGATTTTTTCGTTGCCGACCATCTCGTGCCCAACCTTGTCGACCCATTCCGGCACGTCCGCGGCTGAGCCCTCATCGGTCGACAGGAGTTCGAGCGTATCGCCCACATTGGCCTGCTTCATATAGGTAATGAGCTCCATGAGCGGCCCAGGGCAGAACGTGTCGCGCGCGTCGATTATCTTGTCTTCACTCATTGCCGTATCCTTACTGTTAACTTCGGTTTGCTAGGCTATTCGGTTTAAAACGTAAGCAGTTGGCCGCCCTCGGCGTCGCTTAGAAAGCGCGTCAATCCGGTCGGCGGTCCAAGCTCGGGGTCGAGTCCCTCTTTCGTGACTTTCATCAGATCCAAGGCCATCGAGCATGGCAGCAGCTTGGCGTCGCCAAGCTCGGCTGCTTGCTTGAACAACTGCTTGAAAGGCGGTACGCCTTTCTGCTGCGCCATGAGCGCTCCAAGCTCGCCCTCGGCCGGTGCGTCGGCGGTGCGGCCTTTCACGAAGTACGGCAGGGCGTTCATGGATAAGAACACCGAAACTTCGTCGCCGACCGCCGCCGCGACCGATGCGATCATCGCGGCCATCTGCAGTTTTTCGCGCGTGTCAGAGACACAAATGATGTAGATTTTTCTGGGCATGATGCTCTCGTCTCTCTTGGCGCTGAATTTTTCGGATAGTCATCGAGCTTGAGGTACGACTGCGGAGTCGATGCTGTCGTATCCCGCAACTCGATAGACAAGCATGGAGATAAACCAACTCGCAATAAATATCGATACCACGAGAATCCCAATCAATTCCCAATGCGTGCTTAGGGCATCGACTTGATCCCACAGGCGACCCTTAAGGCTAAATTGCTCCGACATCAGCGCGAGGATCTCGATGCCGGCAACAAGCAAGGCAATAACAGCGGAGATAATGGTTATCGAGAGGTTGTAATAAAGTTTCCGGAGCGGGTTCCGGAATGCCCAGCCATAAGCGCGAGTCATCAGAATGCTGTCGGTCGTATCCATGAGGGACATGCCGGCCGCGAACAGCGCCGGAAACACCAGGATCGTCCACACCGACAATCCCTTTGCCGCCTCCACGCCCGCGATGCCCAATAGACTAACCTCCGTCGCGGTATCAAAACCAAGTCCGAATAAAAATCCGATAAAGATCATGTGCCAACTCTTATTGATCAGTCGAAACAAGGAGCGGAAGATGCGTGAGAAAAATCCACGCTTATTGAGGAGAAGATCGAAGTCTTCTTCGGTGTAAGTACCGCCATTGCGGACCTTCCTAAAGGCAAGATAAGTAGAACGCGCTATCATCAAATTAAGCATTGCCATGGCGAGTAGAAAGGATGCGGAGAAAAATGTACTGACAACCCCGGCGTTGGCCATGAAACCGGATTTCTCGCCGGTGGCGCCCCAAGCCGCTAGCGTGGCGATTGCGACGACAAACACGACTACCGCCAACGAATGTCCGATCGCGAAGTGAAATCCGACTGTCGCAGGGCGCCGGTTCTGTTGCATCAACTTCCGCGTGACGGTGTCGATCGACGCTATATGGTCGGCATCAAATGCGTGCCGGAGCCCAAATGTATAGGCGAGTACCGCGGCGCCAAGGAGCACCGTGTTGCCAGCCAACGCGACTATGGCCCAGGCCCATGCCGCGATATTGAAGACGATAAGGAGGATATAGAGGCCGGCCACCTTTTTCTGAAAATTTCCCGCTGTGTCATCGAAAATGTGATGCAGCACCGAAATGATATATTTCATTGGAATCGCTCCTATCTCAGGCCAGCGCGGAATGTCGGCTGCATACTGCAGTTCCGAGAAGGGCCCGGGTTCCCAACAGCAAATGATTCACGTTGAAGCGGACAGGCATGCGGACTCCAATGGCGCTTCATGATTGACGGTGCCAACTGAAGCGCTGGATGAGTAACACACAGATGGTATCAAGCACAAAGCCGACGACACCGATAACGAGCACCAGCGCCATGAGGCTGGAGTATTCCAAGCCCTCGCGTGCATCCTCAATGGCGTAGCCGAAGCCGGAAGTCACCCCGAGAAACTCCGCCGGGATAATCACGATCCATGCCACGCCCAGCGCGAGGCGAATGCCGGTCAGAATGTCAAAAGTGATCGCCGGCATGATAATTTTCGTGATCATTTGCCAAGGTTTGGCGCCGAGGTTGCGCGCCACTTTGAACCAGTTCGGGTCCACCTTGGCCAAGCCGGCGGCGGTTGCAAACGCGATCGGCCAGACTGAAGCGATCGCAATGAGGAAGATGATCGCCTGTTGCCATCCCGCAAACACAACGACCGCAATTGGTTCCCAGGAAAGCGGGCTGATCATGCGCAGAATCTGGAATGGCACGTTGGTCAGTTGCTGGAACCACCTGATGCGACCCATGAGGATGCCGAGCGGGATGCCGATAGCGATGGCGAGGAAAAGTCCCGCGCCCAGGCGATAGCCGCTGGACGCAAGCGCGCCCGGAATTTTCCCTGTTTTCCACTCATGCGGCAGTGCTTGAAATGCCGCAACGGGCCCGAAATTGGCAAACTGCGACATCGAGGGATTGAGCGTGACAATGTAGATGCCGAGCCACCAAAGCGCGAACAGTACCGCGAGGCCCCCAAAAAAATGCACGGACTTATACGCCGAAGACTTAAGGACTTGAGAAAAGCAGTTTCCACTGATACCGGCGCTGATTACGCCGCCGCCGACAGATGCGATATTGCTGCTCATCGTTCCATTACCCTCGCCCGAGCGCCAAGCGTATCCCGGAAACATTGCGTCGCCGCTGAGTATGATTTTTTTCGCATTAAGCATTCCCGCGATGCCAGCTGTAGCGTTTTATAAGCATCACCAGGCTGCTATCGAGAACATAGCCGATGATTCCAATCGTCAGTACCATCGCCGTAAGATGGTTGTACGACAGCGTTTCGCGCGCGTCCTCGATGGCATAGCCGAGGCCTGAAGTCACGCCCAGATATTCGGCCGGAACAAGCACGATCCATGCGACACCCAGCGCGAGGCGTATACCGGATAGAATATCGAAGGCAATTGCCGGCATGATCACCTTCGTCAACATATGCCAAGGCCTGGCGCCGAGATTGCGCGCCACTTTGAACCAGTTCGGATCGACTTTGGCCAAGCCTGCGGCGGTTGCGAATATCACCGGCCAGACCGAAGCTATCGCGATCAGAAAGATGATCGACTGATTCCACGTCGCAAACACAAGCACCGCAAGCGGCATCCATGAAAGCGGACTGATCATGCGCACAAACTGGAATGGAGCATTGCTGAACTCACGGAACCACTTGATACGGCCCATGAGGACGCCGACCGGCACGCCAATGGCGATCGCGATGAGAAGCCCGGAGCCGAGGCGATAACCGCTCGCGGCAATCGCATTCTGCAGCTTGCCTGTCGCCCACAGCTTCGGGAATGCCTCGAGTGTCGGGATCAACCCGAATTTCACGAACGTCCTCGTCGTCGGATTGGCGGAGATAAAGTAATCTCCGGTCAACCACAGCGCCGCCAGGATCGCGATACCGCCCAAAGCCCAGCCAAGACGTTGCACCGCCGGGTGCTTCATCGCGCGCGGAAACCCGCCATCCCCGGCGGGCGTGACGGCGACATTCATAGCGCGATCACCTCTGTACGCTCGAAGGGATTGCCTTTTTGCGGAACGCTTAGATCCAATTTCCATTTCGGATTGGCATCGAGCGCTTTCTTGATATAAGTATAGTTAACGAGATCCTTGGCCACGAAATCGGCGTTGAGGTTTTTCAGGAATGACAGGTCGCCGCCGACCAATGTGCTCTTTAGCTCGTTTGCAACATATTTGGTAGCGCTCGGATACGGCCAGCCCTGGAAATTGATGCGGCTTTGTCCCCATTCCGGATGCTGGATTGCTGCCGGGTTGCCGGGATAGGGAACGTCGTAGAACATCATTGCACGCTCGACGACTTCGGCCGGGAATGGCAGATATTTCTTGCCGTCTTTGGAAAGCATCTGGGCCATCGCCTGCCTGTTTTCGGAGAGGTGAATCTGTGCGGCGACAATGGCGTTATGTATCCCCTGTGCCCAGGCTGCGCGCGCGGGGTCCATGGCGTCATCTTCGTGCATGATCACCACGCAGCACGGATGGCCCTTCCAAACATCGCCGGTGAAGCGCAGCATCTTGCCATTGGCCTTGAGTTCGCCCAGCGCGTTGAAGGGTTCGGCGACGCAATAGCCGTCGATCTGCTTCGCCGCGAGGGCGGGCGGCATGTCGGGAGGGTTCAGGACGAGGAAATTGCACTCGTTGGGCGCGAGCTTCGCGTCTTGCGGCCGAATCACAGGCGTAATGCCGGCTCCGCGCATTATTTCCTGTGACAGGATATTGTGTATCGAGTACCAGTACGGCACCGCGAACTGCTTGCCGCCGAAGTCCTTGGGAGAGTTGATGCCGCTGTCTTTGTGGACGATCAGGCCGGAGCCGTTGGTATGGTTCCAGGCCGTGATCTTCACGGGGAATTTATTGTTGTAGCGCATCCAGATCGGAACCGGGATGAGCATGTGCGCGAGGTTGAAACGCTGGGATGAAAATGCTTCGACCAGTGGCGACCAGCCGCGAATGAGCGTCGGCGGTTCTGAGGTGATCCCTTCTTTTTTGAAGAACCCCATTTCATGGGCGACCAGCAGCGTTGCCGCGTCAGTAATCGGGAGATATCCGATTTTGACCACCGGGTCGAACGGCTTGGTGAATTTTTTCTGCGGGGCGGCGAAAGCCGATGATGCAGGCATCATACCGCCCATGCTGCCTAAAGCGGCGAGGCCTGCTGCTTTGAGCAGGCTGCGCCGGCTAACGCCGGTACCGAGCACGGAGCTGAAAAGAGGGTCGTAATTGAGAGCCAGATTCGGGTACTGCATGCCGTCGGCGATGTCCGGGTTGTCGGGCATCACCTGC
>Ga0315268_10007861_pt1 | contig 11175 bp, 8 predicted proteins | sample C1_top_MG_FD_204535 | JGI IMG/M metagenome (GOLD analysis project Ga0315268, IMG submission 204535) | Sediment microbial communities from Yellowstone Lake, YNP, Wyoming, USA - C1_top | ecosystem: Environmental > Aquatic > Freshwater > Lake > Sediment | place: USA: Wyoming | collected 2017-08-01 | reverse complement strand
AGGAGATCGCCCTTCTTTATCGCAGCCGTCAGGTCGTCCGCCCGGGCCTTGAGACTGTAGGGCAGCAGGCCGGAGTCGAGCTCCCTCGCCGCGCGGAAGGCGAACTTGGCGACCTTCGCCAGGTAGCCCCAATCCACGAGGCCCGCGGTCTCGAAGTTCGAGTGGTAGAGCTTGTCGTAGTCCTGGCCCGAGGTCTCGAACTTGACGCTGGGGACGCCGGCCGCGGTGAACGTCCACTGGTCGTTCCACGAGTTAGCGGGGACAAGCGGCTCGGCCCCGAACGGCAGGAGGTCTTTGTGGCGCGAAACCAACCGCTCGGTCCATGGCTTGAGTTCGGGGTTGGAGCGGAGGGCGAGGGGCGCGCCCTTGATGGCCATGGTCTCGAGGTTGAGCATGGCCCTGACGCGTCCGGCCCAGTCCGGGTGGGCGTGCGTGGCCGCCCACCAGGCGCCCGTCAGCCATTCGTAATAGGCGTTCGTGTAACCGAACTCCTCGCCGGCCGTGGCCAGGAAGACGACGGTCCGCTCCGGCCGGTAGCGGCTGTCCCGCATGGCCCGGGCGATGGTCAGCATGTTGACCAGGGCCCCAGTGTCGTCCGCGCCGGCCCGGAAGTGCGCGTCCTGGTGCGCGGCGAAGAGCACCATCTGACCGTCGCGGCCAGCGCCGGGAAGCTCGCCCACGACGTTGTAGGCCGTGCCGCCGTCGCGGGCCAGGGTCACCTTCTCCCGGAGGGACAGTGTGGCCGTCACCGGTCCTGTCTTGAGCGAGGCCTTGAGCCAGTCGCCGTCGCGCCGCGAGATGTAGATCCAGGGCGGGGCGCCGAGGTCGTACTGGCCGTCGAAACTGCCCAGGGCCTGGTCGTTCACGGAGAAGTATTTCGGGTCGTCGGGCGTGAAGGTGCAGACGACGCCGGCGGCGCGGCGGTGGCCCGCCTCGAACGCGGGCGGGGAGAACCACCATGAGCTCATCTTCATATCGACGAGGACGATCTTGCCGGCGACGTCGCCGGCGGCGTCGAAGTCGGCCGCCGTGCCGCCCATGACGTAGACGACGGGCGCGGTGACACCGGACGCGGGCGTCGGCGGGACGCCGGCGATGGTCGAAGCGGTCATGGTCCGGCCGCCGACGGTGAGGCTCGCCTTCTCGAACTCGAAGACGTCGACGGGGACGGGCTCGAGCCGGACGTTGGCCAAGCCCATGGCTTTCATCTCGGCCGCGACGCGCTCGCCGGCGGCGCGCTCGGCGGTCGTCCCGGCCCAGCGGAAGCCGAGGTCGGGATTGGTGCCGAGCGAGCAGAAGTAGGTCTCGAGGGCCTGCGGGAATCCCTCCGAGATAAGCCTGTCTACGGCCTTGTCGAAATCGGCCGTGGCGTCGGGCGTTCTTACGCACGACGCCGCCGAGAGGAGCAGCAAGACCGGCAGGGCGAAAGCCGTGGCCATTCGCAGGATCATATTCATGTTCTTCACCTATAACATTTCAGACGGGCCGACCGCCAGGGCCGGGGGCCGCGTGCCGATCCCTTTTGGGACTGAGCGCCCGGATAAGGACCGTGCTCCCGATGGCCGCGGCCGCCGAGACGGCCGTGCCGAATCCCAATCCGAGCGGCGGATAGGTCAGGCGGACGACCGCGGCGTAGACGACGACACTCGTCCCGCCCAGAAGCGAGGCCCGCATCACCGCGGCCGAAAAGGCCGGCCCCCTCGAGGCATAGGTCGCAACCAGGGCCGCCGTGAAGACCGCGGGGAAGATGGCGAAGACGCCGCCGACGAGCGGCCCTCCGGCCTTGGCCAGCACGACGGCCAGGACGACGATAGCGCCGCCGAACGCCCCGCGACCGAGGATGACGAGCGGAGTGGACCGGGGGAGCCGTTCCGGACGGGGCCATCCGGCCGTCATCCTGCCGATGATCGAATAGGAGAGGAGGAGCAAGCCCGCGTAGATGAAAAGACCGGGCAGGAAGCCGTCGAACTTCGCGGCGACGAGAACCGTGGCGAGGGCGAACCAGACACCGAGCCCGGCGGACAGGGCCGCGGCGAGCCCGCGGGGCAAGAGGGACACGGCGACAAGGACGTACAGGCAATTGATGCCGTGAACGGCGGGGATGACGGCTGCGGCCTGGACGGCGGCCCCGGCCGACAGCGTCCAGGCGATGAAGAACAGCGCGAACAGGACGGTCGAGGGAAAACCGATGATCAGGCCGCCGAGGCGCGGTCCCCGTCTCTCGGCCAGGGCGAGCCCCGCCGCGACCCACAGCCCTCCGACGAGGAAGGAGAGGGCCAGCTTGAAGACGAAGGGAGCGTTCACCGGGCCGAGGCTAACAAAGCCCCCGGGTCGTGTCAACCGGCTCGGCCTCGGGCTCCGCCGTCCTTTCCGACCTTTCCGCCCGGGCAGAGCTTGGCATACGGATTGCTGTATGGAACGGAGGAGACACGGCCACAAGCGTCGTTATGAGGGAGCTGCGCTGGGCCGGCCCGACCTGGAGCGGACGGGGGCCTGTTACGAGCAAAGGAACTTTACGGATGAAAAGTCATCAATCAACTAAGATTTTAGTTGACAAACTAATAATTTAGTTTTATATTGGGAGTGCCATGAAAGAACTCACCCGAGCCGAAGAACAGATCATGCACGTCCTCTGGGCCCTCGGAAAGGCCTATGTCAAGGACATCATCGAGCGCCTGCCCTCCCCCAAGCCCGCTTACAACACGGTTTCGACGGTCGTGAGGATCCTGGAGAAGAAGGGCTTCGTCGGCCACGAGGCCTTCGGCAAGACCCATCTCTACCGGCCGCTCGTGGCCAAGGAAGACTACACCCAGGCGTTCCTCAAGAACTTCGTCAAGGATTATTTCGGCGATTCCTACCAGGAGATGGTGTCCTTCTTCGCCCGGGACAGGAACCTGACCGTCTCCGAGCTTGAGGAGATCCTGACCGCCCTCCGCGAGGAGATCAGGAAGCAGAAGGCGGAAAAAAATGTCTGACCTCGCCGCCTATCTCCTCCGGTCCGGCGCGTATCTCGCCCTGTTCTACGCCTTCTACTGGCTCGTTCTGAAGAGGGAGACGTTCTTCGCCCTCAACCGGGCTTTCCTGCTCGGGGCGGCGATCCTCTCGCTCGCTCTGCCCCTCCTCAGGGTCCCGTCACCATTTTTCGAGAGCGTGGTCTACGCTTCACCGCCTTCCGTTGCTCTTGACCCGGCCGGCGTCGCCGTTCCGTCGCGGGGAGCGGAGCCTCTCGACATCCTGCTCGCCGTCTACGCCGCCGGCGCCGGGCTATTCCTCCTCCTTTTCCTCGTCCGGCTGGGGCGCCTCGCCCTCCTGGCCTGCCGCTGCGGCTGCGTGCGCCACCGCGGCCTGCGGGTCGTGCTCTGCGGCTCCCCCGGCGAATCCTTCTCGTTCTTCAACTTCGTCTTCCTCAACAGATCGAAGATCCCCGAAGGGGACATGGACCGGGTGCTGGTCCACGAGCTGGCCCACGTCCGGCAGCTCCACTCCTTCGACATCGTTTTTTCCGAGCTTCTGACCGTCGTCCAATGGTTCAATCCTTTTGTATGGCCGTACAAAAGATCGCTGCGCGAAACCCACGAATACCTGGCGGACCGAGCAGTCATCGCGCAGGGCTGCAGTCTCGCCCGGTATCAACTGCTCATCGTCGAGCAGCATGTGGGCGGAAGGCTGCTTGAGTTGGCGAGCAGCTTCCGGACATCCCAAATCAAAAGGAGAATCGTCATGCTGTCCAAGCAGGAGACAAAAGGATTGGCGCGGTGGAAACCGCTTCTCATTCTGCCCCTGGCCATGGCCCTCGTCCTGGCCTTCGCCGAGTCCCGGACGGTGGTCAAGGAGAGCCCGGCCGTGGCCGCGGCCCCCTCCGCCGCGGCTCCGATCCCCCAGGAGAAGTCCGAGGAGGAGATCATCAAGGCCTGGAAGGAAAAGGTGCTTCAGCTCGAGGAGATGAAGAAGAAGAACCAGGAAACGATGCTCAAGCTCGAGGCCAAGCTCAAGGAGGCGCCCAACGCCGCGACCAAGGAGAAGATCCAGGCCGCGATGAATGAGCAAAAAATCATGGCCCTCGAGATCGGCGCCAAGGAGTGCATGCTCCAGATGAAGAAGGTCGAGTACGAGCTGAATAAGGAGACTGACCCGGCCAAGAAGGCCGAGCTCGAGCACAAGCTCCAGGAGCTCCATGTCAAGGCCGATGAGTGCATGAAGAAGGCCGAGGTCGCCCGCAAGGCCACGGTGGGGGTGGAAAAGCCGGCCGTCGAGAAGAAGTAGCCCTGAAACGATCCCACGAGGGGGGGGCGGCGCCCGGAGGCGGCACTCCGGGTCCCGCCCCCCCGTCGCCTTTCCCCAAGGCCGGGCCCGACCGGGCGGTTTCTCCCCCCAGTTGCGGGACACCACGAGGAATGCTCCGCTCTCCCCCGCTTGACTTCGATCGCCGGGGGGTGATATAGTTTTCCTATAATTACTATAAGTATCCTAGGGTCAAAGGGCCAGCATCCCTTCTTGATGACGGAAGCGCGTCGTCTTGACCGGCCTCACCGACGCTCGTGGGATGTCCTCGTCCGGCAGGATGATCAAGGGATCGTTCGCGGGTGCTGAGGCCCCGATAGATTTCACTCGCTGTTTCCCGTGAGCGGAACCTATCCAATCGCCAATTCAACGGGAAAGGAGCGAGTCGCCATGATCGACCAGACTCTCGGACAGTATCGCATCGTCGAAAAGATCGGCGCCGGCGGAATGGGCGTCGTTTATCGGGCCCGGGACGAACGGCTGGAGAGGGACGTCGCCCTCAAGGTCCTGCCCGCCGGGGCCCTGGCCGACGAAGAGACGAGAAAGCGCTTCCGCAGGGAAGCCCTGTCCCTCTCCAAGCTCAACCACCCGAACATCGCTACGATCCACGATTTCAACACGGAAAGGGACGTGGACTTCCTGGCGATGGAATACATCTCCGGCGTCACGCTGAGAGAGAAGTCCCTGGCCGGGGCATTGCCTGAGGCTGAGGTCGTCACACTGGGAAGGCAGGCGGCGGCGGCCCTGGAAGCGGCCCATGAGCAGGGGATCATCCACCGGGACCTTAAGCCTGGGAACATCATGGTCACGCCCAAGGGCCTGCTCAAGGTCCTGGACTTCGGCCTGGCCAAGCTCTTCCAGCCCTCGGGAACCCCCGAAAGGACGATGACCCTCACCGGCTCCACAGGCCTGACGGGCACCCTCCCCTACATGGCTCCCGAGCAGCTGGACGGGCGCGAAGTCGACGCCCGCACAGACATCCATGCTCTGGGCGCCATTCTCCACGAGCTGGTCACGGGGGTAAAGCCCTTCCCGCAGGAGACCGCTACGGAGATCATGCGGGCCATCCTCGAAAAGCGGCCGGAGCTGCCCCCGTCCCCAGGCGCCCCTGTCTCCGAGGGGTTGGAGCGGGTCATCTCCAAGTGCCTGGAGAAAGAGCCGGACGACCGTTACGCCTCGGCCAAGGAGCTCGTCGCCGACTTGAAAGCGCTCGAAACCGGCGACCTCGCGGCGCTCATCGCCGGGAAGCTCCGGCGCCAAACGAAGCGGAGCCCGTGGCTCAGACCGCTGCCGGCCGCTCTCCTGGCCCTCGGCCTGGCGGGGCTGTCGTTCGCTCTCAACATCGGCGGAGTGAGAGGGCTCCTGTTGGGCCGGGCGCGGATTGCCCAAGTTCAGTCGCTCGCCGTCCTGCCCCTGGAGAACCTTTCCCATGATCCCGAGCAGGAATATTTCGCCGAAGGGATCACGGACGCCCTCATCACGGAATTGGGGCAGATCAACTCCCTGCGGGTGAGGTCGCTGACATCCGTCGTCCAGTACAAGGAAACAAAAAAATCCCTGCCGCAGATCGCCAAGGAGCTGAACGTCAACCTGGTCGTCGAAGGCTCGGCCCTGAGGGCGGGAGACAAGGTGCGCATCACCGCCCGGCTGATCAATCCGGTCGAGGACCGGCAGCTCTGGGTCAAGAGCTACGCGCGCGATTTCGGCGGCCTGCTGGTCCTGCAGAACGAGATCGCCCAGGACGTCACGAGGCAGATCGGCATCAGGCTCGGCGAGGAGCAGCGGATCCAACTGGCCAAAAGACGGACCGTGAACCCCAAAGCGCTGGAGGCCTATCTCAAGGGGGCATATTCGGGAAAGAACGAGTATTTCGAGCAGGCGATCAAGCTCGACCCGGATTTCGCCCTGGCCTACACGAAGCTGGCCAACGGCTATTTCTTCAACGGCCTCTTCGGCGACCTTCCGCCCCGGGAGGCCTTTTCAAAAATGAAACAGGCGGCACTGACGAGCCTCGAGAAGGACGAGACCCTGGGAGAAGCGCACAGCTACCTGGCCCTGGCCTGGCTTCACTACGACCTGGATTGGCCGAAGGCCGAGAAGGAATTCAAGCGGGCCCTGGAGCTCAACCCGAGCCTGGCCTACACGCACCACCTCTACGCCCATTTCCTGATGGCCATGGACAGGATGGAAGAGTCCATGGCCGAGGTCAAGCTCTCCGCCGAGCTCGACCCCTTCGCCAACGAAATGACCCTCTGCTTCGGCTGGCACTGTCTCGGAACGGCCGATTATGACGATGCGATCGGACACGCCCAGAGGGGCCTCCAGATGGACCCCACCAACGCGTGGGCCGGGATCATTCTGGGCTGGGCCTACGAGCAGAAATCCATGATGAAAGAGGCCGTCGCCGTATTCCAAAAGGCCCTCGGCCAATCGAAGGACAGCCCTCTTTCCTTGGCCGCGCTCGGTCATGCCTACGGGATCTCCGGCCAGAAGAAGGAGGCCCGGGAGATCTTGGGGAAGCTTCTCGAGATGTCGAAGCGCCGACATGTCCCCGCCTACGATATCGCGGCCGTCTACACCGGCCTCGGAGAAAAGGACCAGGCCTTCGACGAGCTCGGCAAGGCCTTCGAGGAAAGGTCGGGATTCCTGATCTACATCAAGTGCGACCGGCGTTTCGACGCTCTGCGGTCGGACGCCCGCTACGAAGCCCTGCTCAAGCGGATCGGCCTGCCGCCCGGCGTGATGAAGGACTCGGTCCGCGCCCGTCCCGCCATGGGCGACAAGCCCGGCATGGACCCTGCGCCCATGAAGTGAGCTCGGCCCGAGGCCGGGCTTCATTTGACGGTATCGAACGGCAGCCCGTTGAAGAATCGTACGAACGTCGCGATATTCCGGTCGTTGCCCTTGAAGCTGCCGATGGGCTTGCCGAGGTAATCCCGGATGGGCAACGGCAGCGAGTTGGGCAGCGGTTTCGCGAACCCGTAGATCGCCAGCCCGGCCGACCGCGGGTCGGACAGGACGGCGCGGGCATCGTGGGCATCCCCCCAGCCGACGAGGCAGGTGACGAGTTGCGTGTGCGGTCCGGCCATGGCGCGGACCTGATCCAATTGCTTCAAGTCGCCGGCCTCGTTCATCAACCAGTCGACCTCCCGGAACATGCGGGAATCGGCCACGGTGGGGTCCAGCAGGCTGTTGCATGAGAGCCAGATGACACAATCCGGCCGGATGCCCTTGGCGGTCCCGCGTATCCGCGCCCAGCAGCGGTCGATGGCGAGACGCTCGTAAGCCAACACGTCCTTCTTGGCCAGCTTGTCTTCGCCGGGAAAATCCCGGCCCATGAGCTCCCGGAACAGCTGTTTCTCCGCGTCCAGCCAGCGGCCCTGCGGCCGACGGGGATTCCACACCCAGTCGATCATGAAGCCGTCCATGCCGGATATCGTCAGGGCCTCCTCGATGGAGCCGCACAGGAAATCGAGATAGGCCGTGGTCAGCGGGAGGTGATAGTCGCTCGAGGTGCCATAGCTCAGGTCCGGGTGCAGCCGCCCCCAACGCGTGTTGGCGGCGATGCAAAAGTAGCCCATGACCTTCATCCCGTTCGCGTGCCCGAGCTTGACCATTTCCGGCAGGAAATCGTGCTTGAGGCCGGGCTGGGGCGGAACGATCTTGCCGTTCTTATACCAGGCGTATCCGTTGCAGGAAACGGCGAACGTCTGGATGACGTTGGCGCCCAGCGCCCGGTACCAGGCCACGTGCGCGGCCGGGTCGGCGTCGGCCCATAGGCCCGGCGGGGCGAACCCGTTCGGCCCGCCCTCGCCCCAGTTGAAATCGACGCAGAACGCCTGGATGCGCTTGGGCGCGTCCGCGGGCCAGGCCTGCCAGATCCCCACGGCGATCCACAGGACCGCCACAGCGGCTCTTTTCATGGCCTTCCTCCTGGGGCTATCGCGAGGGATGCCCTTTATAGCGAGGGTTGCCTCCGCGTCAGTCTCCGCCCATCACCCAATCGTACGTGCATCCCTGGGCATAGTGGAGGACCTTCCTCTCCGGGTAGGTCGTCTTCAAGTGCTCGGAGAGCTTCCGGACGCCGGCCTCCTCGGACGTGCCGTGGTTGATGACCACCAGGGGCCAGCCGGTGTCCCGGGCGAACACCGTATGGACCCACGTCCGGACGACGTCATCAATGGCAATGAACAGGCCCGGCGCGAGATCCATGAACCCGATGGGATCGCAGAAGCAGCCCGTGCCGACGCCGACGGAATCCACGACGCGCTTTTTGTCCCCGTAGAAGGCCACTCCGGGTTGGCGGAAATCGGCCAGCTTCCGGGCGATGGACCGGGCGACCTCGACGGCCGGGCGCGGCTCCGTGCGATAGACGTTGTAATAAGGACGGGACCTGACGATATCGTCCTTCTTGAATCCCAGGAATTCGCCGAACGCGTAGGGGATGCCGGAGCCGCCGATCTTGTCCAGGACGTCATGGCAGCGGATGATGACCAGCTTGTTGGCCAGGATCCAGGCCTTCTTGTCGCGGACGGCCGCGAGGTAAGCCTCTTTCCCGGCCGGAGCGGCGGAGTAGAAATCGTCGGTCTTCTCGTCCAGGTCCCAATGGGTGTAGAACGTCGGCTCATGGACGACGAGCGTGTTGACGCCGTCGCGGACCGCCCGCCGGCACGTCTCCCAGTCGGGAAGCCAGCACGTCCCGATATGGGAGACCTCGGTCTCGGGGTCGCCGATGACGATCCGGTCGACGGACGGCTCCGTCACGGGGACGAGGGACCGAAGATGGCCGTTGACGTCCTTGGCCCTGAGTTTCGCGAATCCGGACGGGCGCGCCGCGCCGCCGGCCCCGCTCGAACGGTTCGCCGACGAGTCTGAGAACATGGTCCCGGCCGAAGCCAGCCCGGCCAGATGAATGAATCGCCTTCGTTCCATGCCGGCCTCCTCGTCTTCGGATCGAAGACGTCCTAACGAAGAGTCACGCCCCCATGCGGCGACGGGGGCCTCCGGAGGATCAGGCCGGGGTCTTGTCCTGGCCTCCCTCCGCGGATTTAGGCGGCGCGGGCTTCTTCTCGGGCTTGGCCTTTTCCTTTTTTCCCTTGGCCTGCTCGGGGGCCTTCTTGGGCTTTTCGGCCGGACCGGCTTCCTTTTCCTTGAGGGCGGCCGCAGCCTTGTCCGCCTTGGCCTGGGCCATCTCCTCCGTCCGCTTATCGTGCGCCGCCATCAGCCTCAGCCTGTTGTTGACGGCCTTGAGAGATGCCTTCAGCTTCTTAACGAGCGGGTCCTTGTCGGCCTTGGCGGGTTCGATCCCCTTCCCGGACAGAATGGACAGCCGGGCCTTCAGGCTTCGTTCGAAAGATTCCTTTTGCCGCAGGTTTATCTGCTTTCGCTTCAATCCCATGTGTCGCTCCTCTCTTATTCAGCTCTTTGACCCCGGCCGTTCAAAGGTTTTAGGGCCTTGTCTTCGCGGCCGGGCGGGTCTTTACAGAGGGTATGTATACCAGGGTTTTCCTCAAAAAGCCACCGCCTTGAAGACTTCCCCCCCTGCCTTCCCTCGAAGATCAGCGAGGAGTGATGAGTTCTTCCTTGCGCTGCCGGCTGAGGGCCTTGACCGCCCACTCCCGTTCCAGGGCCAGGGAGCGGGTGCCGCACTCCTCCTTGTAGACCAGGAGGACGGGGCGCCTGGTCCTGGTGTATCGCGAGGCCGCGCCCTCCTGATGCATCCGGAGGCGGCGGTCGATGTCGGTCGTCACCCCGGTGTAGAAGGAGCCGTCGCGGCATTCCAGGATGTAGAGGGACCAGACGGCGCCCGGCGCGGCGGCCGGCTCAGGAGACGGGGCTTCGCCCTTGCCCTTCATCCTTTTGAGCATGCGGCGGGGCTTCGGGTTCATCGAACGGCCCTAAGGTATCACATGTTCCGCCGTATGCTAAAATATCGGGCATGGATAAAGCCCCGGCGATCCGCCTTCGCGACCTCAGAAAAACGTACCTAGTCAGCGAGCGCGAACCCGGCATTCGCGCGGCCCTGGCCAGCCTCGTGCGCCGCCGGAGATCGGAGGTCCGCGCCGTGGACGGCATTTCCTTCGACCTGGCCCCCGGAGAGATCGTCGGCTTCCTGGGCCCGAACGGCGCGGGCAAGACGACGACGCTCAAAATGCTGTCCGGGCTGCTGCATCCGACCTCCGGAGAGCTGTCCGTGCTCTCCTACGTTCCGTGGAGGCGGGACAAGGCCTTCCTCCGGCAGATCACCCTCGTCATGGGGCAGCGCAACCAGCTCGTCTGGGACATTCCCGCCGCGGATTCCTTCGAGCTCAACCGGGCCATCTACCGCATCCCGGCGGCCGACTACAGGCGCACCCTCGACGAGCTCGTCGCCCTCCTCGAGCTCGAGCCGCTCCTGGGGAAGCCCGTGCGCAACCTCTCGCTCGGCGAGCGCATGAAATGCGAGATCGCGGCGGCCCTCCTCCACCGGCCCCAGGTCGTCTTCCTCGACGAGCCGACGATCGGGCTCGACGTGACGATGCAGCGCCGCATCCGGGGATTCATCGCCGAATACAACCGCCGCACCGGGGCCACGGTCCTCCTGACCAGCCATTACATGGCCGACGTCGAGGCCCTGTGCCGGCGCGTCATCGTCATCCACCGCGGGAAACTCCTTTTCGACGGCGAGCTCGTCGACCTCGTCCAGAGGTTCACGGCCCACAAGACGATCGTCGTCCAGCTCAAGGACTGCGCGGCCGACCTTCACGCCTACGGCGAGGTCGTCTCGTGTGAGGACGGCCGCCTGACCCTGCGGGTCCCCAGGGCGGAGACGGCCCGGGTTACGGAGAGACTCCTGGCGGACCTGCCTGTGATCGACCTGACGGTGGCCGACCCTCCGATCGAGGAGGTCATTGA
>Ga0315268_10007860_pt1 | contig 11176 bp, 10 predicted proteins | sample C1_top_MG_FD_204535 | JGI IMG/M metagenome (GOLD analysis project Ga0315268, IMG submission 204535) | Sediment microbial communities from Yellowstone Lake, YNP, Wyoming, USA - C1_top | ecosystem: Environmental > Aquatic > Freshwater > Lake > Sediment | place: USA: Wyoming | collected 2017-08-01 | reverse complement strand
GGGTCCTTCAGCGCTCGGTATCACTGTTGCTCGTCCGTTCTCGAAAATGGCAGCTGCAGAGTTTGTCGTTCCAAGGTCTATGCCTATTACTTTCTCTCCAGATTTGACATTACTCATTTTGGTTCATCTCCTCTTGGGTTTTTGATGAAGGTTTTACAGCAACCTTAACGATGCTCGGTCTAATCACCTTTTCCCTCATAGTATAGCCCTTCCTTACCTCCTCAATCACAGTGCAACCTTCAACGCCGTCTTTCTCTATTTTGGCGACAGCGTTGTGTTTTGAGGGGTCAAAAGGTTTTCCCAAGCACTCTATCGATGAGACTCCCTCTTTTTCAAGCACCTTCTTCAGCTTTTTAAGGGTCATTTCAACTCCTTGGATGACAACCTCGGCGGAGTTGGAAGAACGTCCAGACTTGATTGCCATCTCCAGTTCGTCGACTACTTCCAACAGCTCGATGATCAGGTGTTCGTTGCAGTACTTCTTGACTTCTTCTAGCTGTCGGTCGGATCTTTTCTTCAGGTTTTCGAGGTCTGCTTGTGCGTACTTGAGGCGGGTGAGGAACCCCTCTGAACGTTTTTTCTCCTCGTCCAAAGCCTGCGCTAGTGTCTCGATCTTTGCTTTTTCTTCTTCAGGTTGTTGTTTTTTCTCCTCACTCATTTGAAGAGTCTCCGTAGAATGCTACCTACGGACTTCTAGCTTGCACGAACAGAAATATATACCTCACTCTCCAGGAAAACGCCAAAGGAATCGGCTATCCGAAAGGACTGCCTTCAACGCGACAGTTGCACGTGTTGCTTACTGCCTTTGCCATCCCCACTAGTGGAAAAGGATCGTCCTGCCTTCGCTCAGTCAAGCTCATCTGCATGAGATCCTAAGCGCAAACAGCCCTCTTGTTGAGCCTGTTCATAGCAAACTGTAATAGCCAGTTCTTCCTATGATTCTGGCAAGGGAAAGGATTGAATAGGAAGACCAGATTTCTCGTTGGGCTCGTTCTGGTGGCTTCACTGTTTGCTCTTCCGATAATCATTGCAGTAACTGTCAATGCAATCTGGACTTTAGCACTTTTCATCGCAGGCTTTTTTGTCAGCGTCTATTGGCTCTATCGCATGACCATTAAAAACATCAAGCCAAAATATCCCCTGGTGAATCCGGAAGGGCACCCAGACATCTATTCTGGCCGCATGCCCAGACCTATATATGAGGATGTGGAGAGGTATCCTTGGTTCTTCAGGAAGAAACGAAAGAAAACGGCGGACAACACAAAAAGAGTCGAGAAGAAACACTGACAGATGAAGGTTCATCCATCAAGCACGCTATTAGTCAGACTGTGACCTCTGGAATTGGTGTGAAAATGCAAGGATACCCTTAGGCATAGGCCCTGTGGATTGAAGATTATCGGAAGCAATCTTAAATATATCAGCACTTATTATCTCGAATTAATCGAAACATGCGTCTTGGCAATCTTGGGGCGGATGCGAAGAACTTGAAAGACAAGGACTATTCAAACCGCACAACAGGGGTTTCAGCAAAAGCTGTTCTCTATCGGGAAGCTGACGGGGCGAAATATGAAGTTGACCTGCCACTGACCTCACTTGTAGATGTCAAGAAGATGATGAGTGATCTTGGGCTTCCTTCGTACATTGACCTAGAATATTTTCCAATGCGAAGCGCCATTGCCACAATTTGGGCTTCACAAAGGGCGTACGAAATGCACAAGCTGTACGCTAAAGCTTACGAAAAGGAAATCAGCAACAAGTTTATCGCCGCACTTCTGTTTGGCGGTGCAGCCATGAAAGTCCACTGCGAACATTCAAATGGGAAAGGAGCACTGTCGCGAAGCATAAAGGACACGGACTTCATAGTTCCCAAGAGTCAAGGCTCAAGCTTCTGCAAGCTTCTTCTAAACATGGCCGAAGCTTTTGGAACACAATTTAAGTTCTTCAGAACTAAGAGTGACCTTCTCTTCAACGGCATGCGTCAAGGTCAAAGGTACAGGATTAGAACGATAAACGGGGTCACGCCAGAAGGGCTCCCAACCGTCACGGTGCTGGACATCTTCTGCGACTACATAGACCTGCGCCACAAGATCGAGGTCAAAGACTCTTTTGAACGTTCACGAGACAATCTGTACACTATTGGTTTGGAGTACCTCATACTGTCCAAATCGCAGTTCATCATGGATCTCCCAAGGGCGGACATTCACGTGCTCAAAGAGCACAGGCAAGAGTTCAGGGTCTTGCCCTACAACTATTATTCTCCAGACAAGGTTGTTCTGGGAATGGAGGAAAAAGACCTGAAAGATGTCTGCGCAGTTTTCCTCGACCACCCAATAGGCAAAGGGAAAGAGGAGATTGATAAGGACAAGATGCGGAAGACTCTGGACAAAGACAAGAAACTGGCTTTGACGGTGACGTTGAACCTTCAAAACATGGTGCAGAGAACTGAGCTTTTGGAAAAGTGGATGAAGAAGGGCGAGATCGCCACGGTTGTGGAGAGAATGCAAACTCTTTTGAACGTCTTGCCTCAGGTTGACAAGAAGTGGAACAAGCCTTGGTGGAACACTGCAGTTGAGACGCCCTTAATTCAGTAGCATCCTAACTCTTCCTTATCAAGTGGATGATTGCATTGTAGGCTTCTTTTCTCGATATGCCTGTCCTTGACAGTGGAAGGTCAAAGGTCTCTTTTCTTGAATGTAGCCTGATGCATGTTTCATGCGATGGTGTGATATATATTGTTACATCGGTATAGTCTGACCATCTTCCTTCTTTCACTGCATGTCCTTCCTTGAACTGAAATCCCTTGGCGTTCAGTGTTAAAGTTGTGTGGTAGCGTGACTTGTAGACTCGATGAGCTACAACTAGGGAGAAAAGAGCCATAAGCAAGAGGGTCCAAAGCTGAATTGCAGTTCGCAATCCTGACAGCGAAAGAATGACCAAAAGCAGCGTCCCCAAAAAGAAAACTATGGTGAAGCTCTTCAAGTAGTTAGGCCAATCAAAAGCCTCAAATTTCGCTTCGGTCAGTCTCAGCTGTTTTGTCAAGCCCTTTCCAAGAACATTGCTAGATGAGACCGTTTCCTTTGACGCTAGGCTGCAAGCTGCTATACCTATGTTCTTGTCAGCTACACTCTCAACGGCCTCTTTCAGGTTTTTTCCAAGCGGCTCACTTTGGACTGAACCTATGAAAATCCAGTCGTCAGGTCCAAACTTGCTTTTACAGGACAGAATCATCTTTCTCAGGAGTTTCGGATCAACTTCTGAAGCTGCGTAAAGGAAAAAGTGAACTTTGTATCTCGGCGTCACGAAGGCTGAGAATATTCGCGAGAGGAAAAAGCCTTTCTCTTGTAGACCTCCTGAAGCGTATATCGGGAATACGACATCGCCAATCGAGTAGTTTTTGCGGATTTCATTGAAATTGGCTAACCAACGCAGGTTGCCTTTGACAAGCTGCTCCTCAACCATGTCAGTGACAAAATCTAGTTCGTACACGTTTTGACACCCATAATTCTTATTGTTGAAAAATAAAAAGGGGGAGAATATTTAAGACTATTCTGGCGGAATGCTCAGATAGAGCGTGTGCATGTCGACGCCTCTGGTTGTGTTGCGATACATGTGGTAGATGTACAGCAGTAGCCCAATTAGGATGCAGCCAAAGAAGCCCGCTGCGCTCCATATGTCGCCAGTTGTTGCGCCAGATGTAAACAGTGCCCACAACCACGAGTTTCCTTTCGTGATTGTGTACAATGTGAACGCTGAGCCCAGTGTTGCGAAGAATCCTATTCCTACAACTGTGCCTACTGAATGTTTGACAGCAGCTCTATCATAGATTTCTCTTCTCTCCAGTGGAAGCAACATGCAGGACAAGCAGAACATCGTGAGGAAGATCGCGTCGAACAAGTCGGTCCCGCCGACTCCAGCGAATGCTAAGTACAGGTCTAAACCCATGAACTGCGCTTCGACTCCGCATGCAAGCGTGGCAAAGATTGCTGTGATGAGAATTGCCCAGACTGGTGCGTGCCATCTTTCGCTGACGTAGGCGAATCGTTCGGGCATCATTCTGTCAAATGACATGGCAAAGAATGTTCTGGAAGCGACAAGAAGGAATGGTGGAATGTCGTTTGCAACCCAAAGTACGCCGCCTATGGCGACTAGATATGAAAGCCACGTCATGTCCATGCCTCTGGCAATTATGGAGGCGATTCCGGTGCTCCATGCTTTCTGGAAATTCGGAATAGCTGCTCTCGCTACTTCCACTGCTGCTTTGGATGCGTCTGGAGGATAGCTTAGATAGGAGTAGGCTTGGAAGAAGCTCCATTGGTGTCCGCCAACTGGTGTGACCGCTACATTCATAACAGATATTGATGCGAGTGACGAAGCAAGCAGGTAAACCACCATCACTATGAGTCCTGACGTCAAAAGAACCATCGGAAGCTTCTTGTTTGCCTCTTTGACTTCGCCTGCGAGGAACGTAGTTGCATACCATCCCATGTAAGACCAGAAGGCTCCAAGTATAGCCACCGTGAAGGCGTCATAGAACCCGGTCATATTTGTTACCATTCCGCTATTGACTGCCGCTGTCACGAATGTCTCTGGAGTTGCCCCCATGACATTGTAGACTCCAGTTGCAACAGCGCTCGGGTTCATTGCACCTGCTATCCACAGGCCAAAGAAGATGATGGTGATCGCAGCAGGTACGTAGAATATCACTTGCAGGAGTCTGCCGTACATCTTCGTGCCCAATAGACCAAGGATGGCAAATATCCATACTATCACAACGCCGCCGAAGAAAAGCTGTGTCGAATCAAAAGCCACTACTTGAGGTGCCAACGCAATACCAAAGAAGATCGAGATCCCTTCAAAGACAGCCACACCGATCAGCCCATACGAAAACGCTTCAGCGAGGAACATTAGCCATCCTGACATGTAGCCGACCACAGGGTGAATGACTCTTGATATCGTGACGTAGCCACCGCCTGACCTTGGCATTGCAGCTGCAACATAGCCAGCAGCGTAACCAGTTATCAGCACGATTATGCCGCAGACGAGAAACGCCCAGAAAATCGGTGGAAGCCCTAGAGGCATCATGTCCGTAGGCACAGGAGTTGGCCCGGTGAATTGGAAGGCGCGTTTTTGCCATCCGAGGCCGATGACGTGGGAGAGGATGATGATTACACCCAGGCTAAAGCCGATTTCTCTTACGAGTCCAGTTGCTTCTCTAGCGAAAAGTCCCGGTTTACTGGATGCCATTTTCTTTCTAACACCCAGTTCTAACTGTTTAAAGGCTAATGGAATTTAAGTCTTTTCATGCCTACGCATATCTTAAATAATTCTGTAACGTAGAAATACGCAGGATCAATGGAGAATCAACATTGAGCTTTCTGCTTAAAAGGAAAAAGGACGAGTCAACAAAAATACTGTTCGCAACTGACATGCACGGCTCGGAAGGGACGTGGAGAAAATTCCTGAACGCGTCTGCCATGCTGAAAGTCGACGTGGCAATTTGCGGCGGGGATTTGACAGGAAAAATGATCGTTCCAGTTGTTGAAGGAAAAGACGGAAAATTCGTCTATTACCTTATGGGGAAAACTCACACCGTCGACTCGAGTGGGCTGGAGAAAGCCTTCAAGGACATTCGGGGAATAGGGTACTATCCGTATTCGACGAACGAAGGCGAATACAAGGAAATGAGTGAAGACCCCAAGAAAGTGGATGAGGTTTTCCATGAGGTTATGACCTCAACACTTTCGCGGTGGTTTGACCTCATTCATGAAAAAATCCCAAGCGGCACGCGGGTGGTAGTTTGTCCTGGAAATGATGACAGACTGCATGTGGACAAGTTAATCGATGAGCACAAGGACGTAATCAACGGAGAAGGTAAGATCATAGACGTCGATGAAAGTCACGAGATGACCAGTTGCGGGTGGGTCAACCCATCTCCGTGGAAAACAGCCCGTGAAGAGGAAGAAGACAAGCTTGAGGAGAGGCTTGAAAAATATATTTCTCAACTGAAAAACGTGAAGACCGCAATATTCAACTTCCACGCGCCACCCTTTCAAACAAGACTGGACGAAGCACCGCTTCTTGATAAGGATTTGAATCCGATCATCCAAGGTGGAAGGGTTGTGATGGTTCCAGTCGGCTCCAAGGCTGTCCGGAAAATGATAGAGAAATACCAGCCCTTCTTGGGGCTGCACGGTCACATCCATGAAGCCTCGGGCTCAATGAAAATCGGCAGAACTCACTGTGTCAACCCTGGAAGCGAATATGCTGAGGGGATTGTCCGAGCTTTCCTCATAGAGTTTAGAGGTGACAAGCTCATCCGGCTTCAGAGAATTGAAGGTTGAAAGGTAGGCAGCCAATGAGTTGGATGCTAGACAAGGAAATCAAAAGGGAATTGCCTCCTGAATGGAACGGTGTGGTTCCGACCGAAGTTTTCATACGCGAAGCCGAGATGATAGTTGAAGAAGCGAACAAGAAAGGCATAACTCTTAGGATTCTAGGCGGCTTGGGAATAGCAATCCACTGCCTTGACTGCCGAGACTTTGCAGTAAGGCTGGGAAGAACAGGAACAGGCACAGCTCAGCGCCAAGAATACAGTGACATTGACCTAGTCTCATATGGCAAGCAAAGAGAGAGAATCAAGAGTTACTTTGCTGAGATCGGCTACGCGAAACGTCGAGCAACACTTTCCTCTGCCGCTTCAGAAAGGCAGATATATTATCACCCTAAAGGCTGGTTCTATGTTGACGTTTTCTTCGACAGACTCCTCGTGGCAAACCACCCTGTAGACTTCAGAGGAAGGTTGGAACTTGATTATCCAACGATTACGGTGACAGATTTCCTGCTTGAGAAAATACAGATTTGGGAAGCTTTCGGCGCGAAAGACCTCAAAGACTGCTTGCTGCTTCTCAAGGCTCACGATGTCAAAGAGAAAGGAGACAAGGAAAGCATAGACGCAACTTACACGGCAAAACTGCTCTCAGCAGACTGGGGTTTCTGGTACACCGGTACAACGAACCTAAGAAGAATCGGCAGGTTCGTCTCTGAACTAGACCGCCTTGGTCCAGAAGCAGTAATCGACCCTGAGCGGATTCTGAAGGAAGATAGAGAAGCGATTGGTAGGAGGATTGAGGTTTTGCTGAAAGCAATAGACAGTGAACCGAAGTCGTTTGGTTGGAAAATGAGATCGAAGGTAGGCGTGAAGAAGAAATGGTACAATCCAGTTGAAAGGCCAGAGACGGTGGGCGGCTTCGGGATTTGGGATGCAATAGCCCCGAAAAGCGATTCAGAAAAAGAAGGTTAGGTTGGGGCAATCCGCACTAGCTCGCTTTTGGGCAGTTTTTACTTATTTTTTGTCATAGCAAGCGTACGCGAAACCATTCCCAGATTGTGTTTGGAAAAAGCGGCTTAACTTATCATCTTCTACCATTTTCATGGGTAGCCACATAGGAAAGTTTTTCTATCAAAGTCTGAATGATACGTGAAAGCGGAGAACCGGCTTTGGACAACGCCATTGGAATAACCAATCTGACGAAGGATTTCGGCGCCATACGCGCCTTGGACAGCTTAAACCTCAGCGTAGAATCTGGAGAGATTTTTGGTCTCATAGGCCCAAACGGTGCTGGGAAAACCACAGCGTTGCGCATCATTTCTGCCTTGCTGTTGCCTACTTCTGGCAATGTCGAAGTTTTTGGCCTGGACGTTGTCAAAAAGCCGGCTGAAGTCCGCAAAATCATCTCTTACCTGCCCGAAGAGGCTGGAGCCTACCGGAACCTTTCAGGATGGGAATACTTGCACTTCATGGCCAAGTTCAAAACCGATAGCAAAGACGAGATTCAGAGAATAGTCAACGATGCCGCTGAAATCTCTGGCCTAGGCGAAAGACTGAAGGATAAGGCCAAAACCTACAGTAAAGGAATGAAGCGTCGCCTTCTGGTGGCCAGAGCCTTGATGACTAAGCCTAAGCTTGCAATCCTCGACGAGCCAGGCAGCGGCTTGGATGTTTTGCACGCTTATCACGTCAGGGAAATAATAAAGAAGTATGTGAAGGACTGCGGTGTTACCGTGCTGCTTTCAAGTCACAACATGCTTGAAGTCGAACACCTCTGCGACAGAGTCGCATTGCTGAACAAAGGCAAGACTGTGGCTGAGGGAGAACCGCAGGAGCTGAAGGAAAAATTCGCCAGCGCAAACTTGGAAGAAGTCTTTGCGAAGGTGGTAGGACTTGCTTAAGGGTTTCGGAAACATTCTTGTCAAAGAGCTGAAGGAGCTGATCAGAGACCCGAAAATACTGTTAGGGATGATAATTGTTCCGCTGATAATGTTTCCAGTTCTGGGTGCGGTGATGAATTTTTCGATGCAATCAGCCCAGGAGCAAGTTCAGAAAGCCACTGTTTTGGTTGTGAACAATGACGGGGGAAACTACTCCCAAATTTTCATAGCTGCTCTTAACTCCTCTGTGAAAGTTTTCATGTCCAACTACACTTCTCCGGAGGACACGGTTAATCAGAATGAGTTGTCAAAGTGCAACACTACACAACTCATCGAAATCCCACCCGGCTTCAGCACCAACATGACTCTGCACGTCAACGTGGACCCAAACATAACCGCATCTGTGAAAATCTACAGCGTTTTTTCCGGCACTGGGGTGTTTGAAAGCGTCGGTTCTTCAATGATAGACAGATTGATTGACGGGTTCAATAGACGACTTGCTCCCAACATCGTATGCGAGGAGAAATCGTCTATCATCAAAGGACAAATCAAGGAGGGGGTTGATCCCGCGCAACTTTCGGCTCTGATGATTTCACAGGCGATTGCCATGCCAATCACAATCATGATTTTGCTCACCTATTCTATGCAGATAGCCGCGACTTCAGTGGCTATGGAAAAGGAAGAGAAGACTCTGGAGACATTGTTGACCTTGCCTGTGGACAGGTTCTCGATTCTTATGGGGAAGCTGTCAGGTTCGATTGTTGTTGCAGGCGTGGCAGCAATAGCCTACATGATTGGCTTCAACTATTACATGGGATCCTTCACTTCGGCAATTCCAGCAGGCACAAACCTAGACTTGGTTTCCTTGGGGCTTGTTCCGTCACTTTTCGGTTACCTGCTCTTAGGAATCTCGCTTTTCGTTGCGTTGCTTTCAGCCCTCGCCATGGCGGTGATTCTGTCTGCCTTCGCCGAAGATGTGCGAAGCGCTCAGTCACTTGTGAGCTACGTCTATCCATTCCTATTTATCCCATCATTCATCCTAATGTACGTGGACATCAACGCCTTGCCTCTTGCCGTCAAAGTCGCGCTCTACGCGATTCCCTACAGCCATCCTATCATCGCTTCCAGAGCCGTTACAATGGGCGACTACTGGACTGCCGTCTGGGGCATAGTTTACGTTTCAATTTTCACTCTTGTCATAATGTACATTGCTTCTCGTCTCTTTGCAACTGAGAAAGTACTGACGGCAAAACTGAAGTTCAGAGGATTGAGAAAACGCGGGAAAACGGCAGCGCAAGACCTTGAGTAAAGCTTTTCCTCTGGAACCAGCAAACCTGTCTTCGGTGTGTTGAGTGGGGATTCAACAGATTGAAGCCTACGCCGTGACGCTGAGGTACAACGAGCCTTTCAGGATCGCTCCAGCCGCAAGCACTGAAAGCCACAATGTAATCGTGAAAATCGTGACTGACTATGATGTGGTCGGCTGGGGAGAATCTTCGCCATCCAAGAGAGTCACAGGAGAAACCCCAGAAACCGTCGTTAGGGCTCTTGACAAGATCGCGTCTAGACTGATCGGCGAGTGCCCTCTAAGAATTGAGCGTGATGTCGAGCTCATGGATTTGGTCGTCAAGGGCAATCCCGCTGCAAAGGCGTGTGTCGACATGGCGCTGCATGACATTCTCGGAAAGACGGCTCGCAGACCGCTTTTCATGTTGATCGGCGGTTACCGCACAAAGGTCATGACTGACATAACGTTGAGTATCAAGTCGCCGAGGGAAATGGCAAAGGATGCTGTGAAAGCCGTGAAGAAAGGTTTTGGAGCCTTGAAGGTGAAGGTCGGAGTCAACGCTGTCGAAGATGTTGAACGGGTAGAGAAGATCCGTGAAGCTGTTGGAAGTGGAACAGAGCTGAGGGTTGATGCGAATCAAGGGTGGACAGTAAGACAAGCTATAGAAGTTCTGAACAAGATGGAAAAGTTCAAAATCCAATTCGCCGAACAACCTGTGTCGGCTGAAAATCTAGGCGGCTTAAAGAGAGTCAGAGAAAACTCTCCGATACCGGTAATGGCTGATGAAAGCATTCACTCGCCTGCAGACGCACTACGCTTGATAGAGGCAGAAGCCGTCGACATGATAAACATCAAGCTGATGAAAAGCGGCGGAATCCTGAAAGGCAAGAAGATCGCCTCAGTGGCCGAGGCCGCTGGAGTACCCTGCATGATCGGGTGCATGGGCGAATCCGAAATCGGCATAGCAGCCGGGGCTCACTTGGCCGCAGGGGTCAGAAACATTCAGTACGCTGATTTGGATTCTGACATTCTGCTCAAAGATAAGCTCGTCACAAGCGGCGGCGCCAAAGTCAAGGGTTCGATGCGCACATTTTCGAAAGAATGTGGGTTAGGCATAAAAGAGATAGACGATAAACTATTAGGAAAGCCGTTGAGGAGTTACAAGTAGCTTGAGAGGTGTTGTGTTTGGTTTCTCTTAGGGCTTTGGCTCCGTCGTTGACACGGATCACCGTTGCCGCAGCAGTCGGAGCGGCGTTGCACATTGGCCAGGGAAACTCTGACTTGGTAGATGAGAAGGCTGTCGAGTTTTCCAGAGCTGTTTTGGCCCAGACGGACGTTGAAGGCGAAGTAATTGCTTGTGAAGGGCCTAAAGATAACGCGCCTGCGTTCATGCGTAGGGAGAAAGTAGGAACAAGTAGAGGTCCTAAAGTCGAGTTTGTCATCGACCCCGTTGACGGCACCACTGCAGCTTCCAAGGGAAGGAAAGACGCCATATCCGCTCTCGCCTGTGCGCCTGCAGGCTGTTTTCAAGTGTTGCCTGACGACGGATACTACTTCAAAGTGGCAACCGATTATCACTCAGTCAGCAAGATCTCTTTGGACATGTCAGTTGAAGAAATCGTGCGCACCGTAGCTCAACAAAAGGACCTACGTCTTGAAAACTTCACGGTAATAATGCTG
>Ga0315268_10007859_pt1 | contig 11177 bp, 12 predicted proteins | sample C1_top_MG_FD_204535 | JGI IMG/M metagenome (GOLD analysis project Ga0315268, IMG submission 204535) | Sediment microbial communities from Yellowstone Lake, YNP, Wyoming, USA - C1_top | ecosystem: Environmental > Aquatic > Freshwater > Lake > Sediment | place: USA: Wyoming | collected 2017-08-01 | reverse complement strand
AAATTTTCCTTGATATATGCCAATAAAATATTTGAACCGAACAAATTATCAAATGGATCTTTAGAAAATCCTTGTATTTGCCCGGCATGCAGATCCATCGTCAAAATCCTTTTTACTCCGGCCTCTGCCATAAAACGTACCACCAAACTGGCGCTGATCGGTACTCTCCGTTTAACTTTTTTGTCTTGCCTCCCATACCCAAAATAAGGAATGACCGCTGTAATTCTTTTCGCTGAAGCCCTCCTAACGGCATCGATCAAAAAATATAGCTCCATTAAATAATCATTGGCCGGTTCGCAAGTGGGCTGAATGATAAATACATCAGCGCCTCGCACATTCGGCACTCCTTCTATCTTTGTTTCTTGGTCGCTGAATTTACCGACATCCACTTCGCTAAGAGTAAAATCACCATATCCATGCTTACTCTTGATAAATGTACAGATATCATTTGCCAGCTTCTTATGGGCATTACCCGAAATCACAATCAACTTTTTATCCACCTGCATTTATTTTCCTCCTTCTATTTTAATTTTTGAATGACCGATTTTGTTATATGAAAAAGTTATCATTTTTTTCCGGAGTTGTCAAAATTAATCAATGTTCTTAATCATATAAGTTTCTTTCAATTTATACCCCATCTTCCGGTAATAATCCCTCACTCCCACCCCGGCAATGACGGCCATTTTTTTATATCCATTCTTAACCGCGATCCTCTCCGCCTCTGCCATCAATTTTTTCCCCAGGCCGGTATGCTGTATCTTTTTATTTTTCCCCACCGGCATTAATTCCCCATAAACATGTAATTCACGCATCAAGGCTGTATCATAATCAAATGGTCCATTTAAATTGTTATGAGATGCGTGATACATGATACGTGATGAAAGTCGTAATCGGCAAAATCCTAATAAATATTTACCATCCCCGGTCTCAAAACTAATAAAATATTCAATACCACCCGAAGCCTTATAGCTTATAGCTTTTAGCTTATAGCTTTTAGCTTTAAAATTCCCGTTCTTAATTTCTCTACACCGAATACATCGGCATTTCACTCCCTCCTGCTCCAATACCTGCCGCAAATTGGTAATAAGATTGCCCGCCACGATCGACTCGCCCGGGATGTCACGGATCAAGCGGATAATACGCACATATTTTGGTACAACTTTTTTACATTCAATTATTAATTTTTTCAAAACTTTATCCGAATACGGTTTATATTTACCCGCCTTCCACCATTTATAAAGTTTGCTACCCTTAGTTACCACTGTCGGATAAAATTTTATCTGATCCGGTTGAAAACGCTCGTCGGAAAAAAGCTGCTTGAACATCTTCAAATCTTTCGACGGCGTAGATCCGGGTAGTCCGGGCATGATATGATAAGTGACTTTGAAACCGAAATTTTTAAGTTGCTTGGTCGCCTTGGCAATTTCCTTAATGCCATGCCCGCGCTGGTTTAATTTCAAAATATCATCATCCACCACCTGCACCCCCATCTCCACCCGCGTACACCCGAGTTCCCTCATCTCCAATAATTCCTCTTTATCAATATAATCCGGCCTAGTTTCCAATGTAATTCCAATAATCCGATATTTAGCCTTTTCGTTCTTCTTTTGTTCTAAATTTAATTCATTTTTTAGTTTATCAATTTTTAATTTTTCCGCCAAAGGCGAATCCGCGTTCGGCGGAAAATTTTGAAATTTGAAATTTGAAATTTGTTTTCCCAATTTCAAATTTCCAATTTCTAATTTCTCACTAACTTTTTTTTCCAACCCATTCGCTGCTTTAAAACATTCTTTTATAAACCAAAACTTATATTTCTCCGGTAACACCGACCACGTTCCGCCAATCACGATCAACTCTATCTTTTCCGGACGATGACCGTTGGCAATCAATGCCTTTAGGCGGTACTCTACTTGGATATATGGATTAAAATCACAGCGAATGGCGCGCATAACCGCCGGCTCATTGGAGAGATAACTTTGCGGTACGTCTTTTTGTGTCGGACAATAAGCACACTTGCCGGGACAGGGGTAAGGCATGGTCAAAACCGCCACCGACGCGATGCCGGACATGGTGCGGATCGCGCGTTTTCGCAAAATCATTTCCAGCGTATTTGACGGTTTAAATTTTTTCGCCTTGACTAATTCGGCATAAACTGACAAGATGTCGGAATTGGTGATCACGTTTATTTTGTATTTTTTGGCCATTTTTTTCTTGACCATCATCAAATCATACCGCGTCTTGATATCGGATTTAATAATTTTGATAATTATCTTTTCTTTATTTTTTATTTCTTTAATTTCTTGCATTTTTAGCGTTTATTTGATAAAATAAATTTACATTTCCAGCTTACCATGATTCTTTTAAATTTCAAATATTAACAAACTAATCTCAAACCTATGAAAAAAGCAATTTTTTTCGCTCTTATCCTCGCGCTCTTTTTCATCTTGGGCTCAAACTCGGTTTATGCGTTTGAAGCCAAAGCCGGCAATTCAATCTACATTACCAAAGACCAGACGGTTGATGGCAATCTTTATGCCGTCGGCTCTTCTATCACGGTTGAGGGCAAGGTGACCGGCGATGTGATCTGCGCCGGACAGTCGATAAACATAAACGGTACGGTTGACGGCGATGTGATCTGCGCCGGACAGTCGATTATTGTCAACGGAATAGTGGGTGGTAGTGTCAGAGCGGCTGGTAGCGCGATCAATATCAACAATAAGATCGCCCGCAATCTTTACGCTTTTGGCGCAGATGTCAATCTGGGAGACAAAGGAGAAGTCGGCTGGGATATGATGGTAGCGGCCGCCACAACGGAAATTCGAGGCAAGATCGGACGCACTCTCCATGGCAGCGTGGCCAGCGCTGATATCACCGGCAAAATTGCCAAATATGTAAGCTTAAGGTTTGACAGCAATCAAAAACAGCAAAAAGAACCTTCATTAAAAATCGAAGATAGCGCGGTGATCGGTGGGGATTTGAATTACACTTCTAGAATGGAGGCTCAAATTTCCGACAAGGCGGTGATCAAGGGAAAAATAAATTATAGCTTACCGAAAGAAAAGATCGCGAAAGAAAGAAACATTTTTGCGGCTTGGGCGTGGGGGAGATTGTTCACAATCTTTTCCGCACTGGCTATCGGTATAATACTCGTCAGCTTGTGGCCGGAAATAATGAAAAAAATGACCGGCAAAATGCTGGAAAAAAGCGGTGCATCTATCGGCTGGGGCGTTCTGCTTTTTTTTATCGCTCCGCTTATTTTTATCGCGCTTCTTATAACTATCATTGGAATACCTTTGGCGTTCCTGTCCTTGGGTATTTATGTCATCGCCCTGGCTCTATCCAAGATATTTGTCGGAATATTGATCGGCCGCAGCCTGGTTGATCGCTTCTGGCAAGCCAAAAAGGATTCGCTCATGTGGGCGATGATCATCGGTATTGTCGCCACCTGGCTCGTCTATTCCATTCCAGTCCTCGGCTGGGTGCTATCTCTCGTCGCGATGTGGTGGGGGATTGGGGGTATTTGGCTTCAGCTTAAAAAGGCTTAATATTATATAAATCTTATAATTTTACTGGTTTAATTTTCTGCTTAAATTTAAAATGTAAAAATTAAAATTAAAAATGACAATGCAAAATTAAAAATGTATATATTTTATTTCAAAACATAATTTTACATTTTTAATTGTCATTTTGCATTTTGAGATTTAAATTTTTAATTATACATGTTAACCAACCCAAACATCTTCAAGGCCTACGATATCCGCGGCATTTACGGCGTTGATTTGGACGATGAAACCGCTTACAAAATCGGCTACTCTTACGCGAAGATGAGAAGAAAAGAATTACCGCTTGATCGGCCGCTGCAAATCGCGGTGGGTGCGGATATCAGAATTTCCTCGCCGGCTCTCAAAGAAAAACTAATCCAAGGCTTGATCAATGGCGGCGTCGACGTGGTTGACATCGGACTTTCTTCCACTCCTACTTTTTATTTCGCCGTCTCCAATTACAATTACGATGGCGGAGTATTGGTCTCGGCTTCGCACAATCCCAAGGAATACAACGGCTTCAAGCTGGTGCGTCACAAAGCCTTGCCGATCAGCGGTGAGAACGGATTGTATGAATTAAGAGATATGGTAGCCAAATTGGAATTGGCAGATATCAAACCACCGGCTACTCCCAACTCTTTGTCAGCTAACGAAAATATACTGGCGGATCAGGCAGCTCATGATCTAAAATTTGCCGAATACCAAAAAATAAACAAATTCAAGATCGTGATTGATCCGGCCAATGCAATGGGCGCAGAGTATTTTGATGAGCTATTCAAAAATCTGCCGCAAATGGAGATCGTCCGGATGAATTGGGAGCTCGATGGCACGTTTCCGGCGCACGAGGCTGATCCGTTCAAAGAAGAAAATCTGCGCGGCCTGTGCGCGCGAGTCAAACAAGAAAACGCTGATCTGGGCATAGCCACTGACGGAGATGGCGACCGTATTTTCTTTGTTGATAACAATGGAGAGCCAGTAGAACCGGGCATTACGCGGGCGATCCTCTGTAAAATATTTTTACGTGAAAATCCGGGTACCAAAATCTGCTATGACATCCGGCCGGGCAAAATTACTTATGACACCATTATAGAAAACGGGGGTATACCGATCGTCACGCGAGTCGGACATTCTCTTATCAAGCAAAAAACAATTGAAGAGGGTGCGGTGTTCGCCGGCGAATCATCCGGGCATTTTTTTCTGAATATGGGCGAAGAAGGGTGCTATGAAGTACCCTTGATTGTCACTTTGAAAATTTTGGCCGAGCTCTCACTAAGCGGACAAAAATTCAGCGAATATATCAAGCCATTCAAAAAATATTTCCATTCCGGCGAAATCAATTCACGCGTGGAGGATTCAGATGAGAAGATTAAGGAGATCAAGGATAAATACAAGGACGGCCAGCAGAACGATCTGGACGGCATCACCATTGAATATCCGGACTTCTGGTTCAATGTCCGCGGCTCCAACACCGAACCGCTCCTGCGCCTAAATCTGGAGGCCAAGACGAAAGTGTTGATGGAAGAGAAAAGAGATGAAGTTTTAAAAATAATTAAAAGTTAAGAATAAGGCCAAAATTTTTAAAACCACCCGGTGCCTTTTTGAAAGGCACCGGGTGGTTTTTGGTTATACAAAAATTATAATATACCCATTTTCTCTTTCGCTTTTCGTAGCGTCTCTTCAGCAATGGGACGGAGTATCTGTGCGCTTTGCTTGAAGGTAAAAATTACTTCTTCGTCCGAAATGTTGTTATACTTTTTTTGAAAATCAACCAAAAATTCTGCCACAATCTGCGCTAAACTTTTTTTGAAATCGCCGTAGCCTTTGCCGGTATAATTCTTTTCTATATCTTTTATTTTTTCTCCGCAGAAAAGCGCATAAATTGTCAGGAGATTGGAAATGGCCGGTTTATTTTTCTCGTCATATTTAATCTCCTTGTCGGAATCAGTCACCGCGCGCATAATTTTTTTGGCAGCCACTTTTGGATCGTCTAAGAGGGCGATATAATTGGCCGCGCTCGTGGCGCTCTTGCTCATTTTTTTCGCGGGATCGTCCAGTCCCATAATACGCGCGCCTTCTTTGCGCATAATGAGCTCTGGCACCCTGAATGTTTCCCCGTATTGTTTGTTGAATCGCCGCCCAAGCTCCCGCGTGAGTTCCACGTGCTGGGCCTGGTCCTCGCCGACCGGCACGGCATCAGTATTATAAAGCAGGATGTCAGCCGCCATCAGAACCGGGTAATCAAATAACCCGACGCTCACCGACTCCTGGTTCTTGCCCGCCTTGTCCTTGAACTGCGTCATCTTGTTCATATCGGAAATTCTTGCCGATGTGCAATTCAATAGCCAGCAAAGTTCGGTGTGGGCGGTAATATCCGATTGCTTGAAAATAAGCGATTTATTTTTGTCTATACCACCGGCCATATATAGTTTGGCGATTTCAATCGTCCTTTTTTTCAGCTCGGCCGGATTCTGCCTGACCGTAATGGCGTGGTAATCTACCACGCAAAAAATGCAATTATACTCTTCCTGCAATTTCACCCAATTGGAAATCGCGCCCAAATAATTGCCAATATGCAAATTGCCGCTCGGTTGTACGCCGGAAAAAATAGTTTTTTTAGATTTATCAAACATAATTAATTTATTAGTGTCATTCGTGTAAATTCGTGTATTTGTATTATTTTTTATTATAACTTTAAACAAAAAAAAGAGCAACGCTTGACAATTTATATTATTTATGATATAGTAAATAATATTTATTTTTGCTCTTTTAAACAAAAATTCTACTTATAATAAGAGGAGACCGACATGGAGAAAATAAAAAGGGTTAGGATTGTTTCCGCAATCAGCTTGGCTTTACTGTTTATTGTGTACTACGGATATTTTAAATATCTGTCCTGGTCCGGAATTTCAGCTGATAAAATAATGGAAATCTATAATTCCAACTTTTTTCTTTTATTTTTCCTTTTGGGAATTTTAAATTTTTTTATTTTAGCTATATCTGAAATTGTTTACTTTTTTCTAAACGAAAAAACAAAATTAAAAAAGGAGGGCATATGAAAGAAAAAACAGCAGGAAGATTTGCAAAGTTTTTTTGGATTTTAACCTTCGTCGCGATGGCAATTATTAGCTATCACATTGTTTGTCGTTGGAATAAAATTTTCGCTGGACTTGATTACCCTTTATGGCTATACTTTGCCGCGGTCACCATCCTTACTATTGCATTTTTCTTGGCCGTTTTATTTACAGGAATAAAAAAGGGCTTAGAAAATCAAACTGCGGAAAAAACATGGGATAGATATCAGCGAGAAAGGAGAAGCTGACATGAATAAGCTAAAATTGGTTCTGTCCATACTGATGACGGCCATATTTGTTCAAATGGTTCTGTTAAGAATCATTGACGAAGCGGCCAAGACCCCGAATTTTCCGGATCCCCTATTTCCTAACTGGGGCTACGGATTAATGTTGGTTATTTTTTTCGCCGCCATATTTGCGGTTGACACGATTAACTGTCTTGACCCAAAACGAGGAGGTGAGAATGGCTAAGCAAACTTTGCAAATAATTAATTCCCGTTGTCCGGCCTGCTCCACAGTAATCGCGGCTAAACTCACCGATCAAGTCCTTTCTGTTAAGGGCAAAAACGGTGTATGTCAGTGCGGTCGCGTTTACTGGATAGAGGCGGATGGCAAAGTCATCACATTCCCCCTCCCGGGAGAGTGTCCCAAGTTCCTTTACGATTAAACTTTTCGCCCGGCGCTTTTATAGGCCGGGCTTTTTTATTTGACTAAAAATGTTCGTATCTAGTATTATGTATATAGTATTAATTTATCGCATATCACGTTTCACTTATCACATATCAATTCAATTTGCTTGATATGTGATATGTGATATGTGCTACATGACCCATGTTTCTCCACAACTTCACCCCCGAACCCATCCTGATATCCTTCGGGCCGATCAAAATATTCTGGTACGGCTTTATCTTGGTATTCGGCATACTAGCCGCCATGTTTGTTTTTTTGCGGCTGGCAAAAAAATACAAGCTGGATTCGGAAAAAATGATAGACCTTATTTTTTGGGTAATTATATTCGGTGTCATCGGCGCGCGGCTTTATGCTGTGCTACTCGAATTGCCTTATTACTTGGACAATCCTTTATCTATTGTTAAAATTTGGCAAGGCGGGCTGGCTATTCATGGCGCTATCATCGCCGGCGCTATGGTAATCTGGTATTTTGCCAAAAAACAAAAGATCGATTTTTGGCTGATTGCATCAATTATCGCGCCGGCCTTGGCCTTGGCGCAAGCTATCGGACGCTGGGGTAATTATTTTAATCAAGAACTCTTTGGATTTCCGACCGGCTTACCTTGGGGAATTCCGATAGAAATTTTCCACCGGCCGGCCGTATATATTTCCGATATTTTTTTCCATCCGGTCTTTCTTTATGAATCAATCGGCAATTTTATCATTTTTATTCTGTTAATTTTGGCCCACAAAAAAATAAACATACTAGAAAAAAAATATTGGCAAAAAATCATTGTATTAAGTTATTTTATGGCTTATTCCTTACTGCGTTTTTCAATGGAATTAATACGAATAGATAGTACGCCCATAATAGCCGGCCTAAGATGGCCGCAAATTATTAGCGCTCTGATATTTGGCGCGTCGTTGATCTATTTGATTATTATAATAAAGGGGGAGAAAAAACCAGAAAACCAACTAAACAAAAACCCTTTCACTCTTGCCAAATAAAATAATTTGTGTTAATGTAAATTAATGCCCTCACACTCATAACATAAAAGCTTCCGCCAGAGGCGGATCAGCCTTCGGCTGAAAATATTAAAAGTTAATAATAAATATGCCAAAATTACAATCAGGTAAAAAAGAACTGAGAAAAAGCGAAAAACGCAAGATACATAACCAAAAGATCAAAGAAAATTTGAAAGATGCGGTCAAAAATGCAAAAAAAGGCATTGAGGCCAAGGACGCGAAAGCCAAAGAACTTTTGGCCCAGGCCCTTAAAGCGCTGGACAAAGCCGCTCAGAAAAAAATCATCAAGAAAAATACCAGCAACCGTAAAAAGTCCCGATTGCAAAAAAAATTCAACCTAGCAAATAAAGTCAATTAAAAAAACAGCTCCGCAAATCTTTGGCGACGTGGAGCTGTTTTTTTATTTAAAATTTTTTTAAAGTTTGGTGATCATCAAGCTTAATTTTGTTCTAATGTCGGCTTGTCCGCTTTTCATTTCCTGGTCAGTTTTGATCAGATAATTCAAAATGTTTTTTAGCATCGGCAAAGTATAATTGCGGACCTGCGTAATTCCTTTGTGCACAATAAACGGCTGGAGCTTCAAAACATTGATTATTTTGCGAGAAGTATAGCCGCGGTCCAGTGCTTCTCTAATGCGGAGCAGAATATGATACTGTCTGATGACCATATTCAGAATTTGTGGCTCGGAGAGACCGCCGTCAATTTCATCTTCCAGAAGCTCCAGTGCGAGCGCTTTATTTTTGGCGCCGATGCTGTCGGCCAAAAGAAAAACATTGGAATCAAAATTTCCTCGCACAAAATCCCGCACATCGCTTTCCTCAATAAACACCTCTTTTTTCTGAACAATATTCAAATCGGCGGTTTTACCCGTTTTAAAATTAATTAATTTTTCCAATTCATTTTTTACCTGCCAGAGATCGTTTCCAATCAAAAATTGAAAAATTGTCGCCGCTTGGTGGCTGATACGAGCACCAGATTGCTCGGCTTCTTTTTTTATCCAGTTTATGGTCTCGGTATTTGATAGTTGATTAAAACATTGCGCGTATTTTTGTTTTTTTAAAAATTGAAAAAGAGCTGTTTTAGTTCTGGCGTTTTTTTTGTCTTCCCAGATTTCATCCCAAAAAATTATAATATTATTATCAGGCCGTGTTTTTTTGAAATATTCGTTTAAATCTTTTATAATTGTCTGTCCTTTACTGGCAAATATATTTTCTACCACCACCATCCGGCGCCGCGCGAATAGCGAGGGCGCGTTTATAGAATTGGAAATCTCGCTAAACGAGGCTGTTGTTCCATCTATAACGGTCAAGCTGGAGCCGGTCACATCAACCTCTTTTAAAAATTTATCCTTTAATTCATTGAGTTTTAGACGGCTACGAAAGCTGTCTTGGCCGTAAATAAAAAATAGCATATTTTAATATTTTTTGTTATAATGATATTAACAACTAAATCTTAATTCATAATAATTTAAAAAGCAAACAACTAAATATGCAAAATACAAAATGCCCCCTCTGCAATAGTGATATTATTATTGAAGATGAGGCATACGAAGGAGACTTGGTAAATTGTGTAAATTGCGAAGCTGAGCTGGAAATAAGCTCTCTGCATCCATTAAATTTGTCATTATTGGAAGCAGAAAAAGGCACAGAAGAAAGCAATGAGAAAAGCGAAAACAACGATAAGCCGGCCTTAGAAACAGACCACGATATTGGCAGAGACGACATGGACGAAGAATAAATGAGAATATACGAAATTTACAAAAACAAAGCTGTTTTATGCTTTGTTTTATTTTTTTATTTCAGCTTTAAATAAATTTCCTCTTTCTTTATAATTTCTAAATACGCCGAAACTCGCACAACCGGGTGAAAGAAGTATAATGTCGTTTTTAAATGCCTTTTTATTGGCTTCTGCAATCGCCTTTTTCATGCTTGAAGCAAACAAAATATTATCTTCCGGATATTTTATTTTCTTAAGTTCTTTGTTCAAGCGATCAGAACCAATACCGTTAAAAAGTATTAAAAATTTTACTCTCTTCTTAATCTCTTCGGCCATCTCTTTGAAATTTGAACCTTTGTCCGCTCCACCGCCGAGCAAAATAATTGGCAAATCAAATGATCTCATGGCTATAATGGACGACTCCGGAGTGGTAGCAAAGCTGTCGTCATAATATCGTATTCCATTTTTTCTGCCGGCGAATTCAATCCGGTGTTCCAACCCCTTGAAACTCGCCACTGCTTTTTTAATAATATTTTTTTTTATCCCAACGATCTTCGCCACCTCTGCTGCGGCCGCAACATTCTCCTTGTTATGCTCGCCAGGTAATTGAGAATGCATTCCTGACTTTGTGAAAAAAATAATCTTGCTTTTAACATTTTTAATTTTGGATTGTAATTTCCCCCATTCGGGGACATGTGAATTTTGAATTTTGAATTTTGAATTAATAACCGAATAGTCCTTTTTGCGTTGATGATTTAAAATATTTATTTTCGCGTCGAAATAGTGAGCCAAGGTTTTATGGTAATTCGGATTATTGGGGTCAGCCGGAGCTAAATGTTCGGAATAAAAATTTGTCAATACTGCGATATGCGGACTGGCATGTAAGTCTTCTAGTTGAAAACTAGAAAGTTCTAGTACAATCCAATTGTTTTTCTTAATCTTATCAATAAATTCAAACGGAGCAACGCCTATGTTTCCCCCAAGCCAAGCTTTTTTTCCGGCCTTCTTCAAAATATAATAGATCAAACTCGAGGTAGTTCCCTTGCCTTTGGTTCCCGTAACCCCGATTATATTTTTGGTCGGGCAAAGATCAAAGAATAATTTCATCGGCGAAGAAACAATAATATTTTTATTTTTTTTCTTCGCCTCAACT
>Ga0315268_10007858_pt1 | contig 11177 bp, 10 predicted proteins | sample C1_top_MG_FD_204535 | JGI IMG/M metagenome (GOLD analysis project Ga0315268, IMG submission 204535) | Sediment microbial communities from Yellowstone Lake, YNP, Wyoming, USA - C1_top | ecosystem: Environmental > Aquatic > Freshwater > Lake > Sediment | place: USA: Wyoming | collected 2017-08-01 | reverse complement strand
ATGAGCGACCGGTGGTACTGCTGGCGACCAATGTGCTGGGGGACAGCCTGACTCTGGGGCGCAATGTCATCTGTCCAAGCATGGGAGACTGGATCGGGCGCACTGTGCAATATTTCGCCAATCGTCCAGATGTCCAGCTAGTCATCCGCATTCACCCGGGCGAGCAGTTGACACATGGACCATCCATGCTTAATGTCATCCAGGCTGCCCTGCCGGAATTGCCAAAGCATATCCACATCATCAAACCGACTGACAGGGTTAATACCTATGACATTATGGAACTGACCAGCCTGGGGCTGGTGTACACCACTACCACCGGTCTGGAAATGGCGTTGCAGGGAATCCCGGTCATTGCCGCCGGTGAGACTCATTACCGCAAAGCCGGGTTTTGCCTGGCACCGGAAACTTGGCAGGAATACATCCATTTGCTGGAGACAAGCCTGGCAGACCTTTCCGCCCGGCGCCTGACACCCGCCCAGGTGGAACTGGCATGGAATTATGCCTACCGTTTTTTCTTTGAGTTTCCGCGCCCCTTCCCCTGGAGGCTGCTCCAATTTTGGAATGATTACCAGGTCTGGCCACTCAGTCGACTGCTGGATAAGGAAGGGCGGGAACTGTTTGGCAGAACGTTTGACCACCTGGCAGGTGAACCATTGGACTGGAAGGATTTGGATGCGCATGGATGAGTCGCAGATCAAGAACCAGGTGCGTTCTTTTTATGACCAGGTGGGCTGGAAGCAGGTTAGCGATGGCATTTACCAGAATGCCCGTTATGAAGACTTGCGTCCAGTCTCACAAGAGTACATCCTGCGCTGCCATATGCGTGTGAAACGCTTCCTGGCAAACTCGGGGGATTACCTGCTGGATGCCGGTTCCGGACCTGTGCAGTATCCTGTCTATTTAACCTATTCACAGGATTATAAGTACCGAGTTTGTGCAGATATCTCGATTACCGCCCTTCGGGAAGCCCGCCAGCGGTTGGGAGAAAAAGGTCTATACGTGGTCTGTGATATTTCCAACCTGCCTTTTCGTTCTGACAGTTTTGATGGTATCGTCTCCCTGCACACCATCCACCATGTGCCCTATGAATGCCAGCCAAAAGCGTACCTGAGCCTGTTCCGCGTGCTTAAACCCGGTAAAAATGCCGTCATCGTGAACGCATGGAACTATTCCAGGCTGATGGCGCGCTGGAAATGGCTGATGCTCCTGATGGAACGACTGGCTGGCGTATGGAACCGAATATTCCACCAGGGCTTGAGGGGAACCCCCGAGCCTTCATCTGACAGTCTGGTTGCGGAGAAAACCCCGCCGACCGGGACGTATGCACAACAATATGCCGCCGACACACTGCTTGCGAAACTGGCGCAATGCCAGATACCAGCAGAGATCCATCCATGGCGCAGCCTGAGCGTGCGCTTTTTGAGAGCCGTGATCCAACCCGCGTTAGCGGGTAAAGCGCTGTTGCGCCTGGTCTTCAAGTTTGAAGAAAGACACCCCCATTATTATGGGAAGAATGGGCAATACCCATTGATCATTTTACGCAAACCAGAACAGGAGTCCGCATGATGAATTGGCAGGATAAAGTCATCCTTGTCACCGGTGGTACCGGTTCATTCGGTAAAAAGTTCCTCCAGGTCATGCTGGAGGAGATCCATCCAAAGAAGACCATCGTTTTCAGCCGGGATGAGCTTAAGCAATATGAAATGCAGTCCAGTGGATATGACCACCCCAGCCTGCGTTATTTCTTGGGTGATGTGCGAGATCGCGACCGCCTGCGCAGGGCGATGAACGGGGTGGACATCGTGGTGCATGCGGCAGCTTTGAAGCAGGTGCCTGCCTGCGAGTACAACCCGATGGAAGCGGTTAAGACCAACATCATGGGTACCAGCAACGTGGTGGAGGCAGCCCTGGATGCCGGCGTGAAGAAGGTGCTGGCGATCAGCACCGACAAGGCAGTCAACCCGGTCAACCTGTACGGGGCGACCAAACTGGCGGCTGAAAAACTGGTCATCCAGAGCAACGCCTATGCCGCTGGAACGGCTACGCGTTACTCATGTGTGCGTTATGGCAATGTGGTCGGCAGTCGCGGCTCGGTCGTGCCGGTCTTCCTGAAACAGCGCCAGAGTGGACAGCTCAGCATCACGGATGCGCGTATGACCCGCTTCTGGTTGTCACTGGAGCAGGGTGTGCGCTTTGTTATCCACTGCATTGAAGAGATGGAGGGCGGCGAGGTGTTTGTCCCCCGCATCCCCAGTATGAAGGTGATCGACCTGGCACGGGCGATCGCCCCGCAAGCACAGGTCAATGTGATCGGAATTCGTCCCGGTGAAAAACTGCATGAAGTCTTGATCTCGGAAGATGAATCGCGCAACACGGTTGAGATGAAGGACATGTTCGTCGTCCAGCCGGCAGAAGCGCTTTGGTTTGGATATTCATGGCATGAGAAAGGCAAATTGTTGCCCGATGGCTTCCGGTATGCAAGCGATGACAACAACGATTGGTTGAACATCGAAGGTATTCGAAGACTTGTGGCTCCTTTTGAAGAAATGTTTGCCAAGGGAAAACTGGAAGGGTAGATGCGCATCCTGGTCACTGGAGCAAGCGGTCTGTTGGGATTGAACCTCTCCCTGGCGGCAATGACTTCACACCAAGTCGTTGGTGTGGATCGCAGCACGCTGGCGGGGGTACCCTTTGAATTGATCAACCTGGATCTGCTGGAGTCTGACATACTCGACCGCATGCTCGAGCAGGTCAGACCTGACTGGCTGATCCATTGTGCCGCCCTGGCAGACATGGAAGCCTGCGAAAGGGATCCTTTTGGAAGCCAGGCGCTGAATGCAGAATTGCCTCGCAACCTCGCCGAAGCTTGCAGGAAGCAGAACGTGCACATGCTGCATATCTCCACCGATGGTGTCTTTGACGGGACAAAGGAAGGTTTTTACAGCGAAGAGGATGTTCCCAACCCGCAGGGAGTTTATGCCCGCACCAAGCTGGAGGGGGAGCAGGCGGTCCTCAGCCGGAACCCGCAGGCATGTGTGGCACGCGTCAATTTTTATGGCTGGAGCCTGACCGGCAGGCACGGGTTGGCGGAGTTCTTCGTGCGAAACTTGCAATCCGGCAAGCCTGTCAACGGATTTACGGATGTGTTTTTTTGCCCGCTGTTCGTCGGTGACCTGGCAGTTGTCCTGTTAAAAATGCTTGAAAAGAATCTGAGCGGGTTGTACCATGCAGTTGGTTCAGAAGTGACCAGCAAATTCGAATTTGGGAGAACCATCGCCCATGTATTTGGCTGGGATGAAAACCTGATCATGCCATTATCCGTGGAGGATTCCGGGTTGAAAGCGCGGCGCTCGCACAACATGCGATTGTCTGTCCACAAGTTATCCACCGCCCTGGGCATGGATATCCCCGGTTTTTCCACCGGTTTGAAGCAGTTCTATACACAGGCTCAACAGGGTTATCCACAGAAAATCGCCAGTTATCAACAGGTCTCGTCAATCCAGTGAAGGAGAGAACCCGGTGATGGCTATTTTGGAGGTCAAATGGAGATAAAAATTGGAGACCGGCTGATCGGTCCGCAGCATCCCACTTATTTTATTGCCGATGTGGCTGCCAACCATGACGGCGACCTGCAACGCGCCATCCAGCTAATCCGGTTGGCGAAGGAAGCTGGTGCGGATGCCGCCAAGTTCCAGAATTTCCAGGCAGCCCGCATCGTTTCCGATTATGGCTTCAAGCACATGGATGGGCAGGTCTCCCATCAGGCAAACTGGAAAAAGTCGGTTTTCGAGGTCTACCAGGGTGCATCCATCCCATTGGATTGGACACCGATCTTGAAACAGACTTGTGACGAAGCTGGCATCGACTACTTCACCTCCCCTTACGACTTCGATGCGATCGATTACGTGGCAGACTACATCCCGGCATACAAGATCGGTTCAGGCGAGATCGACTGGATCGAGTCGCTTGAATACATCGCCCGCAAGGGGAAGCCGGTTTTGCTTGCAACCGGTGCTGCCAATATTGGAGAGGTTCAAAAAGCGGTGCATGTCATCCTGGCTAATAATCTGAACCTGGTTTTGATGCAATGCAACACCAATTACACCGCCAGCCCTGAAAATTTTGACCACATTCACCTGAACGTGCTTAAGACCTATGCCGGTATGTTTCCAAAGGTTGTGCTGGGTCTGTCAGATCATACCCATGGTCCAGCGACGGTACTGGGTGCGGTTGCCCTGGGAGCACGCGTGATCGAGCGGCACTTCACGGATGATAATAACAGAGAAGGACCCGACCACAAGTTCGCCACCGATCCGCAGGATTGGGCGGACATGGTGGCGGAAACCCGCAAACTGGAACGCGCCCTGGGAAGTGCCGATAAATTCGTCGCCGGCAATGAAAAGGACACGGTTGTGGTGCAGAGACGCTGTTTGCGCGCCGCCAGAGACATCCAGGTTGGAGAGGTAATTGAGCGTGCCATGATCGATGTTCTGCGACCTGCCAGCCCGGGCTCCATTCTGCCATCCCAACTGCTTGAAGTGATCGGGACCAGAGCCCTGCATACCCTGCCGCGAGGCAAAGAGTTGAGATGGACTGACCTGGGTGATTGACAAGTTATGCGCATTCTCTACTTCAGCAAGGATTACGGACCACACGACCACCGCTTCCTTTCCGCCCTGGCAGAAAGCAGCCACCAGGTGTTTTACCTGCGGCTCGAACGCGGCATGCGCGCCATCGAATCGCGTCCGGTCCCAAAGGGGATCGAACAAGTCAACTGGAGCGGAGGTCTTCATCCTGCCAGGTGGCAGGATGGTCCCCGGTTGCTGATGGAACTGCGCGCCGTCATCCAACATACCAGACCGGATATCGTGCATGCCGGACCGATACAGACTGTAGCCCTGCTGGCAGCTTTATCCGGATTTCATCCCCTGCTTGTCATGTCGTGGGGCTTTGACCTGATGAAGGATGTGGACGGAAACGTCCTCTGGCACCTGGCGACCAAAATTACTTTGCGGCGTGCGGATTGGTTCACCAGTGATTGTGAGGTCACCCGCCAAAAAGCTCTGGCTTTTGGCGTACCCATGGAGCACACCACGGTCTTTCCGTGGGGGGTGGACCTGCAGCTGTTCTCTCCCGAGGCATTTCCGGTTGTCCCTGCCCGCTCAGACCAGGTCACATTGCTATGCAATCGTTCCTGGGAACCCAATTACGGTGTTGATGTGCTGGCACACGCCTTTGTGCAGGTAGCCCGGCAAAGACCGGATATCCGCCTTTTGCTGATTGGTGGGGGGTCACAGGCTGAATTGATTAAAGGCATCTTGAGCGCAGGTGGGGTTGCAGAGCGCGTGAAATTTGGTGGACAGGTTATGAATTCCGATCTGCCGCAAGTCTATCACCGGGCGGATATATTCATCAGCCCATCACATGTGGATGGATCGTCCGTTTCCCTGCTGGAAGCGCTTGCCTGCGGTCTGCCGTGCCTGGTATCAGATATCCCCGCCAACCAGGAATGGGTGGTGGATGGTCAGAACGGCTGGTTATTCCCGGATGGGGATGTACAGGCTCTATCGGCTCGCATTCTACAGGCGGTGGACCAGCGGGTGGAATGGGGAAGGATGGGTCAGGAAGCCCGCCGCGTGGCGGACTCCCGGGCGGATTGGAAAAAGAATTTTGAGCAATTATTGCAAATCTATCAAAAGATCAGGAGATCGTGAACATCACGGAAAAATCCATGCCCGCGAAAATGAGTAATTCCAGGTTCGTTCGCAACAGCCTAATGGTGATCATGTCAACTGTCCTTTTCGTTGGCTGCAACCCTTCTGCGTCGACAGAGATTTCCACCACGGTGGATATCGGAGCAGTCCAGACATCTGCCATTTCCACCTTTGCGGCTGACCTGACTGCATCCGCCCCGACGGTTACGATTATCCCGACCGTCACCCAGATATTCACACAGCTCCCCAGTCCGACACCGCTGCCTACAGCCACTCCCATCGTGACTTTCACATCCATGCCAACTTCCAGTCCTTACCTGGTACTGGATGCCACGACCATGGATCTGCTTAAGACATATATCCCATTTTATGTGGTCGATCGGGCCTCAGATGACCCGTGCGTCTACTACTTGCAGCCGGTCCTTTCCTATCCCCTGCTGCCTCGCACGGGCAGCCTGGAGGCGGATGTGACCACGGCTTTGAACAACTTGTTTTCGATCAAAGACAAAACGATCGGTCGTTTTTCCAACCCATTCTCTGCCTCCGGGCATACATTGGTTTCCATCGATATGAAAGATTCCCCTCTGATGAAGATCACCATCACCGGTTGGCCGGGCAGGACGGAAAATGCGTGTACGAACCATGCCATGCGCGACCAGATCTTCAATACGATCTACTCCATCAGTTACTCGTTTGGAATAAATGATGTGGTCATCTGGCAGGATGACTTTTTATATGATGATTACATGATCGGTGGTTGATCGGATGATGAGGAAATGAAATGGTAAAGAGCCAGCGCACCATTGCCATCCTGCAAGCCCGCATGGGTTCCTCCCGTCTGCCGGGCAAAGTTCTGCTGGATATCGCCGGTCAACCCATGCTGGCACGCGTGGTACAGCGTGTGCGCCACGCTCATCTTTTGGATGAGGTGGTGGTTGCGACTACACAAGACTCTTCCGATGACCCGCTGGCTGATTATTGCCGGAAGCAAAACATCCCATGCATGCGCGGCAGTCAGTTCGATGTGCTGGATCGATTCCACCAGGCAGCCCAACAGCAAAAAGCGGATATCGTGGTGCGCATCACAGCAGATTGCCCGGTAATCGATCCGTTGTTGATCGACGAGGCTATGCTGATTTTTAAAGGCTCACTGGTTGATTTCGCTGCCAACCGTCTGCCCCCGCCATATACGCGTAGTTACCCGATCGGACTGGATATCGAGATCTGCACCTTCAACGCCCTCCAGCGTGCCTGGCAGGAAGCCGATCAACCATATCAACGCGAGCATGTCATGCCTTACCTGTATGAAGAAGTTGAACTGGATGTTAAAAGTCCAACCCGATCTGAAGGCTCCAGCCGGCATGGTTTCAAAGTCCTCCAGTTGAACCATGTACCCGATCTCGGTTCCCTGCGCTGGACTGTGGATACCGCTGCTGACCTGGAATTCATCTGCCAGGTGTTTGCACACTTTGAGGGACGGGATGATTTTTCATGGCTGGAAATGCTTGCCCTGGTTCAAACCCACCCGGAATTGTCCCGTCTCAACGATGAAGTCAGACACAAGTCTCTGCATGAAGTTGACGAACGAGGTAACAAATAAATTTTAACCCATGACTTTACTGACGATCTTCTCGGCTCCCAAGCCATTTGTGGACCCCCATATCACGATCATCCAGCGCAACGCCATCGCCTCCTGGTGCAGACTTGGCGTGGACGTGGATGTGATCCTGGTGGGTGACGAGCCAGGTCTGGCGGAGACCGCCCGCGAATTTGGGGTCAGACACCTGGCTCCGGTGGATCGCAACAAGCAGGGAACACCCCTGGTGAGCTCGATCTTCGCACTGGCGCGGAATGACAGTACCTCACATCTGCTGGCATATGTCAATGCGGACATCCTGTTATTGCCGGACTTTCTGACCGCGGCTCATTCGATGATGGAATTAAAAAAGGATTTCCTGCTGGTGACCCAGCGTTGGGACTTGGACGTGCAAGAATCCCTTGATTTTTCACAGGGATGGACAGAACGATTGGAACAGAGATTACGAGTGGCAGGCAGCCTGCACGCACCTGCCGGAAGCGATGCCTTTGTTTTTCCGCGTAATTGTTTTGAAACCATCCCGGATTTTGCCATCGGTCGGGCCGGATGGGATAACTGGATGATCTATCAAGCACTCCGGCAGGGATGGCTGACCGTGGATGGTACAAAATCAATTACAATAATCCATCAACAACATGACTATGCCCACCTGCCGGGAGGACAGGCTCACCACCACCTGCCCGAAACAGATGAGAACATCCGCCTGGCGGGAGGCCGCGAGATTACCCGTTTTTCTTTGCTGGATACCGACAACCGGTTGGTAAATGGCAGACTTCTCAGCCGACCCTGGAACCTGGAGACACTGCGCCGTGCGGTCGAGACCTATCCACTTCTGAAATGGAATAATTATTCACTTACCGCCCAGTTCACCACCATATTTCATCGCCTCAAGTACAAATTTCACCCGCAAAAGGAAAATCCGTGATTGAAATGAGCTTCTCCTCAAATCTTTATACTGTTCTACACATTTGTGAGCACCCCAATAAACCCTTAATATTGGCGGAAATTTGCCAGCAACCTGAAAAAGTGGATAATTAGAAAAGCCATGCGAAAAGGTCAAAATCCCGCCAAGTCAGTTCAGACAGTTGCCAAACCGGAACGAATTACAGTGGCATTGTTGAATTACATCCCTTTCCTGGCTGGTTTCTATACGGAAGCCCTGGAAGTGCTCAAAGTCAGTCTGAGCTCCATGCGTGATGATCCGGGTATGCCTTTCGACCTGTTGGTATTTGACAATGGTTCATGCGCAGAGGTCCGTGATTATTTGATTGCGGAAAAAACCGCCGGACACATCCAGTACCTGGTCCTGTCCGAAAAGAACCTGGGCAAAGGTGGAGCCTGGAATATCATCCTGGCTGGTGCCCCGGGCGAGATCATTTCCTACACCGACAGTGACGTTTTATTCCATCCGACCTGGCTCAGCCGCTCGGTCGAACTTCTGGAGGAATTTCCAAGAGTTGGCATGGTGACTGCCAGGCCTTTCCGCACCCGGTTGGACTTATACACAGCCACTCTTGAGTGGGCACAGACGACCCCCGAAGCTCTGCTTGAGCGCGGCCAGTTCATCCCCTGGGAGACTTACTGGGAATTCAATCGTTCGATCGGACGGAATGAAGCTGCCAACCGGGAGGAATACGACACCACTCAAGATGTGAGGGTGACCTATCAAGGTCGGACGGCAATGGTCGGTGCCTCGCACTGGCAGTTTACTGCTTACAAGTCGGTCCTGCAGCAGATCCTGCCATTTGAGATGGACAGACCGATGGGACAGGTCCTGCAGTTGGATGAGCGTTTGAATTCAAAGGGATTCCTGCGGCTGATGGTCACAGATCCATTGACCATGAACCTGTCCAACAGCATGGATTACATCAACGGCACGAGCCAGGTCAAATATCAAACTCCCGGCAATTCATGGTTCAAACGTTTGATCAACTTGCCCCCGTTCAAAAAAATCCTGCTGGCGATCCACGACCAGATCTTCCGCTGGTTCTATGCTTAAAGCAACGCAAGGCGAAGAGGATCAATGAGCGAAACAGTAAATGCATGCCCTTTATGCAAAGGTACGCACAGCCAGTTATTCGACAAGCGCACATTTGAGGGCAGGAAGGTGGAGAACCGACTCTGCCTGACCTGCGGCTTTGTGTATCAATCCCCGCGCATGACCGCAGTCGAATCCGATGCTTTTTATACCTCGGAATATCGACATCTATACCAGGGCAGCAACGATCCCAATCCCAAGGACCTTAACATCCAGGCGCTGCGGGCGGAGTCACTGGTCTCTTTCATCGGTGAACAGTCGGGTGAAGTGAAGCGGGTTCTGGATATCGGTTGTTCTGCCGGGCTCCTGCTGCAGGCATTCAAACGGATCTTTGCCTGCCAGGTGGTGGGCATTGAACCCGGTCTTGCTTACCGGGAATATGCCCAACGAAATGGGCTCAAAGTCTATAGTTCTCTGGCTGAACTCGAATCTGCCGATGAGGCATCTTTTGACCTGGTCTCCATGGCGCATGTGCTTGAGCATCTTGCCGATCCACTGTCCTATCTGATCACAGTGCGGGAACAACTGTTGGATGGCAAGGGCAGGTTGCTTCTGGAGGTACCCAACCTGTACACTCATGATAGTTTCGAAGTGGCTCATCTGAGCGCTTTCAGCGCCAACACCCTGCGTCAATTTGTGCAAAAAGCAGGTTACGAGGTGATGAAGTTTGAAAAACATGGCCGGCCTCGTTCCAGCTTGCTGCCCTATTATTTGACCATGCTTTGCCGACCAGCCCAAGTCAATATGGAAACAATCATTCGCAAAGAAAGGTTCGTCAACTTGAAACGCCGCTTCGGATTGTTCCACCGCCGGATGGTGAGTCGCATCTTCCCGGCATTAGCCTGGAGTAACCTGCCAGGTGAAAAGGGATAGGGTGACACACATATGAAATTCATGATCGCAGGATTGGGTTCGATCGGAAGGCGGCATTTACGCAATTTGCAGGCTCTGGGACAGAACGATATCCTGCTCTATCGCACCGGAAGATCCAGCCTGCCCGAAGATGCACTGGCAGGTCTGCCAATTGAGACTGACCTGCAGGCGGCACTGGATCAACATCCACAGGCGGTGATCATATCCAATCCGACCGCCCTGCACATGTCCGTTGCCATCCCTGCTGCGGAAGCCGGTTGCAGTCTTTTGCTGGAGAAACCCATTTCGCATTCCATGGAGGGCGTGGATCAACTGGAAATTGCCCTGCAGCGCGGCGGAGGCAGACTTTTGGCTGGATTTCATTTTCGTTTCCACCCAACCCTGCGCAAAGCTGCCAGCCTGATCCAATCCGGCAAACTGGGCGACCTGGTATCCGTGCATGCCCGCTGGGGAGAATACCTGCCAGACTGGCATCCCTGGGAGGATTTTCGCCAGGGTTATTCCGCCCGCCCTGACCTGGGAGGTGGGGTGGTTTTGACCCTCTCTCACCCTCTCGATTATTTACGCTTTCTGGTCGGAGAGATCAGCGAGTTATGGGCTTTTACCAGCAGACAAGGGCTTGATTTGCAAGTGGAAGACAGCGCAGAGATTGGTCTGCGATTTTTCAACGGCGTGATCGGCAGCCTGCACCTGGATTACATTCAGCGACCGCCCGAACACCACCTGCAGATAACTGGTACAAAGAGCAGCCTGCGCTGGGATAACCGGGATGGCAGCCTGGATCTGTATCACTATGATACGCAGACCTGGGAAAAGTTCACGCCCCCGGCAGATTTTGAGCGTAATACCATGTTCCTGGACGAGATGAGCCATTTCATTAAATTGGTGCAGGGTGGCAGCGAGTCCTATTGCTCCCTGCAGGATGGAAAACAGGCGTTACGCCTTGCCCTGGCAG
>Ga0315268_10007856_pt1 | contig 11180 bp, 7 predicted proteins | sample C1_top_MG_FD_204535 | JGI IMG/M metagenome (GOLD analysis project Ga0315268, IMG submission 204535) | Sediment microbial communities from Yellowstone Lake, YNP, Wyoming, USA - C1_top | ecosystem: Environmental > Aquatic > Freshwater > Lake > Sediment | place: USA: Wyoming | collected 2017-08-01 | reverse complement strand
CCGCGAGAAGGAGCACCACAAACAGTTGAATCGGCAGGCGGGCTCTCGTCAGCCATCGGCGGGCGTGGATGCGTGGGTTGCTTCTCATCGCTTTCCTCCTGCTGCTCGCGTTCTTGTTCCGATGATCGACGCCTCCGGCGAGCATTGCCGAGCATTCTCGTTCGCAGGCAGGTGCCCGTAAATAGACGCAGGCTTAAATTGGCCTTAAATTTTTTATAGCTTGTATAGATAAGAAAGTGGCAAACTTAGCGTCAGTTGACCGCGGCACGTTTTCGTTGGTTGGCGCCCGCTTGGACGCGCGCCTGGAGGGCCTACAGTGCCGAAACTCCTGCGTTTCGACAACTTCGAACTCGATCTGGCAGCAGGCCAGCTCCACAAGCGCGGAGTGAAAATCAGCCTCCGCGAAAAATCCTTCCAGGTGCTGGCGTTGTTACTCGAACACCCTCGCGAGGTGGTCACGCGGGAGCAATTGCGCCAGCGCCTCTGGCCGAACGACGTCTTCGTTGACTTCGACAACAACCTGAACGCCGCGATTGCCAAGTTGCGACAAGCGCTGGGCGACTCAGCCGAGCATCCGCGCTTTGTCGAGACGCTGCCAAAACACGGCTATCGCTTTTTGGCAAACGTGTCCGAGGCCCCTCCGCAAGCCGAGCCGGCGCCGAAGGTCAGGCTGGTCGTGCTTCCGTTCGTCAATCTAAGCGGCGCTCTCACAAAGGAATACTTCAGCGATGCGATCACGGACGAGATCATCACCCAGCTCGCCGCCCTCGCACCCGAACGGCTCGCCGTGATTGCTCGCACCACCGCTATGCACTACAAGGGCAGCCGCAAGGACGTGGCACGGGTCGCGCGCGAGCTGGGTGTTGATTACGTCGTGGAAGGCGGCGTCCACCGCGCAGACGATCGGACTAGAATCACCGCGCAGCTCATCCGCACCAGCGATCAAGCGCACGTGTGGGCACAACGGTACGATGCTGAGTTGAGTGACATCTTCAATTTGCAGGACCGGGTCGCGCAGGCAATTGCTGGGCAAATCGGCATCATGCCCCCCGCGGCCGGCGTCCGCGTGGGAGAGGAAGTCACCAAGCGCCCCACGAGGAAACCTACCGAAGACCTCGTGGCCTACAACGAATACATCCAGGGTCGCCACTACATTGGCAAGGGAACGGCCGAGGACCTTGCCGAGGGAAGACAGCACCTCGAGAAGGCGATCAGGCGCGATCCCGAGTTCGCGCTCGCCTACGACGCCTTGGCGGAGCTTTATTGGTATTTGGGCTACTTTGGCTTCATCTCCGCGCGACAAGCGTTTTCCGCAGGCATAGTCCACGCGCTGCGCGCGATTGAGATTGACAACACGCGTGCCGAAACCCATGCCCTGTTGGGCCAGTTTCACAGGGCAGTCGAATACAACTGGGCTGAGGTCCAGCGGGAAATGACCCTCGCGCTTCGACTGGACCCCAATTCACCCCTCGTCCGGATGCGGCATGCGGTGAGCTGGTTGATGCCCCAAGGCCGCCTTGAGGAAGCCGTGGCGGAACTTGAGCGTGCCCTCGAGTTCGATCCACTTTCTCTTTTGGCCCGGTTCTGGCTGGGCATCGTGCTTTTGCTCTCGCGCCGCTCTGAGCGGGCCATGGAAGAATCCCAAAAACTGCTCGATCTCGATCCGACCTACTTCGGACCCCACTTCATCTTCGCGGTATGTTACCGCTGCCAAAAAGAGTTCGAGGAAGCGATCGCTGCCCAGCGCAAGGCCGTCGAGCTATCCGGTGACGGCGTCGCAATGTTGGGATGGCTGGGTCTCACGCTGGCCGCGGGCGGCGAGACCTCCGAGGCCCGTGATGTGCTCAAGCGGCTGCACGGGATGGCCGCACAGGCGTACGTCCCGCCGACGAGCTTCGCCTGGATACACCTGGGGCTCGGTGAAATCGACATCGCCTTCGAGTGCCTCAATCGTGCAGTTGACGAGTGCGATCAGCTCATGATGGCGATCAAGTCCTACGCCTTCTTCGATCCCATCCGCCCCGACCCGCGCTTCGCCGCACTCCTGCGCAAGATGAATTTAGAGCCCTGAGCGCGGAGCCTGCTTCGAAACTCGAAACTCGAAAATCGAAACTCGAAAACAGAAAAGCGGAAGGCGAAAAGCGAAGAGCGGAAAGCGAAAAGCGAAAAGCGATCCGGAAGCATGAGGGCGGAAGTGGGTCCACAATACTTCTGGGCTGCCGCGCTGAACACTTAGGGCTTCGGTTTCTGGGGCACTTTCAAACCCGGTGAAGACCGCCGCTCACTCTTTGTAAGGCCAGGCCCCAACCAGCGTCGCCACAATGACGATTGGCACGGCGACAACCACACCAGCCACGAGGCTCGCTGGTGGAACGAATCCCATCAAGCCCCAGCAAACGTCAGCCAGGGTGCCGAAGAGCGCCGTGGCCAACCCGACTATGGCTGCCGTCTTCGGCCCTGGGCCGTAGCGCGGACGGATGGCGGCATAAAGCCAGATGGTCCAGATGCCGAGCAGAATCATGGCCACGAGGCACATCCCTAGCTGGACGACTTTGCTTTCGGGGAATTGACCTCTAGCTTGCACCGCGGCCAGGAAATCGCGCGCCAAGAGATTGACATCACAGAACAACAGAATCCCGCCCACGACGCCAAACAACACGCCGCCCAGGAAAACTCGTCCCCAGTTAATTTTTCCCATGACGCCCTCCTAGGCCACAGACCGGCGAGGAATCGAGTGGTCGGAGAATATACTCCCAGTCAGGGGGCGTCAATCACAGGGGGGCAACGCCTTAGCCCGGATTTCTCACTGGGACTGGCACGAAAATGAGAGCGTTCGCCGTTTTTGCCGCTTTTCGAGCAATGTGGATCGCACCGCAGTGAGCGACAGAGCGCCCGCCGTGGCGCGCAACAACACAAAGATAACGCCGAGGCGCGGAGAGCGCAGAGGGGCGCAGAGAAAGCCAGAATCACCCCATGGCAAACCTGGCGGGCTGGTGAGAAATGCGGGCTAGTTCCAAGAATCTGACCCCTGACCCCTTTTCATCTCGGAACTTTATTCCTTGCTGTGGGTTAGATAGGATGTGGAGGCTATGGCCAGGTCGGACGTCCATCTGATGCTGGGCGTAAAAGCGGGGGACGACACCTCCTTTGAGCTTCTGCTGCAGCGCTATCGGACGCCGCTCGTCAATTTTCTCTACCGCATGGTGCGTGACCCGGCCACGGCCGAGGACCTGGCGCAGGAGGTTTTTCTGCGCGTCTATCGGGCGCGCCGGAAATATTCTCCGAGCGCCAAGTTCACCACCTGGCTGTTCCGCATCGCCACGAATGTCGCCTTGAACGCGCTGCGCGATTCGCGGCACCGGCAACGCGACGTTTCGCTGGACGAGCCGGGCGATGAGGAAAGGCCGGCGCTGGACGTGCCGGATGGCCAACCGAGCGCGGTGGAGCGGATGGTGGCTTCCGGTCGAGCCGCGCTCATTCGGCGCGCGATTCTGGCGCTGCCGGAAAAGCAGCGCGCCGCCGTGCTGCTGCACAAGTATCATGAGCTCGACTACGACGAGATCGCGCGCATCCTGGAATGCTCGGAGAGCGCCCTGAAGTCGCTGCTGTTCCGCGCCTACGAGACCCTGCGCGTCGAGCTGGCGCCGCTGGTGAAACCCGGCGCCGATTCGGCTCGCGCGGAATGAATTTGGAGATGTAGGGGCGCTGCTTGCTGCGCCCGGGGAAGGCTGAGATGAACTGCGAACGCATCGAAACGCAACTGATCGCCTATCTCGACGGCAAGGCGCCCGCCGCGGCGGCGCGCGAGGTGGAAACCCATCTCGCCGCCTGCGCCGCGTGCCGCGCGCGTGCCGACGAGTTCCGCCGGCTCTGGAGCGTGCTGGACGAAGCGCCGGCCCACGAGGCGTCGCTGGGCTTCGATGCCCGCCTCCGGCGGGCCGTGGCCGCCGAGCCGCGGCCCGTACCGTTTGCGTGGCTGATTCCTTCGATGCGCGCGGCCATGGCGGTCACCGTGCTCGTGCTGCTTTCCGTCTGGATTTCTTCTGCGCCGACCGACGTGAATACTGCGATGCCCACGGCAAAAGTCGAGGAAGAATTCAAAATGATCCGCGACCTGCCGGTGCTGGAAGATTACGACGTGCTGGCCAATTTCGAGGTGCTGTCAGATTTGCCCGCGGCCAAGCCGCTGGTGCAGAACGAGACGATGTAATGCGGAGTCGCCGGCTTCAATTCGTTGCACTGCTCGCGCTCGTGGCGCTGGTTGCCGCACCCGCGCTTGCTCAGCGCGGCGCGGGCCAGGGAAAGAACCGCGGCGGCCAGCAGACGCCGCCCGGCAAGATGATGGGCCCGGGGAAAATGGGTCCCAACGCGGAGTTGCCGCCGGCCATGCTGGAACGCCTGCGCGAAATGCCTCCGCGCGAACAAGAACGCTTCCTGCGTAACAACCAGCGCTTCCGCATGCTCTCGCCCGAACAGCAGGTGCAGATTCGCCAGCGCCTGCGCCAGTGGAACAGCTTGACGCCGGAGCAGCGCCGCGAATTGCGCGAACGTGAACAGATCTGGGCGCGGATGACGCCCGAGCAGCAACGTCGCGTCCGCGAAGACATCATGCCGCGCTGGCAGCAGCTTCCGCCGGAGCGCCGCCAGGCCATCCAGCGGCGGCTGCACGTGCTGCGCGATTTGGACGAACAGCAGCGCGAAGAGCGCTTGAAAGACGAAGCCTTTTTGCAGGGACTTTCACCCGAAGACCGCGATCTGCTGCGCGAGCTCTCCCGCCTGCGCCTCGGCCCGCCACCACAGGGCGAGGAACCTCCACCTTTCTAGCGCAAGGAAGGAAGCATTGTGAAATGGACTGGCTGCGGCGGGCAGGCCCGCCTGCGCCTCGGCCCGCCCAGCCCGACCGAGCAGCCTCCGCTGTAATAGAACAGCGACACCCGAGACTCGTAACTCGAAATTCGAAAAGCGAAAATCGCCAAAACGATATTCGATACTCGATATTCGAAAACCGAAAACCGAAAACCGAAAACCGAAAACCGCTTTTCCTTCTTCGCCCCTGCCCCTTTCCTCACCGATTTCCAACCGCTCAGGCGCTCAGAAGGTTACGGTCAGCGCGGCGGAGGTCTGCTGGCTGATTGTTCCTGATGTGCCGGTGACAGTAATTGTGAAGTTGCGCGTTTGCGGCGGCGGAGGGGTGCCGCCCCCGCCTCCGCCGCCCCCACCGCAAGCGGTCTGCATCCCCAGCATGGCCACAATCACAACGAGCGCAAGGAAGAGGCCAAGTCGGGCCTTTTTTGCGCAGGGCAGAATGCGCCGAGCCGCCAAGAGCCCGACCGCGGGCAGGGCGAGCCAGAATGCAAAGAGCGGCGCGGGCTCGCCGGGCTGTTCCAAGCGCGAGACGTTTGTGGTGGCCACGGTGAGCGTGACCGAGGCGGCAGCGCCACCGGGTGTGACAGAGGCCGGGGAGAGCGAACAGGTGGGCCCAACGGGCACCACGCTGCAAGAGAGCGTGATCGGATTGTTGAAGCTGCCGAACTGCGGGCTGACGGTGATCGTGTAGCTGGCGGTCGTGCCGCGCGACACGTCCCGCGAAGTGGGATTGGAGGACAGCGCAAAAGTTCCCTGCAGGTTCAAATTGAAGACCAGTGTGCCAGTGTCTTCGATCGGGCTGGACGCGGAGACCATGAAGTAGACCTGATTCGTGTTGCTTACCGCGAATTGCAGGCGAGATTGGTAGCTGAGGCCGTCGTCATCGTTGCAGCCGAGATTGGTGAAGCTGCCGGGCGAGCCGGCCCAGGCGGTGAGCACCGTGTCGTAGTTGCTGCCGGCCGTGTCCGCGGTGAGCGTGACCCCTGCGCTGGGCGGTGTGAACCGGAACCAGACGCTGCGGAACGGGAAGCCGCCGACGCAAGGTTCGCTGGGATCAGTGAGCTCCTCGGTGGCGCCGCGGGTGTCGATCGTCGAGGAGTGAGGAGTGGAAGCAATTACGGTGGCGTTGGCGAAGTTGTCGTTCGGCGGGGGCGCTACGATGGTCACCGTCTTCGAGACCGTTGTGCCGCCGCCCGGCGGCGGGTTGAAGACACTCACCTGCGCCGTGCCCGGCGTGGCGATGTCGCTGGCCAGGATGTCTGCCGTCAGGAACCGGGTATCGTAAAACGTCGTTGTGCGGTCGCTGCCGTTCCAGCGCAGGATGGAGTTGGGAACGAAGTTGGAACCGATGACAAACAAGGGGAGTGGGGGGTACGGGCTGCCAGCACTGAAGTTCACCGGATAAACCTGGTCGAGCGACGGGACAGGATTCGTGACATTGACAGTGACCGCATCGGAGGTGCCGCCGCCAGGCGCAGGAGTGAACACGGTCACTTGCGCAGTCCCTGCGGTGGCGGTGTCGCTGGTTCCGACGAAAAGCGAAGCCAGAGTGGGACTGAGGGGATCCAGGGCACGGTCGGAGCCGTTCCAACGCGCGACGGAGGCGCTGACGAAATTGGCCCCGGTGAGAGTGAGGGTGACGCTTGAACCAGCCAGCAACGAGTCGGGCGTGACGCTGGTGAGCGTCGGCGCCGGATAGGACGAGTAAACGTTGAAGGCCATCGGAGCCGATTCCCCGCTGCCGTTCGGCGGCGGATTGAAGACGGTGATCTGCGCGGCGGCCGCGGCAGCGAGGTCGGTCGAGGGAATTGAAGCTGTCAGCTCGCCGGCATTTACGAACGTAGTGGGGCGGTCGCTGCCGTTCCAACGTACCACCGAGCCGGAAAAGAAATTCGTGCCGGTCACGCGAAGGGTGAGCGCGGGGTCACCCGCCAAAGTCGTGAAAGGCGAAATTTGGGTGATGACTGGAGCGAGTTGCCCGATTTGCCAGAGGATGGCGGAGTTGTCGGTCAAGCTAGGCGTGTCAAAGCTAAACTGCGTAGCCAAGCCTGTGTCCACCTGCACGCCGACGGTAGCGCTGGCGCCGTGGTCCACGTCTTCGTAGCAGACGGCCGAACCGCTGGGGTTGGTGAAGGCCGTGTCCGCATAGTTGAACAGGATGTCGCTCGAGCCCTCGAAGAAAACAATCTGGAATTTAACGGTCAGGCCAGGGTCACAATTATAGTGTTCGACATCGCGCCACTCGATGACCAACTCGCGGTTGGGCGCGCTGCCGAGCACATCCCAGAAGATATTGGAGGAAGAGCCGGGGATTGGGTAGAGATCGTCCCACCAAGGTGCCGCCAGTGTGATCACGCGGGAAATGGGGAGAGCGTTGTTGCTGGGAGAACTGAAAGTCTCGAGGAAAGTGACGTCGCCGTTGCTGCTGACGGTGAGCTTGGAGAAGCTTGCCCCGCCGAACAGGACGGGGAACGGAGGCGTAATCTGGGCGGTGGAGTCGTCAGAGAGATTGAGATTCGTCCCGGTAATGGTGCGGTAATTGAACGGCACGGGCGTTGAATAGACATAAGGAGAGAGCGGAGGAATGACGTGGACGGTGACGACGTCGCTGTTGGGGAACGTGAGGGTGTGGTCGCCGACTTGGGCGAGAAGCCATACCTGCTGCGCGGAGTAGATGCCGTCGCCGGATTCCTGGTCAGCGCCCAGGCCGTCGTCATTCAGTGTGATGGTGGAGGCGCCGCCATCGACGTTGACCTGCACGGAGCCGTTCGGTGCAGCGCAGTTAATGTGCAGCGCAGCCAGCGTCTGCGATCTGCCGGCCGTGGCGTAGACGTCACTGGCGACTGGCTGGAGGCGCGAGAGCACGATGGAATTCGAGCAGGTCATCGCCCCGTGGGCATTCAGGCGTTTCTGGGTGATGGTGTTGACCACCGAGGGTTTTGTGTCTCCGCCGGCCAGGATCAGGTTCTTGATGGCCTTCCAATCGCGCGCGGGATTCTGAGCCTTCAGCAGGGCGGCCACGCCAGTCACGTGCGGCGCTGACATCGAGGTGCCCGTGAACATCGTGTAGTTGTTTCCTGGCACAGTGCTGAGGATCTCTGTGCCCGGGGCGCCCAGATGGACCGAGTGCCGCCCGAAATTGGAGGAGGCGCGAAGCCCATCGTTGCGATTGGTATTGGCCACGGCGATGATGTTGGGGAGGTAGTAGTTCGCGGGGTATTGAGGGCTGGCGTCGCTGTCTTCGCCAGAGTTGCCGGCAGCAACGATGAAGAGGATACCCCGCTGTCGCTGCGCGTCGATGGCGTCCATCTCGGCCTGTGAAAAGTCCCCACCGCCGTAACTGTTGTTCGTGGCGACGATGTTGACGCCGCGGTCCTTCATCAGCGCGAAGTATTCCACGCACTTGATGGCGTCGGCGGTGCTGCCTGAGCCGGTGGAGTCAAGAAACTTGCACGCCATCAGCCGGACTGTCCAGTTGACGCCAACCACCCCGATGCTGTTATTACCGACGGCGCCGATGGTGCCGGAGACGTGGGTGCCGTGGCCTTCGTCGTCCATCGGATCGGAATCCCCATTGACCGTGTCAATGCCGTAGCAATCGTCGACGTACCCGTTGCCGTCGTCGTCCACACCGTTCGTGTTGCAGTCGGCGGCATTGCGAAACATGTTGGCGTTCAGGTCGATATGGTTGTAATCGATCCCGCTGTCGATGACACCCACCACCACGGTCGCACTGCCGGTCGTGATTCCCCAAGCCTCGGGCGCATCAATGTCGGCGTCGGGCGTGCCGCTGAGTTGCCCGGTGTTGTTCAGGCTCCACATCGTGGAGTATTGCGGGTCGTTGGGAGTTACCGGTGCCTGGTCGATGTGACGAATGTAGTTCGGTTCCGCGTAGAGGACGTCAGGGCGCTGGCGGTAATAGCGCTCCGCCTGCCTCACCGACATTCCGGCGGGCAGGCGGACCAATTGAAGATTGTCCACGATGCGGAACTCTTTCAGGACTTCGGCACCCACGCGTGCGTGTTCGGCCTGCATGGACAATTTGCCGGTGCCGCGGCGGAAGCGCACAAGGAGCTGGCCCGGCACGTACTTCTGCGCGCCGCGCACCCACGGTTCCTGCTGGGAAGCCGTGCGCGCAGGGCGCACACCCACCGGCCCCCCAGGGCTACCGTGGGCCATGCCCGCAAGCAGCGCAATGCTCGCAAAGCTGACTGCGCTGATCAGACGCCGAGCGTACATTTTCACGCCTCTCTGGCGCTCGACCCCGGGGCACCCGGAGACATCCGAAAGAACGACGGACCCAGCGATGGCAGCGTCCCATGGGCGCCAGCCGGCTTCGATATCAAAGGGTCGTTTCAGACTTGTCGTGCCGCTCTAGAGAATGGTCCCTCTCCCCTGCGCAACCCCACGAATCGCGTGCCGACCTTACGAAGCCTCTTAGGGTTCTGCGGAGTCCTGTGGGTGGACACTAGTCGTGCGTCGCGACGATGTCAAATCGGTTCTGTGCCTTCCGTTGGCCGGCGCTCTGAATTGCTTTTGTGTTCCACCGCAGTGAGCTAGACTGCAAATCAGCGCCGCGAAGGAAGTGTTGAAATGATCTTGCTCAGGCCCGCGAACGGGGCAGGAGGGGAGAAGAAATGAATCGCGCGATCTTCGTGACCGGAATCATCGCAGTGCTGGTTTTGGGGGCATCAGCGCAGCGGGGCAGGTTTGGGCGCGTGGACACCTCGAGTCCGCCGCTGGCCAAGAACGAAGCCGAGAAAAAAGTTCTGGCTACGCTCGACGACATCGTCAGAAACCATCGGGACTTCCTGAGCGTGCCGATGCAGGACGGGCGCATGTTGCGCCTGCTCGCGGAAGCGGTGGACGCGAAGAACGTCGTCGAAATCGGCACCTCGACCGGCTACTCGGGCCTGTGGTTCTGCCTGGCGCTGCAAGATACCGGCGGGCGGCTGACCACCTTCGAGATTGACCACGGGCGCGCGACAATGGCGCGCGAGCATTTTCAGCAGGCGGGCGTCGAGAAGTTGGTCACGGTGATCGAAGGCGACGCGCACGATAAAATCGCGGCACTGAAAGGCCCGATTGACGTGGTCTTCATTGACGCCGACAAGGAAGGCTACGTGGATTATCTGAACAAACTCCTGCCGCTGGTCCGGCCGGGCGGCTTGATCCTGGCGCATAACGTGGGCATGTCTGGGGAGTACGACCGGCTGGTTACGACGAATCCTAATTTGGAGACAATTTTCTACATGGAAGGCGGGGGGCTCGGCGTCACCCTGAAGAAAAGGTGAGGGGTCGGGGGTCAGGGAGCAGGGAAGGAAAGGAAGATTCGAGGTTCGATCTTCGAGGGCTAACGGCGGCGGACGACACTCGACACGCGCTCTGCCGAGTTCCACATTCTTGAGAACCGTCAGTCATTGGGGCCAGCGGCGCGCGGCCGCCTTGGCCCTCTGAAAGGCTGCGACCACCAGGAAGATCCCCGGTAAGAAGAGCAGCGCCGCAAAACGCGCACTCTCGGGGAAGGTTCTGCCTCGGGATGCGAAGGGGGACGCTTAGAACGATCGCGAGCAGACCGACAGCCCCGCATGCCCAACTCAGAGGCACTACGGTGCCTTGGCGACCACTTTCCAGCAACGCCTCCCGAGTCGCGGCATACGCCAGCAAAGCCCGCGGGAGAATGATGACCCAATTGCAAAAGGTGCAAAAAGCGCGTTTAGACCAGGCCTTTCAGAATCCCAAGTCCGGCTCCGCACTTCCACTAGACATAGAAGTGGTGGCTCCTCTCTACGGAATTTGGAATTCAGCCCGACGTTAACTTGTAGCGCGGCGTCTTAAATCCTTTTATTTGTGATGGTTAATGCATTTGTTTGCCAGCGCGAGAATGGTATGCAGATTGCTGTTGTTTCGCTCAGCAAGCGAGTTAGCTCTGTGGGGGTTGTCTCTAGGTTTGGAGTGCTTCGGTACGTTCGTGTCCCGTGCGCCTAATGGAGTTGTTTGTCCACCCCCCAGAAAAGTAGGCCTCTTGTATTTTCCTGCGTTGTTCGACATCAACTTAGGAGGAAAGATGGGAAAGCGTTTTACACAATTCCTCGCTCTCGCAGTCTGTCTGTTGTTTACCACGGGATTGGCGCTGGCGCAGCAGACCAACGTTGGCCGGTTGATCGGGGCAGTAACCGATCCGACCGGGGCGGTGGTGGCAGGCGCTGACGTCAAGGCCATGGACGAAGCCACGGGCAGGACCTTCGAGACGAAGACCAGCGGCGACGGCGGCTTCGCCTTCGCCAACTTGCAGCCCGGCAGCTACACCGTTA
>Ga0315268_10007855_pt1 | contig 11181 bp, 6 predicted proteins | sample C1_top_MG_FD_204535 | JGI IMG/M metagenome (GOLD analysis project Ga0315268, IMG submission 204535) | Sediment microbial communities from Yellowstone Lake, YNP, Wyoming, USA - C1_top | ecosystem: Environmental > Aquatic > Freshwater > Lake > Sediment | place: USA: Wyoming | collected 2017-08-01 | reverse complement strand
AGGAACAACTCGACGACCTGCTGGCCTATCTCAAGACGCTCTAACCGCCGCTGCAAACGAAGCACAATTTCCCGAGCGCAGCGAGGGTAGCGCAGTGGGCGGGTCCATCGCCCGCGAAGCCAGAGCCTAGGGCGTCAGCCCTGGGTTAGCCAGCCCTTTTGAGGAGAGTCGGATTTAGCCGACGGCACACCAAAACTGAATCCCCGCCAATCATCGAATCATCGTAAAATAGTAGATTCATGGCCTCCGAACTCATCCAGATCGAAGTCGGGCCGCCCAAGCGCATTCCCAAGCCGGAGTGGCTCAAGGCCCGCGCCCCCATGGGCGAGAACTACCACGAGCTTAAGAAGCTCGCCCGCGGACTCGACCTGCACACCGTCTGCGAGTCGGCCCAGTGCCCCAATATCGGCGAGTGCTGGAACCACAAGACCGCGACCTTCATGTTGCTCGGCAACCTCTGCACCCGGCGCTGCGGTTTCTGCGCCGTGCCCAAGGGACGCCCCGAGCCCATCGATTTCGATGAGCCGCGCCGCGTCGCCGAGGCCGTCCGTCAACTCGGACTCAAGTTCACGGTCATCACCAGCGTCAATCGCGACGACGACAACCTCGGTGGCGCCAGGGTCTTTGCTGAAACCATCCGCCAGGTGCGCGAAGCCCAGCCCGGATGCTCGGTCGAAGTCCTCATCCCCGACTTCCAGGGACTCGACGAAGCGCTGCGCATCGTCGTCGACGCCCGCCCCGACATCCTCAACCACAACACCGAGACGGTGCCGCGCCTCTATCGCGTCGCCCGCTCCGGAGCCCGCTACGAGCGCACCTTGAACCTGCTCGCGCGCGCCAAGCAGATGCATCCCTCGATCGTCACCAAGACCGGCGTCATGGTCGGCATCGGCGAAGAGACCGAAGAGCTGCTCCAGGTCTTCCACGACCTCGGCCAGCGCAAGGTGGACATCCTCACCATCGGACAGTACCTCGCGCCCTCGAAGAATCATCTGCCGGTCAAGCGCATGGTCACCCCGGCGGAGTTCGCCTTCTACAAGCAGGAGGCCCTGAAGATGGGCTTCCGCCACGTCGAGAGCGGCCCCCTGGTGCGCAGCAGCTACCACGCCCATGAGCAGGCGGAAAGCACCTACAAAGTCCCCCTCGGCTAACTGCGATTTTTCTTTTGTCATCCTGAGCGAGGACGCGCCAACGATTGCGCGACCGAGTCGAAGGATCCCTTTCCCTTCCACCGAACCAGAAGAAGCCCGGCTCTCGCCGGGCTTTTGGTTTTGCTGAAGTCTGACGTCTGACGTCTTCCCTACTTCTGGAACCACATCTTGGCCGCCGCCAGCACCATGATCACGCAGAAGATCCTGCGCACGGTCATCTGCGGCAGCGCCTGCGCGTAGCCGCCGCCGAAGTATCCGCCGATCAGCAGTCCGACGGCGATCATGATCCCGACCTTGATATCGACGTGGCCGGCCTTGTAGTAACGCATGAAAGCCAGCGCGCCGGTCGGGGGCAGCAGCACCGCCAGCGACGTTCCTTGCGCCGTCTTTTGATCCATGCCAAACAGGTACACCAGGGCGGGAACGATGATGATGCCCCCGCCGATCCCCACCAATCCTGAGAGAACTCCCGCTCCCAGGCCGATCCCCAATCCCCCGAAGAATTGCTTCATGCCGCCTCCACGTGCAAGGTATCTTCTACCGGCCGCCGCATTTCCGCAAACCCCCTTTTGGGCCGCTACCTTTCCGTCCCAGCCCGCGTCTATGTAATATGCTCTGCAGCACGCGACGGTCTTGTGTGGGGCCGTCCAGCGATCGGAGCTGAAGCTTCACGATCCGCTTTCAATGAGGAATCTCCAACCATGTGTCAGACCATCCGCCGACTCGCCGCGGTCGTAATCCTTTTGTCGTTCACCCTGCTGGCACAAGCTGCCGAGCCCAAAACTTCGCGCGCCGAACAGCTCATCGCCGCCATGCCGCGCGCCCGTGGCGTCGGACAGGTCGCCATCTCGCCGGACGGCCGTCAGGTCGCCTTCGTCGCGCGCGGACAGCTCTATGTCGTGCCCAGTGACGCGCAGACCGCGGCGCTGCCGCCGCCCATCCCGATACCCGGGAACCTGCCGGTGAGCCAGCCCACCTGGTCGCGCGACAGCCGCCGCCTGGCCTTCATCGCCCCGGAGCGTTCTGAAAAGCCGAAGGCCTCGGTCTGGATCACCGACCCTGCGGGGACCCCGGAAAAGCTTGGCGACTTCCAGGGCGACGTCTCCGCGCCCAGCTTCTCGCCCGACGGAAAGACCCTGGCGGTGCTCTTCATCGAGGGCATTCCACGCGCCGCCGGGCCGCTCATGCCGATGACCCCGCCCTCCGGGCTCATCGAAGAGACTTTTTACGAGCAGCGCATCACCACCATCTCGCTGGATTCCAAGGCGGTCCGGCAGGTCTCGCCCGCCGATATGTACATTTACGAATATGATTGGCTGCCCGACGGCAAGTCCTGGGCCGCCATCGCCGCCCACGGCTCCGGCGACAACAACTGGTGGATCGCCCGCCTCTACACGGTGGACGCCACCAGCGGCCAGCCGCGCGAGCTCTACAAGCCGCGGCTGCAGATCGCAGAACCCAGGGTCTCGCCCGACGGCCGTGAGGTCGCCTTCATCTCGGGCATCATGAGCGATCAAGGTTCGACCGGCGGAGACATCTTCCTCGCGCCCCTGGCCGGCGGCCCGGCGCGCAACATCACGCCCGGCATCAAGGCTTCGCCCGCCACCCTGGCTTGGACTTCGCCCACCGAGATCCTCTTTGCCGAGAACATCGATGGCGATGCCGGCATCGCTTCGGTCTCCACCTCGGGCGAAGTCAAGCAGCTCTGGCATGCCGGGGAATCCATCGGCGGCAGCGGCTTCGGGATGGGCTTCTCGGTGGCCGCCGACGGCCAAACCGTGGCCCTGACGCGCCAGTCGTATGCCACCGCCCCGGAGGTCTTCGCCGGCACGGTCGGCAACTTCAAGGCCCTCACCCATTTCAACAGCGACGTCAGACCCGCGTGGGGCGAAGTGCGCAACGTGCATTGGCAGAACGGCAGCACCCGCGTGCAGGGCTGGCTGCTCTTCCCGCGCGAATACGATGCGGCGAAAAAGTATCCACTCATCGTCAGCGTCCATGGCGGACCTTCGGCGGCCTGCACCGCGCGCTTCAACGCCTCCGACGGCATCCTTTCGGCCGCCGGCTACTTCGTCCTCTGTCCAAACCCGCGCGGCAGCTACGGCCAGGGCGAGACATTTACTCAAGGCAATGTAAAGGATTTCGGGGGCGGCGATTTCAAGGACATCATGGCCGGCATCGACGCCGTTGCCGCGCAATACTCCATCGACCTCGATCGCCTCGGCATCCGCGGACACAGCTACGGCGGCTACATGACGATGTGGGCCGAGACCCAGACCACCCGCTTCAAGGCCGCCGTGCCCGGCGCCGGGCTTTCCAACTGGACCAGCTACTACGGAGAGAACGATATCGATGAATGGATGATCCCGTTCTTCGGTGCATCGGTCTATGACGACCCGGCGGTCTATGCCAAGAGCGATCCCATACGCTTCGTCAAGAACGTCAAGACCCCGACCTTCATCCTGGTCGGCGACCGCGACGGCGAAGTGCCGGCCCCGCAGTCGTTCGAGTGGTGGCACGCCCTCAAGACCCTCGGCGTCCCCGTCGAGTTCGTCGTCTACCCCGGCGAAGGACACATGATCGCCAAGCCCGAGCACCAGCACGACATCCAGGTCCGCACCCTCAACTGGTTCGACAAGTACCTGTCCGCGAAATAGTTGTTTTGTGGAGGCGCAGGCGCCCTCGCCTGCGCACCTCTTCGAAGAATCGAAAGGCCCGGCGCGAGCCGGGCCTTTCCTTGTCTCTTGCGACTTCTCACCACACCCTGCAGGCCTTCGGACTCACCATCTTCGCGTCGGCTTTGCATTGGAACGCCTTCTGGAACTCCGGCATGTTCGAGACCACGCCCTTCACCCGGTACTGGCCCGGAGAATGCTCGTTGGTCAGGGCCATGCTGCGCGACGACTCCGGCCGCACGTTCTCGCACCACACCTGCGCCCAGCCCACGAAGAAGCGCTGCTCCGGGGTGAAGCCGTCGATCATCTTGTCGCTCTTCACCTGGTCATTCTTGATCGCCTTTTGCAGCGCCATGTAGGCCACGCGCAGCCCGCCGTTGTCGGCGGTGTTCTCGCCGAGCGTCAGCTTGCCGTTCACGTGCACGTCGTCGACGGCGACGAAGCCGTTGTACTCATCCACTTCGCACTGCGCGCGCTCGTCAAATGCCTTGCCGTCTTCCGGCGTCCACCAGTCGCGCAAGTTGCCGTCGGCATCGAACTGCCGCCCCTGGTCGTCGAAGCCGTGGGTGGCCTCGTGACCGATGACCGCCACGATGCCGCCGAAGTTGGTCGCGTCGTCGCCCTTGGCGTCGAAGAACGGCGGCTGCAGGATGCCGGCCGGGAAGTTGATGTTGTTCTCGTAGGGGTTGTAGTAAGCGTTGACCGTCGGCGGCGTCATGCCCCATTCGCTGCGGTCCACCGGCTGGCCGATCTTGGCCAGCTGGCGCTTGCTCTCGAATTCATTGGCGCGCAGGCTGTTGCCGAGCATGTCGCCGCGGACGATCGTGAGCGACGAGTAGTCCCGCCACTTGTCCGGGTATCCGATCTTCTCGGCGATCGCCTTCAATTTGACCAGCGCCTGTTTCTTCGTGGTCTCCGTCATCCACGGCAGTCCCTGGATGTCTTCGCCGAGCGAAGCTTCCAGCTGGTGGATCATGTCGAGCATGTGCTGCTTGGCTTCCGGCGGGAAGTTCCGCTTCACGTACGACTGCCCGAGCGCCTCGCCCAGGTCGCCGTCAGTGAAGTTGACGCAACGCCGCCAGCGTGGACGCAGCTGCTTCGCGCCCGTCAACTGCTTGCCATAGAAACTGAAATTCTCGTCCACGAAGGTTTGGGGCAGGAAGGCCGCCGAGAGGTGCAGGACGTGCCACTCCAGGTAGGTCTTCAGGTCGGCCAGCGATTCCGTGGAAACCTCCTGGTTCAGGCCTTTCACGAAGTCCGGCACGCTGACATCCAGCGCGTCGAAGGTCGGAGCCCCCGACGCCGCGAAGTATTGCTCCCACGAGAAGTCCGGGCTCAGCGCCTGGAGTTCTTTCACCGTCATCTTGTGATAGGTCTTCTGGGGATCGCGCCGCGTCACGTTGTCCAGCGAGACCTTGGCCAGGGCGGTCTCGATGCGCATCACCGTCTTCGCCTTGGCCGCGGCCACCGCTTCGGTGTCGCCGGCCAGCTTGAATATGTTGGCGACGTGGGCGACGTAGGCTTCACGGATCGACCCCGACTTGGGGTCGGTGCGCAGGTAGTAATCGCGATCCGGGAGTCCCAGCCCGCCCTGGTCGGTGCCTGCGATCGTCATCTTCGCGTTCTTGGCATCCGGTTCGGAACCGAATGAGAAAAGCGAGCGCACGCCCAGCAGGTGCGCGCCCGCCAGGTATTTCGGCAGCTCCGCCTTGCTCCGGATGGCCGCAACCTTGTCCAGCTCCGGCTTCAGCGGCGCCAGCCCCTTCTTGTTGATGGCCGGCTCGTCGATGCAGGACGCGTAGTAGTCGCCAACCTTGGTGTCGATGGCGTCGCGCTTCGGGTCGTTGGCCGAGATCTGGTCGAGGATGTCGCGCAGGACGAAATGATTGTTGTCGTCCAGCTCCGCAAATCGCGAATACGCGCCGCGGTCTGCGGGAATGGGATTCGCCTTCCGCCATCCGCCGCAGGAGAATTGGTAAAAGTCTGTGCAGGGATCGACCGTCTTGTCCATCGCACTGGTGTCAAACGAACGGATCTGCTTGGTGCTTTCGTTCCCGGCAGCCGCTGCCGGAGTCGTTGCCTGGCTCAGCGCCAGGGTCGGCAGCAAGAGCGCGCCGGCCGCGATCATTAGGATTCGCCGCATCACAACCTCACTTGTCTCAAGGGATAAACGCACCCGCGCAAGCTGCCCCACTCCGCGGACCGATAAGCATAAATGAAAACCCCTCCCAAGCCCATTGTTCCCGAGCCCAGCGAGGGTAGCGCAGCGGCAGGTTCATCACCCGCTTCCCGAGCATGTGGTCGCGAGCAAGGACTCCCGCCACACCTCCCGAGCGCAGCGACGCTCGCGCAGCACCTGTCTCCCGAGCCCAGCGCGGGTAGCGGAGCATCGCGGTTTTTGCGATGCGCAGCCAGAGCCCAGGGCGTCAGCCCTGGGTCAGCATCGCCACGAAGATCTCCATTCCGAGGAGGGCTGCAGCCCGACGAGGATTCCTCCACGCAAAAAGGCCCGGCATCTTTCGCCGGGCCTCTGACGTCTGTCGTCTAACGTCTGACGTCTAGCTTTCTACCAGACGCTGCAGCTGTTCGCCGGGGCCATGGCATCGCCTTCCTTGCACTGGAATGCCTGCCGGAACTGCGGCGAATTGCGGACCGTTCCGATCACCCGGAACCTGCCCGGCGAGTGCGGATCGGTCAACGCCAGCTCACGGGCGCGCTGGTCGGTGACGTTTTCGCACCACACCTGCGCAAAGCCGATGAACAGGCGCTGCGCCGGGGTGAAGCCGTCGGTCTTCTTCTCGGCGTCCGCGCCGATGTTCCGCATCAGCGCCATGTACGCCAGCTTGAGGCCGCCGTTGTCCGCCGTGTTTTCACCCAGCGTCAACTTGCCCTTCAGGTTCGTGCCTTCCACCGGGCTGAAGCTCGAATATTCGTCCACCACGCATTGCGCGCGCTTCTCAAACTCCGGTCCGTCTTTCGGTCCCCACCAGTTGACAAGGTTGCCGTCGCCGTCGAACTTGCGTCCCTGGTCGTCGAAGCCGTGCGTCAACTCGTGTCCGATCACCACTCCGATCGCACCATAGTTGACGGCATCGTCGGCCGCGTCGCTGAAGAACGGCGGTTGCAGGATGCCGGCCGGGAAGTTGATGTTGTTGTTCGACGGATTGTAATAAGCATTCACCGTCGGCGGCGTCATCCCCCACTCGCTCTTGTCCACCTTCTGGCCGAGCTTGTCGAGGTTGCGTTTCACTTCGAACCACGTCGCCGCCTGCACGTTCCCGAGCAGGTCGTTGCGGTTGATCTTGACCGAGCTGTAGTCCTTCCACTTCGCCGGATAACCGATCTTGTTGCTGATCTTGTCCAGCTTCCCCTTGGCCGCGACCTTCGTCTCCGGGCTCATCCACTCCAGTTGCTGGATGTCCTTGTCCATCGAGGTTTCGATCTGCAGGACCAGTTCATCCATGCGCTTCTTGGCCGAAGGCGGGAACGCCTTGGCCACGTAGAGCGGACCGAGCGCCTCGCCGAGGCTCTGGTCGGTCAGGCTCGTGCAGCGCTTCCAGCGCGCTTCCATCTCCTTCTGGCCCGACATGTACTTGCCATTGAAGGCGAATGCCTCTTCCACGAACGGCTTGGAAAGCAGGTTGGCCCGCGAACGCAGCACCCGCCACTTCAGGTAGCTCTTCCAGGTATCGAGCGGGGTCGAATTGACAAGGACGTCGAATTTCTTCATGTACTCCGGGTTCGCGACATTCAGATCCGCGAATTTAGCGGAGCCGGCGCCGGTGAAATAGAGGTTGAAATCGAAGCTCGGAGCCAGTTGTGCCAGCTCGGCCACCGTCATCTTGTGGTCGCGGTTCTTGGGGTCGCGCATCAGCACGCGGTCCATCGAGGCTTCGGCGAACTTGGTTTCGAAGTCCATGATGGTGGTCGCATCGGCCTGCGCCTGCTCCGGCTTTTCGCCGAGCAGCCCCAGCATCGTCTTCATGTGCTCCAGGTACTTCTGCCGGGTCTCGACCATCCGCGGCGTCGAGGCGAGATAGTAGTCGCGGTCGGGCAGCGAGAATCCGCCATCGCCCACGCCTGCGATGTTCATCGAGGCGTCATGCAGGTCGGGCGAGATCCCGAAGCGGAATCCAGCTCCGATCCCCATGCGGTGCAGGTGCGCCAGCTCGGCGATCAACTCCTGCTTGTTGGAGATCATCGCGATCTTGACCAGCTCGGACTGGATGGGTTTGGCGCCATCGGCATCGACCTTCGCTTCGTCCATGCACGCTCCGTAGAATTCGCCGACCTTCTTGTCGAGCGCCGCATTGGGTCCCGTGAACTTGTGGCCCGGCTTCGAGAGGTCGTCAAGGATGGCGTGCAGAACGCTCAGGTTGTATTCGCGTAATTCGTCAAAGCGCCCGTAGCGCGCCTTGTCCGAAGGGATCGGATTCGCCTTGCGCCATCCGCCGCAGGTGAATTGGTAAAAGTCCTGGCACGGATTCGCCGTCGTATCCATCGCCGCTTTATCAAAACTGATCGGGGCCTTGGTCACATTCGCGGCGCCACTGCCTTGCGCCAACGCGACGGCCGAGACCAATAGCAACGCACACATCAACTTCATTCCGCGCATAAGTCCTCTTGTTGTTTGTTTCGGGGGTCGGGGAAAGCCCGCAGCAACCTTCACCGTATGCACACTCGTACCCTGCTGCGGAACTTAGTTGGACGCCGGTACGCCCCAAAAGTAAGCATCCGTCCCAAAAAACACAACAACTAGTTTTCCGAAAGCGGCTCCAGACCTGCTTTTCCGTTCCGCATCTGCTTCGAGGGTGCCCCACATCTGCCCTCTTTTCGGCAGATGTGGGACCGGCAGGTCATTCTCCAATGACAAAGCCGGGGCCGAGGCCCCGGCTGCGTACGGTAAAAAACTTAGAAAAGCTTGAAATGGATGGTCAGGTACTTCTTCGGATTCTCGCGGATCGCCTTCAGCAGGTTGCGCGTCTCCACCAGCATCTGGTCGGCATTGGTGTACAGCGAAGGATCCTTCAACAGCTTGCCGACCGAGCCCTCCCCGGCATCCATGCGCGTCAAGATCGATTGCAGCTTCGAGGTCGTGTCGTCGAGCTTCTTGGCGAACACCGGATCCTTGGCGAACTTGCCCAGCGCGCCTTCGCCCCGGTTGATCGAATCCATCAACTGGTTGGCTTTCGACAGCGTCTCGTTGGCGTTGTTGTACAGGGCCGGATCCTTGACAAATTTCCCCAGTGTTCCCTGGCCGTTCTGCACCTGGTCCAGGGTCTTGTTCAGCTTGTCGATCGAAGCGTTGACCTTGTTGTAGAACTCTTCGTCCTTGAGCAGCTTGCCGATGGTCCCTTTGCCGTTGTTCACGTCGGTCAGCAAGGTCTGGGTCTGTTTGATCGAATCATTCAGGTTGTTATAGAGCTGCTTGTCGTAGATCAGCCTTCCGATCGAGCCTTGCCCGGATTCCACCGCCGTCATGATGCGGTCGGCGCGCTTGATCAGGGTATCCACGTTCTGCAGGGTTCCCTGCGAGGCCCGCACCACTTCCTGGAAGTCGGGCACATCCCGCGCCGGCAGCGCGTCTCCGTCCTGCACCTTGGCGAGCTTCGATTGCGTGGAGTCCAGGTCCACGAAGGTCTCGCCCAGCACGCCCGCGGTGCTCAACAGAACGACCGTATCTTTGCGGATGAAGCCGGAGATCTCCTCCTTCATCCCGATCTTCATCTTGATCTCGACCGGCGTGGTGCCATGGCCCGGCACTACGCGCAGCGACACCACGTTCCCGACGTCCACACCCTGCAGACGCACGGGAGCGCCCGAGCGCAGGCCGCCCGCGTTATCCACATAACTCAGCAACGTGATTTTGCGCGTGAAGAGACCCGTGGTTCCGGTCATCAGGAAGATCAGCACGCCCAGCGTGATGACCGCCACGATGACCGTGATCCCGACTCTCAGTTGCGCCCAATGGACCTGCTTTTGACTAGGCACCGTACCCCTTAATCTGTATTCCGGAAGAGACTGCACCGGCACAGCGCAGCAGAAGTGGAATCATACCAAACCATGCCAAACTTGGGGGCCTTCACGGCGAAGGACTGCGCTGCAGGCATGGCGAGGGTTCCGGCGGAGTCAGGCTCCTGGAAAGGCTAGGAGTCGGTCGGAGCCGACTGGATCGTCCCCCACCCGACCAGGATTCCCGCCACCCCATAGGCCGCCGCGCCGCACAGCAATGTCGCCGTGATTCCCCACTGCATGGCCACCACGATGGCCAGCACCGAGCCCAGCACGCTGGCCGAGGCATTGACCGCCCACGCCCATTCCACGGCGCTTCCGCGGCCATCGCCGAGCATGCGCAAGCCGGTCGGGAATGGCACTCCCATGAGCAGTGCTCCCGGCCCGATCAGCAGCCAGCTCACCACGATCTTGACCCACTGCGGATACCCGAGGAACCCCTGGAAGGCCATCTCGAAGACCAGGGTCGCCGCCACGATATAAAGCGTGATCGCGCCAATCACCATCCGCAGCCGCTTTTGGCCGATACGCATCCCTCCCGACCGCCAGCTTCCCGCGCCGCTCATCAGCAGCATCAGGAAGACCACCACGGTCAGCGCGTACGTCGGATGCCCGAGGAAGAGCACGAAGCGCTGCAGGAACGCGATCTCCACCAGGATGTATCCCAGGCCGATGAACAGGAAGTAGAGCAGCGGACGCGCTCCCACGTGCCGCGCCGGGGCATGGATCCACAGCGGCACCACCAGGAACATCGCCACCGCCACCACGGAAAGCAGCAGCACGATGCCCAGCACCGCCACTCCCATGTTCACTTTCCAGTCGATGCCGCGCTCCGCCCCGCGCCGGTCGCCAAAGATCTGCGCCAGCTTCACGGTAAAGAAAAAGAAGGGGGCCTCGTCATACACGGGAGCCACGTTGAACGCATACTTCCGGGCAAAGCCCTCGGGATCGTTGCTCACCAGCAACGCGGTGAACGGGTTCCACCGCACCGACGGATTCAGCGGGTTCCTCCCGATCGCTTCCGCGCGGTCGTGCGGCGAATAGATCAGCGCCAGGTTGCGGTTCTCGCGCAGGTGCGCAAACACCTGCTGCTCTTCGTCGCGCGTGAATGCCGACTTCTTGGCCAGCACCAGTACCGAGCGGCCATCTTCGTCCAACGCACCATCGGAGATCACGATCACGTTCATGCTCGGGTCGACCGTGCCCGCGCGGTGCAGCGCGGTCATCGCGTTCGCGACCACCCGCAACGCCTCCCGCGGATAGCGGAACTCCCACCTCGTGATCGCCAGCATCCCTTCGGGCTTCAGGTGCGCGAAGTACTCGTCGAAGGCCTCCACCGTGTA